>OLRF01001419.1_pt1 | contig 24926 bp, 18 predicted proteins | sample 1672061 | NCBI WGS metagenome assembly OLRF01 (sample SAMEA3136641, study PRJEB25190) | human gut metagenome | reverse complement strand
GGGCCTGTTCCACGGCGAGTGCGTGGCGCTGGGCATGCTGCCCATGATCGAGTCCAAGGCCCTGCAGAAGCGGGTGCGTGCGGTGTACCGCCGCCTTGGCCTGCCTGTGCGCACCACCTACAACAAGGAAAAGGTGCTGACTGAGATGCTGCACGACAAAAAGGCCCAGGGCGGCCAGATCACGGTGATCAAGGTGCCGGGTCTGGGCTGCTGGCGGGCCGAGACCATCCCCGTGGAGGGCCTGCGCCCCCTGCTGGGTGTGGAGGAGTAAGCCATGAAAAACACCTTTGGCAGCGACCTTTCGCTGACCATTTTTGGCGAGAGCCACGGCAGGGCTGTCGGCGCGGTGCTGGACGGCATGGCGGCGGGCGTGCCCGTGGAGGAAGCCTTTCTTGCTGCCTGCATGGACAAGCGCCGTGCCCGGGGCGACGGCCTTTCCACCCCCCGTGTGGAGGGAGATGCGGTGCAGTTTTTGTCCGGCGTGGTCAACGGCCGCACCACCGGCACCGCCATTGCCCTGATGATCGAAAACCAGAACACCCGCAGCGGCGACTATGCCAAAACGGCTGACCTGCTGCGGCCCGGCCACGCGGATTACACCGCCTACGCCAAGTACCACGGCTATCAGGATGCCCGGGGCGGCGGCCACTTTTCAGGCCGCGTCACCGCCGCGCTGGTGGCGGGCGGCGCTTTGGTGCTGGGAGCCCTGAACCGGGCCGGGATCGAGATCGTGACGCACATCGGGCGGTGTGCCGGGATCAGCGATACCCCCTTTGCGCTGGATGATCCCGCCTCGCTGGCGGCGCAGGCCGAGGCACTGCTGAACAAGTCCGAGGGCTTTGCCCTGCTGGACGGCAGTGTGGAGGAACCCATGAAAGCTGCCATCCGTGCCGCCGGTGCCGAGGGCGACAGTGTGGGCGGTGTGCTGGAGACCGCCATTCTGGGCCTGCCCGCAGGTGTGGGCGAGCCCTATTTCGACAGCGTGGAGAGCAAGCTCGCTCACCTGGCCTTCTCCATCCCGGCGGTCAAGGGCATCGAGTTCGGTTCCGGCTTCGGCTTTGCGGACCAGAAGGGCTCGGAGGCCAACGATGCCTTCCGGATGCAGGGGGAGCGCATCGTCACCGCCACCAACCACAATGCGGGCCTGAACGGCGGCATCTCCAACGGAATGCCCGTGGTGTTCCGCACGGCGGTCAAGCCTACCCCCAGCATCTACAAAACGCAGGACACGGTGGATTATATCGCAAAGAAGGACGCGGAGCTGTCCATTCAGGGCCGCCACGACCCCTGCATCGTGCCCCGGGCCGCCATTGTGCAGACCTGCGCCGCCGCGCTGGCCGTGGGCGACCTGCTCACCGCAAAATACGGCATGGCCTGGATGGAGGACCCCACCGGCTACCGCAAGGAGGTGCTGTAAATGGAATACGGACTCATCGGCGGGCGGCTGGGCCACTCCTACTCCAAGGTCATCCACGAGATGCTCTGCGGTTACCGGTACGACCTGTGCCCCCTGCCCACGGAAGAGGAAGTCCGGGCCTTTCTGACCCGGCGGCAGTTCAAGGCCATCAATGTCACCATCCCCTATAAGCTGGTGGTCATGGAGTACTGTTCCTATATCGACCCCCACGCCAAGGCCATCAACGCCGTGAACACCATCGTCAACAGGAACGGCCTGCTCTACGGCTACAACACCGATTATCCCGGCTTCTCCTACCTGTGCGATGCACATGGGGTGGAGTTCAAGGACAGGACTGTGCTCATTCTGGGCACCGGCGGCACCCACAACACCACCTGGGCCGTGGCCCATGACCGGGGCGCGAAACAGATCTATACCGTCAGCCGCCATCCCGACCCCAAAAAGGGAGAGCTGACTTATGCTCAGGCCCTGACCACCGGGGCGCAGATCATCATCAACACCACGCCGGTGGGCATGTACCCCAATGTGGGCGTGAGCGCCCTGGATATCACCTCCATGCCCGGGCTGGAAGCCGTGATCGATGTCATCTATAATCCCGATAAGACCGAGCTCATCCTCCGGGCCGAGGAGCTGGGGGTGCCCGTTGCCGTCGGCGGCCTGGAAATGCTGGTGGCGCAGGCAGTGTACGCGGCAGAATTTTTCCTCGACCGCAAGTTTGAGGATGCCGGTGCCGAGATCGCCCGTGTGACCAGCGAACTGCGGCGGGAACAGCTGAACATTGCCCTCATCGGGATGCCCTCCTCGGGCAAATCCACCCTGGGCCGCGCTCTGGCGGAACGGCTGGGCAAGCGGTTCGTGGATCTGGACGAGGAGATCGTCAAGGCCGACGGCCGGAGCATCCCGGACATCTTTGCCGCTGAGGGGGAGGCAGGCTTCCGGAAGCTGGAGGCCGCGCAGACCGCCCGCTTTGCCAGGGAGAACCGGCAGGTCATCTCCTGCGGCGGCGGCGTGGTCAAAGACCCGGCAAACCTCCGGGCACTCCACGCCAACGGCATCGTGCTCTTTATCGACCGGCCGCTGGAAGATCTGCTGGTGGGCGGCGGAAGGCCCCTTTCCACCAGCCCTGAGGCCCTGAAAACCATGGAAGCCCAGCGCCGCCCGCTCTATCTGGCGGCAGCGGATGCTGTGATCCCCAACAAGACCACCCCTGCGGATGCCGTGACGGCGGCAATGGAGGCGCTGGATGAAATTTTTAGTCATTAACGGTCCCAACCTCAACCTGACCCAGTTCACGGAGCCGGGCATGGAGGGGCAGATCGATTTCAATACACTGCTGGATTATATCGAGGCGGGCTGTGCCCAGATGGATGTTCAGGTGGACTTTTTTCAGTCCAACCACGAGGGTGACCTCATCGATGAGATCCAGTCGGCGGCAGGCCGGGCCGATGGCATCATCCTCAACCCGGGCGGCTACGCCTATTACAGCGTGGCCATTCTGGAAGCGCTGCAGGTGTGCGGCGTGCCCGCTGTGGAAGTGATGCTGGCCGACCCCAGCGGCAAGGAGCCCTTCCGCAGCGTGGATGTGGTCTCCTTTGGCTGTCAGGGCCGCTTTGCAGGCGAGGGGGTCAGCGGATATCTCCATGCCTGCGCCTACCTTGTGCAGCTGCTCCGGCTGGATGGCGGCGCGCAGACGCACCTGGTGCAGTAAATGAACAACCTCTCCGTCAATGCTGACGCATTGCCACCTCTCCTAGTAGGAGAGGCCTTGGCATTCAGGAGAAGTTCCCGGTTTTGCCAAGGGCTCCCCTATTAGGGGAGCTGTCGAGCGAAGCGAGACTGAGAGGTTCAGAAAAGGGAAAGGAATCAAAAGAGATGATCATTTCGACCAAAAAAGGCACCCCCAAGGAAGAGCTGGAAAAGATCGTAGACAAATTCGAGAAGCAGGGCCTGGATGTGACCCTGATCACCGGCAAGGATTACAATGTGTTCGGTCTGGTGGGCGATACCACCAAGATCGATGAGCGCGACGTGCTGGCCAACCCCTGGATCGACAACGTTACCCGCGTGTCCGCCCCCTATAAGCGGGCCAACCGCCTGTTCCACCCCGCCGATTCCATCATCGACTGCGGCGGTGTGAAGATCGGCAGGGGCGAGAAGATCGCCGTGATGGCAGGCCCCTGCAGCATCGAGGGCGAGGAGCAGGCACTGCGCATTGCCAACGGCGTAAAGGCGGGCGGTGCAAGCCTGTTCCGCGGCGGCGCTTATAAGCCCCGCACTTCTCCCTACTCCTTCCAGGGTCTGGAGACCGAGGGCATCCTCGATATGGTCAAGGCCCGGGAGGCCACCGGAATGCCCATCGTCTCCGAGCTGATGAGCGAGGACCGGATCCCGGAGTTTGAGGAATATGTGGACGTGGTGCAGATCGGTGCCCGCAACATGCAGAACTTCCAGCTGCTCAAGGCCGTGGGCAAGATGCACAAGCCTGTCCTGCTCAAGCGCGGCCTGTGCAACACCATCGAGGAGTGGATCATGTCCGCAGAGTATATCATGGCCGGCGGCAACGAGCAGGTCATTCTCTGCGAGCGGGGCATCCGCACCTTTGAGAAGTACACCCGCAACACCCTCGACCTCTCTGCTGTGCCCATCATCCACGAAAAGACCCATCTGCCCATCATCGTGGACCCCAGCCACGCCACCGGCAAGGCCAATCTGGTTGAGCCGATGATGATCGCCGCTGTGGCCGCCGGTGCCGACGGTCTGGAGGTGGAAGTCCACTATGATCCCCGCCACGCATGGAGCGATGGCGCACAGTGCCTGACCCCGGATGCCTTTGCACAGGCCATGGCAAAGTGCCGTCAGGTCGCATGGGCCATTGGCCGGGATATGTAACACGATGAACGGCCTCACCCTCTCAGTCAAAGCCTGACGGCTTTGCCAGCTCTCCCAAAGGGAGAGCCTCTGGCGAAACCACAGACCTTGCGGTGGACTGCCAAGGCCTCGCCCTTTGGGAGAGGTGGTAGCGCAAAGCGCTGACGGAGAGGGTGAGCCAGGTAAAGTAACACGATGAACATTACGATAAAATCAAGCCGGACGGTGGGCGGCAACATCGCCGCGCCGCCCAGCAAAAGCATGGCTCACCGGGCGGTGCTCTGCGCGGCGCTGGCAAAGGGAACCTCCCATCTCCATCATCTTGCTTTCAGCAAGGATATCTCCGCCACGCTGGGCGCGGCGGGCCGACTGTGCGCCCGTGTCACCACCGGGGAAAACGACGCGGTGGTGGAGGGGCTGGGCCGCTTTCTGCCGGTTGATGCCCCCGTGGACTGCTGTGAGAGCGGCAGTACCCTGCGCTTCCTCATCCCACTGGCCAGCCTGACCGGGCAGGAAGTGACTTTTACAGGCCGTGGGCGGCTGATGGAGCGGCCCCAGTCGGTCTACAAAACGCTGTATCAGCAGCAGGGCCTGCGTTTTGAGCAGGGCGCGGACCGCTTGACCGTGGAAGGTGCCCTGACCCCGGGCGAGTACGAGCTGGCGGGCAACGTGTCCAGCCAGTTCATCAGCGGGCTGCTGTTTGCCCTGCCCCTGCTGGGCGGCACCAGCACCCTGCACCTCATCCCGCCTGTGGAGAGCCGGAGCTACATCGATATGACCCGCGCGGTGCAGCACGCCTTTGGCGTGGAGAGCCGCTGGCTGGATGAAAACACGCTGGAAATTCCCGGCGGGCAGCACTATCTTCCCGGTGATTACACCGTGGAGGGCGATTACAGCCAGGCGGCTTTTCCTGCCGTGCTGGGCGCTGTGACCGGCGGGGTGGCCATCACCGGCCTGTCTGAGGAGACCTTGCAGGGCGATGCCGCCATTCTGGAGATCCTCCGGCGGTGCGGTGCAAGATTCACCCGCACCGGGCAGGGCGTGGTGTTTGAAAAGGCCCCGCTCCACGGAACGGACATCGACCTTGCCGACTGCCCCGACCTGGGCCCCGTGCTGATGGTGCTGGGCCTGCTGTGTGAGGGCACCACGGTCATCCGCAACGCCGAGCGTCTCCGCATCAAGGAGAGTGACCGCATCGAGGCCATGGAGACCGAGCTGCGGGCCTGCGGCGGGCAGCTGGAGAGCGAGGGCGGCACCATTACCATCCATGGCTGTGCCGGGGCGCTCCATGCCCCGGAGCAGCCGCTTTCCGGCCACAACGACCACCGCGTGGTGATGAGCCTTGCGGTGCTGGCGCTGGCCGCCGGGCTGGCCCTGCCCATCAGCGGGGCCGAGGCCGTTGCCAAGAGCTGGCCGGATTTTCTGGAAGCCATCAAGCCTTTGGGCGCGGAGGTGGAACATGTTGGATAAATCAAAGCGCTATCTCATTGTGGGTCTGGGCCTGCTGGGCGGCAAGTACGCCTTGGAGCTGAGCAGGGCCGGGTTCCATGTGGACGGCATCAACCGCAGCGAGGGCCATCTGCAGTATGCCCTCGACCACGGCTATATCGCCAGCGGCAAGACCCACGATTTTGAGGATCTGGTGCGTCAGGCCGATCATATCATCTTTGGCTTGTACCCCACGGCCCTGATCGAGTGGTTCCGGACCTACGGCCACCTGCTGAAGGAGGGGTGCATCTTTACCGATGTGTCGGGCGTAAAGACTGGTCTGGTGGAGCCCATTCAGGCCATGTGCAGGCCGGGCGTGGAGTTCATTGCCAGCCACCCCATGGCGGGCCGTGAGACCTCCAGCGTGGAGCACGCCGCCGAGGTGAATTTTGCCCCGGCCAACTTCATTGTGACCCCCACGGAAAAGAACACCCCGGAGGCCATTCAGTGGGCCAGGGAGCTGGCCGAGGTGCTGGGTTTCAAGCATATCTGCACCCTGACCGTGCAGGAACATGACAGGATGATCGGCTATGTCAGCCAGCTCTGCCATGCCATCGCCGTCAGCCTGATGTGCGCCAACGACAATACCTCGCTGTGCGAGTACACCGGCGATTCTTTCCGGGACCTGACCCGTATTGCACGCATCAACGATAAGATGTGGGCGGAGCTGTTCCTCTGGAACAAGGAGAACCTTATCTCCGAGATCGACCAGTTCAGCGGGGCGCTGAACGAGATGCGCAACGCCCTTGTGGCCGATGACCGGGAAAAGCTGGAGGAGATGTTCCGCCTGTCCACCCAGCGCCGCGCGGCGTTTGATAAGAAAGCGCCGTAACCTTTTCAGCACACAGCACTGCTGTTTTTTCCAGCTCCCCTGCTGGGGAGCTGGAAGCGAGACTGAGAGGTTTGGCACAACACGAAAAAATGAGGTGTACCGAATGCCCAAACAGGAAGGCCAGAAATCCAAGCTGCTGGCGCTATTGCGCATTTTTGAGCAGCAAACCGATGAAAACCACCTGCTGAACGTGCCGCAGCTGGTGGAGCTGCTGGAGGCGCAGGGCATCCGCTGTGAGCGCAAGAGCGTGTACAGCGATATTGAGGCACTGGGTGCGCTGGGCTATGACATCAAGCTGCGCCGGGGCCGGGGCGGCGGGTATTTCCTTGCCAGCCGCACCTTTGATCTGGCGGAGCTCAAGCTGCTGGTGGATGCCGTGCAGGCAAGCCGGGTGGTATCCGGCACCACGAGCAGGCGGCTGATCCACAAGCTGGAAAAGCTCTGCTCCAACTACGAGGGCAGCCAGCTGCAGCGTCAGGTCTATGTGGAGGGCCGCCCCAAGACTGACAGCAAGAGCCTGCTGTACAGCATCGATGCCCTGCACGAGGCCATCAACAACGGTAAAATGGTGGAGTTCCTCTACAGAAAAGCCGACAGCCGCGAGAAAGAGAAAAGGACCGTCAGCCCGTGGCAGCTGGCCTGGGAGAACGGGTGCTACTACCTCATTGCCTTTGCCGACGAAAAGGGCATCCGCCATTATCGGGTGGACAAGATGAGCGGGGTCCGGGTGCTGGATGCGCCCCGGCGGGGTCAGGAGCAGTTTGCGGATCTTGACCTGCCTGCCTATCTGCGCAAGCACTTTGGAATGTACGGCGGGCCGGAGCATCGCGTTACCCTGCGGTGCACCGCGGATCTGGAAGGTGCCATGCGGGAGCGCTTTGGCGCAACGCCCATGTTCCTGCCCGAGGAGAATGGCTGCTTCCATTTCGATGTCCCCATCTGCGTCAGTGACCAGTTCTATGGCTGGGTCTGCGGCTTTGGCGGCAAGATAGAAGTGGTCGCCCCGCCCGAAGTGCGGCAGGGAATGCGGGAGATGACCGCCCGGCTGGCAGAACAGCATCAATAACAAAAAAGGACTGCGAAAGCAGTCCTTTTTGCGTGTTTACGGCTCCTTCAATTCCAGATCACTGGGCAGGATCAGATCCAGGGCAGCGGCGGGCTCGGCCACAAGGCGGCGGCTCTGGTGGAAGATGGCCTTTTCCAGTGTGTTGCGGGCAAGGCGGCCATTGCCGGCGGTGCGGGCATCGGCTGCCTGCCAGCGGGCATAATAGCCCAGCAGGGGTTCGGTGCAGGCTTCGGCCAGGGTGTAGCCCTTGTTTTTGGCAAGGACCTGGGTGATCTGCAGCAGCTCCACGGCGGTGTAGTCCGGGAACTCGATCCGGTTGGGAAAACGGCTGGCAAGGCCGCTGTTGGCGGTGAGGAAGGTCTCCATCTCCCTGGTGTAACCCGCCAGAATGACCACCAGCTCATCCCGGTGATCTTCCATCCCCTTCACCAGCGTGTCGATGGCTTCCAGCCCGAAGCTGTCCTGCTCGCCGCGGTAAAGGCTGTATGCCTCGTCAATGAAGAGCACACCACCCAGGGCGCTCTCAATGACGCTGTTGGTCAGGGGGGCAGTGTGGCCGGTGTAGCGGCCCACCAGATCGGCACGGGTCACCTCCACCAGCTGGCCGCCCTTGAGGGCACCGATGGCTTTCAGGTATTTCGCCACCAGCCGGGCAATGGTGGTCTTGCCGGTGCCGGGGTTGCCGGTGAAGATCATGTGCATCGAAAGGCTGGCAGTCTTGAGCCCGGCGGCGGCCCGGCGCTGCTGCACCTGCAGGTTGTCGGCCAGACCGAACACATATTCCTTGACCGGGGCAAGGCCCACCAGCTCGTTGATCTCGGCCCGGATGGCATCCAGCGCGCCGGTGTAGGCGGCAGGCAGCAGGTCGAACAGGGGCTGGTCTGCGCCGTTGTTCAGACGGAACTGCACCCCTTCCGGCCTGGCGGTCAGGGTCACGGTGCCGGTAAGGGTTTCATCGGTCCGCAGACAGTATTCGCTCAGGGCGCGGAAGATGCGGTCGGTGCACGCGGAAAGGCCTGCCGCACCCTTCTGTGTGGTGCACTGGGCCGCGACATAGTCCCGCACGTCGGCCCCGGCGGAAAGGGTCAGCCCCAGCCGGGTGCGGATCTTCTGGGCCAGCGCGTTGAGCTGCTGTGCGGCAAGGGCGGCCAGATCCTCCCGGGTGTAGGAGGCCGTCTCGCAGACATCCCCCAGTGCCGACACCAGCGCCGCACCGAATTTGTCAGCCAGTGCATCCCGGCCCTTGTGGGAGTAGAAGATGAGGTATTTGCCGCAGGGGTCGATGCGGCTGACGGCTCCCGGGGCCAGCGCCGTGCCTGCATCCACAAGGATGCCCTCCTTGTTCACGAGATACCGGCTGGACAGGGGGGCACTGCCCTTGACGGCCAGATCAGACAGGGTCTTCAGAAAGCCGGGATAGCAGCTCTCGTAGTGTTCAAAGGCAAGGATCTCCCCGGGCGCGTGCAGGGCGGCGTAGAGGTCCTGCAGGAAGAGCTTCTCGGCTCCGGAATTGGGGTAAAGGGCCAGATCCAGCGTGGCGATCCTGTCGCTCTGCAAAAGGCCCCGGGCCGCCATGCAGCGGGCAGTTTCTTCCAGTGCAAAATGCCGGCCTGTGCCTGCCCCGCCTGTGAGCAGGATGACGTTGCGGGCGGCGGGGGCTTCGGTGCCCAGCACAAAGGGGCGGCGCATGGCCCGCACCACGCTGTCCACAAAAGCATCCTGCCCCAGCACCGTCTGCTTGACCTCGGCGGCAAGGCCTTCAAAGCTGCCCAGGTGTTCCGGCTTCACGTCGGTGGTGCCCCTGGCCAACAGGCCTTCGTCCTCCATGTCCCGCAGCATCTGGCGGCTGCTTTCCAGCGCGGCGGCGGTGGCATCGCTCTGGGTTTTGAGCTGGGCGTTCTGCTGCTTCAGCAGCTTGTCCAGCCGTTTCTGCTGTTCCAGAAGCGCCGCGTTCAGGTCAGGCAGGGCGGCGCTGCCGCCTGTTTTGGGTGCAGAAGTGCCGGGGGCGGCCTTGAATCTGCCCCCCGGGCCGAACACGCCGTTCATCAGACTTTCCCAATCATCGGTGTATGCCATAAAACTTCCCTCCGTGCAGTGTTTTTTCTTTCAGTATAGTGGAGTCTGGTACGTTTTGCAAGGAAAGGGTTGAAATAAAGGACAAAGTTCGTTACACTATTGTCAAATGAAAGGATGAATTGCCATGGAGCCAAGAACACCTGCTGAATGGAAGACGCTGTTTGAGAGCGAAGCCTTTGCCCGTCAGACGGAATACTACGGCCCGCTGGGGGTGGAGTATACCCCCGCCGGGACACACCTGCGCCTGTGGGCTCCCACGGCAAAACAGGCAGCAGTGAACCTGTACCGCCGGGGCACCGGCGGGGCCTGTGTGGGCACCCTGCCCCTGCAGCAGCAGGACAAGGGTGTGTGGAGCATCTATCTGCCCGGCGACCAGCACGGAAAATACTACGATTTCACCCTTACCACCCCGTTTGGCACCTGCAATGCAGCGGACCCTTACGCCCGCTCGGCAGGGGTGAACGGGGTGCGCAGCATGATCTTTGACCCGGCCCGGGTAGACCCGCAGGGCTGGGAGCGGGATGTGCGGCCAGTGATCCCACCGGCCCGGCGCAGCGTTTGGGAGGTCAGTGTCCGGGATTTCTCGCAGGACTCGGCCAGCGGTGTGCACACAGCCTGGCGGGGCAAATTTCTGGCCTTTACCCAGCAGGGCACGACCCTGAGCAGCGACGGCATCCACCCTACCTGCCTGAATTATCTCAAGCGGCTGGGGGTGAGCTATGTCCAGCTCATGCCAATCTTCGATTTTGGCAGCGTGGATGAGAGCCGCCCCCTGACCCGGCAGTATAACTGGGGCTACGACCCCACCAACTTCAATGTGCCCGAGGGCAGCTACTCCACCGACCCCACCCGGGGTGAGGTGCGGGTGCGGGAGTGCAAGCAGATGATCGCGGCCCTCCATGCGGCGGGCATCGGCGTTGTAATGGACGTGGTGTATAACCACATGTATCGTTCCGATAATGTGCTGAACCGGGTGGTGCCCCTCTACTACTTCCGCCAGAACGACGACGGTTCCCTCTCCAACGGCAGCGGCTGCGGCAACGAGTTTGCCTCCGAGCGGCCCATGGCCCGGCGCTATCTCATTGATTCGGTGCTCTACTGGGCACGGGAATATCACATCGACGGCTTCCGGTTTGACCTGATGGGCCTGTATGACGTGGAGACCATGAACCTCCTCCGGGCTGAACTGGACAAGCTGCCCGGCGGGCGGGATATTCTGATGTACGGTGAGCCGTGGCAGGGCGGCTGCAGCGCCCTGCACCGGTACGAGGCCAACAAGAACAACCTGAACATGCTGAACGAGCGCATCGGCATCTTTTGCGACAACACCCGGGATGCCATCAAGGGCGGCTGCTTCGATGCCCGGGAGACGGGCTATGTGGAGGGCAAGCCCGGGAGTTTCTGGGATATCGGTGCTTCGGTGGCGGCGTGGTGCCGCAGTGAAAAGCTGCCGCCTCACGCCCCGGGGCAGATCATCAGCTACGTTTCGGCCCACGACAACTTCACCCTGTGGGATAAGCTTCTGATGGTGCGCTACGCCCGCCCGGAGTTTGCCGCTGTGGACAAGACCGCCCTGGCCCAGAACCGGCTGGCGGCGGGCATCTACTTGACCAGCATGGGCCTGCCTTTCTGGCAGGCGGGCGAGGAGTTTGCCCGCACCAAGAAGGGGCAGGGCAACAGCTACCACTCCAGCCCGGCCCTCAACCGGCTGGACTGGCACCGGGCCGAACAGTTCCACAGCCTTGTGGATTACTACCGCGGGCTCATTGGTCTGCGGGCGGCGTTCCCCCGGCTGGGGGCGCTGGACAAGGCCAGCCCTGCCGCCATCGAGTTCTTCCCGCTGGAACAGCCTCTTGTGGGCTGGCGGCTCCCCGCCCAGTGGGGCGACGGCGCGGCATGGAGCGCCCTGTGCGTCTACTATAACCCCACCGAGACGGCGCAGGTCGTCACCCTGCCCGGCGGCAGCTGGAAGCTGCTGAGTGACGGCATCTCCTCCAGCCTGTGGCGGGGCAGCAGCCGCATCTGCACCGGCCAGACCGTCCTCCTGCCCCTGAGCGCCACCGTGTTCGGGCAGGTATAAAAATACGGTCTGCCGTTGCTTGACAACCTGCAATTGAAAATCCCCTGACCAGTTCAACGCCGGTCAGGGGATTTTTGATTTATGGATCAGGAAAAAGATTGGGGAGAATCAGGAGTTTTTCTGTGCCTGCTGGGTCTGGGCGTTCTTTTCGCCCAAGGTCAGGCTGACGGTCTGCATTTGGCCTTCCCGGGCCACGGTGATGGAAAGGGTATCACCGGCGGCATGCTGCTGGATCAGGGTGCCAAGGTCGTCCTTCTGGGCGATCTCGGTGCCGTCGATGCTCACGATGCGGTCACCGGTCTTCAGACCGGCCTTGTCGGCGGGGCCGCCCTGCACAACATCCACAACGTAAACGCCGTAGGCAGTGACGTTGAGCTGTGCGGCGGTCTGGGCATCGGTCACAGCCAGATAGGTGATGCCCATGTAGGGGCGGCCGGAGACATAGCCATTCTCCAGCAGATCTTGTGCCACCTTGATGGCATCGTTGATGGGGATGGCGAAGCCCAGACCCTCCGCATCGCTGGAGGAAGACTTTGCGTTGACCAGACCGATGAGCTCACCGTTCATGTTGAACAGGCCGCCGCCGGAGTTGCCGGGGCTGACAGAGGCATCCATCTGGATCAGGGACATGGTGTTGGTGGAGCTGGTGCCCTGGATGGTCACGCTGCGGTTCAGGGCGCTGACGATGCCGCTGGTCACGGTGCCGCCCAGCTCACCCAGCGGGTTGCCCACGGCCAGCACGCTCTCGCCCACGGCAAGGCTGTCGCTGTTGCCAACGGTGGCGGGGGTCAGGTCAGTGGCATCGATCTTGAGGACAGCCACGTCGCTGGTGTCATCCTCGCCTACCACGGTGGCGGGGTAATCGGTATCGCCGATGGTTACGGTGATGTTAGATGCGCCGGACACAACGTGTGCACAGGTCAGGATATAGCCGTCGGAGCTGATCACGACACCGCTGCCTGCGCCGCTCTCCACCTGGTTCTGGCCGTACCAGGACCACTGGGAGTAGACCACCTGCTCGGTGGTGATGACCACAACGCTGGGGCTGACCATCTCAGAGACCTGAGCGGTGGTCATGCCGGAAGCGGTGTTCACCGCAGAGGCAGAGCCGGAATCACTGCTGGACGTGGAGGAAGGTGCCACCTGCTGAATGACCACTTTGCCGCCTGTGTTGCCCACCTGGGCTCCCACAAAGCCGCCGACAAAGCCCATGGCTGCGGCCAGCACCAGCGCAACTGCACTGCGGGCGATATTGCCGTTTTTCCGGCGGCGCTTCTTGGGGGGCTGTTTGGGGCTTCCCTGTGCGGCCTGATACCGGGGGCCTTCCGGAGGCGGCACCGCGCCGCCATCGCTGCCGCTGTTCGGCTCGGCCTGGGGGGCAGCCTGTGCGGCCTCGCCGTAGGTGCCTGCCGTGTTGGCGGTGTTCATGCCGGAGGAGCCAACGTTGGGGTAGCCGGTCTCGCCGGTCTGGCTATGTTCAGAGGAATAATCGTATTCCCACTTGTTCTCGTTATCCATACTGGTTACTTCCTTTCTCAAAGGGAATGGTTCGGAGGGGGCGCTTCTGCCGCACCTCCTTGGAACTGTTTCTATTGTATCCGGTAATTGTGAAAAGGAATCGCTGACCGGGTGAAGAATATGTGAAATAAGGTCGCAGCGGGAAGCCTTGACAGCGGCGCGGGGGCTTGGTATTTTAAGAACGACCCTCTCAGTCATCGCTGCGCGATGCCAGCTCCCCCGAAGGGGGGAGCCAACACATCTGACAGGCGAGCAATCGCTGATTTGCAGGGGCCTTATTCGGAGCCACAATAGGCTCTCCCTTTGGGAGAGCTGTCTGCGAAAGCAGACTGAGAGGGCAAGCTCGCGAAAGGAGCAAATTATGAAACTGGAAAAGATTCCGGGCGGTTATGCCCTGTATAAAGAGAAAACCATCATTGGCACCTGCCAGGCCCGGCCCACGGAGCAGGGCGCGGACATCACTGCCCTGACCATTGTGCCGGAATGGCGGCGCAAGGGCTACGGCTCCTACCTGTTAAAAGAGGTATTGCGTAGCCTGGGCGGCTATGACAAAGAGATGGCCACGGTGTTCACGGCTCCTCTGCCTGCCGATGCGGGGGAGCTGGCTTTCTGGGCAAAGTTTGGTTTTGCGGCAGAGGGCAGCGGCCTGTGCCGCCGCCGCACCCCCGACCTGACGGCCGTGAAGCTTGTGCAGGACTTCCTCGCCGCGCGGCTGACTGACCCGGGGCTCTGCATCGATGCCACCTGCGGCAACGGGGGCGACACGGCCTTTCTCTGCCGCCTTGTGGGTGAAGGCGGCCGGGTGCTGGGCTTTGACATCCAGCCGGAAGCCATTGCCTCCACCCGGCAGAACCTTGCACGGAAGGGCCTTGCGGCAGAGCTTCACTGCGACAGCCACGCCAACCTCTTACAATATGTGCAGCCCGGCACCGTTGATGCCGTGATGTTCAACTTCGGCTGGCTGCCCGGTGCCGACCACGGGGTGTTCTCCCGCGCACAAAGCAGCATCCCGGCGCTGGAAGCCGCCCTCGAGGCTCTGCGGCCCGGCGGGGTGCTCAGCGCCATCCTGTACAGCGGCAAGGTCATCGGCTCCGACGAAAAGACCGAGATCCTCCAGTGGATGCGCTCCCGGCCCCTGAAACAGTGCACCGCCCTTGTCTGCGGTTTCGCCAATTGGGCCGATACCGCCCCCTTGCCCTGCTTCCTCCTGAAAAAATAACAAAAACTCTTGCATCTAGGTGGAATTGCTGGTAAAATATAAGTTGTGTGTAATTTTGGAGGGCAGGTTCTGCTCTGTACAACCTCTCAGCCTTCGCTGACGCTCGGCAGCTCCCCTAGTAGGGGAGCCCTTGGCAGAAGATTCATTTTTTGATCTTTTCGCCTTTGGCTCCAAAATCGACAGCTTCCGCAAGGAAAAAGCGAACGCCAGCAGGCTCAAACGTAGCGAAGCGCTGAGACACGAAAACGCGACGGTATGCCAAAGGCTCCCCTACTAGGGGAGCTGTCACGGCGAAGCCAGTGACTGAGAGGTTGCACAAAGACGAAGCCTGCCCAAGAGCAAGAAACTATGGGAGCTTCCGATGTAAGTGCATCTTTGTTTTGACAAATATCCCCCATCAATTTAGGAGAAATCAATATATGACAAATCGTGAAGAGATCGAGCGCCGCCGGACGTTTGCGATCATCAGCCACCCCGATGCCGGCAAAACGACCCTGACCGAAAAGCTGCTGCTGTACGGTGGAGCCATCAATCAGGCCGGTTCCGTCAAGGGCAAGCAGAGCGCCAAGCACGCTGTGTCTGACTGGATGGATATCGAAAAGCAGCGCGGTATTTCTGTCACTTCCTCTGTTCTGCAGTTCAACTATGCAGGCAAGTGCGTGAACATTCTGGATACCCCGGGCCATCAGGACTTCTCGGAGGATACCTACCGCACCCTGATGGCAGCGGACTCCGCTGTCATGGTCATCGATGCGGCAAAGGGCGTTGAGGCCCAGACCATCAAGCTGTTCAAGGTCTGCACCCTGCGCCATATCCCCATCTTCACCTTCATCAACAAGATGGACCGCGAAGCCCGCGATCCCTTTGAGCTGATGGAGAACATCGAGGAGATCCTGGGCATCAAAACCTACCCCATGAACTGGCCCATCGGCTGCGGCAAGGAGTTCAAGGGCGTGTTTGACCGCAACACCCGCAAGGTGCTGGCTTTCTCCAGCGACGGCCGGGCCAACGGCGTGAAGAAGGTCAACGAGACCGAGGCCGAACTGGGCGATGCCGCACTGGACGAGATGCTGACCCCCTACCTGCACCAGCAGCTGGTGGACGAGATCGAGCTGCTGGACGGCGCTGCCGAGGAATTTGACCTCGACAAGGTGCTGCGCGGTGAGCTGAGCCCTGTGTTCTTTGGCTCTGCATTGACCAACTTCGGCGTGGAGCCCTTCCTGGAAAACTTCCTGCGGCTCACCCCCACCCCGCTGGCCCGTGTGGACAGCCTGACCGGCGAGCCGGTGGACCCCTGCCGTGACGAGTTCTCGGCCTTCATCTTCAAGATCCAGGCCAACATGAACAAGGCCCACCGTGACCGCATCGCCTTTATGCGCATCTGCTCCGGCAAGTTCGAGCGCGGCATGGAGGCTTACCACGTGCAGGAGGGCAAGAACATCAAGTTGGCCACCGGCACCCAGCTGATGGCGCAGGATCGTGCCATCGTGGATGAGGCCTACGCGGGCGATATCATCGGCCTGTTTGACCCGGGCATCTTCTCCATCGGCGACACCCTGTGCACCGGCAAAAAGAAGGTCGAGTTTGCGGGCATCCCCACTTTCTCACCGGAGCATTTTGCCCGCATCGAGCAGAAGGACACCATGAAGCGCAAGCAGTTCGTGAAGGGTATGGAGCAGATCGCGCAGGAAGGTGCCATCCAGATCTTCCGCGAAGTGGGCGGCGGCATGGAAGAAGTGGTGGTCGGCGTGGTCGGCGTGCTGCAGCTGGAAGTGCTGGAGTACCGCCTGAACACCGAGTACAACGTGGAGATCCGGATGCAGCAGCTGCCGTTCGAGCAGCTGCGCTGGGTGAAGAATGACCCCGACACCTACAACCTGCGCGACTTGGACCTGACCAGCGATACCAAGGCTGTGGAGGATATGAAGGGCAACCGTCTGCTGCTGTTCACCTCTGATTGGGCCGTCCGCTGGGCCGAGACCCACAACGATACGCTGGAACTGAGCGAGTTCGGCAACATCTGATTGGAAAAAAGAGAGCTGCTGTGCGGAGCTGACTCGCACCGCAGTTTTCTTTTTTATAAAAAGCAAAAATACAACAAAAGATGCCAGTCTCTGTATGAATGGTTCCCATTGCGGGGAACACTGCTGGCATGGAGGGAAACGTATATGGAAAACCTGAACATTGGCCGCAGCGGCATCGAAGTACCTTTTCTGGGCATGGGCACCTGGGCCATCGGCGGCGGCAGCTGGTGGGGCGACAACGATGATGCCCTTTCGGTCAAAGCCATCCAGACTGCTGTGGAGCAGGGCATCCGGTGGATCGACACCGCGCCCATCTACGGCCTGTACCACAGCGAGACCGTGGTGGGCGAGGCCCTGAAGCACATCGACCGGGACAAGGTGGTGCTCTCCACCAAATGCGGCCTGGAGTGGCGGCACGAAACGCCAGTGCTCCACAAGGTCGTGGACGGCACCGCCGTCTACCGGGACCTCTCGGCGCAGAGCATCATCGAGGACGTGGAGGACAGCCTGCGCCGCCTGGGCACCGACCACCTGGATGTACTGTACACCCACTGGCAGAGCCCGGACCTCGGCCTCTATCCGCTGGAGGAGACCGTGGAGGCCATGATGAAGCTGAAGGAGCAGGGCAAGATCCGCGCCATTGGTGCGTCCAACGTGACGGCGGATCTCATCCGGGGCTACTGCCGGTACGGCCAGCTGGATGTCATTCAGGAAAAGTACAGCCTGCTGACCCGCCGCATCGAAAAGCAGCTCCTGCCCACCTGCAGGGAGCTGGGTGTTTCGGTGCAGGCATACTCCCCGCTGGAGCAGGGTCTGCTCACCGGCAAGGTCACCATGGAGACCACCTTCCCCGAGGGCAGCACCCGGAACAGCAACCCCTGCTTCCAGCCTGCCCGCCGGAAGCAGGCGCTGGACCTGCTGGCCAAGTGGGATGACCTGACCGGGAAATACGACTGTACCATGGCCCAGCTGGTCATTGCCCTGACGGCCCGGATGATCCCCGGCCTGCATGTGCTGTGCGGTGCCCGCACCCCGGAGCAGGTGCTGGACAATGCCGGTGCACTGAATATCAAACTGGACGGCGCGGATGCCGTCCGCATGAAGTGGGATGTGGATGCCATTTCCTGAGCCGGTGCTTCAGAACAAAAGCAGATAATCAAAAAGGGACGATGCCGCAAAAGCATCGTCCCTTTTTGGTTATTTGTGCTCCTTCAGCTGGCAGAGGAAGTCATCGGCTTCGATGGCCTCCGGGGTGAAGGAATTGTTCTTCCACCAGCTGACCAGTGCGGTGGCAATGGTCAGGCCGGTGGAGACCAGCTGCTCCAGCTCTGCCGATTCAATGGGCAGGACACGGTGGCCGGTGGCGCTGAGCACCTGATTGGTCAGCGCCAGTGCCAGCGCCGCCGTGCGGGCCAGCGTGGCGGGAGAGATCTTGCATTTCTTCATGGGGAACTCCTTTCTTTTATAGAATGGTACGGTCGAGCCCCGCCCGGTGGAGCAGGGCGGGATAATCCTTTTCGGTGCGGCTCAGGTCTACGGGGCCGGAGATGCCGGGCACCCTGCCCCTGCTGGTGTACTGCCACATCCCGTGCCTGCGGGCCGGGCGTTTGCCCCGGTAGTCCGCCAGCCAGAGGTCGAAGGGGGCCAGCGTGTCCATGTGCAGGGCGGTATCTGCAAAATGGGTGTAGGTGTATACCATGGCGTACAGGCCCCAGTGCTCCAGCTGCCGTACCGCCCCGGCAACAAGGGCGGAGAGCGCGTCCGGTGTCAGAGCACGCAGGCGGGCATCCTCCACGTCGATGGCAGCGGGCAGCTGAAGCCGCTTTCCCCTGAGGGCATCGTGCAGGAGGGCCAGCTCAGCATCCCGCTGTGGGGCGGTAACGGCACAGCTGTAATAGTAGACCCCCACCGGGATGCCCAGCCGGATGCAGGCAGAGTAGTTTGTTTCAAACATGGGGTCGATGTAGGGCGTGCCGCTCCTGCTGCCCAGTGCGCGCAGCATCACGCCGTGGACCCTGCCGCTGGCTTTTACGGTATCCCAGTCTATGCGGCCCTGCCAGCGGGAGACATCCAGCACCGTGAACATCAGGTGGCCTCCAGCAGGGTCTTGAGGGCGGCGGGAGTGACGGTGTCTACCACCAGACTGCCATCGCTGCGGATGGACAGCACCCGCAGGAGGGCACCAGCCTGCGGGGCCACCGGGGCAGGCAGCGCGCCTACATCCTGCGCGTCCAGCACCACCGCGCCGCCTTTGCCGTTGACACTGAGCAGGGTGCCGTCCTCGGGCGCAAAGGATTCGGCGCGCAGGGCGGCGCTCTCGGCGCGGGAAGCCGAGGTCGCGGCACGGCTGCCATTCAGTGATGCCCGCTCGGCAGCGTCGGCAGCGGCCTGCGCCTGCCGGGCGGCACTGGCCTCACTGGCGGCACTGTTCTGGGCCGCCTGCACCGCCGCATCGGCCTGCCCCGATACCTGGGCGATGAACTGCTCGTACACCGAGGGACTGGGCTCCTCCTCGGTGCCGTCGGTGGGCAGGATGTCGTAGACATCGTACCGGCCCGGGCGGGTGTAAGCGGTATAGCCGCTGCCGTCGGTGGCGGCCAGCATCCATTGCCCGACGGGCCAGCCTGTGAAGCTGCGGCCAACGGGCGCGCTGTGCGCTGTATCCAGCACAAGGGGTGCGGCAAGGGTGCCGTCGCTGTGGCGGATGTGCAGGGTGACGCTGCACCCGGCCCATTCCGCAGGCAGCTGGAACACCAGCCGGTCCACGCCCTCGGCGTTCTGTGCGCCCAGGTGCAGCCGGGCGGGCTGGGCTGTGAATTCGGTGCCGCCCAGCGTGCGGGGAGTGATCTTGATCTGCATAAAAATCTTCCTTTCTTCGTTTTGACCCCATTGTACCGGTTTGCGGCAGGGCACGGAAGTGCGGTCTTTTTTTATGGCGTTTTTTACCTTTCGGCATTTTGCTGGAAGCCGGTTTTTGACAGAAATTGTGGAGAAACTCCCCGTTATTTCCGGCAGGAAAACAGCGGGGAATTTGTGCCGCAAAATGTCGGATTACGCATGATTGATGCGCCGGAATGTGCAAAAGAGCCCGGCGATTTCTCCCCGGGAAACAGACTTGAAATGTTAAAAAATTATGAACGAATACGACCAATTTTTTGGAAAAAATTCAGAAGGAAACGCCCGAAATCATTCTGAATCAGGGAAAACAATGTACAGATTGCACAAAAAACTATGTGAAACAATTGTCAAACAGAAGCGCACAGATTTGACAAATGGGCCGTCGTCTGCTAAAATAGTGCCCGCTCAACGGATCATACACACGTTGGAGCGTCTAAATTTTATTTCTCAGGAAGTAAAACGCCGTATAAAAAGACGGCCCTTTGCAGGGAAAAATGCCCTGCGCTTTGCGGGCAAAGGAAGAGCCCGCCGCATTCCAAAATGATGAAAAGAGAGGAGTTGTCTCGTATCGCTTCCGTCAAATTTCAAAAAGCATTGTCTGACCGCGCTCGTGCGGTCACACCCCGTGTGCTGGCGTTCTGCGTCATGGCAGTGAGCCTTGTGTTCACTTTGGCCGTGACCGCCGCGAATCTGCGGCTGACCTACGTCACCGACTCCGATGGTGCGCGTCAGCTGGTGGTCAGCAGTGAGACTGACCCTGCCCGCGTCATGAGCCTTTCCGGCATTGAGGCCGAAGAGGGCGACCACGTTTACTACACCGCGTTCAGCGGCAATCTTGCCACCCTGAACATTGAGCGGGCCTTCACCGTGAACATTCGGGCCGACGGCCAGGAGTACCCGGTGAAGATGGCCTTTGGCACCGTTGCCGATGCGCTGGAGCGCGCCGGCATCACCCTGGAGGCAGATGACTACACCGAGCCTGCGCTGGATCAGCTGGTCACTGTGGGCAGTGAGATCACGGTGCACCGGGTGGACTACCAGGACAAGGTGGAGACCCAGACCATCCCCTATGACACCCAGTATATCTACACCAGCCTGTATTTCCGCAACACCGGCCGGGCCACCACCCTGCAGCATGGGGCGGAGGGTCAGCAGACCGTGACCACCCGCGAAAAGTATGTGGACGGCGAGCTGGAAAACAGCATGGTGGTGGATGTGACCACCACGGTGGAGCCCACCGACCATGTCATCAAGACCTATGGTGCCGGTGCGCCCGTTTCTCCCCTGACCGGGCCGGACGGCACCACCAACGCCCCCGCCTCGTACAGCCAGGTCCTCACCGGCAAGGCCACGGGCTATTATTCCCGCACGGGCAAGGGCTCGTCGGGCCTGGGCCTGGGCTACGGCACGGTTGCCGTTGACCCCAGCGTCATCCCCTATGGCACGCTGCTGTACATCACTTCCACGGACGGCAGCTTTGTTTACGGTTATGCCGTTGCCACCGACACCGGTATCGCGGTGCAGAAGGGCCAGATCCTGGTGGATCTGTTCTATGAGACCTACGCAGAGTCGGTCATCAACGGAGCCATTCAGGTCAACGTTTACGTTGTAGGCTGAACCGCATAGCACACGGAAAAATTTGAAAAAGCACCCGCTTCAGTTTCCTGGATTTGCAGGAAAAATGAGGCGGGTTTTTCTTTTTGCCCCATATTCTGTAAAGTTTGCCGAGAATTCTTGTGTAAAATTGGATAAGTTGACCACAATGAAAAAATATTGACGAAAAGATTATAGTAGATTTTGACGGAAAGCCCTTGAAAAATCGGACGAAATTCTTTAATATAAGAGAGTACAAAGGTATAGGCTCACTGCGGCCTGTACGGGGAGGAGCTGTTTATGAGACCGACGGAAGAAAAGATCCAGAAAGATCCCTCGGATCTGCCGATTTATCTGTTCAAGCAGGGCAACAACTGCGAAGCATACCGTTACTTTGGTGCACACCTTGAGACCCGCGCCGGAGAGTCCGGTGTGGTGTTCCGTGTTTGGGCACCCCATGCAACCGCCATCAGTGTGGTGGGCGATTTCAACAGCTGGAAGCCGGGCAGCCACCCGATGCGCAAAGTGGATGGGGATTCTGTCTGGGAGCTGTTCATCCCCGGCGTAAAGGAATACGATGTCTACAAGTACTGTGTGACCACCCGGGGCGGCGACCTGATCTACAAGGCCGACCCCTATGCGTTCCACGCGGAGACCCGGCCCTCCAACGGCAGCAAGGTCTACGATATCACCGGCTTTGCCTGGCACGATGATGCCTGGCAGACTGCTCAGAAAAAGGCGGACGTGATCAACGGCCCGATGAACATCTACGAGATGCACGCGGGCAGCTGGAAGCTGAAGGACGAGAAGGTTCCCTATAATTATTCCGAGCTGGCCGACGAGCTGATCCCCTACATCCGGGAGATGGGCTACACCCATGTGGAGCTTCTGCCCGTGATGGAGTATCCCTTCGACGGCAGCTGGGGCTACCAGGTTACGGGCTATTTTGCCCCCACCAGCCGCTACGGCACCCCCAAGGACTTCATGGCCTTTGTGGACAAGATGCATGAGGCCGGCATCGGTGTCATCATGGACTGGGTGCCCGCCCACTTCCCGAAGGATGGCTTCGGCCTGTACAACTTTGACGGAGAGGCCTGCTACGAGGACCCCAACCCCAAGCGCGGCGAGCACAAGGAGTGGGGCACCATGGTGTTCGACTTCGGCCGCAGCGAGGTGCAGAGCTTCCTCATCTCCAGCGCACTGTACTGGCTGGAGCAGTACCACATCGATGGTCTGCGCGTGGATGCCGTGGCCTCCATGCTGTATCTGGATTACAACCGCAAGCAGGGCGAATGGGAGCCCAATAAGAATGGCGGCAAGGAGAACCTGGAAGCAGTTGCTTTCCTGCACAAGCTGAACGATACGGTTCTGGGCCGCCACCCCCACAAGTGCATGATCGCGGAGGAGTCCACCGCATGGCCCATGGTCACCAAACCGGCCAGCGACGGCGGCCTGGGCTTCAACTTCAAGTGGAACATGGGCTGGATGAACGACATGCTCAGCTACATGAAGACCGACCCGCTCTTCCGCGCGGGCAACCACAACAAGGTCACCTTCAGCTTCTTCTATGCCTTCAGCGAAAACTTTGTGCTGCCCATCAGCCACGATGAAGTGGTGCACGGCAAGGGCAGCCTAATCAACAAGATGCCGGGCGAGTACGATGCTAAGTTTGCCAACCTGCGCACCTTCTTCGGCTACATGATGGCCCACCCCGGCAAGAAGCTGCTGTTCATGGGGCAGGAGTTTGGCCAGTTCACGGAGTGGAACGAGGAAAAGCAGCTGGATTGGATGCTGCTGGACTACGACAAGCACACCGAGCTGCAGAACTACGTCAAGACCCTGAACGCCTTCTATAAAGAGCACCCCGCCTTCTGGCAGATCGATTACAGCTGGGAGGGCTTCCAGTGGATCGTGCCCGATGACTCCAAGCAGAGCGTGATCGCCTTCCTGCGCAAGGACGCAAACGGCAAGCAGATCCTGGTGGTCTGCAACTTCAACCCCGTCCTGCGCGAGGGCTATACCCTGGGCGCACCCGTGGCAGGTACATACAAGGAAGTGCTGAACAGCGATGACGAGGCCTTCGGCGGTTCCGGCGCGGTCCATAACAAGTCCGTGCGCACCCACAAGAAGCCCCTGCATGGCTTTGAGCAGAGCATTACCATCACCCTGCCGCCCATGAGCACCCTGTATTTTGAGGTGCCCACCAAGCGCACCCGCAAGGCAGCAGATCCGGCCAAGACGGCCCAGACCGTGAAAAAGACCGCTGCCAAAAAGACAGCCGCCAAGACCACGAAGACCGCCAAGGCTGAGCCTGCTGTGAAGGAGGAAAAGCCCAAAAAGACCTCCACCCGCAAGGCAAAGGCAGAAGCGGAACCTGCACCGGAAAAGGCCCCGGCCAAGCGCGGCCGGAAGCCCAAGGCAGAAGCCGCTGCCGCACCCGAAGCAGCACCCGCCAAGCGGGGCCGCAAACCCAAAGCCGAGCCCGCTGAAGCTGCCCCCGCGGCAGCCGAAAAGCCTGCCCGCAAGCCCCGCGCCAAAAAGGCCGCCAAGACCGAGGAGTGACCGGGGCGCATCCGCACAACACAGTCAAACCATTTCCAAATCCAATAAATCCGGAAATGTGTAAAAGGGGAGAATAAAGCTATGGCAAAAGAAATTGTGGCAATGATCCTTGCCGGCGGACGTGGCTCGCGCTTGTACGCGCTGACACAGAAAACGGCAAAACCTGCAGTCGGGTTCGGCGGCAAATACCGCATCGTGGACTTCCCGCTGTCCAACTGCGTCAACTCCAACATTGATACCGTTGGCATCGCGACCCAGTATCAGCCCCAGAAGCTGAACGAGTACATCGGCAACGGCCAGCCTTGGGATCTGGACCGCCTGTACGGCGGCGTGCACACCCTGCCCCCCTACGAGCAGGCAAAGGGCACCGACTGGTACAAGGGCACTGCAAACGCCATCTACCAGAACATCAGCTTCATCGACAGCTATGATCCTGAGTACGTCATCATCCTGTCCGGTGACCAGATCTGCAAGCAGGACTACGCCGACTTCCTGCGCTTCCACAAGGAAAAGGGCGCGGAGTTCTCCGTGGCTGTCATGGAGGTCGATTGGAAGGAAGCTTCCCGTTTCGGCCTGATGGTGGCAGACGAGAACGATAAGATCACCGAGTTCCAGGAGAAGCCCCCGGTTCCCAAGTCCAACCTGGCTTCCATGGGCATCTACATCTTCAACTGGGATGTGCTGAAGAAGTACCTGGAAGAGGACGAGGCTGATCCCAACTCCAAGAACGACTTTGGCATGAACATCATCCCCGCTCTGCTGCGGGATGGCCGCAAGATGTATGCTTACCACTTCAACGGCTACTGGCGTGACGTGGGCACCATCGACAGCCTGTGGGAAGCCAACATGGAAGTGCTGGACCCCGAGAACTCCGGCATTGATATCTTCGACAAGAAGTGGAAGATCTACAGCCGCAACCCCGTGCTGCCCGCCCAGAAGATCGGCCCCCGCGCCGTGGTGCAGGATTCCCTCATCACCGAGGGCTGCCAGATCTATGGCCGCGTCCAGCACTCTGTCCTGAGCGCAGGCGTTACCGTGGAAGAGGGCGCTACCGTTGAGGATGCTGTCCTGATGGATGGCGTTGTGGTCAAGGCAGGTGCCGTGGTCAAGCGCTGCATCCTGGCTGAGAACGTTGTGGTGGGTGCCGGTGCCAAGATCGGCGGCGAGGGCCCCATTGCACATGTGGGTACCGGCCTTACCGTTGGCGCAGGCGCTACCGTAAAAGAGGGTGCCAAAGTATTTGATTCCGTCAAGGAGGGCGAGGAAGTATGCTGAGCCAGAACAA
>OLRF01001404.1_pt1 | contig 25057 bp, 19 predicted proteins | sample 1672061 | NCBI WGS metagenome assembly OLRF01 (sample SAMEA3136641, study PRJEB25190) | human gut metagenome | reverse complement strand
CCGCGTAATAATCCCACCCATCTCTACACTACTTAAAAAGGAGGCTCCCGCCATGCGCAACCACCATCTTGCCGCCATTCCCCTCGCCGCACTCCTGCTCACCGCCTGCGCGTCCGCCACGGATACGACACCCCTGACCACCCCCACGCCCGAACCCACCGCTACCGCCACCCCGACCCCCGCCGCCGGAGACTTCGCCTGGCTGAACCGCCACGACAGCAGCTTCAACAGCGGCGACGCCTACTATGAAATGGTCTACCGCAATCACGGCGGCCTGCTGCTCAAAACCGACTACGCCACCGCCGCACAGACCGTCGCCTGCACCGTGCCCGGCTGCACCCACGACAGCGCCGACTGCCCGGCCTGGTTCCCGGGGCGGTACCGCTACTACTGCCCCTTTGTGGCGGACGGCGCGGTCTATGTGCTCAACGCGACGTTATTCCACACGGATCGGACCTGGGAGGAATACCGCGAGGAGTACCTCACGCCTCAGCTGGACAGCACCGACCTCACGCCCGAGGAGCTGGAGGCCCACTACTACGGCCTGTGGCAGCAGCAAAGCGCCGCGCCGCAGGTGTACAGGCTGACCGACGACGGCAAGACCTGCATCGACCTGCCCGCCGAGTGTGTGGATTACGTGTTTGATTTTTGCGACGACGCGGCCCTGTACGGGGTGATGACCTCCGGCAACAACGGCCAGAACACAAAGGCCGTCCGCATTGACCTGACCACCGGTGCGCTGCAATCCGTGCCGCTGGAGCCCACAGAGTACTTTGTGACCTGCTACGACGGCGCGCTGCTGACGGTGCGCTATGTGACCGACGCGCCCCTGCCCGACGACTTTGAGCAGTTCCGGGCCGCCGTGCAGAGCGCCACCGTTGAATTTGACCGCTACGACCCCCGCACCGGCGAGCGCCGCAAGCTGATCGAGCGCCCCTACAACATCGCGGATGAGCGGCTTTCCGGGTATCTGGGCACCCACAACGGCAAGCTCTACTTTGAGGAGCGCGAGGCCCTGCAGGACGGCGGCTACAACCGCGGTGCCTTGCAGGAGTATGACCCCGCCGACGGCAGCACCGCCACGGTGTGGGACGCGCCCCCGACCTGCAGCCTGTGGGTTTATCAGGACACCTACACGAACGTCCTGCCCGCCCGGGGCAGCCGGACCGAGGACTGGCTCTGGCTGTACGGCACCGACGGCGCAGTGGGCGGCAACCGCTGCTATTTGTTGAACGCCGCCGCCCGCGAGCTGGTGCCCATCACCCAGCGGATGAAAAATTACGCCTACGACATACCCCCGTCCCTTCTGGCCCAGACCGCCGATGGCCGCTGGCTCCTCTGGACCGAATCCAACGACGAAAACGCGCATGTGGCCTATGGGCTGATCGCCCCCAACGATTTTGCCGCCGGCAGCACCGACTATACGCCGGTGGAGATGTGGGCGGGGTGAGGCGTGGGAGCTGCCCATCCCCGGGCAAACCGTAGGGGGCGGCGTCCCCGACGCCACGCGAAAGCTCGCGTTGGCGCCCTTCCCTGGGTTACCACCCGCGGAGACACCCACTGCCGCCAACACCCGCGGAGGGGTCAAGACCCCTCCCTACGGACCGAACCATTGACGGGTGCTCACGCTAACTCCCGGGCCGGGCATGCCCGGCCCCTACCGGGTAATAATCCCGCTCATCTCTACACCACCCCAAAAGGAGGCTCCCACACATGAACCGCACACTTCCGCTCATCCTGACCGCTGCCCTTCTGCTCACCGCCTGCGCGTCCGCCGTACCGGCACAACCCGCCGACGCCACACCCTCCCCCTCCGCCGCAGCGTCCTCCCCGGCACAACCTGACGCCGCAGCGTCCTCCCCATCACAGCCCGCCGCCGAAACCTCCGCCCCGCCGCTTACCCCCAAATTCCCTGTCGGCCATCTTCTCACCCTCCCCCAGAGCCAAAACAGCGGCCCCGTCTGGAACACCGGCGACGCGCTCTATGAGCTCCGGGACGCCAGCAATATGACCCCCGAGGCCCTCGTCCTCAAAACCGACTACGCGGCCCTGACCCAGTCCGTCTACTGCGATATTCCCGGCTGCACCCACGACTCCGACGCTTGCCCGGCCTACCTGGCCAGCGACTTCTGCGTCGGCGTCATGGCCGTGGACGGCACGGTCTACACCTACCCCGGCGAGCTGACAAACGTCGCCCCAACGCAGATTTACCGCATCGACCCCGCCACCGGCAAAACGCCCGTGGCCGCGGTGCCCGATGCCCTGCCCCACCACATGCAGCTGCAATGGTGCGACGAGTACGCCCTGTACGGCTGCCCCCTCGCCGCCAGTCATCAGCCCGGCACCCTCTACCGCTGGGACTGGCAAAATGACACGGTGCAGACCATCCCGATGCTGGCCGACGAGAAGATCATCGCCTGTGAGGGAAGCCGCTTCCTGACGATCCGCATCGAGGCGAACGAGCCGTTCCCCAATTTCGGCAGCACCGAGCAGGAAAAAGCCATTTTGGCGCACGCCGTCTACGTCTACGCCTGGCTCGACCCCGCCACCGGCGCGCGGGAGAAAATCTGCACGCGCCCCTACGCGGACGGCTATTTCCACAACTATTACGACGGCAGGATCTACTACACCGGCAATTTCCGCAATGCCGACACCCCCGGCCAACAGGCCGCCCTGCTGTACTTTGACACCGCCGACGGCACCGAGAAAACGCTGCTCGATGGCATCCCGCTTGACACCTACGGCATCGACGTGTGCGTACCCTTCAGCCCGGCGTTTGCGGGCGTGCCGCAGCGGTATCTCCGCGTGCTGAACGCCGGGGACGCCTACGCGGACTGCCTGCTGGACATGGAGACCGGCGACGTCCTCCCGGCCCCCGCGGTCACGGCGGAGGGCGTGCGCCGCCCCGCGCTGCTGCTGGCCTGCACCGCGTCGGGCCAATGGCTGACAACCGCCAACCCCCGCGACAGCTATGACCCGCAGTACAGCCTCTACGCCCTCTGGGACCCGGCAGACTTTTTGGCCGACGGGCAGCCCGCCGCGTGGGTCACGATGTATGCGACAGAATGAACGGTTGTATAATTATGCGCAAAAACGCCGATTTGTCCGCAAGACAAGAACACCGGCACGCCTGCCGCAAACAAAATTTTGAAAAGTAAACAAAAAACTCTTGAAAAATTTCTTTTGTGGTGGTAACATGAAGGCGGTGTTTGAAATTATATAAAGGAGTGTCGTTTTATGGCAATTCAGAATGCTTACCTGCAGGGTGTATATGAGGGCCTTGCAAAGCGCAACCCCGAGCAGAAGGAGTTTCTGCAGGCTGTTGAGGAAGTCCTCGAGAGTCTGGAGCCCGTTGTGGTTGCCCACCCCGAGTACGAGAAGGCCGGTCTGATCGAGCGCCTTGTCGAGCCCGAGCGCATCATTATGTTCCGTGTGCCCTGGGTCGATGACGCTGGCAAGGTCCAGGTCAACCGCGGCTACCGTGTGCAGTTCAACTCTGCCATCGGTCCTTACAAAGGCGGCCTGCGTTTCCACCCCTCTGTCAACCTGTCTATCCTGAAGTTCCTGGGCTTTGAGCAGTGCTTCAAGAACAGCCTGACCGGCCTGCCCATGGGCGGCGGCAAAGGCGGCGCTGACTTTGACCCCCACGGCAAGTCTGATGCCGAGGTCATGCGTTTCTGCCAGAGCTTTATGACCGAGCTGTACCGCCACATCGGCCCCGACACCGACGTGCCCGCCGGTGATATTGGCGTTGGCGGCCGTGAGGTCGGCTACCTGTTTGGCCAGTACAAGCGCCTGCAGAATGAGTACACCGGCGTCCTGACCGGCAAGGGCATCCCCTTCGGCGGTTCTCTCGCCCGTACCGAGGCCACTGGCTACGGCCTGTGCTACTTCACCAAAGAGATGCTGGCCGACGCCGGCAAGAGCTTTGAGGGCCAGCGCGTGGTCATCTCCGGCTCCGGCAACGTGGCCACCTACGCCAACCAGAAAGCCACCCAGCTGGGCGGCAAGGTCATCGCCATGTCCGACTCCAACGGCTACATCGTGGACGAGAACGGCATTGACTATAAGGTCATCAAGGAGATCAAAGAGGTCAAGCGTGCCCGCATCAAGACCTACCTGGACTATGTCCCCACCGCTAAGTACGTCGAGGGCAGCCAGGGCATCTGGACCGTCCCCTGCGACATCGCCCTGCCCTGCGCCACCCAGAACGAGCTGCGCCTGGACGGTGCCAAGGCTCTGGTTGCCAATGGCTGCTACTGCGTAGCCGAGGGTGCCAACATGCCTTCCACCCCTGATGCCATCGCTTACCTGCAGCAGAACGGCATCCTGTTTGCCCCGGCTAAGGCATCCAACGCTGGCGGCGTTGCTACCTCCGGCCTGGAAATGAGCCAGAACAGCCTGCGCCTGTCTTGGACTTTCGAGGAAGTGGATGAGCGCCTGCACAACATCATGGTCAACATCTATAAGACCGCTGCCGCCACTGCCGAAAAGTACGGCATGAAGGGCAACCTGGTAGCCGGTGCCAACATCGCCGGTTTCGAGAAGATCGCCTCCGCCATGATGAGCCAGGGCATTGTCTGATACAAATGCAGACAGCCGGGTGAACTCCCGGGAAAAATTGCATAAACTTTTTTAGTAAAACCTATTGACACACACGCCGTGCTGTGGTATTATAATCAAGCACCGCGAAACAGCGTGTGTGTCTAATATCGCGGAGTAGAGCAGATGGTAGCTCGTCGGGCTCATAACCCGGAGGTCGCAGGTTCAAGTCCTGTCTCCGCAACCAACAAAAGCTCGTTGAAACGACAAGTTTCAACGAGCTTTTTTCTACCTTATGGAAAAAGTGGTAACAAGCTGGTCACTTTGCCCCCAAAATGACCCCAAAACGGCAAAACGACTGCGCCCGGACTGTTGAGATTTTCAACCGCCCGGGCGTTGTTATTTATTCACTGAGATTTTAACAGAGTTTTTCAGCCTTTTCAGCTCCGTAAACTTTATAATCGCCACCAACAATTAATCGAATTTATTTCTATTTCTTCAATTTTACCCTCGCAGGAAATTGCACGTCGATAAGAGTACGTACATATCATTTCAACTGTAACGCTTTGGCTTCCAAGAACTTTTTCCTCTTAGAGTATCCTTCGGTACGTCCAGTTGTCTTTAATCATTTGCACAGATCGCCTTGACATCTGCATTCTATAATGCAACGCCTCCGCACGCCCTGCTGTTTGTAGTTTCCATCAGTTAGCTTTTCTTCCTACTCTATTTCGACCCTGTAAGTCAACTTTTGCAGATTAGCCTGCAGACGGGCGACGTGGCCGCTGCAGCTCCACTCAATCGTCAATTCCGGGCCGCAGCTTTCAATTTGAACCTTTGCTCCTTGCGCAAAGGCCGGACAGTTGCGGCGCAGGCGTAGCAATTCCAGCTGCTTTTTCACGACCGGCTTTTCCAGTGCCTCGGCAATCTGCACTTTCGTCAGATTTGTACGGTTGATTTCTTTGTGGCCGCCCTCGCCTGCGCGAGCCACTGCATCACAGTCATTTTTGCCCGCGAATAAATCAAGGTACCACACCTGCGGTTTTCCGGGCATAAACAGTTGAATTGCCCGTGCCAGCAGCATCTTTGCATCACTCTCGCCCAGAGCGCTGTAGTAGGTGGCATTGACCTGATAATAGACATTTTTCTGGCCGTGCAGGTTCTTCACCATACCGCCTCGCGTCACAATCAGATCAATGAGGTTTTGGATGCGTTCTTCCGGCAGCAACCCTTTCAGATCCAGCATCGGGATACCGTCATGGCACCCCAGCATATTCACGGTCAGGATGTGCTTGTCGAGGATTTCCTGTGCCCATGCGGCCAGCGTGTCTGCACTGCCCCGCTCCAAGGCATCAATCATCAGCCCCGGCAGAAAGAAATCATAGACGGCATAGCCTTTGGCGGCCAGCTTTTCGTAGACTTTTTCCCCATAGGATGCGTGAATTTCCGGGAGCAGGGTCACACCATCAGCATCCGCTATTGTCTGCAGCCGTGCCAAAAGACTCCATGTACCTGGTTCATTCAAAAAGTTACGTTCCCCCACGGCCTTATGCGCATAAGCGAAAGCGTCCAGCCGCACGATAGAGGCTCCATACCCTGCCAACGTGTGCAGCGTGTCGGCATAAAATTTCCACACCAATGGCGAAGCCACATTCAAATCCATCTGCCCCAAATAGCGGCGTCGGGATTCCAACAGGTCGGTCAGGGGAACACGCAGCGTTTCCCAGCGTCCCAGATCAAGTTCTGCCGGGCGCTTACCCGCCGCCAACTGGATCCGCAGACTTTCTGTCAGGACACAGGCGGATCGGTACTGCATCCCCAGTTCGGACACCAACTCCCGCGCATCAGGGCAAGGGTAGTCTACCTGCTGGTAGAATGTGTTCCAGTAGGGTTTTTCGGTACCATCGGGCATACGCACCATCAGAATGGGTAGCCCTGGTTTGCGGAAAAACATCTTATGCAAGTACTCCGGTGTCGGCTGTATATATCCCCCCGGCATCATCTCGCCGCAGCCCGCCCAGAACGCGTTCCAGTCGATGAAGAAGTCCTTATATTTCGACATTTCCCCATTTTTCAAAAGATCTTGAAACTGCGGTGACAGGACCGAGGCGTGGTTCAGGATAAAATCGAGTTTCAGCCGTATTCCCAAAGCACGGATGCGCTCCAAATCCTGCGGCGTCGCCAGCAACTCGTTCAAACTGTAGTCTACAACCGAAAAGCCGCGGTCGAGATCTGTGTTGAAAACACTGGGGAGAATATAAAACGCACCGAAAGCATCTTTACAGCTGCTTTCCAGCAAATCTGCAATGTCACTTAACGTCCCGCCCAAACTGTCCGGGTAAGCGTTCAGCATCGGCGTCAGAGACAGCTCATCTTTTTTCGCATTTGCCACCATGTTCACCTTCCTTGTGCAGCAGCGTAGGCTGCCGTGTCGACCATCGTGCCGTCCCGGTTCTGGATCAGATCCGCATCGCAGGCGCGGCGGTTCAGCATTGCCTGCTCAATTTCCAGCACCATTGTTACAAAGGGGCTGTCGGCCCCGGCGTCTCGGCTGCGGGCCACACGGCAGGCACGGGTTTCCTCTGGTGTACTGTTAAAAAACACTTTCAGATTGGTATTTTTCAGGTCGGCACTGCCTGCGTGGGTCCATTCCAGCAGCAGCACATCCACATCGGCGAAGTTCTTCGGCTCATACCAGCGCTCCCACTCTTGACGGCCCATACGCTTAAGCCACAGCACCGGCGCACCGGCACGGAACTGCGCCAGCACTGCGTTCAGTGCGTCGTAGTCCTGCTCGGCAGTCCGGCCCAAATATCCCGCCAGCGCGGCCCGTCCTCCCTGTTGGTAGATTTGCATCCATGGGTATGCCGCACATTGGCGCGGATCACTGTCGATTCCGGTTTTCTGCAGTGACTGCAAGTCAGCGAAGCGTTCCGGAGTGTATTCCCCGGCTGCAAGCAGTGCCTTAAGTCCGGCGCTGCGAAAGATTGTCAACCGCTCCTCATCGTTGTGCTGGGGGATACGGCGAGGGTAGTTATCTCCGGAGAGCACGTATCCCTTCAACCCGACCATCGCCAACGCCTCCCTCAGGGCGGCAGCACCGCTGGTCTTGCCGGAGCCTGAACCTCCGCTGACAGCGATGACAAGTTTGGCCGGAATGTCCGTACCATATTTTTCTTCCAGTTTCGTGACCAGATGCGGCAGCAACTTCTCCACACGACGGCAGACAGGGGCTGAGATATGCGCCGTGTCGCCGGGCATATCACCGCCCTGCACATTTTCCAGCGGCATTAGAGTAATGCCTTGCTGCAATGCCTGCCAGCACACATATTTTTCCGGGCTGAACATAAAAGCCTCCTTACCAAAAATGCCCTGCGGCAAAAACCGCAGGGCAATCATGCAAGTTGTCAACGGTTGCAGGGCATTTCGGGATTATCCTCAGCGCCCTTGCAAACCTTAGCGCCGCGAATCCATGCTTCATCGACGCATACATACTTAATGCGCACACGGCGGCCCCACGCATAAGCCGCGTGAATCTTGCCATCCTTGCTTTGCATCATGACAGGGTACTCGTAGCGGCGGTTGTTCACATCGTTCCATGGACCGATGAAACCCTCACCATGTTCTACAATGCGGCGCCACGGCCATGTTTTGCCACCATCCTCCGAGATTGCCATTGCCACAGGGCATCGCTGGTCGGGCCAGACGGTACGGCTACCATCCTCATTGAAAGAGACATCATTATAAATGATGGCAAGTGCGCCGCTCTGCAGCTTGATGGCCGAGATACTGGCGTTGTTGTTGCGCAGCGGGGTAATCACGGGCACACTCCATGTCTCTCCGTTATCGTTGGATTCCGAGCGGTAGATATGGTCGGCCGCACGGCTGCGCAGCAGGCAGACCAGTTTGCCGGGTTCCAGTTCAATAACATTGCCGTGAACACGGCCACGGCTTCCGGGAATCTCCACCCCGCGCCATGTCTTGCCCTGATCATCGGAAATCTGGATAACCGTCACGTCGCTGCCCAAACGGGTACCGTCCAGCGCACAGATAAAGTTGTTGAAGATCCAACGCCCGTTGGAAAGCACCTGAATCTTCTGGCGGCAGAAAGAGCCGGGACGGGTAAATACAGCCTCTGTGGGGCCCCATGTGCGGCCCCCATCGCGGGAAATTTTGCGGCGGATCTCTGCCGTGCCCTGCAGGCTGTCATCACTGTTGTCATCAGGCTTTTTAGCCGCCTGTGCCGTGTACATCAGCCAAATGTCACCGTTTGGGTTTTGGAACAGTGAGGGGTTCTGCTCACTGCGGGTCGGGTCATCCGAGACAATGACCGGCTGCTCCCACTGTTCGGCGTCGGCAGGCAAGCGGGCCACCGCAATGCTGATGTCGGCGTTTCCCTCACGGGAACCGGCAAACCAGCAGCAGAGCAGATCGCCGTTTTCCAATTCCAGCAAATCAGGTGCGTGGCAGCTTTCCCACGGGTTGGGGATCAGAGATTCCACCATATCAACGGCGGTGTCACGGTAGAGTTTGCCGTCATCACCCAACGTTGGCAGATCAATAATATTACGTGCCATTTGTCAATCCTTTCTCAGCCCTTGACGGAGCCGATGAGAATACCTTTCTTAAAATACTTCTGAACGAACGGATACACACAGATGATGGGCAGCATTGCGATGAAAATCGCGGCTGCTTTCAGATTTTGCTGATTCAGCGTAACGCCGTCCAGCACCACATTTTTGAAAGTTGTTCCGGAGCCGCCATCTGTAATGACAACGTTCTTCAACACCTGCTGGATCGTCTTGATGGCGTCGTCCTTCAAATAAATCTGCGGAATAAGGTATTGGTTCCAGATGGATACTGCGTAGAACAAACCTGTGGTCGCCAGCACAGTGGGGGAAAGCGGCAGGAACACTCGGGTCAGGATCTTGATGTCGCTTGCACCGTCCACAACGGCAGCCTCTTCCAGTTCGTTGGGGATGCCCTCCAAGAATGTCTTGGTGATGATGAGGAACTGTGTGCTGATCGCGCCGGGCACGATCATGACCCACGGACTATTGACAAAGCCGAACTGGTTGTAAATGATATACTGCGGAATGATACCGGCATCAAATACCCATGTAATGATGAACAGGGACATCAGCCAGTAACGATGTTTAAAACGTGGCCGGCTGAGCACGTACGCCGTAACGTAGGTGCAGGCTACCGCCAGCAGTGTCCCCAGCGCAGTATATAAAAAAGAGTTTCGCATACCGGCGAACACATTGAAGCGCGGGTTTGTCAGAATATAGCCGAAAGCTTTCAAGTTGAAGCCCATCGGTAAGAAAGTCATTTCGCCGCGCGCCAGATAGGTGCCATCCGTGGTAGCCACAAAGAACACATACAGGAACGGATACACACAACACACTGCCACCAGCAGCAGGATTGCACTGTTGATATAATCAAACGTCGTCAGCCGTTTGAGATGGGACTTGGGCTGCTTACTCATAATAGCCTATACGCTCCTTTCTCAGAACAGACGTGCGTCACTGACTTTATCAGCAATCTTGTTGACGATGGAAACCAGCACAAAGGCAATAATGGATTTCAATACATTGACCGCAGTGCCGTAGCTGTAATCCGGGAAACCCGTAGACTGGAATGCAATGCGATAAACATACGTCTGGATCACATCAGCCGTGACATAAGTGCCTGTGTTATACATCAGCAGGATACGATCCAAGTTGACGGAGAAGATATTGCCGACACTGATGATAAGCATCGTGATAACAGAAGTAGAAATACAGGGCAGTGTGATGCGCCACATTTTGGTCCAGCGGGATGCGCCGTCCATCTCTGCCGCCTCATACAAAGTAGGGTCAATGTTCATCATGGCAGCAATATAGATAATGGCCGAGTAACCGAACGTCTGCCAAATCTCCAGTATCACGTACAATGGCCGGAACCATTCCGGTTTTGCCATAAAGTTTGTGGAAGTACCGCCCAGCTTGGTGATCAGGATATTGATCAGACCCGATGTAGGGGAGCAGCGTATACATGATACTGACCATAACGGCTGCCGAGATGAAATACGGCAGGAAACTCAAAGACTGTACCGTATTGCGCACCCACTTGGTACGAACTTCGTTTAGGAAAAGCGAAAATATAATCGGGATGGGGAATACAACCACCACGGACAGGAACGCCAGAACGATTGTATTTTTGGTGATTTTCCAGATATATGGATCCTGCAAAATGCGCTTGAAGTTTTCAAGCCCCACCCACGTGCTGCCGAAAACGCCTTTGGCTGCGGAGAAATCCTCAAACGCAATCACCATTGCACCAACCGGTCCGATCTTGAACAGAATCAGCAGCAGGAAACCCGGTATCATCAGAAGATACAGCTGATAATTTTTGATAATATCCTTTTTTATCCGCGCACCGAGAGATGCTTTCGGCACGGCAGGTACCGCCGTTTGTGCTTTGCGCTTCGGCATGGTGATTCTCCTTTCACTTTACCCCGGCAACCCCGCCCGCATGGCAGTTTGCCGTGTCGGGCAGGGCTGATTGTTCAGGGTATTACCTTTGTCAAGGCATCAGGCGCCGTACATTGCTTGGTAAGCTGCCAGCTGGATTTCTTCAATGCGGGACAGGCCCAGATCATTCATTTCCTGCTGGAAAGCTGCCCAGTTGTCGGGAGTCAGTTCGCGCGTACCATCAATAAACTGCGCAATACCGGACATCTGTGCATCGTACACAGAAGCGAGCAGGTTTGTAACTTCCTTGCTCTGGTCATCGGTGAACTTCAGAACATAAGAGGTACCCAAGTTTTCATCTGTAAACAGGCGTCCGGTCGCCTCAGCGATCAGAGGCGCATTCCACTTGAAGAAGGCTTCGTTGTCAACGGGCTTGCAGACGGTAAAGCGGTCACTCAGGAAACTCCAGCGCTTCTCACCGGCAGGAGTAGCCTCTTCAGTCTGATAATCTACGATAAATTCCTTATCGCCGTTGGTATCCTTAAAGCTTTCGCCCTCAACACCGTAGTTGGCGAGGATCTCGCCTTCCTCAGAGTAGAAATAATCGATAAAGGTCAGAATCGTCTTGATTTTGTCTTCGCTGCAGTTGGCGTTAATGGCGGTGACGCACTCGTCATTGTACTTCATGCTGACGGGCATCTTCTGCGGGTTGCCGTTATCGTCCTTGATGAAGTTCAGAACACCCATCTGGTAGTTGGGGTCATTGTCGGGGCCGCCGTTCTCCATAAACCACTCAGCACGGTTATAGTAATCGAAGAAGACACTGCCGTTGCCGTTGAGCATGGCAGCCTCCCAGTCGGCCTCACCGAAAGTACCTGCGACCCATTCGGGTTGGATCAGGCCCTCGGCGTACCACTTCTTCATGGTCTCGACCATCTTGTAGGCACCATCGTTCATAATGTCGATAGAGCCATCCTTGTAGTGGCCGTTGATATAGATGCCATGGGACTCGGTAGAAGAGATATTGCTGGCTGCGCCGAACCACGAAGCAAAGCGGATGGCGGTGTCACGACCGGTCAACGGGTAGTAGTTGGGGTTGTCTTTTCCGTAGTAGGCTTTCAAAGTTTCCAGTGCCTTGGTAAAGTCATCGATGGTGACGATGGAGTCAGGGTCAATGCCTGCCGCCTTGAACTGGTCAACGCGATAGCCGATCAAATCTGCAAAGATGGGGGTCTCTTTGCACAGACCGTAGATATGGCCGTCCTTATCGGTGACAAGCGCCTTGTAATCGGGATTGTCATCAATGTACTTCTGCAGGTTGGGGGCATACTTCTCAATGTAGGGTGCCAAATCTGCGAACACGCCCTGCGGGCCGTAGACGTTGGTTTGGGCCAGTTTTGTCATAACAGCATCGGGCAGATCGCCGCTGATAACACGCTGGTCAACCTCAGAGTAAACGTCAGCTGCCTCTTCGGGGCCGGAGATGTAGTCAACGTGGATTCCGGTGCGTTCCTCGGCAACATCATACCACTTCAGTTCCTTGATCCAGTCCACGTAGGCAGAGCGCATAAACATGGTGTAGGTGTTGTCCCCATCGCCGGAAGATTCCGTCGAGGAGGCAGCGGCAGTACCGTCACCTGTGGAGGCAGTCGTAGAGGCGGAGCCTCCACCGCAGCCAGTGAGAAGCGTGCCGACCATAGCAGTGGCCAGTACGGCAGCGCCGATTCGATTTGCGAGTTTCATTTGTGTTTTCCTCCTTATAAATGGTTTTCTCTTTATAATATCCATTCGCTTTCAGCGGTTAGCTGCAAAACGAACAGCATATTCGATTGCGTTCTTCAAGCTCAGTTCATTGGCCTTGCCTGTACCGGCTTGGTCGAAAGCAGTGCCATGATCCACGCTGGTACGTATAATAGGAAGTCCCAGCGTAATGTTTACACCTTCCACAGCACTCCACGCCTGCTTTTCCCTGTCATAGACAAAGCCGACGACCTTGAGCGGGATGTGGCCTTGGTCATGGTACATTGCCACGACAATATCATACCAGCCGCCCAATGCTTTCGAGAAGATTGTGTCCGGCGGAATGGGGCCCTGCGCGTTGATACCTGCGGTACGGGCCGCTTCGATGGCCGGGGTGATCTCGTCGATCTCTTCCCGTCCGAAGAGTCCGCCCTCGCCGCAGTGGGGGTTCAAACCTGCCACGCCAATTCGGGGGCTTGCAATCCCCATATCCCGGCAGGCCTTATCTGCAATGCGGATGACTTCCAACACCCGGTCCTTCTTGACCCGGTCACAGGCCTCCCGCAGGGAAACGTGGGTGGAAACATGCACGACCCGCAGGTCTTTGTGGGCCAGCATCATCGTGTAATGTTCGGTGCCTGTGTAATAAGCGTAGATTTCTGTGTGGCCGGAGAAATGATGCCCTGCAAGATTCATAGCCTCTTTGTTCAGCGGATTCGTGACAGTTGCATCCACCTTGCCGTCCATGGCAAGTTCAATGACTTTGCGCACATACCGGAAAGCCGCGTCCCCGGTGGCCGCGCTGACCTGGCCGATAGCGAAATCTTCGGGTCTGAGCAGCCCCATGTCAAGAATATCAATGGTACCCGGCTCATAAAGCCCCTCACCAGGGTCCGCTACAGGGTGGATGCGGCAATCCGCGCCAACGATCCTGCAGGCCCTTTCCAAGATGGCTGCATCACCCACCACAAGAGGTTTGCAGCTTTCATACACTTTGGGGTCCTGCAGCGCCTTTACCGTGATCTCCGGCCCGACGCCCGCAGGGTCACCCATTGTAATACCTAAAATCTTGCGCATGGCCGCCTCCTTTAGCAAAGGCCGTTGTCACGGCAGGTTTGCAGTGCCTTGCGCAGGGCGTCCAATCCCGCCGGGGACAAGCTGTTGAAAGGTGCGCGGCACAGTCCTACCGGATACCCCAGTTCCTTGACCGCCGTTTTGACAATGGTGTTGGGGTTGCCAAACTTAAAAATATCACGGAAAGGCCGGATGCTGTCCTGTGCCCTGCGCGCCCCCTCAAAATCTCCGGCAGTGAACTTCTCGTAGATGCTCACCATCGTGTGAGGAAAAACGTTGGCACAGCCTGCGATGGCGCCTTTGCCTCCCGCCAGCAGTGTCCACAGGATCAGGGAATCGTTGCCGGACAGCACGGTGAACGGTTTATCGCCCCCGCGTGTTTTCTCGATATACTGCAAGATATTGTCAAAGTTACCGCTGGAATCCTTTGCGCCCACAATGTTTGCCACCTGAGACAGCTTTTGCACTGTGGCAGGGGCCAAAGCGTTGCCCGTGCGGGCGGGGATGTTGTACAGCAGGATCGGCATATCCACTGCGTTTGCAACCGTCTCATAATGCCGGATGAGTTCTTCCTGGGAGGCTGCAGCAAAGCTTGGCGTAATGATGGAGAGTACATCCGCACCCAGTTCCTTGGCTTTTCGGGACATACGAATCGTATCACGGGTGCTGACGCAGCCTGTACCTGCGTAAACCGGCACGCGGCCGTTGACGGTCTTAACCGCCACACGGATGATCTCGGCTTTTTCTTCCTCGTCGAGGATATAGCCCTCGCCGTTGGTACCAAAGACAAAAATGCCGTGCACACCTGCGGCAATCAGCCGCTCGATCTGGTTGACAAGTTCCTCATAGTTGACGGTCTCGTCCTCGTGCATCGGCGTCAAAATCGGAACGATAATACCTTTTATCTCTTTCATTGTACGCTCCTCTCACAGGATTTCGCGGTAGAGTGCCTCCGCATCCGCCGCTGTGACGGTGCGGGGGTTGTTTACCAGCAGCCGCTGTACATCCATACCGGCCTTTACCAACGCGGGCAGGTCAGCTTCGGTCACGCCGTAGGGTTTCAGCGATGTGGGGATGTCCAGATGCTGCACCATGGCATCCATCTGATTGATGACCCAGTCAGCCTTTTCTGTGTCTGTGCCGGCTCCCGTGCCTCCAACAGCATCATAAACCTCTGCGAATTTCTTGCTGCAGCAAGACTTATTAAACTGCATGACCGGCATCAGCATAATGGCGTTTGCAACGCCATGCGGGATGTGGTACCGCCCGCCCAGCGGGTAGGACAGCGCATGCACGGCTGTGGTGCCGGAACAGGTGATGGCAACGCCTGCATAGAAGGCGGCCTGCATCATTTTTTCCTTCGCGTCCAGCGCGTCGGCGTCGTCGCAGGCTTTTTCCAAATTGGGGAAGATGAGCCGCAACGCTTGCATCGCGAACAAATCACTGAAAGGGTTGGCCTTGGCAGAAGTATAACACTCAATAGCGTGGCACAGCGCGTCGATGCCGGTGGAAGCTGCGATTTTGCGTGGCAGGCGACGGATCATCTCGCCGTCCAGAATGACCGCATCCGCGATCATTTCGGGATTGACGATGCCGACTTTCAACTGTTCTTCGGGCACCGCCACGATGCTGTTGGGCGTTGCCTCAGAGCCGGTGCCCGCCGTGGTGGGGATCATAACGGTGGTAACCGTCTTTTTACCGATACGCGGGTTTTTCAGTTGGTCACGCACCGTGCAACTTCCATCTGCCGTGATGGATGCCAGCTTGGCAATATCCATTACGCTGCCGCCTCCTACAGCGACAATCAGGTCTGCGTTGCTCTCGCGGAAAGCATCAATGACCTGCTGTGCCTGATCGCAAGTAGGTTCCGCGGGCAAAGTATCGTTAATTATATAGGGTACAGCCGCTTTGTCCAGTTCGGCCAGCGGGCGCTCCAGAATGCCGGAAGCCCGAATGCCCGCATCTGTAAAGACAGCCGCCTTTTCGTGTCCGGATGCCAGCGTTTCCAGCGCTTGCATCGCAGTCTCACCGCTATATACCTGCTGCGGCATGGCAAGTTGATATTGCTTCATCTTCCGTTCCTTTCTGTAAATTCTGACGTATCCTGCTGAGCAGGTCCTCGGTTCCAAATCCGCCGGACTTTGAGACGATAATGCGGGAAACATGACCGGCCATCAGCGCCATAAAGAGCACCGCGCCCGGTGCAGCCTCTCCCAAGGGTGAGATCTCTGCCTCCGGCAACTGTTGCATAAAGCCCATCAGCGTATCACCGCCGATGATCATCGGCAGATAGTTGTCTGCGGCGGGGCGTTCCAGCAGCAGCGCCATCAGCAGCCCCAGCTGTTCTGCGATCTGCCCGCGCAGTTGTTCGGCTGTATCAGCATCCTCGGCGGTCTCGGTGCCATCGGTGTCGATCAGCATATCACAGCCGCCCTGCATCCGCTGCTCGATTTGTGTCAAGAAATCCTGCCCTGCGCGGCTTTCAAAGTAGCCGGCGGCAAGCTGCTCGCTCTGCAGGGAGATACGCACACCGCCGTGGGCGGCACCGTATTCCAGCTGCCTCTTTGTAATCGGGTTCAAGCTGCCGCAAAGTACCAAGAGCGGCGCGTTGATGCAGGGCAGACTGATTGGCCCACCCTCCAGCCCCAGAAAAGGCGGCAGCACTGCCGCAAACCCTGCGCAGCCGCCCAAAATTTTCAGGCCATTTGTACGCTGCAGTTCCATAGCAATGCACCGGAAGTCCGCATCCTTCTCGGCATCACAGATGACGATTTGCTGACCGTGCTGCGGCGGAGGCGGCAGAGCGCAGGGCCTGCAGCTGATGATCGCTGCCCGACAGTTCCGAAAAAGGTCTTTCACGTAAGGGGAGTGAACCGGCTCAAACGGATCCTGCCCGAACACGCTCTTGTCGATGGGTACGCCGTCAATGTACTGGATGCCGCCGCGTGTGAGGCGATTCATCTGCGGCAGCGCCGGTGCATAGTATGCAGCCGCCGCACCGCCGGCATCCAGCGCCGCCTGAAACATGGCGCCGATGTTGCCTCGCAGACCAGAGTCCGTTTTGATGTAAACGGTGTCTGTTCCGCAGCGCAGCGCCTGCTGCACAAGTCCCAAGCAGATATTGTAGGCCTGCTGCGATGTCTTATGGCGAACCTCCGCATCAATGACTGCAACATCTGCATGGAAGATTTCCTCAGGCACGGCAGCAGCGTTCACAGCCGCCACCCGAACGGAAACACAGCGGTTGGCAAACTGTACACCTGTATCCAGTGCGCCGGTCAAATCGTCCGCGATAACTGTCAGCCGTGCCATTGTTTCCTCCTACATGTTCCATTTTGTTACATCTCGTTTTGCATCATTTGTACATTCAGCTGCATCGTTTCTGCTTGTGTCTCTCGGATTTGTCTAAATCTTACCATTGTCGTCCCATTTCGTCAACTGTTTTTGTTTCGTTTTTTGCTTTTTTGTGTTTCTTTTTGAAACCATTTTATTTTTATGATTGACTTTGCAACACAAATCACTTATGATAAAGTTACAATTTCAAACAGTTAATAAAAAGGGGGACCTCTACCATGCGCCCCATCAAAATTCTGGGCATCGCCCCTTACGAGGGTATTGCCAGCCTGATGCAGCAGGCTGCAGAATCCTGCGACGATTTGCAAATCGACGTACATGTCGGCAATCTGACTGCCGGCGCAGAGATTGCCGCCGCCCAAACTGCGCAGGAGGAGTACGACGTCATCCTCTCCCGCGGCGGCACAGCGGAAGCTATCCGCCGCTGTACAGATTTAAAGGTCGTGGACATCCCATTGTCTGTCTACGACATCCTGCGTTCTATCAAGCTGGCAGAGAATCACAACTGTAAATACGCCGTCATCGGCTTCCCGGCCATCACCCGCAACGCCACGTTTCTGTGCGAGGTACTGCGCTATAATGTGGATATTTATACCATCCACGACCAGAAAGAAGCCCGCACTATTTTGCAGGGGTTGGAAAATTCTGGTTGCCAGATGGTGCTGTGCGACGTTGTCACTAACTCATTGGCACAGGAATACGGCATTCCTGCCCTGCTCATCACCTCCGGTATCGAGAGTGTGGAGGATGCGCTGAACACCGCAGTACAGGAGGGGCTGGCCCGCCGTAAAGCGCTGGAGCTGGCGCAGTTTTTTCAGGACGTCATCCGTGCCATGCCCTATGACACCCTTGTCAGCGACGAGGCCGGACAAGATCTGTTCGTCTCGCTCTCCCCCGAGCTCCCCGACAGCGTGCTGGCAAAGGCACACTCAGCTATTATGCAGCGCACCGCCGAGCCCCACCGCAGCTGCCTTGAAGAGAATGGCATCCATTATGCTTTGCAGAGCACCCCTATCCAAATGGAAGGGGCTCTGCGCCATGTCGTCACAATCGAAAAGAGTCGGCTGTCCATCCCGCTGGAAAAATACGGCATCGCCTACTCGGATCGCCAACAGGCAGTAGATACTTTCTTTGACAGTTTCTATGGCATTACCCAGTCTTTCTCCACCGCCAACCTGACACTGGAGCAATATTTGCAAAGCAATCGCCCACTTGTCGTTTACGGTGAACCGGGCACAGCCAAGCCCCAGATGGTGCAGATGCTCTACGCCAAAGGGCCGCTTTCTAACGCGCCGCTCATCAAGATTGACTGTGCCATGCTCATGCGCCCCGGCTGGAAATATCTGATGGCGAGTGACCGTTCCCCCCTGATGGGTGACGGCTGCACCCTTATGATGAGCCATGTGGAGGCGCTGACTGACGAGCAGTTCAGTGAGTTGTTCTCCACCATAATGGCGCTGCATACGCAGGAGCGCAACCGGCTCTTCTTTGTCGCCAGTAGCTCCAGTTCCGGAACGATGCACTCTCACTATGCCCGACTGGTAGATATGCTGAACTGCCTGATGCTGCAAATGCCGCCGCTGCGCAGTCATCTGCAAGATATTCCGCGCTTGTCGGGGTTGTATATCAGTACCCTGAATATGCGCAACGCCCGTGCAGTCATCGGTTTTGAGCCGGAGGCGAACTTATGTATGACGGAGTACAGCTGGCCTGGCAACTACGACCAGTTCTGCCGCGTGCTGGACGAGTTGGTGCTGCACACGACGACGCCTTATATCTCCGTGGAGACCGTGCGCGACCAGTTGAAACGGGAATGTACCTTCTACCCCGGTGCCGTTCCCCAAACCCACGCTCTGCCCGTTGACCTAACGTTGGAAGAAATCGAGCAAATCGCCGTGCAACAGGCCTTGCAAGCCGAAAACGGCAACCAGAAACGTGCTGCCGAGCGCTTGGGCATCAGCCGCACAACGCTGTGGCGAATGCTGCAAAAGGAAACACCCCATCCATATAGAAAGTAATAAACACAACAAGCACCCTTCTGGAGGTCAAACAGCAAATCCAAAAAGCCCTGCGCCAATATAAGAACCCACCCATTCCCACCAAACAAGACCAAATCGTAGTGCCAACCAACGGTGTGCTGGTACTTGTCAAAGCAGGCTGACCGCACCGACCGATCCTATATTTACATGCCAACTCCGCAAAATTTATCCACAAAAAGCGCCCGGACGGTTGAAAAGTTCAATCGTCCGGGCGCAGTCATTTTGCCGTTTTGGGGTCATTTGGGGGTCAAAGTTACCAGCTTTTTACCACTTTTGCCACAATGTAGAAAAAAGCTCGTTGAAACTTATCGTTTCAACGAGCTTTTGTTGGTTGCGGAGACAGGACTTGAACCTGCGACATCCGGGTTATGAGAAATTCAAAGTTTGTGCGTTACAGTGTTGTTTTGTTGGGTTTTGTGGTATTGCGTACCAAGGCTCAGAACGGATTTTGTCCCATGTGTACAAAAGGGTGCTGCATGGTGCTGACCCGTTCCAAACCCTTTTGGGGGCAGTTTTGGGGGCAAATCTGCAAGACAGATTCTCATACGCACCAATCAAATAAATGCGCAGCTTTGGTTCCATTGAGAAATGTGGATACCAATATCACTGGGTTCACGCAAGTGAAAAGCCCAGCAAACTAATATATAAGTTTTACTCCCTAGCAAGAAGTCGTATGCAAACCCAACCCGCAACATTCCCGCACACCGCCCCCGTCGCCGCGAGAAACGCCCCGGTTTGGGGGAGTTCGCAGCCTATCGGCGCCGGTGTACCGTCCCGCCAAATACCGCCCCAAAATCCCCGCTTTCCGGGGATTTTTTATTTTCCCACAAAGGCTTTTACCTAGACTGGATTTCCCTGTACAGGTAAATCCAACACAAATAAATACTAAATAAATAAAATACTAAGATACTATCGTATCCTATCCGTAAAACATCAAAAAACTGGATTTTCCCCACTCTAGTCTTGCCGTGATGCGTACAACTTAACACCGGAGAGTACAACTTACGATTGCCTTGATGCTTTGGGCGTAGTATAATTTAATTACTGACAAACCTCGGCTCCACAACAAAATCATATCGGCAGGTGATACCGTGAATCTAAACGACTTACTCTTGGAGGGTTCCTCCGTTGACTACAAAGAGGCACTGGAAATCAAAAAGCCGCGCAGCTGGCTGAAATCCGTTTCTGCATTTGCCAACAGCTTTGGCGGGCATATCGTGTTTGGCGTCCGCGATAATCCGCGTGAAGTATGCGGTCTGGATAACCCACAAGAGGTCATCAGCAAAATTACGGAGCTTATTAAAGCACGCATCGACCCGACGCCCCGGTATCAGCTTCACGCCTTTGCCGAAGATAATAAAATCTGCGTTGACTTGGAAATTCAGAACGGCCCTGCCTATCCGTACTACTACCGCTTCGAGGGCGTCTGCGTCGCCTACATCCGAAACGGCGATCAGTCGGAAGAAGCCTCTCGTCAGCAGTTAAGTGCCCTAATTCTCAAGGGCATGAATAAGACTTTCGATTCACTACCATCGCCTTATCACATAGGAGATGTCAGCTTTACGCTGTTAGCTGCCACCTTCAAGAACACGCTTAAAGAAGATTTCCAGCCAGACAAGGATTTGCTTTCTACCACCCTTGTCACCGAGGACGGTCAGGTCACAAACGGCGGCTTGCTATTATGCGACCAAGGTGTACTGCCGCAGTCTCGTATATTCTGCACCCGCTGGAAGGGCACGCACAAGGGCAATGTCGATGTCGATGCACTGGACGACAAAGAATATCAGGGTGCCAGTCTGATTTCTCTGCTGCAAAACGCAGAGGATTTCATCCGCAACAATAGCAAAAATCCGTGGAGCATTCGCGGCATGACGCGCGAAGAACGCAGCGACTACCCCTACAAGGCCGTCCGTGAGGTGTTGGTAAATGCGCTGATTCACCGCGACTATCAGGTTCTCGGCTCGGAAATACACATTGAAATGTTCGATGACCGCATGGAGATTTCTTCGCCGGGCGGCATGGCCAACGGCCGCCGCATCCAAGACATGGATTTGCGGCACATTCCTTCTATGCGGCGCAATCAGGTGATTTCTGATGTATTCTCCCGCCTGCACTACATGGATCGGCGCGGCAGCGGTATTGACCGCATTATGACCTCCTACGCCGAGTGTGCGCAAAAGCCTGTTTTCTATTCTGACAGCACATTCTTCCTTGTGACACTGCCCAATCGAAGTGTCGCAGCACCCGCCCAGCTTTCTATGGAATCCGAAAACGTGGAAACCTCCGCGCAAAACATGGAAACTGCCGCCCAAAACGTGGAAAGTTTTCCACAGAATGTGGAAACTTCCACATTTTCCACTCCTATTGAAAAGCTGGAACACGATCTATCCAAGCTGCGGATGCAGGCATCCACAAAGGAAAAAATCTTGGAATTGTTTCGTCGCTATGGGTATGAATATGAATTTCGCACCCGTCACGTCGCGGATGCGTTCCACGTCAAGAACAGCCGCGCCAATCTGGTGATTCGGGAGTTGACTGCCGCCGGGATTCTTGAATCGCCCCATTATGGCACCTATCGCTTTTACAAAACAGAATAAATACCAAAGAGCATCACCCTCGTTCAAAATTGAGTGTGATGCTCTCATCATGTTATTCGGTGGTTGTTCTTGGCTCTATAAGGGCTTTTCTCTTGCGCCCATTATCCATTACTGGCACCCCAATTTGGTCTGTCAATCGCCTGATCTCAGGAAATTTTCCTTTTTCAATATTGCGGGCCGCTTGTATCTGCCCTTTTAATGAAAGAATTCGTTTCACATCCTCATCTGAATGTACCTCTGTTCCAACGAGAGGCTTTACTTCCTGAAACGCTGTGTAGATGGTCTTTTGGAGACTGTTTGGTACGGCAAGAGTCTGTTCGGGGGTAGAGGATTATCTTCGGTCAGGTCTTCTTTTACTGTCCTCTTGATACCATCTACAATATCCCCTCTATCCTTAATGTTTCTAACTGTATCCCAAAAGAGATATTTCGGATCAAGACGGGCAAGACCTCTTAATAGTCCCATACAGGTTCCTCCAGCATTAAATCGTCGCCTTGAATGAGTTTATCAAAACTTCCGAAGACGAATTCCTCTTTGATTTTCTGAATATATGCGGTATCAGTCATCAAGTGTTTAATGGTGACCATTAGTCCGCCAATATCCAGCTGGCGGATAGCTGTTTTGTCACCGGCAATCATGTTGCCGCCAACCCAGATAACATTACTCGATGTTGCAATGACATTTGAATAGAGTATGATTTTGCGCGTCCGAACACTATATAAGTCTTTGGATGTCGAGCTTGTCGGGTCATACATGAGAGTATGTAGAATACCAATTAAAGTATTAATCAGTTCTGCCAGTGAAGCAGATGCACCAACCTTAATAATATCGCCGGTGCTAATATATTTAGTGAGTTTGTCTACCTCTGTGTTAGAAAGAATGAGGTTGGCCCCCGGAATTTGTATGCCGGCGGGAGTATAAAGATCTGTGCCAATATGAATCAGCTGTTTTAATGCAGATGCAACTAGCGCACTGGGTTGGTCCATAGTTCGCTCTGCTGTCTTTTTCAGCATAATTGCTGTGGAAGCATATGTGGCAATGCGTGGATCGGTATAATTTGACGTATAGATTACATGGTTTGTCGTTAGAATAGGAATTCCAACGCCCGTCGGTGTCGCGAGGGGAGTCTTTACACAGGTAATAGTGTTGGTTATGATATTGCCTGTGCCGAATACCAAGCCCAAAACTGGATCATGACCAAGAGTTGCAAAACGATGATTCGCGCCTTTGAATAAATTGAATTTTTCATTTGGAATAAAATCAGATAGATCTATATTCCAACTACGATTTTTTCCAAGTAGAGACTCGATGGATTTACTTGTCAATGGGGCGGTCGCATCATATGGGACACCGTGTTTAGTAATGATGTGCTCCAGTGAAGCGTAGTATGACATATCGACAGAACTGCCGTCGCTACTAAATTTCTTAAGTAGTTTATCTTGGAACTTGTGCAGAGCCTCCTCATTACGGTTGCCCTGGCCAGCAGCCTGTGGTTTTGTGAGTTCATTAAGGACTACAATACGGGTAAGCTGCAATGCAACCGCAGTGAAAAGGAAAACAACATCTGCGCCTTGAAGTCCAGTCTTGGACTCAAATTCTCGGTCAAGGTCATTGAGCGTTTGTTCTGCGTTGTGAGCAACATCAGCGACGCGGTTGGATTCGTCTGCCAGTTTTTGCATATTGTTCAAGGTTATGTCCGAGTTTCTATGCAGCATGGCACATTTTGCTTGCAATTCTTCTAATGACATTTCTATTCCTCCACAGGAATTAAGCAGGCAGTAAATTCTTTAACTGCGCATATTCTCGCTTGAGGTCAGCAATATGTTCGTATGCAGCGCGTTCTCTTTCAAGCTTATCAATATATGCCTCGTATTCCTTTATGAGTTCTTCATACGCATCGCGTTCTTTTTGAAAGTCCCTGCGCTGCTTTATAAAATCATCAGCTTGTCGCCGCATTTTGCGTTCGTATTCATCTGAGGCTTCTTTGTAGCCAGCTTTGGCACCCTCATATCTACCCTTTTCCATATCCTGCAGATATCTTTGGTAAAAGTTGTTTGCCGCGAGCCATCCTATGGCTTCAGTTACACCTGCAGCAGTTGCAGTATTGATGGCATTACCAATGACAGGAATCCAGCCAACAAGGAATTGCGAAACAGTGCGTCCGGTAACCGTTGCTGCTGCCGATGCTAAAATACTCTTGGCAGCAGATTCAGTAATATTCAGATTAAACACGCCACCGAGGCTGACAATCATCGCGATTTGTATAGGAACGATGACTGCATTATCAGAACCGGGAAGCTGGGCCAAGCCAGTACCTACGCCTCCACAAGCTACAGATGCACCATGAATGATTACGGAACACTTATTTTTCATTTCCTCAGGTATAGGTTTGTCTTTTACCGTTCCCGAAGACTTACCAATGGATTGTCCTTGCAATGCATCGATGCCTTTAAGTGCAGTAATCATCTCTAGCAACAAATTAGCTGTAAATGAGTCGATAATGGCATATGATGATACGTGACCCTGCAATCCACAATTATCTAAATAACTAACATTGAGATATTCGCCGTCAATATGCATATCAGTTATGTCTTGATATGCGATATATACAGGCTTTGTAATAAACTTATGATAGAATCCATCAACAGTCAATAGTAATCCACTTGAACTGGTCCCCAATAAGGATGTATCGAAAAACGCAACTAAGCTATTGATAGGCAGGTTTCTGTCATAGTTTTTCATCAGTTTTTTTGCCACTTTTTCAGGAATGTCGGGTTCCACATAGTAGTGGTGCCCGACACCAATCACGCGGCCCGCGTACTTATTAACAACAGAAATCATCTGTTCCATTTCAGCTGACATTGCCATAATTATTGACCTCCATCGTTCGTGATTTTTGTGCTTCTTATTTCATCAATCCACTTATCCCGCAGTTCCTGCGGCCCAATGACACTTACATAACTCCCTTGGCTCAGCAGCCACATCAAAATGCCCTTGCCGAAGGTTTCTGCTTTTACTGTATAGCTGCCATCTTCGTTCCGGCAAACCTCCGCAGTAGGCAGCCTGTCAAGCACCGATTCAATCGCCGGGCCGGAATAGGTAAACTCTACGGTCTGCGGCACACCGCCATACATAAAGATGTTGCGGTTCTTGTATTCGCCCTCTTTGAAGCGGTCTTTATAGGGAATATCAAATTTTTCATCCAACAACTCTGATTATCTCCAAAAAGCCCGGAAATACGGGCATTTCACGGGATATA
>OLRF01001399.1_pt1 | contig 25135 bp, 21 predicted proteins | sample 1672061 | NCBI WGS metagenome assembly OLRF01 (sample SAMEA3136641, study PRJEB25190) | human gut metagenome | reverse complement strand
CGAAGTCTAGCACCCACCGAAGCGCAAACCGCCACCACTTCACCGAATACGAGATTCGAGCACGCTTAGTGCCACAATGGCCGCCTAAACCAGTAATATGTAAAGCTGTTGGCTTTTTGCCAAGGCATGCTGTCTTGCCCCTGAAAACGCTTGACTTGCATTGCTATCGTTCTACAATCCCCCTTAATCCTATCAAACTGATAGGTATTGCAATGTAGAAAGGACCCCGCGTTGAACTTCGACGCCATGGCGCAATACCTTCCTCTGTACGAGGATGCGGCGTGGCTGACGCTGAGCATTGGATGGATCGGCATTGCCGGATCCGTCATCATCGGCCTCATTGTGGCCATGATCGTGCACTTCCGCATCCCGGTGCTTCGCCAGCTTTGTCGCGTATACATCGAGCTGTTCCGCAACACGCCATTGCTTATTCAGCTGTTCTTCTTCTATTTTGGCCTGCCTCGCATGGGCTTCTCCATCACACCGGAAGTGTGCGGTATGGTTGGCCTTGCATTGCACGGCGGCGCCTACATGGCCGAATCGTTCCGTGCTGGCCTGGAAAACGTGGAGCCCATCCAGCGCGAAAGCGCTATCAGCCTGGGCCTTTCGAAGCTGCAGTCCATGCGCTACGTTGTGCTTCCGCAGGCAGTTTCGCTGAGCTTCCCATCGTTTGTCGCCAACGTTATCTTCCTGTTGAAGGAAACCAGCGTATTTTCCGCAATCAGCCTGATGGACCTCATGTTCGTCACGAAAGATCTGATGGGCCTTTACTACAAAACCACCGAATGCCTGGTAATGCTCGTAGCGTTCTACCTCATTATCCTGGTGCCGGTTTCCGTTGCTGGTACGTACATTGAAAGGAGGTTGCGCCATGGAAGCTTTGGGGCTTGATGTTCTGTTCATGGGCTCAAACGCCACCCGCCTTCTGCAGGGTCTTTGGGTTGCGGTGCAGATCAGCGCAATCTCTGTCGTGCTCAGCATCATCCTAGGCATGCTGTTCGGCATCTTCATGACGTGGAAAAACCCTGTTGCCAAGGTTATTTCTCGTTTGTACCTCGAAATCGTGCGCATTATGCCGCAGCTGGTGCTGCTCTACATCGTGTTCTTCGGCGCCACGCGTGTTATGGGCCTGAATATCTCGGCGGAGCTTTCCTCCATCATCGTATTCGTGTTCTGGGGTACCGGCGAAATGGGCGACTTAGTTCGCGGCGCCCTTACCAGCATCCCAAAGCAGCAGTACGAAAGCGCCGCTGCGCTGGGTCTGAATAAAGCACAAATTTACCGTCAGGTAATCATCCCGCAGGCCATCCGACGCCTTATCCCTTCCTCCATCAACCTCATTACCCGCATGATCAAAACCACCAGCTTGCTGCTGATGATCGGCGTTATCGAGATGATGAAGGTTGGCCAACAGATCATCGAGGCAAACCGCATGACCTCCCCCAACGCCGTATTCGGCATTTACGGCACTATTATGCTGCTGTACTTCGTAATTTGCTGGCCCATCAGTATGCTGGCAAACCACCTCGAGAAGAAATGGAACTAAGCAATGAGCGATACCGCCCTGCTCTCCATTGAGCATCTTAAGAAAGCCTACGGCGATAACGTGGTGCTGGAAGATATCAGCCTTTCCGTCAAGCGCGGCGAGGTAATTGTTGTTATCGGCCCCTCGGGGTGCGGCAAGTCAACCTTCCTGCGCTGCATCAATGCCCTTGAGCCTATTCAGGGAGGCACCATCGAAGTTGACGGCAAGGAGGTAACCAGCTCCGAAAAGGATCTCACCGAGCTTCGCCAGAAAGTTGGCATGGTGTTCCAGAGTTACGACCTGTTCCCCCATATGACGGTGCTCGACAACATCACGTTGGCGCCCACCAAGGTGAAGAAGATCCCCAAGGCACAGGCCGAAGAGGCAGCTCGCACTCTCCTGAAGCGCGTTGGCCTTACCGACAAGGAAAAGAGCTATCCGCGCGAGCTTTCTGGCGGCCAGAAGCAGCGCGTTGCCATTGCCCGCGCGTTGGCAATGGAACCCGAAGTGCTGCTGCTTGACGAAGTTACCGCCGCCCTCGACCCCGAAATGGTGCGCGAGGTGCTGGACGTTATCTTGGGCTTGGCGCAGGAGGGCAAAACGATGCTTATCGTTACCCACGAAATGCAGTTCGCACGCGCCGTTGCCGACCGTGTTCTGTTCTTCGATGGAGGCGAAATCGTGGAACAAGATATCCCCGAACGCTTCTTCGAGAACCCCAAAACCGAACGCGCACAGAAGTTCCTGCATACTTTCGAGTTCGACGCCGTCCGTCAGCACGAAGCCTAACGAGCGCTTCGACACGAAGGTCTGGAAGCCCAGCGTAGCCAGGAGCCCAACGCGACCGGGTGAAGCCTGTCGCAACCAGAGACTCAAGCAGAGTCGGGCTAAAGCCCGCTACTGCCAGGAGCCGATGCAGTCGCGTGAAACCGGTCGCATGACTAAAACGAAATCCTCTTCGAATCCCATCGCACCCTCAGAGCCCCAGCAATGGGGCTCTTTTCGTTTTCGCAATACGGCCTTCTCAACAAATCGCAACGCCCGCGCCTGCAGAGAGTCCCGTTCCCACCGATGTCACAGGCAACCGCCTGACAGCGCCTGCACACACGGAAACCCGCCCCGCCCCCCCCCGAAAGGCACGGATCGCTACAACCTCAAGCGAGCCTCGTTTGTTTCAATGACGTGCATTCGGGCGGTTGTCTGTCTCGCGCTGTTCCATGGTCCGCGCACGGATGCCCGTTGCAGCCACAGATAAGTCGCCGTCAACTTTGAGAACGGTGGGCGCCAACAGCAACAGCGGCGGCTGGGCAACGGGAGCGGAGGCACGCTTTCGACACATTGCCTGCGATACATCTACACCCCCCCAACTCCGCAATAACCAGCCATTCACAAAAGCAAAATGACTAATTCCCTCAATCCTTATTGACTTTGTAGGATTTAAGCGGTTTACTTCCATCAATCAAAGAAACCCTCGCACGCTAAAGAGGGCAGAAGTAAGGAGAAAGACATGACCCAGACGAAACGCACCTGGAAGCTTGTTGCTGTGCTTGTTGCAGCCTTGGCTCTTGCGGGAGCCTTGCTCACGGGCTGCTCCGGCAACAGCAATTCCTCGAGCGCAAATTACCGCACTCTTGACCAGATCAAGGACAGCGGCAAGATCACCATCGGCGTATTCAGCGACAAGAGCCCCTTCGGCTACGTCGACGAAAACGGCAACTACCAGGGCTACGACATCGAGCTGGCAAACCGCCTTGGCCAGGACCTTGGAGTAGATGTTGAGCTGGTATCCACCGAAGCAGCCAACCGCGTTGAATACCTGCAGACTGGCAAGGTTGACGTTATCCTGGCAAACTTCACCGTCACCCCCGAGCGCGCTGAGGCAGTCGACTTCGCCGATCCTTACATGAACGTTGCTTTGGGCGTTGTTTCCCACAAGGACAAGGTTGTTACCGACCTCGACCAGATTGGCGACCGCACGGTAATCGTAATCTCCGGCACCACTGCCGAGACCTACCTCACCGAGCACAACAAGGACCTCAAGCTCGAGAAGTACGACACCTACGCTGCAGCTAAGACCGCATTCGAAAACAATCCCGATGCTGTTTGGGCAAATGACAACACCGAGGTTATCGCCTTCGCCAACCAGGCTGGCCCCGAATACGTTGTCGGCATTGAGCAGCTGGGCGACACCGACACCATCGCTCCTGCTGTTTCCAAGGGCAACGAAAGCCTGCTGAACTGGATCAACGAGGACCTGAAGAACCTCGGCTCCGAGAACTTCTTCCACGCAGACTATGAGAAGACCCTACTTGATACCTACGGTGCAGCATACGAAGACACGCTGGTTGTCGAGCCTGGCCAGAACTAGTCAGTTCATTGCCAACTAGCAGGTCGGCCGTGCCACTAGAGCTAATCGGCTCGTACCGTTAGAGCTGACCGATCCGCACTGTTAGAGCTGACCGACTCGTACCTGCCGACCAGCTAAAAGGGGACCCACACGGGTCCCCTTTTCTTATGCCCTGCCTCAAGCCGCCGAAGCGGGAAGGCGAATGCGCGCCATCCGTCAGGAAAGGCAGATGTTGGGTAGCCTTACACTGGGCAGGGACGGCGCGGACGACTTCCCCGCTAGACGGGGATGCCACAGGCCAAGAAGTTCGGGGATTCTATATCCCAAACGGCTCGGGCGACTTCCCCCGCTAGACGGGGATGCCAGAACCTGCACCACCGAACCGGAAGAAACGAAGCATCCCGTCCTTCAGCGAAGGTATCTCGACACCGAAAGGTCAAGCGTCAGAGGATGGCAAGATCTACGCGCCATGCGTGATTCGAGGGGTCCGTGCAGCGAAAAGGGGTCCTTCCTGGCAAGATCTTCGCGCCGTGCGTTCCCGAAAGGCGATTTGCGGGGCTTTTCGGATGCATGGCGCGCATATCCTGCCAAAACCAGCTCATTTCGGATGCATGGCGCGCGAATCTTGCCGCGAACTGGCGATTTTCCCGTCCGAGACCGCTTTTGGGATGCATGGAGCGCAAAACTTGCCACGGATTGCCGCCCGGGAACGCATTTCGCGAGTATTTTGCCATCGGCAAGCGCCCGGGAACGCACCGCGGCGGAATCTTGTCGCGGCAAGGCCCCCGAGAACGCACCGCGCGAGTATATTGCCACTGCCAGCCAGGCCAAGAGCGCATTAGGGCGCAGTCCTGTCACCGTCGGACGCTGGGGAACGCATCTTGCGAGCATTTTGCCATCGTCGAGCGCCCGGGAACGCATATTCGCAACGTCTTGCCAACAGAGCGGCATCTTCGTGCGGGCGGGCCTATCGCCTTGCCATAGCTCTCGTACTGCATGTATCCGACGGCCTCTTCGCGCAGGCCGGCTTGCGCCCCCTCCACGAATCGACCGTAACATAGATGTGAGACGCGGAACGAATCCGCGGGTCAAGCGAACATCGAGCGCTTGCGCGAGACTGATTTGAGAGACAGGCGCAAGAACGGAATCTCAGGCAACGATGTCCACAGACCCGCGGCAGGATCGCAAGGTGGATTCGCTCGCCGGAATTCGCCAGAGTAGTTCGCATGGCAGGGTCACGCACCGGGATTTACGAGGACAGCTCGCAAGCCGGGTTCGCGCGCTGGTGCTTGCGGAGGGGAGCAATTCCCGCAGCGGGGTCGCACGCTGGAATTCGCGAGTCGACCTGGCACACAGGGTCAGCAGGGCACAAAAAAAGCGCCGCTCCGAAGAACGGCGCCCTTCCCGCATAACTACGGGCGCAAACCAGATCCGCCCTGAATCGTAATGGTTTCGCCAGAAACATAGGACGCCATGTCGCTCGCCAGGAACACGGCAACAGGGGCAATGTCGGTCTTAGGATCACCGAAACGGCCCAGCGGGATGCCCTTAATGGTTGCAGCAAAGGTATCGGGGTACTCTTCCTTCCAAGCCGCCAACTGCTCGGTCATAGCCAACGGGCAAATAACGTTGGCGCGTACGCCGTCGGGACCCCATTCGGTAGCCGCAACGCGCGTCATGCCGCGAATGCCTTCCTTCGCAGCAGCGTAGCTGGACTGGCCAGGCTTGCCGAACAGGCCAGCACCAGAGGAAAGGTTAACAACGGAGCCCTTAGTCTTCTTGAGTTCAGGGAAAGCATGCTTCATGTAGAAGAATGCAGCATACAGGCCAGAATTGATTGCCAGGTCGAAGTCTTCCTTGCTATGGTCGACCAACATAACGCCCGACTTAGATGCCTGAGCATTGTTTACCACAGTATCGAGCTTGCCGAAATGGGCAATGGTTTGAGCGATAACATTCTTTACCGCTTCTTCGTCGGAACCTTCAGCGGCAACGTGCATAACGTCAACACTGTACTGCTCCTTGAGCTTTGCCTCGGCGTCGATCAGGCGCTGCTCGTTGCGGCCCGTAATGCACAGGTTAGCGCCTTCTTCAGCAAAAGCGCTGGCAATACCAAAGCCAATACCCTTGCCGCCGCCAGTAATGATAGCCACTTTTCCATCGAGAAGTCCCATTCGAACCCCTTTCGCTTGCACTTCGCTTGATGACAACGATGCTAATGAGGGTCACGTGCGAACGGTTGATTAGCGGAAGCGGTCGGATTGAGTCTCTCGGTAAACGGTAAATCTCTCAATTTCAAGAACCGTTAACGGCAGAATTTAGCACAAGAGGGACAGGCTGCCATTCCGCCTAATGCGGTTTCACGCAACTCGTAAGGAAGGCTTCGACCCACTTTCAGCATGGCATCCACCACTTCGTCGAACGGAATAAGGCCCTCGATACCCGCAAGAGCCATCTGAGCCGCAGAGAGCGCGTTCACCGCAGCGCTGGCGTTGCGCTTCTGACAGGGCGCTTCCACCAGCCCGCCGATGGGGTCGCACACCAAGCCAAGCATGTTGGCCAGCGCATAGCCAGCGGCAGTAAGGCACATGCGAGGCGTGCCGCCCAAAAGCTCAACAGCGGCACTGGCAGCCATTGCGGCAGCAGACCCGATTTCGGCCTGACAGCCCCCTTCGGCGCCTGCCACCGTAGCGTTGCGGGCGATAATCGAGCCAACAACAGCCGCATTCTTCAGCGCATCCATCAGCTGCGCATCGCTGAAGCCATGTACCTCTTGCAGGGAAAGCAGCACGGCGGGGATCACGCCTGCCGAACCAGCGGTTGGCGCTGCAACAATAACGCCCATGGTGGCATTCGTTTCCAAAACGGCAACGGCATTGCGCGTTGCCAAAGCAAGAAGCGACCCGTTTACGCCTGCGCCTAAATCTTCCAATTCACGGAGCTTGGCGGCTTCCCCGCCGATCAGCCCGCCCATAGAAGAGCGTGGGGCTTCCACAGAGGCCGTCGCCGAAGCACGCATCACATCCAGCGCACGCTGAAGGTACGAGACAATAGCGGAGCCCGCCACCCCTCGGCTCGCCAGCAGCGCACGTTCACGCGCTTCGGCGGCATAGCTCAAGGAAACGCCGTTTTCTTCACAGAAGGAAAGGAGCTGAGCTGCCGTGGCAAAATCGAGCTTTTGAAATTCTCGCAAAGCAAGTTCCGGGTCGATATCGGACGACACTTCACCAGGGTTGCGATGCAGACCATCGGCGGGAATAAAGCGAACCGAGCGAATAGCGGGAAACTCCAGAATGCGGTCAATTACTTCTTCGGGAACAGGATCGTCCACGTCCATAACGGTAAACGCTTCCCCGCCCTGGCGTGTGCGGTGGAGCTGCGAAGTGCCAATATTGATGCCTGCATCGCCCAGGGTGCTGGCTATATGAGCCAACGTTCCTGGCAGGTCCTGCTGACGAACGATCATGCTGTTGAATTCGCCCGTGATATGCACATCGATGCCGTCGATGCGCGTGAGCTCCGCCGCACCACCGCCAATGGAAACGCCACGTGCCACCACTTCGTTGCCGTAGCAGTCGACCACACGGGCCTCAACCGTATTGGGATGCGCGGTTTTGGTAACGGTATCGGGCTCGAACGAAAATTCCAGCCCTTGCTCCTTCGCCAGGTCGAAGGAATTGCGTACGCGCAGATCGTCGGTGTGCAGCCCCAGCATGCCCGCAACCAGGGCGCGGTCGGTCCCGTGTCCGTGATAGGTATGGGCGAACGAGCCAAAGAGGGTAAACGTCACTTCCACCGGTTCACCATCGAGCAGGTTGCGCACCATGCTGGCAATGCGCAGCGCACCCGCCGTGTGCGAAGAGGAGGGCCCTACCATAATGGGCCCCACAACATCCCTGATACTCATCGGCTTCATGTGCGCACTCCTTGCCTGGCCGGTCGAGACGAATTGGCGCACTTGCGTCTATCTTCGTCCTATGTCTGCTCTTGAACATCAGGATAGCGGCAGAGCCCACCCGCCACAGCCAAAAACATAGCTTTTAGCGCAATCGTGACATACCCTACCAGGATCCGAAAGGCCGTTGGGGGTATACGCTTAAGCGGTCAACCACCAGCGCCTACGAACGGGCAGCGGCCGCCTCTTCTCGCAACTCGCGCTCGATCTCGCGATCGATAGCACCTTCGCCAGTCGGCATCTTCACCTGGAACGGGACCGAAGGCGTGACCAAGCTCACCAGCGGGACAACCACCAATGAAAGAATCATGGCCAACGCACCGCAGTTAATGGGCGAGGCGATGAATCCAATGAACATGTTGGACACGGTAAGGCCCACACCCACGAAAAAGCTTGCCCATACCGCGCCTTTCGAGATGCGCGAACTGTACAGACCCCAGATCAGCGGACCAAGGAACGCGCCAGCAAGCGCGCCCCAGGAGATACTCATCAGCTGAGCGATAAATGTGATGGTGGAGGTGTACTGCACCAGCGCGATAACCGCCGAGATAACCACGAACACTACGATAAGGCCGCGCATCCACGCAATCTGGCTCTTCTCGGGCATGTTCTTGATGACGTTGCCTTTAAGAAGGTCCAGGGTCAGCGTGGAAGAAGAAGTGAGCACCAGCGAAGAAAGCGTCGACATGGAAGCCGACAGAACAAGCACTACCACAATGCCAAGCAAGATATCGGGCAACCCGGAAAGCATGGTGGGAATAATGGAGTCGTAAATGGGAATGCCGCTGGGGGCAAAGGCGATCTGATCACCGAACAGGCGACCAAATCCGCCCAGGAAGTAGCTGCCACCCGCAACCACAAAGGCGAATACGGGAGAGATGATGGCACCCTGTTTGATAGCGGGACCGGTTTTGATGGCATAGAACTTCGAAACCATTTGAGGCAAGCCCCAAGTACCCAGCGAGGTAAGGACGATGACGCCTACAAGGTTGAACAGGTCGGGACCGAACATCGAAACAAATGCGCCCTGCATATCGGTACCCTCGGCAGGGATCTGCGAAAGAGAAACGATAGCTTCGGAAAAACCGCCTTGGCCCGCAAGCACCACCGCAATTACCGCAACGATGCCCACCAGCATCACAATACCTTGGATGAAGTCGTTCAGAACAGTGGCCATATAACCGCCAAGTACCACATAAACGCAGGTAACAACCGCCATGCCTACCACACACCATTCGTAGGGCAAGCCAAACGCCATACCGAATAAACGGGAAAGGCCGTTATAGACACTGGCGGTATAGGGGATCAGGAACACGAAGATGATAGCCGCCGAAGCAATGCGCAACCCTTTCGACTGGTAACGCTTGCCGAAAAACTCGGGCATGGTGGTGGCCTTCAGGCGCTGCGTGATCTCACGCGTACGCGGACCAAGCACCCACCATGCCAGCAGCGAACCAAGAAGGGCATTGCCGATGCCAATCCAAAACGCCGCCAAGCCGTATTTCCAGCCGAACTGACCTGCGTAGCCAACGAAGATTACCGCCGAAAAGTAGCTGGTGCCAAAAGCAAACGCCGAAAGCCAGGGGCCTACGTTACGGCCACCTAGAACAAAGCCGTCAACGTTCTTGGTGTGCTGGCGCGCGTAAATGCCAACACCAACCACAACACCCACGAAAATCAAAATGATGCATATCTTTGCAACCACGAAAGAACTCCTTCATCTTCAACAAAACATGCTGGTCAGCCGATGCCGCAGCGAGCACAAATCAGTGCAAATCGAATCGGCAAACTGCAAAGCCCCATGATCGAAACCCACACAAAAAGCGATGCAGGCACGCCTCCCGACTGATCGACAAGCTGCAGGAACCAGCAATCGAAACCCGCATGAAGGCAAAACGGATACGCCTCTCGATCGACCGGGAAAAGAACACCACTATCAGCGTCTCAACGTCAAACCAAGCCGACTGACCAGGGAAAACGAGAACGCACACGACCTTTTCGGGTATAAAAAAGCACCCAGGAAAAACCCGTGTGCTATCAATATCGATACGTTATGGAGGCAAACTCAGCTACGCAATGCGAGCGCTGAGCCCAATGCTGGGAAGCAACAGCAGCCAAACCGAAACAGCCCTGAGCCAGATGCTCGGACATGACGGCGCACGCAGACATACACTTCTGAGCAAGATGCTGAGACATAACAGCGCACGAACCCAGGACCACGGCAATACCGGCATTGGCCTTCACCAACGCAGTTGCGCTGCTGTGTGCGATATGTTCCTCGGAAAAAATCATGGAAGTCACTTTATCACAATAAAGAGCATTGGGAAAACCCATCATCCCGTCCCGCTCCGTTTTGCGGTGAACGGTTCCGCTTCCGCGCGATACGCATCGCTGCCGCCAACGCTCGCAACGACGAAACGCCGCGGTGGCGGCGCCCGCCAAAACCCCGCAGCACCGGGGGCAGCAACGGCATCCGCGCCCGCACCCGCACCTGCACCTGCTCATGCTCCGCCCGCTCCGCCGCCATTCGCGTCAACGGCGACATCCGGTGCCCGAAGCTCCGCAGCGCCGCATCGCCCAAAGCCCCACGGCACCGAAGAGACAGACTGACGTAGGCTGAACACGGCAATAATCATCTCCCTTTCGCCTGCGCAGCCGAAAGGCCCTGGGCGAAGCATCTTCGAAGCGCATTTTCGGATAGCGAAGGGGTGCATTCCTGGACGGAACTTTTTCGAGGCCCATTTCGGGCAGATGAAGGCGCATCCTTTGAATAAAGCATCCTCGAAGCGCACTCCGAGCAGACGAGGGGGGGGCGAATTCCTGGCAAAATATCACCCTGATGCATTCCCAAAAGAACCCCGAGTGGTAAAAACACCCCTTCGTGGCAAGATATCGCCGCTATGCATCCAAAATGAGCTAATTTTGGCAAGATTTGCTCCCCATGTATTCAAAATGCCCTGCAAAGCGCCGTTGGAGAATACACCAGGCGAACATCTTGCCAGAGAGGGACCCTTTTCGCTGCACGGACCCCTCAAATCATGCGCGACGGGCGAATCTTGCCATGCTCGATAGCTCCCGCTGGGCGAATCCTGCCATACTCGATGGGTGCTGTCGTACAATCTCGCCGCCTCTGAACGGCTCCCGCTGGGCGAATCCTGCCATGCATGATAGCTCCCGCCGAACGGATTCTGCCGCGCGATAGCTCCAGTCGCAAGAATCCCACCACGTTTTGCAGTGAACGATTCTGGTCATTCTCGGCAGCCTCCATGTGTGGCGGGATGCAATTCCTTGTGCGCAAAGGCGTAGTAGTAGAAGCCCAGGAAAAAGGCGGCAAGCAGCCATGTCAACGGATAAATGGCAGCAATTCCCACCAGGCCAAATCCGCAATGCTGAACGAGGAGCAGGAGTATCAGACGCATCACGACAAAGCAGAGCAACGTTATCAGAGTTGCCTCTTTCGCTCTGCCGATACCACGACAAACACCCGCATACACCTCGATAAATGCATAGATCCAGTAGAACGGGAACGAGACCAACATAACCAATCCACCAGCGGCGACCACCTCGACATTTTGGTCGAAAAGCGCCACAACTGAAAAACGGAAAACAAGAAGCACGGCAGCCGATACAACCGCAAAAGTCGCACCGAACGCAATGCAACAGCGGACCCCGCGATGAACCCGCCAATGATATTTGGCTCCTACGTTTTGCGCCGTCAACACCGTTGTCGTCTGGCCCAAGGCCACCAAAGGCGCATAGATGAGCATTTCAATTTTGAAATACGCCGTGAAGGCAGCAACGTTCGTTTCCCCTGTGGCATTAATGGCCACTTGAATCACCATATTGGAAAGGGTGACGCACAGGGCCTGAATCGCGACGGGAAAACCAACAGTAAAGATCTCTTTGGCAATTACGAAATCCATGCAGGTAAGCGCTTTGCCCAAACGGACTGCGGGCTTCGCCACAGACTGGATCACAGGCCTCGTCGCGAGCTGGGTCACAGGCCTCGTCGCGAGCTGGGTCGCAGGCGGGACTTCGGGCCTTGCTGCAGGCTTGGTCGCAGGCGAGGCTTCCTGTCTTGTTGCGAGCCGGGTCACAGGTCTCGTCGCGAGCTGGGCAGGTCTCATTGCAGACTCGGTCACAGTACCCATTGCCGACCGCGGCATAAGCTGCGACTCAGCCTCCTGCGCCGGCCGCATCGCGAGATCCGCCACAAGCCCCGTCGTCGGCTGAATCACAGAACGAACCTTAAGCATCGACTTAGCGCGCAGAAACGCGAACAGAAACGCAATGCCCTGAGAAAAGAACGTCGCCCACGCCACGCCATCGATGCCAAGCCCCAGGACCAGAAGCGCCACCGCATCGAGGATAACGTTGACGATTCCACCAACGATCTGGGCATATAAAGGCGTTTGCGAATCACCTATTCCCCGCAAGCAGGAAGCAACATTGTCATAAAGAGCAATAAAAGGAAGCGCCAGAAAATAGATGCGCAGGTAGGAAAGAGCACGATCATGCACAGACTCGGGGACCACCATCAACCTCACCAGCACATCCGAACAGGCAATTCCCACGACACAAAACAGAACACCCAGAAGCAACGCAAGAAGAACCGAGGTACCAAAAACCCGGCGAAGCCCTTCTTCGTCTTTTGCACCGCGCTTCGACGCAACAAGGACATTGGAACCAACCGAAAAGCCAGATAGGAAGCTCACCACGCACGTTACTGCAAGGGACGATGCCCCAATGGCAGCAATTCCCGCCGTTCCTTCAACATTTCCAGCAAATAGCGCATCGGTGGCAGAATATAAAAGCTGCACCAAGTTGGCACACAACAAAGGGAGAGCGAAGCAGGCAACGTTTTTCGCCATGTTTCCCCTGGTGAAGTCTATTGTTTTCACCACTCCGCCCTCCATCAACTATTTCTTTGCCGTCGGTGCGCTTGGTGAAGCCAATAGCTCTCACCGCCACGTCCGTCATTGGCATTTCCATGAATGCCCTCCGGAAAAGCATCTGAACGGCTGCGACGCCTCAGCTTTGCGGCGTCCAATCCGCTGCAAAGCCCAACCGCGAAACGCCAAGGCCGCTTCAGCGTCAGACATCAAAGCGCCCAGCCCGTTTCAGCTCCTCGAATCCAAAGCGCACAAGTTCAAAACCCTCAATCCAAACCACCGAGGGAAAACACGGAGCTCATCAGCTTTTTCGCGCAGGCGCTTTGAGGGTTGGCAACCACGTTTTCAGTGGGACCGCATTCAACAACTTCCCCTTCATCGAGTACCAGGAGCCTATCGGCAAGCTCCGACACAAGAGCCAAGTCGTGAGTAATAAACACGATGGATACCTTGCCCTTCAACCGTTCGATGAGCGAAACAATATGTGCTTGGGTAGACACATCAAGGGCACTGGTTATCTCATCGCATATCAGCACCGAAGGGTTGGCGGTAAGCGCCCTTGCCAATGCCGCGCGCTGACACTGACCCCCGCTTACCTGAGAAGGAAAACGACAATAGAAGGTCTCGTCCAAACCGACCAATCGAAGCTTTTCAAGAGCCCGCTCTTTCGCTTCCGCACGCGTAGCCCCGAAGCTGCGCGCCACCTCGGCGATGCTGGCGCCTAACGTATAACTGGGATCGAACGATTCTAGTGGCATCTGGAACACCATCTGGATGTTCGAATACACCTCTTTGCGCTGCCTGCGCGGCAAACCGAGGATTTCTTTCCCAAACAAGGAAACCGAGCCACCATCAGACTGCTCAAGCAGCGTGATAACGCGGGCAAGCGTGCTTTTGCCGCTGCCACTGCCGCCAACAATACCCAAGCATTCACCCTGCTCCAAGGTAAAGCCCACCCTGTTCAGCGCCGGCTTCTCCATGCCGGGAAAACGTTTGGATGCACCGTTAACCTCCAGCGCCTTCATCGAACTCTCCTCAGCTTGGGAACGGAAGCAATAAGCTGACTGGTGTACGGATGCTGGGGGCAAGCGATAACCTGCTCGGAGGCCCCCTGCTCCACAACCTCCCCGTCTTTCATGACATAGAGATACTGGGCCATGTGGGCCATCACGGCAATGTTGTGGGACACCACCAAAAGCGACACCCCAAATTCACGATTTGCCGAAATGAGCTCCTCTACCACTTGCGCCTGAACCGCCACATCAAGAGCACTGGTGGGCTCATCGGCGAAAACAACCTTTGGGGAATTCATCAGCGCAAGGCCAATAGCAGCACGTTGGGCCATACCGCCGGAAAGCTCGAAAACATAGCTGCCCAAAACCCGATCGGGATCGGAAAGCCCCAGCCTTCCAAGAAGCGACACCGCACGCGCGCGTGCCTCCCCCTTCGAAAGCTCACCACGCAAAAGAGCAGTCTCCTCGAATTGAGAGCCTAGCGTGCGAACGGGGCTGAAGGCCCGCTGCGGGTTTTGCGACACCAACGACGCCACCGTGCTGACGCAGGAAAGATGCTCAGCCTGAGACATACCGGAAACGTCTTTCCCGGCAAAGCGAATGGAGCCGCCGCAAACCTGGCCCGCCTGCCCAAGCATTCCCAGCGCGGCACGAAGCAGCGTGGTTTTGCCGCAGCCCGATTCGCCAACAATGCCCACAATAGAGCCCCGCTCAAGGGAAACGGTGACACCGTGAAGCACGGCGTCACCGTTGTACGCAACACGCAAGTTTTCTATTTCGAAAATTGCAGACATACACCCTACTTGTAAGACATCTGATAGTTCAGCCAGTCGTACTGACCCTGCATAGCAAGGTTCTCAACGTCGGCTGCCGTAACGTCATTTACCAGCGTATGGACCATGTAGACATAAGCATGGTCATCGAGCGCGACCTGCTGGATCTGCTTCACCAGTTCCTTCTGCTCGGCCTTGTCTCTGGTCTTCTTCAGCTGGCCAAGAAGCTCGTCAACCTTGGCGTTGCTGTAATGACCGTAGTTGCTGGTGCCATCGGAGCCCATAACCGCAGATAGGTAGGTGTAGGGATTGCCCGTGGGAAGCGTGGAGTAAGCCATGGTGCCAATATCCCAGTCGCTGTCGGCCAAACGAACGGTAATCTTTTCGGCTACTTCAATATCAGCAGCGATGCCGATCTGGGAAAGCTGAGATGCCAGTGCCTCGCAGTCCATGGGCAGCGCAGCGTTTGCTTGATAGATTACCAGCTTCAGGGAAAGCTTCTTGCCGTCCTTTTCCAGCACACCGTCACCATCGTTATCGGCGTAGCCGGCATCGGCCAGAATCTGCTTTGCCTTTTCAGCATCGAAGCTATCGCAGGTCACACCATCAGCATAGCCAGAAGAGTCGGGGAATGCGGCGTGGGATGCTTCGGCGGAATTGTTGTAGATGGAGCTTACATACGAATCGCGATCGACGCACATGCCAACGGCCTGGCGAACCGCGTCATCCTGCATGGCTTCGCTCTTCATGTTGAAGTACAGCATGTGGGCACGAGCCTGATTGGTCTGATGCAAAGTGTACTTGGACGTATCGCTCAAGTTTCCAAGCTGGTCGTCCGCAACATTCATCAGCGCGCAAACCTCGCCCGACTGTAGAGCGGACACCTTCGACTGGTCGTCGGTCAGGTACTTCGCATGCACGGTCTTGATCTTCGGCTCGCCCTGCCAATAGGAATCGTAGGCAGAAAGCTCAACGTCTCCATTGCCTGCAACTGAATCGATCTTGTAAGGGCCAGTGCCCACAGGCTCATCTTCGGCAGCGCCCGAGTTCACATCGATGATAGAGGCAACAGGCTCGGACAGTTCGTTCTTAAAGGCAGTGTTAAGGGAATTGGTGGTAACGGTGAGCACGTTGCCATCAGCTTCCATGCTGGCAATATCCAGCGATTTCTTGGCTCGCTCGTTCATGCTAATAGTGCGATTCAGGCAATCCGCTACCGCCTGAGCATTGAGCTCGTTGCCGTTCTGGAACGTTACCCCTTCGCGAATCGTGATTTTCCACGTGGTATCGTTTACCATTTCGGCGGACTCAGCCAACATGGGCTGAGGGTCGAAGTTGGCATCGATGCGGAAAAGCTGCTCGTAGATGCCCAGATAGGAACCCTGCCAACCCATGTAGTTGTTGGTTGGATCAAGGTTGTACTCACCGGCATTGGAAGTCCAGGCAACGCTCATTTCGTCGCTATTGCTCCTGGAATCCGACGAGCATCCCACTAACGCGCCCACCGCACCTGCGCCCAAAGCACAAGCAAGGGTTACGGCGGCAATGCGCTTTGCCCACCTCTTCTTAACTTTCACCATCCCATTTTCCTTTCCTCGATGGCTTTATTTCTTTACCCTCGCAAACAGCGAGCTCTTATTTCCTAACGCTTCGTTAACCGAATCGCCGAAATAATTGAACACCGCAACCACCAAGAAGATGGCAAAACCTGGCGCGAACACCGCCCAAGGTGCAGTCTGGAACCCTGATGCCGCCTGATTGATCATGGCGCCCAACTCGGGCGAAGGAGGCGATGCACCCAAGCCCAAAAAAGAAAGTCCCGCCAAACTGAGCATCGAACCGCCGATGTCCAAGCACGCCGTAACAATCAGGGGCGGAAGAATGTTGGGCAGCACGTGCTTCAGAGCAATTGCCGTTCTGCTCAGGCCGCCAATAACTGCCGCCTGAATGAAGGGGCGCTCTTTCAACGCCAACACGGAAGAACGGGCAATGCGCGCAAAGCGCGTCCAGCCAGGAACCACCAGCGCGATAACCGCATTCTGCAAACCGCCGCCCAGAAGGCCGGCGATGGCAATGCCCAAAACCAAAGTCGGGAACGCCATAAAGGCATCGGTGATGCGCATTACCACGGAATCGAACACGCCGCCGATATACCCCGACAACGTACCCAGAACCGAACCGATAACAACGCTTAAAGCCACAACCGCCAAAGCGGCAAGCACGGTGGTGTGCAATCCCGTTAGGACACGACACAAAATGCAACGACCCAGCGAATCGGTGCCCATAAGAAATTCCCCGTCGGGTGCGCGGTTCGACAACGCAAGGGTGGCAAGTTCGGCATCGTGCTGGCACAACAAAGGCGCAACGAACGAGAACGCAACGATCAGCAGCGCAACAATGCCGCAATAGAGCGCATGGCGCCCAGCCAAACCACCGCTTCGACGCTTGCCCCTAGACATGCACACCACCCCGCCTGTCTTGGGCGGCAGATTGCTCCAGCGCCAAACGAGCACGGGGGTCAATGCGAGCCTGAAGCAAGTCAACGCAAAGGTTGACCAGCACAAAGAGCACCGCAACGATAAGTACGTACGCCTGAACTACCGGGTAATCGCGCGCGAATACTGCCTGCACCGCATAGAAGCCGATGCCAGGCCAGCTAAATACGTTTTCGATAATGGCGCTGCCGCCTAAAAGCTGTGCAAACGTCATGCCCGTCAGCACCAAAATGGTAGGCGCCGTGGCTTTCAGCACACTGCGAGACAGAATGGCAACGTCGGAAATGCCGCGCAAACGCGCCGCCTCGACGTAGTCCTGCTCCATTTCCTGTAACACGATGGTGCGGATCTGGCGGATGTACATCGCTGATTCGCAAAGGACCAGCGTCAGCACAGGCAGAACCCAGCCAACACCCTTCATGCTTCCGATACTGGGCAACCAGTGAAGCGTCAGGGAAAACACAAATATTAAGATCAGAGCCATCAAGAAGCCCGGAACCGAAGCCCCCACAAAGGAAGCGAAGCGAATAATCAAATCAGTTGCGCGGTTCTTCTTCAGAGCGCACAAGCAACCAAGAGGAATGGACACCACAAGCGTGAGCGCAAGAGAGGTAACGGCCAAGAACAACGTTGCTGGCATGCGCGCAGCGATTTCCGATGCAACGGGCCGCCCCGAGCCGATCGATATTCCCAAATTCCCTTGGAATATCCCCGCCAGCCACGCAACGTACTGTTCCGCCACAGGCTTGTCCAAGCCGAGTTCTGCCCTTTTCTGGGCAACCACATCAGGGTCGGGCACCGTGCCGCCACGCGACAAAAGCGCCGTAACTGGATCGCCGGGAGAAAAGTACATCAGAAAAAACGAGACAAGCGTCACCAAAAACAGCACCACCACAAGATGCAGCAGTCGCTGTACGATCATTTTCTTCATGGGGCGCCTAGCGAACGGGCTTTCGCGCAACCACCATAAACTGCGGAGCAAATTCATAGCGCTGCTGTTCTTCGGCAGTCCATACACGCGAAGAAACATCTTCAACTGCTTCAACTTCGAAGCCAAGCGAGCGAAGGGCCATCACGTCCCACGCAGGGCGGTCCGCCGCAGCAATGGGCATGTCTTTCGCGAGTTCTTCAAGGACGTTGAAGATGGGTGAAGAACCCGTACCATACGCAAGGGCACGCTTAGCGTCCAGCGATTCTTCATGGAGGTAGTGCCACCAGGAGGAATCGAAATATACCAGGTAGCCACCAGGGCGCAACGCATCGCGCCAGCTTTCCAAAGCCTCCTTGGCAACAGCCAAGTTGGAAAGCACGTTGCGGCTTACCACCACATCGAAGGTTTCAGAAACGAACGGGAGCTGATCAACGCAGCCCAATACCAAAGGAATTTCCAGGCCCTGATGCTTTGCATTCATGCGGGCGTGAAGCAGCATGCCCTGAGAAAAATCAACACCGCACACACGATACCCACGCGATGCAAGGGTAAGCGCCATGGCTCCCGTGCCGCAGCCAGCATCAAGAATCCAAGGTGACGTAACGCCACGCTGCAGGAGTTTTTGCTGAATGAGGTCGCCCCATTTATCGATGGAGCCATCGAGCCCAAACGTGGTGGAGCGCTCGTTCCAATAGTCACGTGTGGCTTTGAGCACGTTGAAGGCTTCGTTTCCTTCTGCAGCAGCAACGGGTTTTTCCGCAGCCACAGCAAACAGAGGCGAAGCGCCATAAAGCTCATATTCCCAGTCCAAGTACACTTCCTTGCCAGCATCTTCGATTACCGTGACGCCGTCAAAGCCCACCTGTGTCAGGGCATCGGCATCCCATGCGGGGCGCACTACCGACGAAAGGGGAAGAGAGTCGTAGTAAGGCTTGTCGTTGGTGCACACAGCTGTGTGGATGCCGGTTTTCCGATAATACGCCGCTTCATTTTCGCGCACCTTCTGCGCAACGGCTTCGCTATAGAACTCGTGGTGCCAGTTCGCATCGAACACGAGCAGCTTTCCGCCAGGCTTCAGAACCTTCAGGCATTCACGATAGGCGGCAACCGGGTTCGGCAGCGTCCACGTAACGTTGCGCGTCACAACCAGGTCGAAGGTTGCCTCGGGGAAGCTCAAGCTTTCGGCGTCCATATGGAGCATCACAGCGTTGACGCCGCGCTTTTCGGCATTCGCACGTGCGCACGCCAGCATGTTATCGGAGGTATCGATGCCATACACCTTGGTGCCTTCTGCACCAAGCGCGCAGGGAAAGAACCCGGGGCCGCAGCCCAAATCGAGGACGGTTTTCCCTTCAAGGGAGCACCCCGCCAAGCGAGAAACCAGGGCGACCCACTTCGCCGAACGGGAATCTGTCAGCTCTTCGTTTACGTACTGATCGTAGTCATCAGAATCAGACCAGGAGAGTGATTCGTAATCGGGATCAAGCGCGGCTTCCTGCATCGCGTCCCCTTCTGCGTCGATGTTACTTCTTTTAGGACCGTAACATCATAGCATGCCGTAACACGTTCTTGAAATCTGTAACCTGCGAACGGCTTTTATGGGTTGCGGGCAGACGCAACCCATAAACGGCTCCGTCGGATGCGGGTCGCTGCGACCTACGAACGGCTTCGCCGAATGTATACCACCGCAACCTGCAGGGCGTTTTCAGCAAGGCAAGAATAGCCGCAACCAGCAAGCCCCTTTCTGCAAAGTGCGGGTTGCCATAACCGGCAAGTCGTTTTCTGTCCATAACCCCCAATCCGAAGCGGCACATCTTTCGGCGCCCAATAACGCGCCTAGCCTACGCCATAAAAAACGCCGCCCGTGGAGGGGCGGCGTTGGTAGAGCTTAGTAACGGCTGTCGAAGATGCGCTGGGTCTTTTTCTCGGAGCGGGGAAGCTCGCCGATAGGCACACCCTTGGCATCGGGGGTGCAGCCGATCTTTGCTTTGAAGATGAGTGCCAGCTCTTCTTCGCAACGCTGCAAAGCTTCGCCTTCAAGCGAGGTTTCGAACAGCACCGTAAGCACGTCGCGGCCCATGATGTGCTCAATCATTACCTGGTACTCGGAAGACGTACCCGAGGTTGCGGCGATGACCTCTTCCACCTGAGCGGGGAACATATTAACGCCCTTGACCTTGAACATATCGTCGGTGCGGCCTACCAGCGTGTCGATGCGGGGGTGTTTCATGCCGCAAGCGCAGTCGCCCGGAATGATGCGGGTAAGGTCGTGCGTGCGGTAGCGGATAAGGGGAGCGCCTTCCTTGCGTAGGGTGGTAAGAACCAGCTCGCCAACCTCGCCATCAGGCACGGGCTCGCCTGTTTTCGGGTTAACGACCTCGGCATATACGTAGTCGCTCCACAGATGCATGCCATCGTGCTCGTGGCAAGAAATGCCAATACCCGGTCCATAGATTTCGGTAAGACCGTAGATGTCGAAGATCTCGATGCCCAGCTCGGTTTCAATACGATGGCGCATCTTTTCGCTCCAACGCTCGGAACCAATAACGCCCTTCTTCAGAGCAAGCTTGTCGCGAATGCCACGCTCGGCAATTGCTTCGGCAAGAAGCAGAGCATAGGAGGAGGTAGCACACAGAACAGTAGACTGCATATCTTCCATCATGCGCAGCTGCTTTTCGGTGTTGCCCGGACCCAACGGAACCGCCATGGCGCCCAGCTTTTCGGCACCAAGCTGGAAGCCGATACCAGCCGTCCACAAACCGTAGCCTGGCGTAATGTGAATGCGGTCTTTGTTGGTGATGCCCACCGTTTCGTAGCAGCGCGAAAACATCGTGGCCCAGTCGTCAACATCCTTCTGGGTATAGGGAATCACCACTGGAATACCCGTGGTGCCAGAAGAAGAATGGATGCGAACGATCTTTTCCTCGGGCACGGCGGCCAAACCCAGCGGATAGGCCTCACGCAAGTCAGCCTTTTCGGAGAAAGGCAGCTTCTCAAAATCTTCCTGGGTCTGAACATCAGAAAGATCGATGCCCTCGAATTTCTTCGCATAGAAGGGCGAACGCTCCTTCAGCGTCTTGAACTGCTCCTTGATGAGGGAGAACTGCTCGTCGGTCAATTCCATGGATCTGCCTTTCTGTGTAGCAGGTTGCCTTGTTACGCTGAAAACAAACCGCAAATAGGGGTACCCCCCTGCGGCTTCTAACCAAATTACAGATGATGCGTCACACTCTAGCACGATAAAGCGAAACGCATCGGAATAATCGAGTTACGCACCCAAACCCAGGCTGACGGTGCGGCCCATCGAGCTAGGTGCCTTCAGCCAAGCTAACGACACAAGCAGCAATCGAGCCGCACGTTCCCCAACTGGGCTGGCAGGTGCGGGCCCTATCGGCCTGCGCGCCCACAACCAGACCCGCAACGCAAAAACCAATCAAAACCACGCCCCAACCGTTGTCGGCGCGAAAGCCAATCCAGATCAGGCTATGCACCCAACCAAGCCGAAAGCACGAGCACCAGCCTGCCTACACGCCCTCGACCAAGCTGACAGCTCGAAGGTTCATCTCGACGAAACGCCCCTTCACGCAAGCGGGAACAACGGCGCGCATATCATCAAGCGTCAGCACGCCGCGAAGGGAGCTTTGGCTTTCGAGTGCGTTTACCGCCTTAAGGGCACTTGCCAACATGATGATGTTCAGTGCCTTGCGGGAGCCCAACGCATCACACAGGGCAACATCGTCTACCACGACCACATGAGCACCCGATGCCTGCAAAGCCTCGATCATCTTGGCGGGGTCGTACGAAGGCGATTTGAAATCGCCCACCGTAGGGGCAACGCCCGAACGAGCAACCACCATCACGCCTGAAGACTTCAGCAGATGAAGAGCACGCAGACCCTCGCCAGGTTCAAGTGCGATGATCACATCGTCGGACGCATCGCCAGGCAACGGAGAAAACACCTCTTCGCCGTTGTTGCCCATGCGCACGTGGCTCATAACGTCGCCACCGCGCTGTGCCATGCCCGTGGTTTCAGCCGTGCGCACCTGCCAGCCCTTCGAACGGGCGGCTTCGGCCAAGATCTTCGCAGCAAGTACGCTGCCCTGCCCGCCGATGCCGGCAAGAGAAACGTTGATCATTGCGCACTCCCTTCGTTCCCGTCGCATTCTAGGGCGCCGTCTTCGCACAGGTACGTGCATAAACCGCAGCCGTTGCACAGCGAAGCGTCAACAACGGGGCGGCGATTCTCGGCATCCCACGAAAGCGCGGGGCACCCGATTTTCAGCACGCACTTGCCACAGCCCGTGCATGCCTCTTCGCAGTAGCGAACAGGAGCACCAGGCTTGATCAGCTTCACGCAAGGCGATTCGAAGATGATGGCGGAAGGACCATCGTAGTAGATTGCCTCACGAGCCGCTTCGCGTGCTTCATCCAAGCGCAGCGGATTGGCATGGGTGATAACTTTCACGCCCAATGCGCGCAGCACCGCTTCGATGGAAATAGGCTCGGACTTGGGGCCCATCAAGGTAACGCCCGTGCCCGGATGAGGCTGAGATCCGGTCATCGCCGTGGTGGCATTGTCCAGTACGCATACCGTGATGTCGTGCTGGTTGTACACCGCATTGGCAATGCCCGTCATGCCGCTGGCAAAGAAGGTGGAATCGCCTACGAACGAAAGAGCCTTCTTACCAGGCTCTACCACGCTAAAGCCCTGTGCCACTGTAATGCCCGCACCCATGCACAAGCAAGTGTCGACAGCGTTCAAGGGCTTCGCATTACCCAACGTATAGCAGCCGATATCGCCGCAGAAAATGCCGTCACTCGGCTTCTTCAACGCGGACTTCACCGCGTAGAATGCGCCACGATGTGGGCAACCTGGGCATAGCAGCGGAGGGCGGGCGGGCGGCTGAATCTGAGCCACTTCTTCGCCAGCACTTGCAGCGGTGGCAGCTTCAGCGCCAAACACTTTGCGGGGCTCGGCCAGCTGCACACCGAAGAATGCACGCAGATGAGCAGCAATGGCGTCTACCGTGTTTTCACCGCGGTCGGTGGTTTCACCTGTCAGCTTGCCATGCACGCGATAGCCGGCATGCGCGCACCCTGCCGTTTTCAGCATTTCGTCTTCCAGAACATGATCCAGCTCTTCGAACACGATCACATCACTTAAGCCCTCGGCAAAGCGCACGGCGCGCTTCTGAGGGAACGGATACGGCGTGCCCACCTGCATAATGCGATACGCAGGAAGAGCATCCACCGTCTTGCCGTAAGCGGGGCCACCCATGGTGCAGTAACCGCCTTCGCACTGCGGCGGAAGAATTGGCGCTGCAGGAGCACCTTGCGCCCACACGAGCTTGCCCGCCTGAGCTTCTTCTTCCAGCAAGCGCAATGCCTCACGCGTATAGGCGTACGAAATGCCGCCGGCAACAATGCCGAACCGAGCATCTTCGCCCTCGGCGAACATGGGGTTGAATGCGTCGAATTCGCTCTCGGAGAAATCGTTGGCAATGGAACCCAGACGCTCGTTGATTTCCTTGTGCGCAGCATAGGAGCGTTTCGGGAAAATAACCCAACGTGAATCGCGCTTGAAGCCTTCGGGCGTGCGCGCCTGGGTATGTTCAGCTACCTCGAAGTAGGTGGAGGCATGGCATACGCGTGTGGTGGGGCGCATCAGCACGGGAGTCTGATATTTCTCAGACAACTCGTAGGCGGCGCTCATCATCTGGCATCCCTGCTCGGGTGTTGCCGGGTCGAACACCGGCACCTTGGCGAAGGCCGCAAAACGACGCGTATCCTGCTCGGTCTGAGAAGAAATGGGGCCCGGATCGTCGGCCACGTACAGAACAGTGCCGCCTTTCACACCGACATAGTTCAGCGACATCAGGGCATCGCTGGCAACGTTCAAGCCCACCTGTTTGCAGGTGTACAGCGTGCGTGCGCCAGAATAGGCTGCACCCGCCAACAATTCCAAAGCCGCCTTTTCGTTCGTGGACCACTCAACATGAACGCCTTCGGCGCGACCGGCGGCATGCTCTTTGGCCACCGTTTCGATGACCTCGGAAGAAGGCGTGCCTGGGTATCCGGCGCACACACGCACGCCCGCCTCGAGGGCGGCATGGGCGAATGCTTCGTTACCCGTCAAGAATTCTTTTGCCATTAAGCTATATCCTTTTACGCCTCGGCCATATCGGCTTTGAGCTTTTCGATCTTAGCGCGTGCCTCATCGTTGCCAGTGCCGAGCATCTGAACAGCCAGGATGCCTGCATTCTTTGCACCATTGATAGCAACCGTTGCGACAGGTACGCCGCTGGGCATCTGAACCATGGAAAGCAGCGAGTCCAAACCGCCCAAATCGCTGGTCTTCATGGGGACGGCAATAACAGGGAGCGGCGTATAGGCGGCAACAACACCGCCGAGGTGAGCGGCCTTGCCAGCAGCAGCGATGATAACGCGAATACCGCGGTCTACTGCAGAAGATGCCCATTCGTGCACCTCTGCGGGCTTGCGGTGGGCACTTGCCACCTTAACCTCGTAGGGAACGTCCAGTTCCTCAAGCTGTTTCATGCACGCTTCCATCGTAGGCATGTCGGACTCGGATCCCATGATGATTCCCACTACGGGCTTGTCGCCAAAAATAGAGCTCATTGCTTGTCCTTAAAAACGGAGTTTTCTTGTATGGGCAATTGTATCACCGCACCATTTCGCGGGAATTACCGGAACCGCAGCGGGACCCGCGCGGCAGGGTGAGGCGGGGCGGGTGGCGGGGCGCAGATGGGCGCAGATGTCTCCACGGGTGGGCGAGACTCGGTTGGCTCAGGGCCGGGGTTCGGTTGGCGCGGGTTGGGGCCCAGGCGGTGCCGGCGAGCGCGCATCGATAGGCGCGATGCGTCGGCGTGGACAGCGCGAGGGCGGCAGGAAGAGCCCGATAGGCGGCTCACCCCGACTGCAATGGGCGACGCGGCGGATGGCGGCGCGCGGTGGGCGCGATGCGGGCAGCGAAGCACGACACGTGTAAGACGGCTGCGATGAACGCGGGCGGCGGGCACAAGCGAGATGGCAGGGGGCGCGCATGCGGCAAGCAGGCCAGGCCCGCGCCGCATGGCGCAAAGCCCGTTCGGCCATGCCGCGTGTCGCATGCCGCTGCCGCATGGCGCAAAGCCCGTTCCGCCGGACCGCAGGCTGCTGCCGGAGAAAGGCCGGGCGGCGCTGG
>OLRF01001395.1_pt1 | contig 25175 bp, 18 predicted proteins | sample 1672061 | NCBI WGS metagenome assembly OLRF01 (sample SAMEA3136641, study PRJEB25190) | human gut metagenome | reverse complement strand
CCAGCCCCTCCCCCGCGTCCCACAGCCGGGCCGCCCACTCCCGCCGCTCCGCCTCGGCCTGGGGGTCCGCGCCGCCGGGGGCGGCGGTGTCCGCAGCCTGCGCCCGGTCCTGTTTGTCGGCGGGTTCATTGAAGTGGAACTCGAGCGACCCATCGTCACTGCGCCAGGAGGACTTGCGCACCTGACGCGCCGCATCCCGGGCTTGCCGGAGCGCGTCCTTGGCCTGGTCCATGGCGTTTTCCACGATCTCGTCCACGCTGCTGAGCAGGTCGTCCAAGTCGCGCTTGGCCTTTTCCTGTTCCTCGTAAGGGTGGAGGGTTAGTCGAGGCAGCTCCTCCTCCGGGTCCAGGCCTTTGAGGTAGTCCAGCAGCTCGTCCACATCTCCTAACTCATCCAGGGACTGGTCAAAGGCGGCGGAGTCCTCCATACCGCCGGCCACCATGTCTTGATACCGGCGGTAGAGATTGTCGGACAGCTCTTCGACCAGCTCCGTCTTGGCGGTGGAGTGGGGGGCGGCGGACAGGCGGCTGGCCACCGCATTGGTGAATCTCAGTTTCATTTTATCCATGATCAATGCTCCTCTTCAACGGAAATCAGGGCGTCCAGCAGAGCCCGGGTATGCTCCCACTCCGCGATGTTGTCTGCCCACTGCCGACGGCCCTGGTCGGTGATGGCGTAGTAGCGGCGCCGTGCGCCGGGGCCATCCTCCCCCCAATAGGAGGTGATGAGCCCGCTCTGCTCCAGACGGCGGAAGGCGGTGTACAAAGTGGCCTCCTTGAAGCCGTACTGCCCGTTGGTCCGCTGCTGGATGTTCTTGTTGATCTCATATCCGTAATTGTCCCCCCGCATCAGCTGGGTCAGGATAATGGTATCCGTGTGGCCCCGCAGGGTGTCTGCCGAGATGGACATAAGATCCGCTCCTTTCTCATCTGCATTGGCGCTGGCTCAGATAGGCGCATTCCGCCGGGCCGAAGGGCCTGCCGGGCCAGTCCGGCGCAGCCGCCTGCGTTGTTCTCCGCCGCCCGAGCCGGGGCAGGGACAGGGTGAAGGCGATCCGGCGCTCTGTCTGAGCGACCTGGAAGATGGCGGTATTGGTCATAACGGCCTCCTTTCCGGGAGGGATGGCCCTCCCGAGCCTGCTGCTTTGATATACTTTGCGTGGCGAAGTATCTTGTGGTGCCAGAATACCACGATATACTTCGCCTGTCAAGGTATTTCTAAAAATAAAATAAATTATTTTACGGGGCTATGCCCCAACTGGAAAAAGGAGATGTTTCCCATGAGCGATTGTACCCATGACTGCTCCTCCTGCGGCGAGAGCTGCGGGGAGCGCACCGCGCCCCAGGACTTCCGCGCCCCGGCCAACGGCCTGTCCCACATCGGGAAGGTCATCGCCGTGGTCAGCGGCAAGGGCGGCGTGGGCAAGAGCCTGGTGACGAGCCTGCTGGCCTGCGAGATGCAGCGCCGGGGCCACAGGGCCGCGGTGCTGGACGCGGACATCACCGGCCCCTCCATCCCGCAGATGTTCGGCGTGCACGAGGGCGCGCGCGGGGGCGAGAACTTCATCCTGCCCGTCACGAGCCGCGGCGGCGTGCAGATGATGAGCATGAACGTCCTGCTGCCGAAGGAGACGGACCCGGTGGTCTGGCGCGGTCCCGTCATCGCCGGTGCTGTCGAGCAGTTCTGGACGGACGTCATCTGGAACGACGTGGACTACATGTTCGTCGACATGCCTCCCGGAACGGGCGACGTGCCGCTGACCGTGTTCCAGTCCCTGCCGGTGGACGGCATCATCGTTGTCACCTCGCCGCAGGATCTGGTCTCCATGATCGTCGGCAAGGCGGTTAAGATGGCGAAGATGATGAACATTCCGGTGCTCGGCATCGTGGAGAACTACAGCTATCTGGCATGCCCGGACTGCGGCAAGCACATTTCGGTATTCGGCGAGAGCCACATTGACGAGGTAGCCGCGCATTACGAGCTGCCGGTTCTGGCCAAGCTGCCGATCGACCCGAAGCTGGCTGCGGCGGTTGACGCAGGCAAGATCGAGGATGCAAAGCTGCCGGACGAGCTTTCCGGTGCGCTTAAGACCGTGGAGGGTCTGTTATGAACATTGGCGTAGCATATGAAAACGGCCGGATCGCCAAGAATCTGGGCGACTGCCGTGAGGTGCTCATTATCACCACTGAGGGCCGGGAACCGGTCGGCAAGCGCATTGCCGGGATTGCCGGCACGTCCGCGACCGACCTGATCAAGTTCGCCGGTCTGGAGCAGATCGACGTGCTCATCTGCGGTTCACTCGGTCTGGCAACGCGCAACGCACTCGAGATGCTCGGCGTACTGCTCGTGCCTGGCTGTGAAGGCTCGGCTGAGGAATCCGTAGCGAAATTTCTCGTCGGTGAAAAGCAGGGTGACCCGACCATCCTCGAGATCGGCCGTGAGGAAGATCCGGACGATCCGATGGCATGCATGCACGACTGTGCAAAGTGCTCCGGCTGCGGCCCGAGCGAGCTGCTCAAGCAGATTCCGGTCGAGGAGATCAAGTAAAAAACATAAAAACCACCGATTTTCGGTGGTTTTTATGTTTCCAATGGAGAATTGAAGATGGAGAATGAATGTTCAGATGAAGTAAGTGCCGCTCCTTTTGCGGAAAGGTAATTCTCCATTTTCCATTCTCCATTCTCAATTTGATGAAACTGTGTTATAATCAAATGTATCATTATAATACAAGGAAAGAAGCTATTATGGATACCGAAAATCCGAAAACGGCAATCGAATACATACACTCTCTCGGCAGATTTTCCGGCAAGCCGGGTCTGCACCGCATCAAGGCGCTGTGCGAGGCGTTGGGAAACCCGCAGGACAGGCTGAAGTTTGTTCATCTTGCGGGCACGAACGGCAAGGGCTCGACCGCGTGCATGATCGCCTCGGCACTGCAGGCGGCCGGACTGCGCACCGGACTGTATACCTCGCCGTATCTGGTGCAGTTTTACGAGCGCATCCGCGTGGACGGTGTGATGATTTCGGACGACGATCTGACGCGCCTGTGCGAACGGGTAACGGTGGCGTGTGAATCGCTCACACTGCCCGAGGGTGAGACCATCGGCGAGTTTGAGTTTACGACCGCACTGGCGTTCCTCTGCTTTGTTGAGCAGGAATGCGATATTGTGGTTCTCGAAACCGGTCTGGGCGGCCGCTGTGATGCGACAAATGTCATCAAAAATGCGGAGGTGTGCGTTATTACGCCGATTTCGCTCGACCATATGGCGGTGCTTGGCAACACAACGGCGGTCATTGCGGCCGAGAAGGCAGGTATTTTCAAGCCGGGTACGGCGGTTGTCTGCGCGGACGGTCAGCCGAACGATGTACAGCGGGTGCTGCGCCGTGCCTGCGACGCGGCGGGCGCTGTCTGGTTCGGCGGAGCGGAGGACTGCCGCGTACTGCGGTGTGACATCGGCGGTTCGGCGTTCGTGTACGAGGCGCAGGGCTACACCATTGCCATGCCCGGACGGCATCAGCTGCAGAATGCGCGGACGGCTCTGCGGGCGCTGAACGCACTGCGCGAGCGCGGCTGGAACATTCCGACCGAAGCCGCCGTGCGCGGTCTGGCGCGGGCGCGTATCGCAGGCCGGCTGGAACGCGTGGTCGATCAGCCGCTCATCCTGCTCGACGGCGCACACAATGCCGCAGGCGCGGATGCCCTGTGTCACGCGGTGGATGAGTTGCTCAAGATGAAGCGGCTGCACGTTGTGATGGGCATGGTGCGCGACAAGGACTACGAAACCTGTGTTCACGAGGTCGCCAGCCGCGCGGATGACTTTTACGCCTGTGTGCCGGATGCGGGTGAGCGTTCGCTGGATGTACACACGATTGCAGAGCTGGCGCGGCAGTCGTGCAAGCGCGTGTACGAATGCGAATCCGCCGAGCACGCCATCGAGCTTGCACTGGAGCATGCGAAGATGAACGACTGCATTCTTATCTGCGGTTCGCTGTACCTCATCGGTGAGTGCGAGAAGATTTTGCGCGGCCGACCGAAAGCGACAGATTAAAATGGAATAAACAGGTAAAATAAGGCTTGTACTTTGAAAGTACAAGCCTTTTATTTTTGTGTCAGTTGTTTTCAATAGGTATATTGTTTGGTATATCGCAGGGCGGGGTGCCCTGCGAAATAAGAGGTAATATTTTGCTGATTTCGAGGTGATATATATGCTGCAAATCACGCAGAGAAGGCAGGAGGGCACGCTGATCGCGGTGTACACCGGTGAGTTGGACCATCATGCAGCACGGGCGGCGATTGAGCAGACCGAGGATCTGCTGGTGCTGTTTCCGTGTGAAAAGCTGGTGCTCGACCTGTCCGAGCTGACGTTTATGGACAGCTCCGGTCTGGCGGTCGTCCTGCACCTGTACCGCACCTGTGCCCGCAGCGGACGCGAATTTGCGGTGCGCGGCACGCCGCCGCAGCCGATGCGGGTGTTTGAGGCGGCCGGTCTGCCGCAGGTGATGGTTTTTGAAAGGGGGAAGGAATAATGCGGGCGGTCATCAACAAAATGAGCCTGAAATTCGAGAGTCATTCGGTCAACGAGGCGTTTGCGCGGCAGGCGGTCGGCGCGTTTGTTGCGCAGCTGGACCCAACGATGGAGGAGCTTGGCGACATCAAAACCGTGGTCTCCGAGGCGGTGACAAACGCCATTGTGCACGGCTACGCGGACAAATGCGGGTTTATCACAGTCACGGTGCGGCTGTTCGAGGGACGCGCTCTGGAGCTCAAGGTAAAAGACGCCGGATGCGGCATTGAGAATGTCGAGCAGGCGCGCCAGCCCATGTTCACCACAGGCGACGACACGCGCAGCGGCATGGGATTCACCATCATGGAGACATTCACGGACAAAATGCGCGTGCGCTCCACGCCGGGAAAGGGAACGCTGGTTGCGATGGTCAAGGTGCTGAAGGAGCGGCAGGCGTGACCGGAGAAATGCGCACGCTGCTCGAGCAGGCGGCTTCGGGCGACAGGGACGCGGAAGCGCGGCTGATCGAGGACAACAGCGGTTTAATCTGGTCGATCGTGCGGCGGTATTACGGGCGCGGCGCCGAGCCGGACGATTTGTATCAGCTGGCGTGTGTCGGCTTCATCAAGGCCGTGCGCGGTTTCGATGTGTCGCTCGGCAACGAGTTTTCTACCTATGCGGTGCCCAAAATCGCGGGTGAGATTCGGCGGTTTCTGCGGGACGACGGTGCGGTCAAGGTCAGCCGGGCGGTCAAGGAACGCGCGGTTCGTGTGCGCCGCCTGCAAAGCGACTGGGAGAGCCGGAACGGACGGTCACCGACCGTATCAGAACTGGCACAGGCCGCCGGATTGACGGTCGAGGAAATAGCGGCCTGCGAGCAGGCGGACGTGTCGGTGGACTCGTTCGAGCGGGAGCTGTCCGGCGGCGGACGCGTAGGTGATCTGGTCGGTGACGAGGGAATGGAGGAGAGAACCTGCCTGCATCTGTCGCTGCACGAGGCACTGCAGGACTTGCCCGACCACGACAGGCAGGTGCTCAGTCTGCGCTATTCGCGTGATTTGACGCAGCAGCAGGTCAGCCGCATCGTCGGTGTGTCGCAGGTGCAGGTCTCGCGCATCGAAAAACGCGCCATAGAGAAGCTGAGGGAAATGTTGAGAGAGTAACAGAAAGTCGAAAAAAGAAGAGGAATTGTTCCGGTCGGATTGACATATTTCTCGGTTTGCGGTATTATAATAATACCAGACGGCACCATAGAGTGTCCGTCGCAACTATGAAGCAGGCAATGGGACCGATTTCCGTGTGTCTGTGGAGTTATGTATGTGGGTTCGGGTGAGTACCGCAGATCGGTGTAGGCGTAAGCTGAAAGAAAACACCCTTGAAAGGGATCTGCTTGCAGATCCCTTTCATTTTTACATAGAAATGATGGTGTTGGTATGTGTTTGCTGCGGAAAGCAGCGGAAGCGTGGGAAAAATTATTAAATTTTCGGTATGATATGGTGTTCGGACGCAAAAAGAAAAGCTATGTGGTTTCACTTTCGTTTGAACGCTATGATTTTCCGCATTTAGTCGGTATGCAGTACGCAAATGATGTTGATTTTAAGATCAACTCAGCAGAGTATTACGGCGAAAAGCTGATAACAGCAATTTTATCCGGAAGATTAGATCCGAAGCGGATTGAAAAATCGAAGAACTGGGATCGTATACAAAAACGATTGCAGGTGCTTGTAAATTTACAGGATACGCTGGAAAATGGTTTTTCATTCTTTCTGTTTTCCAAAGCAAAAGTGCCGAGATACAGTAAAATAGATGCAGAGTACCTGATTCGCAACAATCATTCAGGCGAAATGTTCTTTGTTTTTCTGGATAAGGAATCCGGAAGATATTTCTGTAAATCTGCATTTGGTTCGGAAATGGATTATTCTCGAAACCAGACACCGTTGACGCTGCTGTATAAATGCAGGGTAGAAGGAGAAAATAAGGAAGTTTTATTTCAGCACCCAAAGTATGTTGCAGACACTATATAAAAAGGAGATTCTCGTAGAGAATCTCCTTTTTTATAATCAATCTCAAATTTTGTGCATAAACTGTCCGGCCGACTTGGCCATCAGCCGCTTGGTGCCCTTCTGATCAAATGCAATTTCGAGCAGGGCATCGCCGCCCATCGGCTTTACCGACACGATCAGTCCATCGCCGAAGGCTTTATGGAACACGCGGTCGCCTGCGGCAAAATTCGGCAGCGGCTTGCTTTTAGCTGCCGAGGCCAGCGACGCGCTCGGCGCAGTATTTGCAGCGGAAACGTACCGTGCGCGAGCCACCTGCGGACGCGAAAGCGTCGGATCAGGTGCAGTTGCGTTCGAGAACCGGCGGCTCTCAGTGATATTGCTCTCAAGCAGCTCTTCCGGCATCTCATCAATAAAGCGCGACGGATGCGAATACTGCGTGCGGCCGTACAGCAGGCGGCGCTCCGCGCAGGTGAGATACAGCTGCTCCTTCGCGCGGGTGACGGCAACGTAGCACAGGCGGCGTTCCTCCTCCATGTCCTCGTCCTTCTCCATTGCACGGAAACCGGGGAACAGCCCGTCTTCCATGCCCGCGAGGAATACGACAGGGAATTCCAGACCCTTGGCGGCATGCATGGTCATCATGATAACCGCGTCATCGTCCTCGCCGGACTGGTCGGCATCCGTGTACAGCGCCATGTTCTCGAGAAAATCGCCGAGCGACGGCGTTTCGGTCTTGTCCTCGTAATCAACGATGTAGGACTTGAGCTCCTCAATGTGCTCAATGCGGCTTTCCTCTTCTGCACCGCCCTTTAGCTGCAGCGCACGGATGTAGCCGCTTTTGTCCATGAGTTCATCGTACAGCTCGGAAAGCGACACAAATTCGCGCAGTTTACGCAGATTTTCGATCATTTCGCCGAACTTCTCCATTGCCGCGGCACCGCGGGACAGGGCAGGGTACTGAGAGGCATGGCATACCACATCATACAGCGTCGTGCCGTACTCGACGGCAAGCTGCATGGCGGTTTCGACCGATTTATCGCCAATCTTGCGGGCAGGCGTGTTGATAATACGGCGCAGACGCAGCTCGTCCGCCGGGTTCTCGATCACCCACAGGTAGGCGAACATGTCCTTGACCTCGGCGCGCGAGAAGAAGTCGCGGCCCTTGTACACGCGGTACGGAATGCCCGCGCGGATGAATGCGGCGGCGATGTTGTCCGACAGGACGTTATTGCGGTACAGAACGGCGAAATCTCCCCATTTTCGGCCCTGCTCCACGCCCTCGCGGATGGTGTCCGCGATGTAGGCAGCCTCGCCCTCCTGGCTGTCCGAGCGATGCAGACGGATTTTCGCACCGTCACCGTGGTCGGTCCACAGTTCCTTGCCCTTGCGGCCGACGTTGTTGCGGATAACCTCGTTTGCGGCATTCAGAATATTGCCGGTCGAGCGGTAATTCTGTTCCAGACGGATGGTTTTCGCGTCCTTGAACTGCTTTTCAAACTCCAGAATATTCGTGATCGTTGCACCGCGGAACTTGTAGATACTCTGGTCGTCATCGCCGACCACGCAGATGTTCTCATAATAACCTGCCAGCAGGCTGGTGAGCACATACTGTGCGTAGTTGGTATCCTGATACTCGTCCACGAGAACATAGCGGAACTGGCGCTGATAGTATTCCAGCACCTCGGGGTTGTTCTGTAGCAGCAGCACGGTTTTCATGATAATGTCGTCGAAATCCAGTGCACAGGCCTTTTTCATGGCCTTTTCGTAATCGCGGTAGACATCTGCGACCTTTTCACGGAAGTAGTCACCGGCGGCATCCGCGCTGAACTGACGCGGGGTCATCAGCTTGTCCTTCGCGCGGGAGATCATGCCCATCACGGTTCGCGGATCAAAATTCTTGGGATCGAGATCGAGCTTTTTCATTACGTTGAGAATGACGCGCTTCTTGTCGTCCTCATCGTAGATGGTGAACGCGCTCTCAAAGCCGAGCAGATCAACATGCTTGCGCAGAATGCGCAGGCAGGCCGTGTGGAAGGTGTACGCCCAGACAGCGGACGCGGCTTCCTCGTCACCGAGGGCAAATTCCAGACGCTCGCGCAGCTCACGCGCGGCTTTGTTGGTGAACGTGATCGCAATCACCTGCCACGGGCGAGCGGGATTCATCGCGCACAGGTGCTCCGCGCGGGCGCGGTTCTCCGGTTTAGGGTCGGTCAGGTATTCGGTCAGGAACAGCAGATCGTCCTCGGTCGCCCAGTCGGGCGCATAGGGATTGTCCAGTCCGTCACCGAACTTGAGAATGTTGATGATGCGGTTGATGAGCACGGTCGTCTTGCCGCTGCCTGCACCCGCCAGGATGAGCAGCGGACCCTCGGTCTGATAGACAGCCTCGCGCTGCTTGTCGTTTAACTTGGAAAAGCGCTGTTCGATGATCGCACGCCGGACAGCGGCATATTTCATATCAAATTTGGTCGGTTCCATAGGTTTCCTCGTTTCGTTTGAAGATACAGAAAATCAAATGCAGAGATAGTATATCATATTCGGGAAAAGAAAACAAATGTTCTATCCGGATTGCGTAAAAAAGTCGATCGGAGTATACTATAAAAGAGGTGAGCACAATGACAGACAAACAGCGGCAGGAAACCTATGCGCAGATGCTCGTGCGGCTTTCGTGTTCGAATTTCCGCAGCCGCTTTCATTTAAAGGCGCAGGACAAGCAGTACATCCGCGAGAAGGGATGGAATACGATCGCCGACCACGCGGCAGATTTCGTCTCCAAGCGGCTTGCACCGGCTGCGCCGAAAAACGACGGCAAGCAGACACCCATGCGCGGTCATCCGGTGTTCATCGCACAGCACGCGACCGCCTGCTGCTGCCGGGGCTGTCTGGCGAAATGGCATGGCATCCCGCAGGGCGTGCCGCTTTCGGCGGAGCAGCAGGTCTATATCGTTGGAATGCTGATGAGCTGGATGAGGAGAGAAATGGAAAATTGAGAATGGAGAATGGAAAATTAGCGTGAAGAGAACGTAATGTTTTACCCTTCTTCATGTCATTATATTTCATCATAAATGTAAACCGTAGGGTGCGACGACTCGGCGTACCATTTTTTGTAAACCATCTGCACATGCTTAATCGTAGGGGCGCACAGTGTGCGCCCGCAGCGCGACTGGAGTCTGCGCAAGGAACGTCCAAGAACCGTTTGATTTGACGTTGCGCGGGAGCACAATGTGCTCCCCTACGGGGTAACGTGTATCAATCGTTAGATACGGTGCGCCGAGGTCGTCGCACCCTACGGTAAAGTTTATTGATAATTGTAGCCTGCAGGTGCCGTCCGCAGCCACCTACCAACGAGTTGCGCGACACTGTTATGTCGCGCGTGCGTAGATGAACCCGCCTGTGTAGCAGAACGAAATCTGACACTGCGTAGAGATAGAGAAATGGGCGCACATTGTGCGCTCCTACGGTAGAAAGAATCCTCTGCCGTTCTCCTTTTCGAAGCGGTCGCCGGTCTCTGGTCTGCGCCGGATTCGGAAACAAAGGGAAACGGGAGTTAAGAGGGTAGAAACCGCAGGTGTCTGCCCTCTTGCCCGCCGCCGCGGGTGCGGTGAACCGCCCAGTCGTCCGGACAGCGCCTGCTCCATATCCGATAGTGAACAATTTGATGAGGATTTGTATAGCGGCAATAATCTTCATGATAAAAATCTACATTTCGTACAATCAATCTCTTGTCACAAACGACACGATTTGATAATATATAAAGTGTATTGCTGTTTTGCTTGCCAAATGACAAAACAGCATAATTGATTCTCTGCCAGGCGGCAGGGATAAGGAGGAAATTGAGGTTTCATGAGTAAGGTTGAGCAGTATATCACCAGTATTCCGGATTTTCCGAAGGAAGGCATTATCTTCCGCGATATTACCACCGTGCTCGGTGACGCGGACGGCTTCCATCTGGCGGTGGACGAGATGACTGCGCTGCTGGACGGTGTAGAGTTTGACGCGATCGCCGGTCTGGAATCCCGCGGATTCCTGTTCGGTGCACCGATGGCGTACAATCTGCATAAGGCATTCATTCCGATCCGCAAGCAGGGCAAGCTGCCGCGTGCAACGTCCCGCATGTCCTACGAGCTGGAGTACGGCATGGAGACCATCGAGGTACACCGCGATGACATCAAGCCGGGGATGAAGATCGTCGTTGTCGATGACCTGATCGCTACCGGCGGTACGCTTGAGGCGGCTGTCCACCTGCTGGAGCAGCTCGGCGCAAAGGTCGTCAAGGTTGTCTGCCTGCTGGAGCTTAAGGGTCTGCACGGACGCGACCGCATCAAAACCTGTCCGGCGGAGACGGTTGTCGCTTACGAGGGGAAGTAAGCAAAATTATCATTTCACAGTAATCAAGGCGAAAGCCTGAAAATTAAAAAGGGGGTTATTCGATGTTTGAACGTGTTTTCAAGCTATCGGAACACAAAACCACAGTCAAGACCGAAGTCATGGCCGGTATCACTACCTTTATGACCATGGCGTACATCCTTGCCGTAAACCCGAGCGTGCTCGGCTCCACCGGTATGGATACCACCGCGGTATTGCTGGCAACCGCCCTGGCATCCTGCCTGGGCACGCTGTGCATGGCGTTTATGGCAAACCTGCCGTTCGCGCTCTCTGCCGGCATGGGTCTGAACGCCTTCATGGCGTACACCGTTGTTGCAGGCTATGGCTACAGCTGGCAGGTTGCGCTGCTGGCCGTATTCATTGAGGGTCTGATCTTCATCGTCCTGTCGCTGACCAATGTGCGTGAGGCCATCTTCAATGCCATTCCGCTGACGCTCAAAAAGGGCGTTTCGGTTGGTATCGGTCTGTTCATTGCCTTCATCGGTCTGCAGAACTCCGGTCTGTGCGTAGACTCCGCTACGCTGGTCGGCATCATCAGCTTCCCGGAGAATTTCCACACCGCAGGCATCTGCGCACTGCTGACGCTGATCGGCCTGTTCTTCACCGCAGTATTCTATACCCGCAAGATGAAGGGCGCCATCCTGTACGGCATTCTGCTGACCTGGATCCTCGGCATGCTCTGTCAGGTGACCGGCCTTTACGTTCCGACGCCGGACGCAGGCTTCTATTCCCTGTTCCCGAGCTGGGGCATGACCGACTTCTCCAAGCTGGGTCTGACCTTCGGCCAGTGCTTCAACGTGGATTTCAGCGCAGTCGGCATCGTAAACTTCATCGTTGTCATCTTCTCGTTCCTGTTCGTTGATATTTTCGATACTCTGGGCACGCTGATCGGTGTTGCCACCAAGGCTAAGATGCTCGATAAGGACGGCAAGCTGCCGGGCATCAAGCCCGCTCTGCTGGCAGACTCGATTGCAACCTCCGCAGGTGCAATTCTGGGTACTTCCACCACCACCACCTTTGTTGAGTCCGCATCCGGCGTTGCAGTTGGCGGCCGTACCGGCCTGACCGCTCTGGTTACCGGCATCCTGTTCCTTGTATCCACGCTGTTTGCACCGATCTTCACCGCCATCCCGTCCTTCGCAACCGCTCCGGCGCTGATCATGGTCGGCTTCCTGATGGTAGGCACCGTAACCGAGATCAACTTCGATCTGGACAACCTGACCGAGTCCATCCCGGCTTATCTCGCCATCATCGCTATGCCGCTGTTCTACAGCAGCACCGAGGGAATCTCTCTGGGCGTTATCTCCTACGTTCTGCTGAATGTTGCGGTCGGCAAGGGCAAGAAGGTTGCTCCGCTGATGTACGTTCTGGCAGTACTGTTCGTACTCAAGTATATCTTCCTCTAATTCAGAAATCGTAAAGATTGCAGAAGGCTGCCGAAGCTCGCTTCGGCAGCTTTTTTGTGGCATGAAAATCATGGTAAATATCAGAGAAAATAAGAGAAAACAGCGGAGATTGCAGTTGAACGGTGTCGATACTTGACAGAAAACGTAGGAGTTGGTAAAATATAAAACGACTAAATTTGGGCAGTATACCCGTTTATCTTGTATCCAAAGGAAAGGAGGCAGCGAATATGACACAGCAGCGCAAAAGGTGCGGAAAAGGCGGCTTTACTCTTGTAGAGCTGGTGGTTACGCTGGTCATTCTGAGCATTCTGTTTGCCATCGCTGTACCGAGCCTTCTGGGGTATATCCATCTGTCGCAGTTCCGAAAGAATGAATCGTACGCTAAGACCATGTATCTGTCGGCAGAATCCGAGCTGACCTACCTTCGTACCGGCGGTGAATGGGAGTCATTCTGCAGCAAGGTGAAGAAGGAAGGCGTGCTGAATCAGTCGTTTGATGAGTCGGATGAGGACCGGAAAAAGCTGGTCGGCCGTATTTACGGCATTCGTCTGGATGCAGGCGAATACGCAGAAGGCGAGCTGTCGGGTGACGGTGCGCTCGTCGGTGCGCTTCTTTCGCAGGATACCTACGATAAAAGTGTGCTGAATGCTGCAATCTGCATCGAAATCGACGTGGAAAGCGGTCAGGTTTATTCGGTTTTCTACGGCACAAACTGCAAGGGACTGTACTACGGATCGAATGAGGACAGCAAACCGGCGGATATGTCCGGCAGCTGGCTGGATATTGATTACAGCAAGCGCGACCGCGATACGCGCCAGAAAGAACGGCTGGGCTATTACTCGGTTCAGGATGCAGTCAATGCTGTCAGTCTGGATGCGACCAAGCTGAAGATCACCTCGATCAATCTGGTAAACGGTGAAACCCTGTCGCTGAACTGGTCGAGCAATGTGAAGGATCAGGATCTGGATAAGGTTTATTACGAGGTCAAGCTGTACAGCAGTGAGGATAAAGCACAGCTCCTGTCGATCAATATTCCGGGCAGGAATTTGAAAACGGGTTCGCAGTCGGTTGCGGTTACGACCGAGGACAATGCGACGAAGGATTATACCTTCCCCGTGGAATACGACCGTACCAACAAGCGGGCAACACTTGTGCTGGACGGTATGATGAATGCGAAGCTGTACGACCAGCTGGATAAGCTGTCCGCTGATAACGCAGCAGCCTTCCGGCAGAGCAGCGATACCAGCATCACGCGCTTCGGCGGCAAACTGGAAAACCCGCTGAATGTTTACGCAGCTGTGCAGGTATTTCCGGACCCGAATGCAGAAAACACCGGCGGTGAGGAGTATCAAAAGAGTGACGCTATCGAATCCAATAAGGCGAACACGCTTTTCGGTGACGGCACCCGGTCGAATAACAGCCGGTGCGAGATCGAAACCTTCCGTCATCTGTCCAATATCCGTTATATGGATACGGCGGCGGCATTTGCCGTTACCGCGCGTTCGCTGGACTGGACGAGCGACAGTGTAAAGGTTTACGGTACGGCAGCCCGCGGCGCGCTTTCGGTCTCCGCCGGCAAGGATATCGGCTTCCCGAGTATCCCTGCGCTGCGCAGCAATCAGACACTGGACGGCACAGGCGGTCTGCTGAATCGCATCGTCAGTGTTATCACCGGCGGCAACACCATCAGTAACCTGAAGCTGGATGAGGATTCGGTTGCCAGCGGCAGCGAATACCTCGGCCTGTTCCAGCAAAACGAGGGCAGTATCATCAACCTCAAGCTCGCAAATCCGTCGGTCAAGGTCACTTCGGATTCCCTCAAGGGCGTGGGCGCAGTCTGCGGCTTCAGCAGCGGCAGCCTGAAAGACAGCGAAGTCACAGGTGCGGCTGTCGATGTTAATCTGGCGGGCAGCACGAACGCGCAGGGCATCGGCGGTGTGGCCGGTGTGATTGAGGTCAGCGATTCTAAGTCAGTAATCAAGCTGTCTGCATCGGGTACCGTGACCGGTACGCTGCCGACTGGCGATACTGCGCGCGGTATCGGCGGTATTGCGGGCAGCCTGACAACAAACGGTGCCGCAGTCAAGACCCTGACCAACAGCGCCGCTGTAACGGGCAATCGCTCGGTTGGCGGCATTGCAGGCTATTTTTCCGGCAAGGATCAGGCCACGGGAAAAGATATGGCTGACTGCCAAAATGAGGGTCTGATTCTCAGCAGCATAGCCGCAGATGATCATTCGCTGGCAGGACATTATATCGGCGGCATTGTCGGCTACGCGCATAATGCGTCTCTTTCGGAATGCAGGAGCCGTGCTGGATATGCGGACGGCTACACCTATAAGCAGGAGGATCGAGACAAGCTGCGCGGCAGATATGTCGGCGGCATTGTCGGCTATGGCGAACAAAGTGTGCTGTATGACTGCGAGACCGAGGCAAACGGCTACGTTCTCGGCAGCGAGTATGTTGGCGGCATCATCGGTGCGCTGAATCAGTCTGATACGCAGACGGCACTGCTCAGTGAAAACGGCACCAGAACAACCGTTAACGCAAGCTATGTCATCGGCAATTCGTATGTCGGCGGCATCATCGGTGAGAATAAAGGCGGTTCGACGATCAAAAACTGCGTCAACACAGGTGTCGCTGCGGGATACAATGCGTATATCGGCGGTATTTGCGGTGCAAATGAGAACAAGGCGGCTATCATAAACTGTGCAAGCTATGTTTCGGACACCAATAATGCGATCTACAGGCGTGTCACGGACTGGGGAGCTGTCGGCAGCTATGCGGGCGGTCTGACCGGCTACAACAACGGCACGATCACCTTCAGCGACAAGGATAACGCAGTCTCCAACCGGAGTGTGGCGGGTATCGTTGTCGGCAGGCACTATGTCGGCGGTCTGGTCGGCTATAACGACACGGACGGCACGATTGACATCAATTACACGCTTATCGGCGGCCGTGTTGCCGCAACCGGAGATTGTGTCGGCGGTCTGGTCGGTCTGAATGCTTCGACGGAGCTGCTCGAGAAGAAGCTGACCATCAAGCCGAGCAGCGTACAGGGCCGGTATTATGTCGGCGGCGCGATCGGTGCGAATGTCGTTAACCCGGGAGAGAATGTCACGGTCAGCGGTCTCAAGGTCGATAACAGCCTTGGCACGGTCACTGCAGAGGCATTCTGCGGCGGTCTGATCGGTTATCAGCGCACCTACACGGAGCAAGACCGGGCAGGCGGAACGCTGTATGCGCTTCTGCCGGGCATCGCGGCAAACAACAGCAATGCGCCGGGAACGGTCAAGGCTTCTACCAATAGGCATACCATCACCATCACAGCGGACGGCAACAGTGCAGGCAGGCTGTCTGCGGTTTCCAACAACATGACCATCCGCGCGTATGCGTATGCAGGCGGCATTATCGGCAGCTGTGAGCCGCAGACCCGAATGAAGGTGGAGCACTGCCTGAACGCAGGCGGCTTTGACCGTCCGGCAGAGGACACCTTCCCGGACAGCAAGCTGAAAACCGGTGTGGATCTGGTGTCCTATCTGCAGGCGCAGAAGTACACGGATGCCGCGAAGGCACTCTCCGATGAGCTGGGCGGCGGCGAGCTGCGTGTTTCCGTCATCGGCGGTGTGATCGGCGTCAACGGTGAGAATCATGTGATAGAGCACTGTGCCAGCAAGGGTACGATGAACGGTCTGAATGCCATGGGTGGCGTGGTCGGTCTGAACGAGGGCATCATCCGCGGCTGCACGCTCTCCGGCAGCATGGGCAGCGCAACGCAGGATTATATCGGCGGTATCGCGGGTCTGAATGTCGGCGGCAGGACGGAGGGCACGATTGAAAACTGCACGACCGAGAAAAACTGCACCGTCACCGGACGGAACACGGTCGGCGGTATCGTCGGCTATAATCTCAGCGGCGGCAGGATACAGAACAATACCAGCAGCGCCAATGTCAGCGGTGCAGGCCGTGTCGGCGGTATTGCGGGCGAAAACGGCGGTGCGATCACGCTTTCGAGCACACCGGCAGGAAAGCGCCGTGTCAACGGCAGCGGCAGCGGTGTCGGCGGCGTGATCGGCGTGAATACCGCAACCGGCACGCTCAGTCCGGCAAGCGGCAGCGCACAGGGCGATGTCATTGCCGCGGATAACAGGCTGACCGTGCGCGGCAGCAGTATGGTCGGCGGTATTGCCGGCATCAACCGCGGCACACTCGGCGGCACGAGCATCAACTGCCTGACCAATCGGGCGGCAGAGGTCCACGCAGCGGCGGGCAGTGCAGGCGGCGTTGTCGGCGCGCAGGAGGGCGCAAAGGCTGTTCTGCGGTACGCGAAGAATCTCGGTCAGGTGACCGCAAATGTCGGTGCGGCAGGCGGCATTGTCGGCATGAACAGCGCGAGCAGCACGGTCGAGAACTGTATCGGCAACGGCAGCATCACCAGCAACGACGGCTATGCAGGCGGCGTTGCCAGCGAAAACTACGGTACGATCAGGAGCTGCAGCGTCGGCACGGCGGATAACAGGGTAACGCTCATCACCCGCAACAAGACTGCGGCAGGTGCGATCTGTGCGGTAAACTACAAGGGCGGTACGGTTCAGGGAGCGGTACTCGGCGATCATATCACGATTTCCGGCAGTGCATTCATTCTGGGTGCTGTTGTCGGAGACAATAGCGGTACGGTCACGGAAACCGAGGTTTCGCAGCAGCCGACATACAGCGTTTCCGCAAGCACGCTGCAGGTCGGCGGTGCAGTCGGCATCAATCGAGCGGGCGGTACGATCAGCAAGGTGAAGGTCACCTCGGATTTCGAGAAATTCACGAAGTATACCTATCTCGGCGGTGTAGTCGGTCAGAATAATGCAAGCGGCAAGGTAACCGAATGCACTTACTCCGGCACGATCGACGAAGGAAAGAGCGCGGTCGGCAACTGCTACGGCGGCATTGCCGGACTGAACGGCGGTCTGCTGCAGGGCAGCACCGTTTCCGGACTGACGCTGATGGCGGACGGTGTGTACACCGCAACCTCCACCAGCTCGGCGGCAGAGAAGGAACGCCTGTCCTCGCATATCGGCGGCATTGCAGGCAAGAATGATGCGACCGGCATCATCGAGCAGTGCTACATAGACAATACCGGAACCGGCACGATTACGGTCAAAAACGGCATGGTCGGCGGTGTGACCGGCTATAACAAGGGCACGATCACCATGTCCGGCGATAAGAGCACCGAAGCCTTGATGGAAAATGTCAGCAAGGTGAGCGAGCTGCTGGCGAATGCCAAGGCGCAGAAGCTGTCTGCGGATTCCACCTGGGTAAAGTGGGCAGACCGGACGGATGTGGAAAAGCTGTCCTACAACGGCGGCAGCAAGAGCGTAGCGGCAGAACGCACCATGCAGATCATCGTATCGAGCAACGGCAACCTCGGCGGCGTGGCGGGCTACAACGCGCCGACCGGTGAGCTGAATCGCTGCGTCAGCGGCAGCTGGCTGCTGGTCAACAAGTCGGACGGCATCGGTGTCGGCACCGGCGGTATTGTCGGCATGAACGAGAGCGAAAAGGATCTGTCGTTCCTGCTCAACTGCGCGTTTGTCGGCCGCCAGCTGAAAAAGCAGAATACCAGCCGCTTTGCGGGCGGTATCATCGGCACGCAGTCCAACAAGACCACAAGCGACTGGACGATTGAGAACTGCATCAATTATGGCACGGTTTACGGCTATCTGTCGCACTATTCGGGCGGCATTGTCGGCCAGTGGACGAATAACGGCGGTACGGTTGAGGATTGCTACAATTACGGCAATTTGCAGACCACTTATGCAGCCAACTGGGTCGGTGCATCCGGCGGTATCGTGGCACAGCTGTATCATGCGGCCTCCGGTCAGGATTTCAATATTCTGAGCTGCCAGAACCATGGCAGTATATATGGCCGCTTGGGTACCAACACGAGCCAAAGTGCAAATGACAGTGCCGGCATTCTGGGTAATATTACGGCGTATACGGCAAGTTCGGCCGCCATGGGACAGCAGTTCAATATCAATGTAGTGGACTGCCTCAATGCACCGGGTGTTAAAATTTATTCGGGCTCGATGGCTTCCGGTATCGTGGGCTTCTTCTCGGTCGATAACGCAACATCGAACAACGGTGCTTCCATCACGGCATCGACGGCGAATATCGTGCTGAATATCGACCGCTGCCGCAACTATGCGTACACGGACGATCTGGTGGGTACTAACTTCCGCGCCGGTATCTTCGGTGACCGCTACGGTTCGGCTGCGACACAGAATACTTATATCCAGAATTGCTATTCTGTGCCGATCAGGTCGGATAACGGCATTATTTCGTTCCAGACTGGCCGTTCTACGCGGCTGGATGTAAACCGGGTGGGCAATAACTATTATTTCTTTGATACATGGGGGCTGACAGAGAGAGGGAATACAGCTGGCATTACTTATAAAACGGACGAAGCGCGCAACAACGGTGCAGGTGAATCGCGGCGTGGTTATGCGCGCATGGCTGCATATGGTGAGTTTGACGGAAAATTCTATGCGGCGATTGTTGGTCCGCGTCTGGATCCGACTTTGAACTGGACACAAAATGAGGATGCCCGGACAAAATGCGGCATTTATTACAACATGACAGATTCTAATACAAGGGTTGAAAATGGCATCCTGATCAGCAAATTCAATGATGGTACGGAAAAAATTACCGGACGAATTCTGTTTGAAATGCCGCCGGATTATTCTTATGATCAGGTACGCACATGGAATGCAAACAGCCTAATGCCTGCCATTAGCCAGAAAACCGGCAAACTGAACAACCTGTCAGGCGGAAAGATCATGGACGATTATGTTCGTGAGGCATACCGCACCATGGAGCACGGCCAAAACAGCAAAAAGCTGGATGCCTCGTTCACGGTTGACTTGAAACAGCAGACAGACGGCAGTTTCGATGTATCCATCGAGGATACGGACCGTCCCCTGTACTACGAGGGTACAGTGCTCGTTGATGGCAAGGAAGTGCTGTCCAATCTGCGCTTTATCCCGAACCAAAAGGGACAGGGACAGTGGGACCCGAAGCTGAACGGCACACAGGTGTACGGCTCCGGCATCACCACCGGTACGTTCCAGCTGCCGGCAAGCCTTGCGACAGACACAGCAGGCAAGACCGTTACATTGTCGGTTCGTGCTGTCAGTCTGTTTGAGGATACCGCGCCTTCTGCATGGAAAACTGCGGCGACGCAGAATGTGTCGGTGCTGCCGACACCGGATGTCAATATCCGACTGGTGAGCCATTGGAACAATGGCGCTAAATACCAGATCTCGCTGAAAAACCTTGCGGATTATGCGGCCTTCAGCAACTGGAAGGTCACCTTCAGGCTTGGCTCGCAGACCGTGACCATTGATCAGAACAACCAGACCGCCGAGATCAGCGGCGACGATTTGAAGGAGCTGATCGTCACGGCAGCGGCAGGCATTACGAACGGCATTCAGCCGGCCTCCGTGACGGATACCATCCCGACCGACACGCCGAAGTACAAGCCGGACGGCAGTATTAACAAGCTGTCGGTATCGTACTCGGGCAGTACGGTGGATGATTGCACCGTCACGGCTGCACTGACGGTCAACGAGCCGCAGATGGAAACACCGCCGATTTACCGTATCGAGGTGCTCGGCACGGTTGGCACAAATGAGTATGTGTTTGCGTATGAGGATGTGCTGACCTCGGCGGGCAACACGGTTATGGCAAACTTCCGCGACCTGCCGAAGGAGTATTTCGCGGAGAATGTCACAAATCGTCGGGTGCGTGCATGGTACGCCGCCTCCGGTCTGGGACCGGTTTACACCTATGGCGATACCCGGCAGACCGGCGATGCACCCGTTACGCTGCGGACTTACAGCGCGGAGGGCGTTCAGCAGCAGGACAAGACCATTTACAGTCATGTTCTTGGCCATGCGAATGACTTTGCAAACTACATTAAAGCCGCGGCGCTGAACATCAAGCCGCTGACGGCACCGGAGCTGAACGACCCGGTACTGATACCGGAAGATAACGGCAGTATCAGCTACCGGTTCTCGTGGACGCAGTCCGGGCAGGGGACTGCAGCGCCGCACTACAGCGTCAAGCTGACCGGCATCACTGCGGCAGGCGCAAGAATCGGCATTCCGGTCAACGAGGTTTACGGTACGCAGGAGAATCCGAATACTTCCCAATCGTTCACCATCAGCGCGGACGACTGGCAGTACGCCGAGGTTGAGCTGACCGTTACCCGTCTGGGACAGGAATACGGCGAGGTTGGCCTGAGTACGACGAAGAAGTACGCTGTCAAGCAGCGCCTCGAGCGTCCGGGACAGCCATTGGTAATCAACCCGGATACCAACGAGCTGGAATACACCATTGGCTGGAGTGCCATCGGCAGCGAAAACGGCTGTGCAGGCTATCAGATTTATGTGCAGCCGGAGGGCGAAACGGCCGCTGCCCTGGGTGCGCTTGTGCCCGTCAGGGGCGGCACCTGCTCGGTAAGCCGCAGTCTTGAGGATTACGCCGGCAAGACCATCGACCTCTATCTGGTGGCGGTGGCTACTGATGATTCCGGCTACGCGGACAGCCCGAACGGTATCGTGTACACGATGACCGTGCCGATGCGTCTGAATACGCCGAGCGTCAAGTGGTCGTACAACTGGAATGCGACAGCAAACAACCCGATTCCGGCGGCCGGCTTCCGAAGCGGAGGCCTGCAGGTCACCGTTACGCCGGAGAATGAGGCCAGCGTACCGCCCGGCGGCAGCACCTATCTGCTGCGGGCAAAAATCACCGGGACGGACGGCACAACGGTGACTCACCCCGTTTCCGCAATGAGCGAAAGCGGCGGCAGCTACGTCTGCAGCCTGACCGATCTGGATACGAAATACGCAGGCTGTTCTGTACGGTTTGAGGCTCGTATTTCGCAGTCGGCGGGACAGGTAAGCTCGGTCTGGGTATCGAGCGGCGATGTGGTATTCCCGCGTGTGAAGCTGGAAGCACCGAGCGCGTCGCTGGCAAACGTGAATGAGACGCTTGCGGTCAGCTATGGCCCGATGAATCGTCTTATCAACACGGCAGAGTGGGATGCACAGCTTACCGCGCTCTCGTGGGACGAGGTGGCAGAGGCTGACCTGTATCGGATTGAATTGACCGATAAGGACGATAAATCCACGACTGTTACCGTCGATATGAGCGGGAATCTGCCGGAGATTATCATAAATGGTCAAAATACGTTTGCAGTTGCAGGGGATGACTGGTATACTGTAAAACAGGGCAGTGCGGTCAACGGCAGATACAGCCTTACCAATGGCAGCATTCGTTATTACAGCTATCAGCCGGATACCATGCTGCAGGTGAAGGACGGCACATTTACCTTGAAGCTGCCTAACATTTTCTCCGTGGTAACGCACGAGAATCAGACCCTGCAGCTGACGAATGGTATACAGATCAGCAGGGTAACTGTCATTGCGGACAGCAAGAGCGACCGTTATACGGAATCCGATCCTGCTGAGCGCAGATTTTAGTTACGAAGGGAGGCGGCAGACATGAAGCGGATACGTCAGGGATGGAACACCCTGCGGCGCAGCAGGCGAAGCGGTGTTTCGCTGATCGTAGCACTTTGTGCTGTCGCCGTCCTGATCGGACTTTCGCTCAGTATCGTGTATTCCTCATCCATGCTGCTCTCGCGGGCCAACCGCAAGATCGGCAGGGAACGCTGTTATCAGCTGGCGCAGTCCTTTGCACAGGTGCTGGACAGCGAACTGCAGGAATACAAAACAATAAAGCCGGAATTGGATACCAATTTTGCGCCGGAAGGCTGTTTCTACCGTGAAGTGAACAACATTTTAGCGGAAGATACGGGATTGGGTATTTACGATCCGGACCGTTCGGATGAAACCACTGCCTGCTATAATGCGGGTTCGACCGAGGATAACTACGGCAGGATTACGATTCTGCTCCGTGATGTTACCGATGTGCAGGACCCGATCACAGGCGATACCTTTGCATACGATGCTCGGAACGAAGGCACCGAAAAGGCAGAGCAGACAACCTTTAACAGACATCAGGTTTGGGTAGGCGTCAAGGCGGAAAAGGGAGCGGACAGCTACATGTACACCACAGAATACCGCCGAAAGGACAGTTTTCAGCCAATCTACACATGGAAAGGGGAAGACGGCGTCAGCGGACAGTTCCCGGTCTACTGGGTAAACGGCCGCTTTTGCCGAAGTGCCAACGGCGAGGAGCCGGTAGAACCCAAGGTCATTGGCGAGGGCAAGGATGCCCGCACGGAGCATGTGGAGATCAGCTATACCTATGATATCAATAATCCGACGTACAGCCGATACGAACCCATTCACAAGCCGGCAGCCCGGACAACCGGAGGTGCAGCCGATGAATAGACTGATTCGCGTGCTGCGCGACCGCCGGGGCGAATCCATGGTGGAAATTCTGGTTTCCACGGTGGTGTTCATGCTGCTGCTGGGCGCGCTGAACGGCGCAGTCGGCTTTGCCTCAAATGCGCAGCGCAAGTCGGAGCAGCTCCGCAGGGACGCGACCGAACTGCAGGAAAGCGTGCGCGGGAATGCAGAAGTCGCGGACGGCGAAGCTGCCACGTACGATTTTAAGGTGACGACGTCGAACGGCGAAGATACCGATATTGAAGCCTTCCACGTAAAGGTAAAAAAGCAGACCGTAAACGCCAAAACCGAGGACGGCAAAACCGTACCCTTCTACCGGTTTGCGAAGGGAGAGTGACGGCATGAAACGCATTCGCTCAATCCTGCGCGGCCGGGAAGGCATGACACTGGTGGAACTGGTGGTCGGCGCCGGACTGCTGTGTCTGGTCATCGGCATATTCAGTGCATCGCTGCGGCCGGCGGCCGAGGTATCGCGCCGCACGCAGGAGCTGAACAGCGCCGAGCTGATCGCGGACGACCTGCTCGAAACCGTGCGCAGCAAGGTGGAGACCGCCACGGATTACATCAAATGCTATGACAGCGGCACGGACGTGACGAATAAAACCGGCTCGTCCGAAGGCTCGGCGATCGAGTTTGGCTATGAGACCGAACAGGGATATAACGCGGCGGAGCTGCTGACGGCAGACGGCTGCGGACCAACCAAAATCGTGATTGCCGATAAGGACTCCGGTGAGCAGCCTCGAGTGGAAAAGGGTTATCTTGTCGAGCGCTATTATAAAGATGGCTACAGTCAGGATGCGGACGGCAATCCCATTGCCCGAGCCATGACGAAAACCTACGCAGAGGGCTTTTATATGGGCCTCCGCGCCGGACTGCATTTCAAAATCGACGAAGCAAAGCACACCGTTACCGCCACCGTGACAATTTACCGTGATAAGGATTTGACCGATAAAATCTATTCGGATTCGCTCATCATCGACCTGCGGTACGATATTCCGGTGAAAACCGAGGTAACGGCAACGAAAAAGCCGGCATAACGGCAATGTAATATGTGTAACTCTGCGGAGCACCGCCGCAGCTTACAGAGATAGAAAAACAAAAATAAAATTGGAGGAATAAGATCATGATGGAAAAAATGATCGCGTTGCAGCAGAAGCGCCGCAGCAAGAAGGGCGGCTTTACGCTGGTAGAGCTGATCGTGGTTCTGGTTATTCTGGCAATTCTGGCAGCGCTGCTGATTCCGGCGCTGACTGGTTATATTGACCGTGCTAAGGAGAAGAGTGCTGTTGCTGAGACTCGTCAGATTGTAATGGCTGCTCAGACAATTACAGATGAGGTATATGGTGCCCATACAGATGTCGCGGCTGCTAATCTGAAGATGAGTGAGGTGCAGAAGCTGTCTGAGGTAACGATTACTAAGAGCAGTGATACGATTAACGTAAAGGACGGCAAGGTTGTATATGTTAAACACGTAAGCAAAAATGGCAAGACGGGTTATTATACGGCTGAAGGCGGCTGCACTGCTTCTTCTCAGACTGAGGTAGCAGGTGATGTTGCATTTACGGACGATTTGAAGTAATTGCGACCTAATCTAACTACCTACCCACCCCGCCCGTACCGCACCGTCTAACCACGGGGCGGGACGGTGCCCGTCGGTGGGGATCTGATTCATACCGCTGTAACGAGGCGGAACGCAGTAACGGTGCCTGCGTTCGGCTTGCGGACGGTATGGCGGGTCACAGTCCCTTAATATTTAAGTGGCTGTGACCTGTCATGCGGTTTTTGTATGGCAGATTCTATTTGTAAAAAATCATTCCAAACCAACCCAAACGAGGAGGAAACCAATGCTTTACATCGCCTATGCTGTATTATGGCTGTTACGGTTCGCATTGGGCGCATGCGTATTCAGCTTTCTCGGTGTGGTGGTATGGCGCCTGCCGCGCAGAGAGAGCGTGGTGAAGGGACGCAGTCACTGTCCGGTGTGCGGGCGCACGCTGTCGGCGGCGGAGCTGATCCCGTGCCTGAGTTATCTCCTGCAGGGCGGCAAATGCCGCGGCTGCGGTGCAAAAATTCCCGCAAGGGATTTCTGGATCGAGGTGCTCGGCGGCTTATGCTCTTGTGCCTGCGCATACGCCTTCGGCGGCGAGACCGCACAGGCGGCGCTGGCGTTCGCCGTGCTCGGTATTCTGACGGTCGTGGCGCTCATGGACATGGACACGCTTGAAATCTACGACCGGTTTCCGGTGCTGCTGTTTGTCTGCGGCATCGCTGCGCACATACTTATCCCCAGCCTGGGGATAAAATCGCGGCTGATCGGCTGCGTGATCGTCAGCGTGCCGATGCTGCTTCTGGCGCTCATCGTGCCCGGCGGCTTCGGCGGCGGTGATATCAAGCTGATGTTCGGCGCGGGCTTTTTCCTCGGCGCAAAGTTGACGGTCGTTGCCG
>OLRF01001385.1_pt1 | contig 25365 bp, 22 predicted proteins | sample 1672061 | NCBI WGS metagenome assembly OLRF01 (sample SAMEA3136641, study PRJEB25190) | human gut metagenome | reverse complement strand
TCAGAACGTCGTGAGACAGTTCGGTCCCTATCTGTCGTGGGCGCAGGATATTTGATGGGAGCTGTCCCTAGTACGAGAGGACCGGGACGGACGTACCTCTGGCGCACCAGTTGTTCCGCCAGGAGCATAGCTGGGCAACTACGTACGGATCGGATAAACGCTGAAAGCATCTAAGCGTGAAGCCGACCCAAAGATAAGATATCCCACTGATTTGATCAGGTAAGATCCCTTGAAGACTACAAGGTTGATAGGCACGATGTGTAAGTGGAGTGATCCATTCAGCAAGTGTGTACTAATAGATCGAGGGCTTGACCACAATTCGCTTGAGACTCAAAGAGTCAACGAAAAAATGTTAGCAGTGATTATTCAGTTTTGAAGGCACGTCCTTCTAAAAATACTGGACAAACAGTAGACCGTATGGTATACTGAACCAGTCATATGGTCGGTGACGATGACGGTGAGGTCCCACCTGTTCCCATTCCGAACACAGTAGTTAAGCTCACTCGTGCCCAAGATAGTTAGCTGGAAACGGCTTGTGAAAATAGGTAGTCGCCGACTTGATCGAAACGCTCTAAGAGAAATCTTAGGGCGTTTTTTGTTGCACAAAAATGCGGTATGATCTTTAGCACAAATGCGAATGCAGCAGGGCTTGACAGAAACACTACTATGTAATACAATGTAGACAAGCTACTACGTAATACAAAATAGCAGAAAGGAGGAGTCCCCAGTGGAAAACAACACACAGCTTCTCAAGGGTATTTTGGAGTTCTGCGTTCTGAAACTTATCAGCAGAGAGCCGACCTATGGCTATGAAATCGTAATGAATCTGAAACAGGTCGGTTTTTCAGACCTGAGCGAAAGCACACTGTATCCGTTGCTGCTGCGGTTGGAACAACAGGGAAAGGTCACAGTAGAACGCAGACCTTCCCCCAAGGGGCCAAGTCGGAAATATTACGTTGTAACAGAGGAAGGGCGGCAGGCGCTTTTTGAGTTTCGGCAGGATTGGAGCCAGCTCTGCCAGCTGGTAGAAAAAATTTTTAAGGAGGAGCCAGATGAATAAGTATTTTGCACTGCGAAAGGCAAACCGGATGCGTACAAAAATGCTGACTGAAAAAAGCCAGGAACAGCTCAAAGAAGTGATCGCCTATCTGCGCAGTGTCACATTCGACATCTGTGGCGTAGAAGTCGTCCAGAGCGATCTGATCGACATCGCGATGCGAGCCAATGAAGAGGGCTGCGAGCTGTTCCAGTTTATTACGGACGCCGAAACCTTTGTAAATGAGGTGAAGTCGAGCATGAAGCCACTGCGCTGGCCCGATTTTCTGATCTTTGAGATCTCTGTGCTTTGCTTTTGGGGATACGGTGTCGCCTCACTGGTGATGACACCCTCGATTCTGGCGGTTGTGCCGGATTTCAAAATCGACGTTACGCTGGCGTCTCTGTTGCAGCTGTGTCTTTGTGTGCTTGGACCTTATTACCTCTATCGGAGCGCAATGGAGAAGGTCGGATTTCCGCCGAGAAAGCATCAGGTGAAGGCAGTGGCATTTATGGTACTCTATATTCTGGTGCTCTATGAGATCGGAAAACTCCTGCGTCTGGCGCTTGGGTCGATCGTTTTTATCCGCATTCCGGTCTGGCCCTATACCATCGCGAATCTGCTGATCGGTGCGGCCTTTCTGTGGCTCCGGTTTGACCGTTATGGAAAAGATGCCCGGTTGGAAGAACGGGTGTAAAAACGAGCGGACATCGTGGGGCATGGTCAAATTTCAAAACAAATACAGAAAAAGCGGCCCCGCCGCGTTGGAGATTCCAACGTTGCGGGGCCGCTGTGTTGTTCTTTGGTGGAGCGAGAGGATTTAGCCCTTGCCGGCGCAGCCGAACAGCTCGATCTTCTCCTTGCACTTGTCGATGATGGCCTGAGCGCCGGGAGCCAGCAGCTTGCGGGGGTCGAAGCCCTTGCCCTGCTGATCCTTGCCAGCCTCGATGTACTTGCGGGTGGCCTCAGCGAAGACCAGCTGGCACTCGGTGTTGATGTTGATCTTGGAGACGCCCAGGCTGATGGCCTTTGCGATCATCTCGTCGGGGATGCCGGTGCCGCCGTGCAGGACCAGGGGGATGTTGTTCGTGGCCTTGTGGATGCGGTCCAGAGCCTCGAAGTCCAGGCCCTTCCAGTTGGCCGGGTAGACACCGTGGATGTTGCCGATGCCGGCTGCCAGGAAGTCGATGCCCAGATCGGTGATCTTTGCGCACTCCGCAGGATCTGCGATCTCGCCAGCGCCCACGACGCCGTCCTCGACGCCGCCGATGGAACCGACCTCAGCTTCGATGCTCAGGCCCTTGGAATGTGCCAGAGCGACCAGCTCCTTGGTCTTCTCCACGTTCTCCTCAATGGAGTAGTGGCTGCCGTCGAACATGATGGAAGAGAAACCGGCTTCCACGCAGGCCTTGCAGCCTTCGTAGGTGCCGTGGTCCAGATGCAGAGCAACGGGAACGGTGATCCCCATGGAATCGACCATTGCGCTGACCATCGCAGCAACGGTCTTAAAACCGGTCATGTACTTGCCGGCACCCTCGGAGACGCCCAGGATGACGGGGCTCTTCATCTCCTCGCAGGCGGTCAGCACAGCCTTGGTCCACTCCAGGTTGTTGATGTTGAACTGGGGCACACCGTAGTGGCCGTCGCGTGCCTTGATGAGCATTTCGGTTGCATTTACCAACATTATTCATTACCTCCGCAAATTCATATTATTGGGGTGAAAAGTCGTTTGAGAATGCGACTTTGCGTATCCCTTAACGAACCTGTAAGGCTAGTATACCCCAAACAAACTATAAAATCAATCCAAATTTTCAACATGGTTTCCCGTTCGTCAAAATGATGTTGGAGATTGTGGCAAAATGCGGGAACGAGACGTTAAAAGAATAGTCATATTTCCGACTTGAATTTTACAAAAAGTACGGCGGCTTCTGCAAGGAAAATTTCCTCACGGTTGAAAACCCGGTGGAAAGTGTGGAATTCAACCCGGAAAGTGGGCGCAGATGCTTAATTTTTGAACACTTTCAACGGAGTTTTCAACATGTGGAAAAGAAAGGCCCGTTTTACAAAATGTATATGGACTCGAATGTGGAAAACTTTTGCCGAAAAAAATATACCGATAAAATGACAAGGGGGCTGCGCTCTGCCGACCGGGATAAAATTCAGGCGGGAAAAAAAGGGGAATCCTATGGCAAAGGCGGGGAGGTTATGTTATACTTTACTATGACAATCTGTCGAATTTCGTAAACAGTGAAACAAAAAGGGCCTGTCCCTTTTCGATAAATGGAAGGAGAATACAATGGACGAACAGAAAATGCCGCGCCGCCCCCGCCGCGCTGCGGAGGACACACCGAAGAATGAGAGCCTGGTCTATGGCAAGAACCCTGTGACCGAGCTGCTCAAGAGCGGCTCCGGCGTGGACACGGTGCTGCTGGCCGAGGGCATGGCCCCCGCTGTGGCGGCGTACTTCACCGCCATGGCCAAGGAGGCCGGGGCCACCGTCAAGCGGGTCCACCCCAACAAGCTCCGCCTGATGACCGGCACCGAGAGCCACCAGGGCGTGGCTGCGTTTGCCAGCGAGATCGAGTATGCCACGGTGGAAGACCTGCTGGCAGCGGCCAAGGCGAAGGGGGAGCCGCCCTTCCTCGTGCTGAGCGACGGCATCGAAGACCCCCACAATCTGGGCGCGGTGATGCGCAGCGCACTGCTCTGCGGTGCCCACGGCATCGTCATCCCCAAGCGGGGCGGCGCTTCCGTGACCCCCACCGTCATCAAATCCAGCGCCGGTGCTGCGGAGCGCCTGCCCGTGGCCCGTGTGGCCAACATCGGCGAGACCATCCGCCGCCTGAAGGACCAGGGCGTTTTCGTCTACTGTGCCGATATGGACGGTGTGCCCCTGCGCAAGAATAACCTCACCGGCCCCATCGCGCTGGTGCTGGGCAGCGAGGGCAGCGGCGTCTCGCAACTGGTGAAAAAGCTCTGCGACGGCGTGGTGCGGCTGGATATGGCTGCACAGGGCACCGGCGTGGACAGCTTCAACGTCTCGGTGGCGGCTGGCATCATTTTGTATGAGATCCAGAGCCAGCGAGCAGGCGAATAAACGCAGACTGCTCCGCAGAGATTGAGCAGGGAGGTACAACGAATGGCGAAGAATGATGCCCGTAAAAACGGCTTTGAAAAAACGAACCCGGAGGACCTCGCAGCCAAGGAAGAAAAATTCCGCACCTTTTTCAGCACCAGTGTGGCGCAGGTGCCCGATGAGATGAAGCACCGGGACGACGAAAAGCAGGAGCCTGCAAAGCAGAAGACCCAGAGCAGCATCCTGGGCCGCATCCTGGGCCGCGCCAAGGAGGAGGCAGAGCCTGCCTCCGAAAAGCCTGCCATGCCGCAGGAACTTCCGCCGACGGGTGAGATCCGGCTGGGCGGGGAGGACGAGGCCGCGGAGCCGAAGGCCGATCTGGAGCTGGCCGCAGACTTCTTTGTGGCAGAGGAGCCGGAACGGCCGGTGCAGCCTGCCCCAGCCGCCCCGGCCGAGCGGAAGTCGGCTGCCGAAAAGCAGCCCGCTCCGCAGCCGCAGCAGCCGAAATATGAGAAGAACTATGTGCGCGGCCCGCTGACCCCGCAGGAGCAGAAGGAACATGCCGAGATGCAGGAACTCAAGGCCCTGCTCTTCCCGGCCCCGAAACCGGCCCGGCCCGAAGCGGACACGCCCGCCCCGCAGGAGGTGCTGGGCGTCGAGACCGCCGCATTGGAGGCCGAGGAAAAGGCCCGCGCGGCCCTGCCGAAGATGGTCTTCGCCGAGGACCGGACCTGCAGGCCGGAGCCGGAAGAGGCCCGACCGGAGCCGACCCAGCCGTTCCGCTTCTTTGGAGAGGGCGACGACGAAGCCGCGTCTGCGGCCCCCACGCGGGAGACGCCGCCCAGCATGGACGACAGCATGAGCATCCCGCTGGTGGGCCTTGAGGAGGAACCGGAAGCGCCGGTCTCCGCACCGAATGCTGCACCCGCCGAAGCTGCCCAGCCTGCGGAAGCGGCTGCAAAAGCCGCGCCCGGTGACGCATCCGCAGCCGAGACGCCTACGGCCCCGGCAGAGGAAGCTGCCACAGAGCCTGCCGAAGAGTCTACCCCCGAAACCGTGGGCGAGAAGCTGCATAAGATGAGCGCAGAACTCACGCTGCGCTGTGTGCTCAGCGGCATCTTGGCTGTGGTGCTGCTCCACTTCGGTCTGACGGCGGCGGGCCTGCTGGCACCCATTGCCTCGCTGGACCCGGTTGTCGCTCCGGCGGCATTCTACGCCGCCAACCTGCTGGTGCTGGCTGCGGCGCTGGCCGTGGCCTACCCCGTCCTGCGGGACGGTCTGAGCGGCCTGAAAAAAGACCGCCGCCCCAGTGCGGACACCATGCCTGCACTGGCCGCCTGCGGTGCAGCGCTGGAAGCCGCAATCGCCCTGCTCAACGCCAGGAGCTACCAGACGTCCAGCTGGACGCTGCTGTCCGGCATCGCGGCGCTGGGGTTGTTCATGGCCCTGCTGGGCAGCCGGGTGCAGCTGGCCGCTGTGAAAAACGGCTACGACCTGGCCACCAAAGACCCGGCCGGGCTGCAGGGGGCGTTCCGGGTCAAGGACAAAGACCTGATCCGGATGCTTGCCCGCAGTCTGGACGAAAAGGACCCCTGGGTCCTGCTCAGCCGCCCGGTCCAGTGGGACGACGCCCTGCTGGAACAGAGCTTTGGCGAGCGCACCAGTGAGCGCCGCGCCCGCAAGACGTCGTACATCCTGCTGGGGGCTGCGGTGCTCAGCGGTCTGGCGTTCCTGCTGTTCGGCGGCGGGCTCAACGGCATGGCTGCGGCCATGACCGCCATGCTCTGCATGGGCGCTCCGCTCTCCTCCACGCTGGTGGCTGGTCTGGCCACCCTGCGGCTGCAAAAGAGCGCCGCCGCTGCCGGTGCGGTCATTCCCGGCTGGGCCGCGATCGAAGAACTGGGCGGCGTGGACACCGTGCAGGTGGACGCCGACGAGCTTTTCACTGCGGACAGCGTGAATCTGGAGGACATCCGCATCTTCAAGGGGGGCCGCATCGACCGCGCCATCCTCTATGCGGCCAGCATCCTGAACCAGAGCTGCGAGACTCTGCGCGGCCTGTTCCGCCAGATCATTGAGGACCGCACCGACATCCTCTACCCCGTCAAGGATCTGGAGACCCACTACGGTCTCGGCTTTGCGGCCTGGTGCGATAACAACCGTGTCCTGATCGGCAACCGCGCCTATATGGAAAAGGAGGGCGTCCCCGTGCCAGAAACGGAGTACGAGGAAGAGCACTCCCAGCATGGGACCTTGCAGATCTTGTATCTGGCGGTTTCGGGCAACCTCCACGCCATGTTCGTGCTGCACTCCACAGGCGGGCGGAATGCGGCCCGCGGGCTGGAAGTGCTGCAGAAGGAAAACATCCGCCTTCTGGTCACCTGCAAAGACCCCAGCCTGACCGCCAGGCACATCACCGACGCCTACCATCTGCCGGAGGGCATGATCACCCTGCTGGAACAGGACCAGTGCGACGCCCTGAACGCTGCCCCGGCGCAGCCGGAGAACGCCGCCCGCTGCTGTATGCTGCACGATGAGGGCTTCGTCAGCCTCATCGGAGGTCTCCGCGCCGCCGAGCAGGCCCAAAACGCTGAGACGGCTGCCACCACGGTGCAGCTGGTGTCGGTCTGGTTCTCGGTGGCCATCGGTGTGCTGCTGACCTATGCGGGCAGCATCGGCACCCTGTCCGTTGCCGCCGTGCTGATGTATCAGGCCGCATGGAGCGCCCTCAGCCTGGCTGTCTGTGCGCTGAAGCAGCACTAACTGAAAATGATTCTTAAAATAAATAGGAACTATTCTTGATTTTGAATCCAAATTCTGCTATAATACTCTCAGAAGGAACGCCCCGGCTGCAGCCGGAGGTGAACACATACACACAACAATAAAGGAGAGCATGGATTATGGAACTCAAGGGCACCAAGACCGAGAAAAACCTGTGGGAAGCATTTGCAGGCGAGAGCCAGGCCCGCAACAAGTACACCTTCTTCGCCAGCGTAGCCAAGAAGGAAGGCTATGAGCAGCTGGCCGCGATCTTTGAGGAGACTGCCGCCAACGAAAAGGAACACGCCAAGATGTGGTTCAAGGCCCTGCATGGCGGCTCCATCCCCGATACTATGACTTGCCTGGAAATGGCAGCGGGCGGCGAGCACGATGAGTGGACTGAGATGTATCCCCGCATGGCAAAAGAGGCCAAGGAAGAGGGGTTCCCTCAGTTGGCTGCGCTCTTCACCATGGTGGCTCAGATCGAAAAAGAGCACGAGGAGCGCTACCGCGAGCTGGCCGAGAACCTGAAGAACAATCAGGTTTTTGCCCGTGAAGAGCAGCAGGTCTGGCAGTGCAGGAACTGCGGTTACACTTACATCGGCAAGTCTGCACCCCTCAAGTGCCCCGTCTGCGCACATCCCCAGAGCTATTTTGAGCTGAAGAAGCACAACTACTAAGAACCAGCCCAAGAGGCTGCGATACTCCCCCAGTCACGGCGCTGCCGTGCCAGCCCCCTCGGAGAGGGGGCCTTGGCGTGGCGGTAGGCCGGAAAAGCCTCCCTCTTTGAGGGAGGTGTCATCGCGCAAGCGATGACGAAGGGAGGTTCGCAGCCTCTTTTTTTGTTGCAATCCCACCGGAAATGTGTCATAATCGGAAAAAAGATAACAGAGGGGAGAGAACAGAATGGCTTATCGGGCAGCGGTCTGCGACGACAGCGCAGCGGATGCGGACTATGTGCGCGGCATCGTGGCGCACTGGGCAGAGCAGCGGGGCATCGCGCTGGAATGCCGGGCCTTTTCCTTGGCGGAACAGTTTCTGTTCAGCTACGCAGAGGATAAAAACTTTGATTTATTACTGCTGGATGTAGAAATGCCCGGCGCAGATGGTGTCACGCTGGCCAAAACGGTCCGGCAGGAGAACGAAGCCGTGCAGATCGTCTTCATCACCGGCTACTCGGATTACATCGCCGAGGGCTACGATGTGGCCGCGCTCCATTACCTGATGAAGCCGGTCCGCCCCGAAAAGCTCTGTGCCGTGCTCGACCGCGCGTGGGAGAAGCACCGCCGGAACGAGCGCTGCCTGAACCTCGAACGTTCCGGCGAGATGATCCGTCTGCCGCTGTACGAGGTGCGGTATCTGGACGTGCACCAGAACTATGTGACCGTCCACGCCAGGCAGGACTATACCCTCAAGCGGACGCTGGCCGAGTTCGAGGCAGAGCTGGACGAGCAGTTCTTCCGGGTGGGGCGGGGGATGATCCTGAACCTGAAGCAGATCCGCCGCGTGACCAAAAAGGAGGTCGTTCTGGCGGACGGCACAGTGCTGCCCCTGCCGCGCGGCAGCTATGAGCCGCTGAACCGGGCCATCATCGAGAGGACATAAGGCAGAGGAAGGAAAAACAGATGCTGAAACTTTTTTCAAGGCTTTTGGATCACCGCATCGAAGCCTACCAGCGGGAGCTCATCGAGACGCATTACAAAGAGGTGGACAACATGTACCGCCAGATGCGGGGCTGGCGGCACGATTACCGCGGCCACATCCAGACCATGAAGGTCCTGGCGGCACAGGGGGATCTGGAAGGCATCCGGGCCTACCTTGACCAGCTGGACACCGACCTGAACACCGTGGACCTTGCGGTCAAGACGGGCAACGCCATGGCAGATGCCATCCTCAACAGCAAGATCTCCCTCGCGAAGAGCCGGAACATTCCGGTGCAGATCGACGCCCACATCCCGGTCCGGCTGAAGATGAGCGAGCTGGACCTCTGCTGCATCCTCGGCAACCTGTTCGACAACGCCATGGATGCCAGCGCCGCCCTGCCCGAAGCCGAACGCCTCATCCGGGTGTATCTGGATATGAAAGGCACCCAGCTCTACATCTCGTTCACCAACTTCACGGCCAGCCAGAAGCAGACAAAACTTGCCGGGCGGTTCGCCACCACCAAGGGCGAGGGCCACGGCTTCGGTCTGGTGCGCATCGACGCCATCGTCGAAAAACTGGACGGCTACCTCAGCCGCAACAGCGAGGATGGAGCCTTCACGACGGAGATCTTGATCCCGCAAATGTAAAAATGGAACTTCGTACAACCTCTCCGTCAATGCTTCGCATTGCCACCTCTCCTTGTAGGAGAGGCTTTGGCAGTCCTCGCAACGTCTCCGGTTTCGCCAGAGGCTCTCCTACCAGGAGAGCTGTCGAGCGCAAGCGAGACTGAGAGGTTGTACAACGGAGAGGTCGTGCCGAGGAAACCATTGCAATTCATCCCCCAAAATGAACCGTTCGTCCCCGATTTGTGCCGGGGACGATTTTTTGTGGTAGGATAGGCCCAGACGAACGAAAGGGGAATCCCACATGGAAACGGGAACGAACAAAACGAAGCAAAAACCAAAATACGACCTCTGGCAGATCACGGCCTATATGCTGGGCGTGGCATGGCGGGGCAGACATTGGACGGTGTTCACGGTCGGCCTCTCGCTGGCGCTGGTCACGGCGGGCAGGACCATCGCGGAGCTGCTGTTTGCCCCGGCGGTGCTCCGGGTGCTGGAACAGGGGATGGCGCTGGGCCGTCTGCTGGCGGTCATTGGCGGTTTTTCCGTGCTGCTGGTCGCACTGACCTTCCTGCAAAGTTATCTGAGCGAACTGAATCTCTTTGGAAAAATGAACGTCCGGGTCGATATCCTGGACCTCTCGGCCCGCAAGCGGGCCGGCACCTCCTACCCGAACCTGCTGGACAAGCGCTTTCTGGATCTGAGCGCCAAGGCTGACCGGGCCGGGAGCACCAACAATGAATCCGTCGAAGCATTCTGGGTGAGCTGGGGCGAGATCCTGACCAACCTCTTCGGCTTCGGGGCCTACCTGCTGCTGTTGTCCGGCCTGAACGCCTGGCTCTGCCTGCTGGTCTGCGCCACATCGGTCGTCAGCTATCTGGCGTCCCGGCGGATCAACGAGTGGGGCTACCGCCACCGCGAGGAGGAAGCCGGGTATGTGAAGCGGCTGGCCTACGTGCAGAAGGTCGCCACCGACCGGCAGTACGGCAAGGATATCCGTATCTTCGGCCTGCGAGAGTGGGTGGAAGAACTCTGGGAGAGCACGATGCGGCTCTACCACGGCTTCCTTCTCCGGCGGGAGACGGCCTACCTCTGGGCCAATGTCATCGACCTGGCCCTGCTGCTGGTGCGCAACGGCGCGGCCTATGCCTACCTGATCTGGCTGACACTGGAACAGGGCCTGCCGGTCTCGCAATTCCTGCTCTATTTCGGCGCGGCCACCGGTTTTGCCCAGTGGGTCAGCGGCATTCTGGAAAAGTTTGCAAAACTGCACAAGCAGTGTCTCGACATCTCCACCGTGCGGGAATTTCTCGAATATCCGGAACCGTTCCGCTTTGAGGACGGCCTCCCGTTGGAAAAGCGGCTGGACACCCCCTATGAGCTGCGGCTCGAAGGGGTCAGCTACCGGTACCCCGGCGCGGAGAAGGACACCATCCACAAGCTCGACCTGACCGTCCGCCCCGGCGAGAACCTCGCCATCGTGGGCCTGAACGGTGCGGGCAAGACCACGCTGGTCAAGCTGCTCTGCGGTTTCCTCGACCCCACCGAGGGCCGCGTCCTGCTCAATGGGCAGGACATCCGCCCGTATAACCGCCGGGATTATTACAAGCTGTTCGCGGCGGTGTTCCAGGATTTCTCGGTCCTGTCGGCCACCGTGGCCGAGAACGTGGCCCAGTGCCGCACCGGCATCGACGAGGCCCGCGTCTGGCACTGCCTGGACGAAGCGGGCCTGACCGAAAAGGTGCAGAGCCTGCCCAAACAGCTGGAAACGCAGATCGGCCGGGAGGTCTACGAAGACGGCGTCGAGCTGTCCGGCGGGCAGACCCAGCGGCTGATGCTGGCCCGTGCGCTGTACAAGGATGCGCCTGTGCTGGTGCTGGATGAACCGACCGCCGCGCTCGACCCCATCGCCGAGAACGACATCTACCAGAAATACAACGAGATGACGGCAGGCAAGACCAGCCTGTTCATCTCGCACCGGCTGGCCTCCACCCGCTTCTGCGACCGCATCCTCTATCTGAAGGACGGCCGGGTGGCCGAGGAAGGCACCCACGAAGAGCTGCTGAAACGGGGCGGCGGCTACGCCGACCTGTTTGAGGTGCAGAGCCAGTATTACCGGGAGGAGAACGAAGCATGAGCGCATCGAACAAAACGATCACCATCCGGCAGGGGTGCCGGTACGCCTGGCGGGAGTGGAATATCTTCTGGAAGCTGTCGCCGAAGTTTTTCTATGCCACCTTTGCCAGTGCCGCCCTCACGGCGCTGAGCCCTTATGCCACGGTCTGGCTGTCGGCCCAGCTGGTGGGCGAACTGTCCGGCGGGCGGGACCCGCACCGGCTGATGGTCTGGGTGCTCTGGACCCTGGGCACGACCGCCGTGCTGACCCTTCTGCGCACGGCGGCGTTCCACTGGAAGGGAGCAGAAACGGACGACCTCTGGCAGCGGCAGACCCGAACGTATATGGACAAACAGATGTCCCTCGACTACGTGGATGAGGACAGCCAGCGGGTCTATGACATGTACAGCCAGATCCAGCAGGACGCCAGGCTATCGGGTGCGGGCGGCACGATCTGCATTTTGCTGGTGGAAAAGATCGCCACGGCACTGTTTCAGATCCTGGGCGGCGTGGTGCTCTGCTGGGGGCTGTTCACCGCGGCGGTGCCGGATGGGCGGCTGGCCTTTCTGGGGCACCCGCTGTTTCTGGCGGCGTTCTGGGCCGTGATGGTCTGCACCGCCTGCCTGTCGCCCGTGTTCGCGGGGCAGGCGGCCAAATATATGCCGCTGCTGCAGGAGTCCGGGAAGCTGGGCAACCGGATGTTCCATGTCCAGCTCACCCTGCCGGAAGAGCCGAAGAACGCTCCCGACCTGCGGATGTATGACCAGTACCAGAATGTCGTCAGCGGCTATATGGTGGGTCTGTGGGATGCCTTCGCGAGGCTGCGCCGGGGCGCGATGGGGATCTTCCGGTCGGCCTCCTCGGCGGTGCCGGCGCTGCTGATGGGGCTGGTCTATCTCTTCGTCTGCCTCAAGGCCTGCGGCGGGGCGTTCGGTCTGGATGCCGTGACGCAGTACCTCGGTGCGGCCGCCAACCTGTTCCAGGGCGTTGTCACCCTTGTAAACATGCTGGCCGAGATGGAGATCAACGGCGTCTATATGAAAAACATCTTCGATTACCTCGACCTGCCCAACAACATGTATCAGGGCAGCCTGACCACCGAAAAGCGGAGCGACCGCCAGTATACGGTGGAGTTCCGGGATGTTTCCTTCCGCTACCCCGGCAGCGCGCAGTACGCCCTGCGCCACCTGAACATGAAGTTCAAGGTCGGCGGGCGGCTGGCCGTGGTGGGGATGAACGGCAGCGGCAAAACGACCTTCATCAAGCTGCTCTGCCGCCTGTACGACCCCACCGAGGGGGTCATCCTGCTGAATGGGATCGACATCCGGAAGTACCGCTACGACGAGTACATGGACATCTTCTCGGTCGTCTTTCAGGATTTCCGGCTGCTGGCCCTCCCGCTGGGCCAGAATGTCGCGGCCTGCACCGGATACGATGCCGCCCGCGTGACCGATTGCCTGCAAAAGGCGGGCTTCGGGGAACGGCTGGCGGCGATGCCGCAGGGGCTGGACACGGCGCTGTATCAGGAGCTGGACGAGAACGGCGTGACCGTCTCCGGCGGAGAGGCGCAGAAGATTGCCATCGCGCGGGCTTTGTACAAGGATGCGCCCTTCATCATCCTGGATGAACCCACCGCCGCGCTCGACCCCGTGGCCGAGGCGGAGATCTACGCCAAGTTCAACGAGATCGCGGGGGACAAAACGGCCATCTACATCAGCCACCGGCTGTCCTCCTGCAAGTTCTGCGATGAGATCGCCGTCTTCGACCACGGCGAGGTCATCCAGCAGGGCACCCACGAGCGCCTGCTGGCCGACACCGCCGGAAAATACTATGAGCTGTGGAACGCGCAGGCCCAGTATTACACGGAGGAACCGGCATAAAGACACTGTCCGGATGGGATTTTTTGCACAGTTTTTGCTGCAAAAAACTATGCGTTTCCACAAAAAGCGGCTCGAATTGTGAACTCTTAGGGCGAACGGCTTGAAAAGAATTTGCATCCTGTGTACAATGAAACGAAAGTGAGAATGATCATGACGCGGAAAAAGTACCTGTGTGCGGCACTCCAATTCTTTGAAGCGAAAAAGGAGGGACGTTCGACCCTATGAAACATTCTTTTCACCCGATGGGACGGGCGCTCTGTGCCCTGTTGCTGGGGGCAACGCTGACCCTCTCGCCGCTGGCGGCGCAGGCAGCGCCCCGCGCGGAGAACAGTTCCGCAAAGCTCGCGCTGGAAGTGACCGAGATGGAGCTGGAGATCACGGCGGACGACCCGCGCCCCAAAGCCTACCTTTACACCGGCGGGCAGAGCGATTATTACTTCATCGTCTGGATGAGCAGCAACCCTAGTGTGGCCACCGTGGACGGCGACGGCAAGGTGACGGCCCGCAGTGTGGGCAAGGCCACCATCACCGCCATCTCGGACCATGGCGACCGCGCCGCCTGCGAAGTCACCGTCACCCGCAAGGGGGAGGAGGCCGAGGCGCAGAAACCCACCCTCAGCGAGACCAGTCTGGAACTGGTGCAGCAGTACGATGTCCTGCACCCCGCAAAGCAGCTCACGCTGACCAACAGCGACCATTCCTTTATTTATGTGTACCAGTGGCGCAGCAGCGACCCCAACATCGCCTCGGTCGATGACAAAGGCGTCGTGACAGCCCAGAAGCCGGGCAGCGCCACCATCACGGCTTTTGCTTCCAACGGGCAGGCGCTGCGGTGCGCCGTCACGGTCACATCCGAGGTCGGCAAGGTCACACTGAACAAGGCAGACCTGCTGCTCAAGACGGTGGGCAGTCAGGAGGCCCTGTGCGCCACGGTGGCCGTGGAGAGCGGCGGCAGTGTGCCCATCACTTGGGTCACCAGCAATCCGGGCGTTGCCACGGTGGACACCAACGGCGTCGTGACGGCTGTGGCCGACGGCGAAGCAAAGATCACCGCCCTTTCGCCCAGCGGCCGATACGCGGTGTGCAGTGTGGTCGTCGGCCTGGCCGGGGACAAATACGACACCGAAGAGGACCTGGCCGACGAGCTCAAGCTCCCGGACCCGTATGTGGCCGTCCGGCTGAACCGGCTTTCCTGAGCATGAAAATAAGCCGCGCCTTCGCAGGTGCGGCTTATTTTTATGCGGTCAGATCTCGTTGCCGGAGTCAAGAGAAGATCCGAAATTTCACGAAAATTTTTTTACACCCCCGGCAGGAACAGCATCGTCCCGCGGGCGGCCATCATGGGTTGGAACGCGCAGCTGAACAGCCCGCCCGCCACGGCCAGCACCAGGGCGAAGAGCAACAGCAGCATCAGACGGGGAGCATGGGAAGACCTGCGGGAACCTTGCTTGCGCTGCATGGCGCATCCTCCTTTCCGGAACATTATCTGTCCCCAGCCTATGCACCCGCTGCGCCGATTGTGCACCGGGGCGAAGTGTGGTACACTAAAGGGGAACGATACGGAGGACTTTTTATGCTGACCATTACTCTGCTGGGCACAGCGGCCACCATGCCCCTGCCCGACCGCGCCCTGACGGCGGCGGTGGCTGAATGCGGCGGGCACAGCCTGCTGTTCGACTGCGGCGAGGGCACCCAGACCGCTGCCCGCCGCGCCGGGGTCAACCTGATGAAGCTGGACGCCATCTGCCTGACCCACTACCACGGCGACCATATCTTCGGCCTGCCCGGCCTGCTGCAAACGCTGGGCTGTCAGGGCCGCACCCGGCCGCTGACGATCTTTGGCCCGGCCGAGGGGATGGAGCCGGTCTGGGGTGCCATCCGCACCCTGACCGGCCCCCAGCCCTATGCCATCCGGGCTGTGCCGCTGGGCACCGACCCCGTCCGGCTGGAAACGCTGGCCTCCGGCTGGCCGGTGGGGGCCGAACTGCTGCCCTTCCGGACGAAGCACCGGGTCCCCAGCCGGGGCTACCGGCTGGACCTGCCCCGCGCAGGCCGCTTTGACCCGGCCAGAGCCAGTGCGCTGGGGGTGCCGGTGCAGCAGTGGAGACTGCTGCAGCGCGGGGAGCCGGTCACTCTGGAAGATGGGGCAGCCATTGCACCCGGACAGGTGCTGGGCGCACCCCGCAGAGGGCTTCGGTTTGTGTTTTCCGGCGATACGGCCCCCTGCGCCGCGCTGGAACAGGCCGCACAGGATGCCGACCTGCTCCTCTGCGATGCCACCTACCCGGACGATGCGCAGCAGGCCCAGGCGAAACAGTATGGGCACAGCACCTTCCGGCAGGACGCTGAACTGGCGGCGCGGGCCGGGGCACGGCGGCTCTGGCTCATGCACTATTCGCCCATCATCACAGACCCGGAAGCCGCCCGCCCGGCGGCGGAAGCGGCCTTCCCGTCGGTGGAATGCGGCGTGGACGGACAACAGATCATTCTGCGATACGACGAGGAACCTTCATGACAGCTGAGACCATTTCCTTCCCGCTGGACCCCGGTGCAGCGGCCCTGCTGACGCGCCTCCATGTGGCGGGCTATGCCGCCTATGCGGTGGGCGGCTGTGTGCGGGACAGTCTGCTCGGCCAGACCCCGCACGACTGGGACCTCTGCACCAGCGCGACCCCCGAACAGGTGCTGGAATTGTTCGGGGAAGCGCACTGCATCCCGACGGGATTGCAGCACGGCACCGTGACCGTCAAACACGGCGGGGAGCTGTACGAGATCACGACCTTCCGCACCGAGGGGGCGTATTCCGACGGCCGCCACCCGGACCACGTCGCCTTTGTGCCGGACGTAAAAGAAGACCTGGCCCGGCGGGATTTCACCATCAACGCCATGGCCTATAATGCCGAAGAAGGGCTCATCGATCCGTTCGGCGGGCAGAACGACCTTGCCGTCGGCATCGTGCGGGCGGTGGGGGAGCCGCAGCGCCGGTTCGAGGAAGACGCCCTGCGCATCCTGCGGCTCTACCGGTTCGCGGCCCGGTTCGGCTTTGCCATCGACCCGGCCACCGGGCAGGCGGCCAGAGCGCTCTGCCGCCATCTGGACTGCGTGTCCGAAGAGCGCATCGCGGAGGAGCTGAGCCGTCTGCTGGCAGCTCCGGCACCGGGGGCTTATCTGGAAGCGGAGGTACTGGCGGTCATCTTCCCGGAACTGGATGCGGCAGAGCTTCCGGAAAGCCGACGCATCCTCGACGCGCTGGAACCGGGCACGGAACACGTCCCGGTCCGGCTGGCTGCACTGCTGTGCCCGCTGGGCGAAGCCGGTGCAAGAGCGGCGCTCAAGAGGCTCAAGTGCTCCAACGCCCTGACCGGCACGGTGGCGACGCTGGTGGGGGAGAGTCGGGAGCTTCTTCCTCAGACACGAATCGGGCCATTCCATTGCCCGCCCCATTGCCTGCGGCAACAGGGCCCCACCCACCGGACGGTCTTCGGAAGAACTTCCGACTCTCCTTTGGAAGAGACACGGATTCAGACGAAGCGCCTTCTGGGAAAGTATGGTCTGCACATGGTAGAGCAGTTGGATGCGCTCTGTGGGGCAATCGCGCCGGACCGGGTGGCGGAGTTTGCTGTGCAAGCCGAGCTGGCCCGTCAGTTGGAAGCGGACGGTGCCTGCTGCCGCATCAACCAGCTGGCCGTGAATGGCCGGGACCTGATGGACGCAGGCATCCGGCCGGGGCCGGGGCTGCGCCGGGTGCTGGATGCTCTGCTGGAACAGGTGCTCACCGGGCAGCTCCCCAATGAGAAAGCAGCGCTTCTGGCCGCAGCGGCGCAGATCGCTGCGTCTTGACAAGCGAACGGACGTGCGGTAGTATAATACTACTGCTTTTGTATGTTATAACATGAGGAACAAAATGACAGAAACACAGAATGCAAACCGCCCCGGTGCGCTCATTGCGATGAGCGGCGGCGTAGACAGCTCGGTTGCAGCCTGGCTGATGCAGCAGAAGGGCTATGCCTGCACCGGCATCACGATGCGGCTCACCCGCAACGAGACGCTGGGCCAGTCCGGCTTTCACACCTGCTGCTCGGAAAAGGACATCGAAGATGCCGCCGAGGTGGCGTATGCGATGGACATCCCCTATGAGGTGCTGGATTTCACCGCCGACTTCCGGGAAAAGATCATCGAAAAATTCATCCGGGTCTATGAGGCGGGCGGTACCCCGAACCCCTGCATCGACTGCAACCGGTATATGAAGTTCAACCACCTTCTCTCCTGGGCGCGGGAGCATGGGATGGAGTATGTGGTCACAGGCCACTATGCCCGCGTGGAGCAGGACGAGGCCACCGGCCGCTGGCTGCTGAAGAAGGGTCTGGACGAAGGAAAAGATCAGAGCTATGTGCTTTACAACCTGACGCAGGAGCAGCTGGCTCATGTCCGCCTGCCGCTGGGGGCACTGCACAAGAGCGAGGTGCGTGAGATCGCGGAGCAGCAGCATTTCATCAACGCCCGCAAGCACGACAGCCAGGACATCTGCTTTGTGCCGGATGGCGACTACGAAAAGTTCATGGAAGATTTCACCGGCAAGCGCTACCCGGCAGGCGATTTCCTCGACGAGGCGGGCCGCAAAGTGGGCACCCACAAGGGGGCCGTGCGGTATACCATCGGCCAGCGGAAGGGTCTGGGCCTTGCCATGGGCGCACCGGTCTATGTCTGCGCCAAGGATATGCAGGCCAATACGGTCACGGTCGGCCCGGAGGAAAGTCTGTTCGACCGCATCGTCTACGCCGAGGAGGCCAACTGGATCGCCATCCCGGCGCTGACGGTCCCGCTGCGGGTCACGGCCCGCACCCGGTATCATCAGGTCGAGCAGGCCGCGACCGTCTACCCGGCGGGCGAGGATCGGTTCCGGCTGGAATTTGACGAGCCGCAGCGCGCGCCTACGCCGGGGCAGGCGGTGGTGCTGTATCAGGGCGATGTGGTCCTGGGCGGCGGCACCATCGTGCGGGTGGAAAAGTGACCCGCTCCCCGGTGGGAGCGCATGATGAAGCAACCGAAAACCGGCTGCGCCGGGCAGGCGCGGCAGGACCAGAGAAGTGGAGAGTATCGATATGCAAGATCAGTATTCCCGCACCCAGCTGCTGCTGGGCAAGGAAGCCATGGAAACGCTGCACCATTCCCGCGTGGCGGTGTTCGGCATTGGCGGCGTGGGCGGCTATACCGTTGAGGCGCTGGCCCGCAGTGGCGTGGGTGCGCTGGACCTCATCGACGACGATAAGGTCTGCCTGACCAACCTGAACCGCCAGATCGTGGCCACTCGCAAGACGGTGGGGCAGTATAAGGTGGATGTGGCGGAACAGCGCATCCACGAGATCGACCCCAACATCAAGGTCACGACCTACAAGACCTTCTTTACCCCGGAGACGCAGGATCAGTTCGATTTCACCCAGTACGACTACGTGGTGGATGCCATCGACACCGTCACCGGCAAGATCGCGCTGGTGGTCAAGGCCAAGGAGGCGGGCACGCCCATCATCTGTGCCATGGGCGCAGGCAACAAGATGGACCCCACCCGCTTTGAGGTGACGGATATCTACAAAACTTCCGTCTGCCCGCTGGCCAAGGTCATGCGCACCGAGTGCCGCAAGCGGAAGATCAAGCACCTGAAGGTCGTCTACTCCAAGGAGCCTGCCATGACGCCCATCGAGGATGATTCCATCAGCTGCAAGAATCACTGCATCTGCCCGCCGGGCACCCAGCGCAAGTGTACCATTCGCCGCTCCGTCCCCGGCTCCAATGCCTTTGTGCCGTCGGTCGCCGGCCTCATCATCGGCGGCGAGGTCGTCAAGGACCTCGTCGGCTTTGTGCCTCTGAAGGGTTAAGTAGAAATTGAAATCGGCTCTGCCGAAAAATCGGAAAAGCGTTTGCGCCGACTGGCGCACCGCCCGATTTTTTGGCAGGGCCTTCTTCTTTGGGATTATCAAGGGCGAGCAGCCCTTGATTCGTGCCTCCCGCGCTTCGAAAGTAGCGGGTGCTTTTCTGGTTCTCTTTTGGCACGCAAAAGAGAACATATCCTACGCAGCAAAAAGGAAAAATAGAAAAACGCAAATAAATTGCAAATTCCTCTTGCAATTTGCGCCGAAACCATGTATAATCTCCCTTGCACGAAAACGCAATCAATTTGCAATTTACAAAACTGAAGCGCCATTCCGGTGCAAGGAGAACCCCGTATGGAACTGTTTTTGGATGTTTTGGGCGAGAGCCTGGTCGATACGGCCAAGATGCTGCCCTTTCTGTTTTTGGCCTATCTGTTCATTGAATACGTCGAGCACCGCCACGGCGAGAAGATCGAGGCCGTGCTGGAACGCAGCGGCCGCTGGGGGGCCATCCCGGCGTCGCTGCTGGGCTGTGTGCCGCAGTGCGGCTTTTCGGCCATTGCATCGAACTTTTATGCCTCCCGCGTTATCTCGCTGGGCACCCTCATCGCGGTGTTCCTCGCCACCAGCGACGAGGCGGTGCCGCTGCTGATCTCGATGCCGGCGTATTGGGATAAGCTCGTGCTGCTGATGGTCATCAAGGTACTGTACGCCATTGCGGTGGGTCTGGTGCTGGACTTTGTGCTCCGCGGCATCCTGCCCAAGTCCCTGCGGGGCGGCTACACCGGCAGCGCCGATGAGATCGACTGCCATGAGACCCACGATGACGAGGAGGGGCATGAACGCCCCATCTGGCAGGCCGCACTCCGCCATACGCTGGAGATCTTCGTCTTCATCTTCGGGTTCAGCCTGCTCTTCGGCCTCATCGTCGAGGGCGTGGGCGAGGATGTGTTCGCGGACGTTCTGGGTCAGATGGGCTTCTTCCAGCCGGTGTTCTCGGCGCTGGTGGGCCTCATCCCCAACTGTGCGGCCAGCGTTCTGCTGACCCAGCTCTACGTCGAAGGTGCCCTCCGCTTTTCCAGCCTGGTGGCGGGCCTGTGCACCGGCGCAGGCGTGGGCCTGGCGGTGCTCTGGCGGGCGAACCCCTCCTGGAAGCAGAACCTCTTCATCACCGGCCTGACCTGGGCCTCCGGCGCTGCCGTGGGCGTGGGCATCCAGCTCGTGGTCGCGCTGGTGGGCTGAGCCGGATTTATTATTTGATCTGCCGTCCTGAAATTGCTCAGGGCGGCTTTTTGTGGTATACTGGAACATATTATAAAAGCAAGGGAGAACACCATGCAATATCAACTTCTGGCAAGTGATTTCGATAACACGCTGGTCCCCTTCGGGGAGCCAAAGGCCCACCCGGCGGTGGTCCGGGCCGTGAAAAAGATGCAGGCGGCGGGCGGCAGGTTCGTGCTCAGCACCGGGCGCGGGTACTGTGTCGTCAACAAAGAGCAGCTGGGCGGCATCCGCTTCGATTACGCCATCACCTGCAACGGGGCCTGTGTCGTGGACAAAAACGGCACCGTCGTGGCCGAACACCCGCTGACCAACGAGGAAATGTACGCCCTCGTGGATTTCTGCGAGGATTACAACTACCCATTGCAGTTCAACTACCGGGATGCCTATTACGCCTACTGCGAGTACGATGCGCTGAAGAGCTTCTACGATTCCCTGCCGAAAAGCGGCCTGACCTGCCTGGATGGTGAGGACCAGGACCGCCACCTCATCGACATGCCCCACGCGGCTTTCGTGGTCATGCCGCCGCAGGAGCTGTCCCACTTCCACGAAAAGTTCGGCCACCTGGGCCTGCACTTCATGCAGACGGGCGGCGTCGGCCGAGACGGCTGGTGCTGCTACGACGTCGTGCGCGGCGGCATGGATAAGGGCGTGGGGCTTTCGGACCTGTGCGAGAAGATGGGCCTGACCCTGGCCGACGCCGTGGCGGCGGGCGATTCCGCCAACGATGTGGGGATGCTGAAGGCGGCGGGCCTCGGCTGCTGCATGGCCAACGGCACCGCTGACGCAAAGGCTGCGGCCGACCGCGTCATCGGCGATGTGCGGGAGGACGGCCTGGCCGCTCTCATCGAGGAACTCTGGTTCGACGGCCCGAAGGCTGTGCCCTCCGGCCGCGACCTTGGCTCGGCCTGGGACGCGATGGAAAAGGCAGGCGTGGCGGAATGAGCTTTGCGCCGGTCTACAACGCGCACAGCCGCGCCCTCATCCTCGGCACCTGGCCCAGCCCGAAAAGCCGCGAGATGGCGTTCTATTACGGCCATCCGCAGAACCGCTTCTGGCCCATGCTGGCCGCGCTGACCGGGGAAGCCGTGCCCTCGCGGGAGGACATCGAGGCCAAAAAGCAGATCATCCTCCGCCATGGGCTGGCGTTGTGGGACACGCTGGAGCGCTGCACCATCACCGGGGCGTCGGATGCGTCCATCCGGGATGTGGTCCCCAACGACATCGCAGGGCTGCTGGCAAAAGCGCCCATCGAGGCGGTGTTCTGCAATGGAGCGACGGCCTATAAAATTTATACCAGATATCTGGAACCCATCAGCGGCATCCCGGCAGTCAAGCTGCCCAGCACCAGCCCCGCCAACGCCGCCTGCCGCCCCGACCAGCTGAAAGAGATCTGGGGGAATGCTTTGGAACGATGGATCTTGCCTTGAGCGCGAAGCCCGGCTGTGCAGGAGCCGCAGGCGACAACGCACAGACCTGCCCGGCCTGCCAAGGGCTCGCCCTATGGGAGAGCTGGCATCGCGGAGCGATGACTGAGAGGGTAAGCCATGAAATCTTGATTTCAAAGCTGTAAATTATTCGTGAAACGCTTGCGTTTTTCCCAAAAGGCTTTATTATGGAACCATACAGGGAGCCGCAGGCTCCCGGACAAGGAGTTCGAAACATGAGCAAGATCATTCGCACCTCAAAGCCCAGCGTTCTGCCGTGGTATGCGGCGGCGCTGGTGTTCGTGGTGCTCTGCGCGGTGCTGCCGGTGTATCAGCTCTGGGCGCTGCTGGTGTCGCTGGGCGGTGCCTGCGCGGCGTTCGGCGCGGCAAAAAAAATCTGCCCGCCCCGCGTGGTGGAACACGAAGTGCCCTTCCACACCGGCGTGGACGATGTGGACGCCATGCTCACCGGGATGCAGAAGCAGCTGGATACCCTCCACGCCCTGAACGAGGCCCTGCCGGACCCGAACCTCTCGGCGGCGATGACCCGGATGGAAAAAGCGGGCCGCTCCATCGTGGAGACGGTGGAGGCCAGCCCCGCCAAAGCCAAACAGGTGCGTCGGTTCGCCAACTACTACCTGCCCGATGCCGTGAACGTGCTGCAGCAGTACGCCAGGCTGGCCCGACAGGGCGTCAAGGGCGAGAACGCTGCTTCCATCCGCGCGGAAGTGGAGCACAATGCGGCGTCCATTGCCACGGCATTTGAAAACCAGCTCGATGCCCTCTATGCGGCGGAGAGCATGGACCTCTCGGCAGACCTGACCGTGCTGCAGAACATGCTCAAGGGCCAGGGCTTATAACGAAAGACCGGCGCAGGCCGCCGTGCGGCAGGCGCTGTTGGAACTGGAAAGGACGGAATCAACAATGGCTGATAACAATACCCTGAATTTTGACCTCGATGCCCCCGCAGTACCCACTCTGACGCTGGACCCCGCTCCCGCTGCTGCGCCGGTGGAGGAGAAGAAGGAAGCCCCCGCCCCCGCCGCACCGGAAGTCCGGCTGACCCCGGAGGAGCAGGCGATGGTGGATTCCTTCGCAGAAAAGATCGACATCACCAACAGCCAGCAGGTACTGCAGTATGGCTCCGCCTGCCAGAAAAAGATCGGCGACTTCTCCGAAGCCGCCCTCTCCAAGGTCTCCACGAAAGACCTGGGCGAGGTGGGCGACATGATCACCGACCTCATCGGGGAGCTGAAGAGCTTCGACGCCAACGAAGAACAGCAGAAGGGCATTTTGGGGTTCTTCAAGAAGAAGGGCGACCAGCTGGACAACCTCAAGACCAAGTATAGCAAGGCCGAGACGAATGTGGAGAACATCCAGTCCATGCTGGAGGGCCATCAGGTCCAGCTGCTCAAGGATATCGCGATGCTGGATAAGATGTACGACCTGAACATGGCCTACTTCAAGGAGCTGAGCATGTATATCCTGGCCGGCAAAAAGAAGCTGGCCGAGGTCCGCGCCAACGAGCTGCAGCAGGCCATGGACAAGGCGAAGACCTCCGGCCTGCCCGAAGATGCCCAGGCTGCCCGCGACCTGGCCGACCAGTGCGAGCGCTTTGAAAAGAAGCTCTATGATCTGGAACTGACCCGGAACATCAGCCTGCAGATGGGCCCGCAGATCCGCCTGCTGCAGAACAACAACACCATGATGGCCGAAAAGATCCAGTCCACCATCGTGAACACCATCCCCCTGTGGAAGAACCAGATGGTGCTGGCACTGGGTCTGGCCCACACCCAGAAGGCCATGCAGGCTGAGCGCGCCGTCACCGACATGACCAACGACCTGCTCAAGAAAAACGCCGAGGCCCTCAAGATGGGCACCATCGAGACGGCCAGGGAGTCCCAGCGCGGCGTGGTCGATATCGAGACGCTGCAGCAGACGAACAAGAGCCTCATCGAGACCCTCGACGAGCTGAACAAGATCCAGAACGAGGGCCGCGCAAAGCGGGTGGCGGCCGAGCAGGAGTTGACCCGCATCGAGGATGAACTCAAGACCAAGATGATGGAGATCCGGAGCTAAGATGGCGAACGCAGATTTTTCCCAGAATCAGAATCCCAACCCCGGTGGCTTTGACGCAGGCAGCTACCGCGAGGCGGCACCGAAGACCGAAACGGTCCGCCTGACCCCGGCACAGCAGAAGCTGGCCGGGCTGGAAGCGGCCCTTCCGGCGGCACTGCGCACCCAGGGCGCGGCCCTTGCGCTGAGCGTGGTGGTCATGCTGGCGGCATTCTTCGGCTTTGGCGGAGCCAAGCTCAAGGCCAAGGCCAACGAAGCCGCCAAGTGGTACACCGTCGGTGTTTCAGCCGATGGCGGCTACACCCTGAGCGAAGAGCTGACCACACGCGCCAACACGGCGGCGAATATCCTCACCACCGGTGGCAATACGCTGGGGGCCGACAACGCCGAGGTGCTGGCCGCGCAGGACGCGCTGAGCGTGTTCAACAACGACCTGGACGGTGTGAATACGGGCAAGACCCGGATGCACGCCATTTACGAAGACAATGCCGCCCTGGGCGCGGCCATCGACCAGCTCTATGCAAAATTGCAGGAGCAGGCCGCCGACCCCATGAAGATGGGCGCGGTGCAGGGCCAGTACGGCCAGTTCAACAGCGCGGCCACCATCATCGGCAACCTGACCTATAACGAAAAGGTCTACGACTATCAGAAGGACACCGGCGGCTTTCCGGCCAGTGTGCTGAAAAGCCTGTTCGGCGTCAAGGAGGTGGAACCTTTCGCATGAAAACGATGAAACGATTTGCTTCCCGGCTGTGCGCTGTGCTGCTGGTTTTGACGGTCGGCGTCACGGCGCTGGTGCCTGCTGCCTTTGCGGCCAAGGCCCAGCTGCCCAGCCTGCCCAGCGACCAGTGCGTCGTGGACGATGCCAATGTCCTGAGTGACAGCACCACAACGACGATCGAGAACCTCAACGCCCAGCTGACCGAACAGTGCAGCGGGGCACAGATCGGTGTGCTGACCGTGGAGTACACGGGCAGCGTCTCCACCGAGGACTACGCTGTGCAGGCCGCCAACGCCTGGGGGCTGGGCAGCTCCAGCAACAACAACGGTGTGCTCATCCTTCTGGTGATGCAGTCCCAACAGTATGCGGACGGCGACTATTATCTGGCGACAGGCGACGGCTTCCGCAACACCACACTGGAAAAGCAGGCCAGCGCCATTGCACAGACCATGGAGGACAGCTTTGCGGCGGGCGACTATGACGCCGCCGTGACCACCTGTGCCCAGAATGTGGCCAGCACCATTGCCGACATCTACGGCGTGACCCTGAGCGGCACGACCGGCAGCACCGGCACGGTGGGCAATGGCAATACGGGCAGTTACAATGATTCCTATTACGATGCCCCGGCGGCATCCTATCAATCGCCCTTCGTGACGCTTCTGTCCGTTCTGGTCATCCTGTTTGCCCTGAAGGTGATCTTCAGCGGCATCCGGCATGGCATGGGCGGTGGCGGTTTCGGCCCCTTCTTCGGCTTTGGCCTGGGCTACGGTCTGGGCAGCCGGCGCCGCCGCAGACCTCCGTATGACGACTGGGGCCCCGGCGGCCCGCGCGGCCCCAGAGGCCCCCGCCCGCCCCGTC
>OLRF01001366.1_pt1 | contig 25578 bp, 22 predicted proteins | sample 1672061 | NCBI WGS metagenome assembly OLRF01 (sample SAMEA3136641, study PRJEB25190) | human gut metagenome | reverse complement strand
ATGTTGGCAGACCGGCGCTCTGAATTTTAGCCTTTCGGCGAAACCGGTATGCGAAAAGGAGACGGCGCCGTCTCCGAACAGGTTGTCTCTTTTCGTCTGTGCGCTAATCCCTCCGCGCGAATCCGAGGTAGTAGATCAGCGTGGCGATAGCCGACAGCGCGGCGACCAGATAGGTCCGGGCCGCCCATGAAAGCGCTTCCTCGGCCTGAGCGGCCTGCTCTCCGCGCAGCGTATAACTGCCCGTGAGCCACTGCATCGCGCGCGCCGAGGCGTTGTACTCGACCGGCAACGTCACGATGCTGAACAGGGCCGAGGCGGCGATCATTGCGATACCGACCCAAAACAGCGCGGGAAACGTCTTCATCATCAGGATTCCGGCTATTACGACCCATACGGCCCATTGAGACGAGAAGCTGACGACCGGCACGAGCGCCGAGCGGAGTTTCAGCGGGGCGTATTCCTTGGCGTGCTGTACCGCATGCCCGCACTCGTGAGCCGCTACGGCCGCCGCGGCTACGCTGTTGCTCGCGTAGACCGACTCGCTCAGGTTGACCGTTTTCGTGGCCGGATTGTAGTGGTCGGTCAGATGGCCGGGCGTCGAGACGACCTTCACGTCGTAGATGCCGTTGTCGTGCAGCATGCGTTCGGCTACGTCGCGTCCGGTCAGGCCGCCGGGGAACATGACTTTCGAGTATTTCTTAAAAACAGACTGGAGTTTGGCTTGCACGATAAAGCCAACGATGCCGATGGCGATAATCAGCAGAAACTCCGCATTCATGGGTCCAATCATGGTTTTTCGATGTTTTTTGGGAAAGACGAAACCGCTCGTCGTTCCGTTTCATTTATTCAGTTTTTTTATAAACGCTGCGAGGCCGTCTCTTATTGCTTTGCCGCGACGGGTTTGCGGCAGGTCAGGTAAGCGTTGGCCTGCCGGGCCGGCATGACTTCGATGTCGTTGATGTTGACATGGGCCGGGAGCGAGACGATCCATGCAACGATCCGCGCGATGTCGTCGCCCGTGAGCGGTTCGATGCCCCGATAGACTTCGCGGGCCCGCTCGCGGTCGCCGTGGAATCGGACGGTCGAGAACTCGGTGTCGACCATGCCGGGCCGTATCTCGGTCACTTTGATCCCGTGGCTCAGCAGGTCCATCCGCATGCCTTGAGAGAGCGCATGCACGGCATGTTTCGACGCGCAGTAGACGGCTCCGTTCTCATAGGGCTGCGTGCCGGCGATCGAGCCGATGTTGACGATATGGCCCCCTTGCCCGTTCTCGATCATCATCCGCGAGACGGCGCGCGTGACGTAGAGCAGACCCTTGACGTTCGTGTCGATCATCTTGTCCCAGTCCATCGGGTCGCCCTCGTCGATGTGCTCGAACCCGGAAGCCAGTCCGGCGTTGTTGACCAGTACGTCGATCGTACGGAAATGGCCGGGCAGCGCGTCGATCGCGCTCTCGGTCTGGAAACGGTCGCGCACGTCGAATCCGAGGACCAGCGCCTTGACGCCGAATTCCTTTTCCAAGCGGTCGTTGAGGGCTTGCAGCCGGTCCGTCCGACGACCGGTGATGACCAGATCGTAACCCAGTTCGGCCAGCGCCCGTGCGGTGGCGGCTCCTATGCCCGAGGAAGCTCCCGTGATAAATGCCGTTTTGCTCATGTGCCTGTGCGTTTCGTTCTCCGTCCGGGGGCATCGGCGCCCCGAGCCGCCGATGCGGGGGAAACCTCGACGGTTCGAGTGCAAAAATAGGAAATTTTGCGTTACTTTGCATTTTGCATGCCGAATACTTTAAAACCGACGGCCCGATGGGCAGACTGAATCTCGAATACTTTCTGGCGAAGCGGATAGCTTCCGTTTCGTCCGGCCGCCGAAACAACGTGATGGTGCGGGTCGCCACGCTGAGCGTCGCCATAGGCGTCGCGGTGATGATCGTCTCGCTGGCCGTCATATTCGGATTCAAGCGCGAGATAACCGCCAAGCTGTCGGGTTTCGGGGCCCATGTGCAGATCGCCAGTCTGGACGGCAACGCGTCGTCCTATGAGACGGAGCCCGTCAGCCGCGATCAGCCGTTCGCGGACTATTTGCGCGGAATCCCCCGCTTCGAGAGTCTCAACCCCTATGCCGTGAAAGGCGGCATCCTGCGTGGCGAAGAGGCGATGCAGGGGATCGTGCTCAAAGGGGTCGATTCGACCTACGATTGGACGCCGATGCGGAGGAGCCTCGTCGCCGGCAGGCTGCCCGACGTGAGCGACACGGTCCGCCACAAGGAAGTGCTGCTCTCGCGTGCGGTGGCCGACCGGATGGAGGCGGACGTGGGCGATCCGATCGAGATGCTTTTCGTGCAGAATCCCCCGCGCCGCGACCGATTCCGCGTCAGCGGAATCTACGACACGGGTTTCGGCGAATTGGACCGGGTGCTGGCGCTGACCGACCTGCGCAACGTCCAGCGGCTCAACGGTTGGGATTCGACTCAGGTGAGCGGCTTCGAGCTGCGCACGACGGATTTTTCGCATCTCGACCGCTTTACCGACGACGTGTATCGCGCGGTGGTCGAGCATCAGCGGACCGACCGCGACGAGCCGTTGCGGGTGACGAACGTCCGGATGCAGTATCCGATGATTTTCGACTGGCTCGACGCGCACAACGTCAACGCGGCCGTGATCATTACCGTGATGCTGCTGGTCGCGCTGTTCAACATGATCGCCGCGCTGCTGATCATTCTGCTCGAACGGACGCGGATGATCGGCGTGCTGAAGACGCTGGGCATGGGGAACGGGGCGTTGCAGAAGATGTTCGTGATCCGCTCGTCGTTCATTATCTTAAGGGGCATGGTCTGGGGAAACCTGATCGGCATCGGGCTGTGCCTGCTGCAATATTTTACGGGCTGGATCACGCTCGACGAGCAAGGTTATTTTCTGACGACGCTTCCGGTCAGTATCCGCTGGGGGTGGGTGCTGATGCTCAATGCCGGAACTTTCGTCCTGATCGTCGCGCTGCTTTCGCTGCCCACGATGCTTATTTCGTTCATCCTGCCGGAGAGAAGCATCCGGTTCGAATAAATGCGATGCGATGAAGCCTTATAACGATACGGACGGGAAGAAAGAGCAGGTGCGGGCGATGTTCGACGGGATAGCCCGTCGCTACGACCTGCTGAATCACCTGCTTTCGCTGGGTGTCGACCGGGGCTGGCGCCGCCGGGTCGTGCGGGCGGTCCGGGCTGAGCGTCCCCGCTCGGTGCTGGACATGGCCACCGGCACGGCCGATCTGGCGATCATGCTGGCCAAGTCCTGCCCCGGGGCGAGAGTCGTCGGCGTCGATCTGTCGGAACGGATGCTGGCCGTAGGACGGGTGAAAGTGGAACGGGAGTCTTTGTCGGAGCGTATAGAGCTCGTGCAGGGCGACGCCGAGTCGGCCGCTTACGGCCGCGAAGCGTTCGATGCGGCGACGGTGGCTTTCGGCGTGCGCAATTTCGAGGATATTCCCGGCGGTTTGACAGGGTTGTTTTCCGCCCTCAGACCGGGAGGAAAACTGTTCGTGCTCGAGTTCGGCATGCCGCGCGGCAGAATATTCGGGACCGTTTACCGTTTCTACTTCCACCGGGTCCTGCCCCGGTTGGGGGGATGGGTGTCGCGCGACGGGAAGGCGTACAGCTATCTGCCCCGCTCGGTGGACGAGTTCCCTTACGGAGAGGCTTTCGTCCGGTTGCTGGCGGAAGCGGGCTTCGAGGATTGCGACTGCCGGAATCTTTTCGGAGGCGTGGCGCAGATTTATACGGCCCGCCGGCCGGACGCGTGTGAAAAAACTGAAAAAAGACGATGAGCATGAAAAAAGTATGGATCGTGGCGGTGTTCGCGTTGGCCGCCGTGTCGTGCGTCCGCATGGAGGATATCTCCTGTGACGGAGTCGAATCGGTCGAGGTGCGCTCGCTGGGGGCGTCCCGCTCGCTCGTAGAGGTATCCTTGCGCGCGTCGAACGCTTCGGACGCGGCGGTTTCGATCGTCCGGGCCGATCTGACGCTCGATCGGGGCGAAACTACCCTGCTGAGGGCTTCGGTCGACGAGAAAGTCCGGTTGCCCCGTCGGTCGGAGGAAGCGACGGTCCGCATTCCGGTGGAAATACGTTTTGAAGGAGGATTGCTGGGCGCTTTAGGTGCCATGGGGACCCTTTCTTCGGGTGCCCGAGGAACGACCGTGTCGGGCGAAGTCGTGCTGAAAGCCGGCATGATGCGTAAAAAATACAAAGTCGAGCGGATGGATACCGATGCCTTTCTGAGGCAGTTCGGCATCGATTTGTCCGAAATGATGGAGGAGTTCGGATTATGAAACGGAAATTTTGGATCGCCCTGCTGCCGCTCTGCGGCTGTTTCTGCGTGGAAGCCGGGGCGCAGAGCCTGAGCGCTCTGAAAAGCGAACTGAGTACGCCCGATCCGTCGTACGGCAGCCGGGTCGAGGTCGAGGAGCACGACGGGGCCGCGTCTGCCGTCCGCTCGATGGAGGGCCGCCGCGCGCCGGAAAAAGTACGCGGGTATCGGGTACGCATCTATTTCGACAACGTGCAGCATGCCCGCTCGCAGGCCGAGAGCGTGATGGCGCGTTTTCGGGAGATTTACCCCGACATCCCGGCCTACATGGACTACGACAACATTCCCTATTTTAAGGTGACGGTGGGCAACTGTCTGACGATGGAGGAGGCCATTATCCTGTGGGGCAAGATCAGGGATGCTTTCGACCGGGCATTCATCGTGCCCGAGAGCATGCCTCTCGAGCTTTTCGGTCAACAGCCGGTCGCACGGACGGACGGGCCGGAGGCGCCGAGCGGTAGCGGATTATAGAAAAATTTTCCGAAAAAACAAATCTTTTTCCGGAAAGAAGCGAAACTTCCCGCCTGAAAGTTGCATTAATAGCAAATCATTTTATACATTTGCGGCTGAATAATTCAACCAATTTAATTCTTGTTATTATGAAAACTTTGGCAAAATCTGTCATGATGCTCGCAGTAGTTGCTGCCTCCGTATCTTTCGCTTCTTGCGGTACCTCGGCTGCGGACAAGGCTAAGGCCGATTCGATCGCTGCCGCTGCCAAGGCCGACTCGATCGCCGCTGCCGAAGAGGCTGCCGCCGCTGCTGCCGCCGCCGCTGCCGCAGACTCGCTCGCTGCCGACTCTGCCGCTGTTGCGGAATAAGTTCGGGCGACCGGCTCGCGAAGCATCGTTCGCTGAATAAAGGATCTTCCGCCGAGCGGGGACCCTTTATTTTTTTGTTCCTGCGGGAGGATGCGGAGGGTGTCCGGCGCTGGGAATGCCGTAAGCGATGGTCGCCGGCCTTTGCCGTGTCTCGCTATCCGGAGCGATACGGGAGGGTAAGTGGAATGTTACGGTCGGACGGAAGCCGGACCTGCGGCGGTACGCCGGGGCCCGCGCCTAAGAGTGGAACCGTGCGGAACGTCAAAAGAGGCTGCCCGACACGAATAAGTCGGGCAGCCTCTTCGCTTTCTTCGTTTTGCGGGCCGATCGCTACTTGGCGTAGTTCAGTTCCCGGCCTTCGTGGCGGATCGTGACCGATGCACGGTCGGCTTCCTCGACCCGTCCGATCACCCGGGCGTCGATACCGAAACCTTTCGAGATGCGGACGATGTCGTCGGCCGCCGCCGGGTCCGCGTAGATCTCCATGCGGTGCCCCATGTTGAATACGCTGTACATCTCGCGCCAAGGGGTCTGCGACTCCTGCTGGATTAGCCGGAACAGCAGCGGGGTATCGAACAGATTGTCCTTGATTATGTGGAGCCGGTCGACGAAGTGCAGGATTTTGGTCTGTCCTCCGCCGCTGCAATGGACCATGCCCCGGATATCGCCCCGGTGCTCGTCGAGAATCGCGCGGACGACGGGAGCGTAGGTGCGCGTGGGCGAAAGCACGAGCTTGCCTACCGTCAGCGGGCAGCCGGGCACCGTGTCGGTCAGCCGGTACTTGCCGCTGTATACCAGATCGGAGGGCGTTTCGGGATCGTAGGTTTCCGGATATTTCTCCGCCAGTATCCGGGCGAACACGTCGTGCCGGGCCGAGGTCAGACCGTTGCTGCCCATGCCGCCGTTGTACTCGTCTTCGTAGGAAGCCTGTCCGAACGAGGCGAGACCCACGATCGCGCAGCCGGGTCCGATATGCGCGTTATCGATCACGTCGCTTCGGCGCAATCGGGCCGTGACGGTGCTGTCGACGATGATCGTGCGCACCAGATCGCCCACGTCGGCCGTCTCGCCGCCCGTCGAGCGTATCTCGAAACCCTGATCGCGCATCTTCTGAAGGAACTCTTCCGTGCCGTTGATGACGGCCGAGACGACTTCGCCGGGGATTAGGTGCTTGTTGCGCCCGATCGTCGACGACAGCAGTACGTTTCCGGTCACGCCGACGCACAGCAGGTCGTCGGTGTTCATCACGACCGCGTCCTGAGCGATGCCTTTCCATACCGATGCGTCGCCCGTCTCGCGCCAGTAGGCGTAGGCGAGAGCCGACTTGGTTCCCGCTCCGTCGGCGTGCATGACGAGGCATGCCTCCGGATCGCCCGAGAGCGTGTCCGGGATGATTTTGCAGAAGGCTTTCGGATAAAGGCCCTTATCGATATGGCGGATGGCCGCGTGCACGTCCTCTTTCGAGGAGGATACTCCCCGTCCGGCGTAGCGTGAAATAGTGGTGGACATATTGGCGAGAATATATGGTAAATTTCCACAAATATAGCCATTAATTTCGTTTGCGGATAATTATTTGGTAAATTTGCTGACGGCAAAAACAAGCTCTACGATGAATGCAGCCAGCGGAAAACAGGAGCCCGTATTCGACCTGATACGAAGCATGAGTAAAGCCGAGAAGCGGAACTTCAAGCTCTACGCGACGCGCCTTTCGGGCAATCAGGAGGCGAAGTTCGTCACGCTGTTCGACTGCATGGACTCGCTCGACGAATACGACGAGGCGAAGATTTTGCAGCGCTGTCCGATCAAGAAGGAACAGCTGCCTAACATGAAGGCCCATCTGTATAAGCAGATACTGGTCAGCATCCGTCTGCTGGACGTGCAGCGGACGGTTCCGATGCAGCTCCGCGAGCAGATCGACTTCGCCCGCATACTCTACGATAAGGGCCTTTTCCGGCAGAGTTCCAAGATGCTCGACAAGGCCAAGGAGACGGCGCTTGCCAACGAGCAGTATACCGCCGCGATCGACATCATCGATTTCCGCAAGAAGATGGACACGCTGAGCGTCGCCCGGGGAGTCATGTCCAAGAGCGAGGCGGCGAGCCGGCAGGCCATCGAATTGTGCGGCCGGATCGAGAACGTCAACGAGCTGTCGAACGCCGGGGTGCAGCTTTACGCCCTGTACCTTCAGCTGGGTTATGCCCGGACGCAGAAGGACCTGGACATGATCGAGCAGTTCTTCGGCCCGAGACTCGACAAGTACGGCGATCCCTCGAAGCTGTCGTTTCTCGAGCGGCTCTACCTGTATCAGGCGCAGGTATGGTATCACTATATCCGGCACGATATGCTGACGTGCTACAAGTATGTCTGTCGCTGGATCGCGCTCTTCGACCGCGAGCCCCAGATGAAGCAGCAGATGTACGATACCTACCTCAGGGGCTATTCGCGTCTGCTCGACGGCCTTTTCCTGATGCGCAGTTACCGGCGTTTCGTCCAGACGCTGGCGGCGTTCGAGGACGAGTACGAGACGATCGGCAGTCTGAACGGCAATGCCAAGCTCATATCGAGACATATTCTCTATGCCAACCGGATGAACCGGCATTTCTGGGAAGGGACCTTCGCCGAGGGCGTGGAGATGATTCCCGAAGTCGAGCGGTTCCTCCGCGATTGCGAGTCCCAGCTGAACATTCACCACCGTATGGTGCTCTGCTATAAGATAGCATGTCTCTATTTCGGGAACGGCGATCACCGCAAGTGCATGGAGTATCTGGGCCGGATCATCGGTACGCGCGACCCGCAGATACGCCGCGATTTGCAATGCTATGCGCGGATTCTGAACCTGATCGCCTCCTACGAGGCGGGCATCGACTATAACCTGGACTATCAGGTGCGCTCGGTCTACCTGTTCCTGATCAAGATGAACGACATGCAACAGGTGCAGCGTGCGATCATGGCCTTCCTCAAGCGACTCAACTCGATGTACGAGACGACGCTCAAGGACGAACTGAGGCAGCTCTACCGCCGGCTCAAGCCGCTCGAGCATCATCCCTACGAGCGTCGGACGTTCTACTATCTCGACATTCTTTCGTGGCTCGAGAGCAAGCTCAAGGGGGTACCGGTGGCCGAGGTGATCCGGCAGCGGTTTCTGCAGCAGAACGGACGATAGCTCGGCCGAAGAACCGATCCGTAAGGGGCGCAGCCGCACCGCTGCGGCTGCCCCGAAACTTTTTCGCTTCCCCGCCTTTTCGGCGGTGTGTCTTCGACGGTTCCGGCGGACGATACGGCAGGGCCGCTCGGGCAGATCGGCGGCGCGGACAGACGATGAAAATAAAACGAATTTTTTCGCTTTTTTTTCGCCGCTAACGATTTCAGGCCGCCGGCTGCCCGCAGCTTACCATTTGAAAGCAAACGCCTCGCCGGGCCGCGATTTAGTAATGAATTTTCATGTTTGTTTTTTAACTAAATGTGATGAAACGGGCAATTGGCGCTCGTTCTGTTTGTTTTTTAGGTTTCATTGCACTATTTTTACCGTCCGAAACAGAGTAAAATACACGTAAACCCCAAGTCCAATGGAAAAACACGTTCAACAGTATGTGGATGACTTCATGGCTCAGATCGTAGCCAAGAATCCCGGAGAGAAAGAGTTTCACCAGGCGGTGCACGAGGTCGTGGAGTCGCTGGCGGAGTATATCCTGCAGAATCCCGTGCTTCAGAAAATGAAGGTGCTCGAGCGTATCGCCGAGCCCGAGCGGGTCGTCATGTTCCGTGTTCCGTGGCTCAACGATAAGGGTGAAATAGAAATCAACAAAGGATACCGCATCGAGATGAACAGCGCGATCGGGCCTTACAAAGGCGGTATCCGATTCCATTCGTCGGTGAATCTGAGCATTCTGAAGTTCCTCGCTTTCGAGCAGACGTTCAAGAACAGCCTGACCACGCTGCCGATGGGCGGCGGCAAGGGCGGTTCGGACTTCAACCCCAAGGGCAAGTCCGACAACGAAGTGATGCGTTTCTGCCAGTCGTTCATGACCGAATTGCAGCGGCATATCGGTGCGAACACCGATGTCCCGGCCGGCGATATCGGCGTGGGCGGCCGGGAGATCGGCTTCATGTTCGGCCAGTACAAGCGGCTGCGCAACGAATTCACCGGTACGCTGACGGGCAAGGGACTCGACTGGGGCGGCAGTCCGCTGCGTCCGGAAGCCACCGGCTACGGTACCTGCTACTTCGCTCAGGAGATGCTCGCTACGCGCGGCGAGAGCTTCAAGGGCAAAACGGTCGCGATCTCCGGATCGGGCAACGTGGCCCAGTATGCCTGCGAGAAAGCGACCCAGCTCGGCGCGAAGGTCGTGACGCTGTCCGACTCGTCGGGTTACGTCTACGATCCGGAGGGCATCGACGCCGACAAGCTGGCTTATGTGATGGAACTGAAGAACATCTTCCGGGGCCGGATCAGGGAATATGCCGAAAAATATCCGCAGGCTACCTATTACGAGGGACAGCGCCCGTGGAGCGTGAAGTGCGACATCGCGATGCCGTGCGCCACCCAGAACGAGCTCGACGGCGACGAGGCGCAGACGCTGATCGCCAACGGTTGCATCTGCGTGGCCGAAGGCGCCAACATGCCTTCGACGCCCGAAGCGATCAAGGCGTTTCAGGATCATAAGCTGCTCTACTCCCCGGGCAAGGCGTCGAACGCCGGCGGCGTGGCCACGTCGGGGCTGGAGATGTCGCAGAACTCGATGCGTCTCGTGTGGTCGCCCGAGGAGGTCGATGCGAAGCTGCACTCGATCATGAAGAACATCCATGCCGCCTGCGTCAAGTACGGCACCGAGCCGGACGGCTACGTGAACTACGTGAAGGGCGCGAACATCGCCGGTTTCATGAAGGTGGCCAACGCGATGCTGGCACAGGGTTGCGTATAGTGCTCGCGGAAATCTTAGCGATACGACGGGGCCGGTTTTTCCGGCCTCGTTTTTTATGCTGCCTGCGAGCGCGAGGACGTAGCTCTTTTCGGAATGCGCGCCGTTTGTCCGAAAACGAAGGGTCCGAGGGCCGTCGGATGTCGCCGGACGGCTCCGGAACGCATGCCGATCCTGTCCGGGCGGTTCGCTTCGGGCGATCCGTCCTCGGTTCGGTATTCCGGACAATACGAGAAGGCGGACGCATGCCGCCCATGTCTTGCATGTGAAGAACGGGTTGTCGGGCTTTTGGCGAAAAAACTTTCGGAACCCGGACCTGCCGGAGACGGACTACCTTGTCGGGATTTCACCGTGCGACGGGTCGTTTCGCGCCGGCCCGCCCGATCGGTTTCAGGGTGTCGTCGATCTTTACCCTTGCCCGGGTCGTCGAGACGGTCCGGACGAGGCGTTCCGTGCCGTATGCCGGTGGGGGCGAATTGTTGCTCTCTGGATGCCAGAGACGCTTGCGCACGGTTTTTCCGGCGGAAAAACGCAGCTTTTCGGGGTTTGAACGAGAGGCGGGGACCGGAGCGTAGAAGGTTGTCTTCTCGCTACTTCAGCAAATCCGCCGTCCGGTCGATCTCGTCGAACGTCATCGGGCGTATCTCGCAGTCGCCGATGCCTCGCATCAGCACGAAGGCGACCGAGCGGGCCTCTTTTTTCTTGTCGTGCTTCAGCGCGGCGATCAGGCGGGGCAGTTCGATGCCGGTCGCGACGGGCAGCCCCATCCGTTCGAATACGCTCCGCACGCGGGCAGCCTCTTCCGCCGTGACGGTTCCGAGCCTTTCGGACAGGCGCGCGATCATGACCGTGCCGATCGCGACGGCCTCGCCGTGCAAGAAGTCGCGGCTGCATTTTTCGATCGCATGCGCGAACGTATGTCCCAGATTGAGCTTGCGCCGCTCGTCGCTCTCCCGTTCGTCCCGCTCGACGATATGTGCCTTGACCTTCACGGCCCGCATGACTGCCTCTCCCAGCAGCGCCCGGTCGCGTCGGAACTCCTCGAGCGAATGGCTCTCGAACAATCCGAACAGTTCCCTGTCGGCGATCAGGCCCGCCTTGACGATTTCGGCCAGCCCGGCCCGGAACTCCCGCTCGGGCAGCGTGTCGAGCATGGCCGGGTCGCAGAGCACGAAGTCGGGCTGGTTGAAGGTCCCGACCATGTTCTTGTATCCCTCGTAGTTGACGCCGTTCTTGCCGCCGACGCTCGCGTCGACCTGCGCGAGCAGCGTCGTCGCGACGAAGCCGAAACGCAGGCCCCGCATGTAGGTCGAGGCGACGAAACCCGTCACGTCGGTCACGATGCCGCCGCCGAAGCCGACGAGGAACGTCGAGCGGTCGGCTCCTCGGGCGAGCAGCTCGCCATAGAGCTTGCCTGCCGTCCCGAGCGTTTTGTTGGGCTCGCCCAGACCGATCAGGCAGTAGTCGTAGCGGTTGATGATTTCCTTGTACAGGCGGTGGACGTTCGGGTCCGTCACGATCACGACCTTGCGGTCCGACGGCAGATAGTTCTCCAGCGAGTTGATCGCGTCTCCGATCACCACTCGCGAGGGCGCGTCCGCTCCGCGCCCGACCTCGATGACTTGCTTCATGGCAGACAGTTTATTGATGACAAAGATAAATTAATTTCGTACCTTTGCCGCGACTTAAAGACACGGTATGCAAAAAATACGCAACATAGCGATCATCGCCCACGTCGATCACGGAAAGACTACGCTGGTCGACAAGATGATTATGCAGGGGCATCTTTTCCGGGACAACGAGAAGACCGGCGAGCTGATCATGGACAACAACGATCTGGAGCGCGAGCGCGGGATCACGATCTTGTCGAAGAACGTGTCGGTCAACTACAACGGATACAAGATCAATATCATCGATACGCCGGGCCACTCCGACTTCGGCGGCGAGGTGGAGCGCGTGCTGAACATGGCCGACGGCGTGCTGCTGCTCGTGGACGCGTTCGAAGGCACGATGCCGCAGACGCGGTTCGTGCTTCAGAAAGCGCTGTCGCTGGGTAAGAAGCCGATCGTCGTCGTCAATAAGGTAGACAAGCCGAACTGCCGTCCCGAGGAAGTCTACGAGCAGGTGTTCGACCTGATGTTCACGCTGAACGCGACCGAAGAGCAGCTCGACTTCGTGACGATCTACGGCAGCGCCAAGCAGGGATGGATGTCGCATGTGTGGAAGGAGCGCACGAAGGACATTACGCCGCTGCTGGACGCGATCATCGACAACATACCCGCTCCGGAAATGAAGGAGGGGACGCCTCAGCTGCTGATTACTTCGCTCGAATATTCGCCCTACGTGGGCCGTATCGCCGTCGGCAAGCTGACGCGCGGCACGCTCCGTTCGGGCATGCCGGTCACGCTCGCCAAGCGGGACGGCAAGACGATGGTCAAGACGCGCATCAAGGATCTGATGGTGTTCGACGGGCTCGGCAAGACGAAGGTCGAGAGCGTCGATTGCGGCGAAATCTGCGCGTTGGTCGGCATCGAGGGCTTCGAGATCGGCGACACGGTCTGCGATTACGAAAATCCCGAGCCGCTCGAGCCGCTCGCGATCGATGAGCCGACGATGAGCATGCTGTTTACGATCAACGACTCTCCCTTTTTCGGCCGCGAGGGCAAGTATGTCACCTCGCGCCATATCAAGGAGCGGCTCGACCGCGAGTTGGAGAAGAATCTCGCGCTGCGGGTCGAGCCCGGGGCGTCGTCCGACAGTTTCGTCGTGTACGGACGAGGCGTGCTGCATCTGTCGGTGCTGATCGAGACGATGCGCCGCGAAGGGTACGAGCTTCAGGTAGGGCAGCCGAAAGTCATCATCAAGCAGATCGACGGGCAGAAGTGCGAGCCGGTCGAGGAGCTGACGATCGACATTCCCGAGGAATACTCGGGCCGTGCGATTGAGTTGGTAACCAAGCGCAAGGGCACGATGACCGACATGACGACCGTGCACGACCGTCAGCGCATCGTGTTCGACATTCCGTCGCGCGGCATCATCGGACTGCGCAGCAACCTGCTGACGGCTACGGCCGGCGAGGCCGTCATGTCGCACCGGCTGAAAGGCTTCGAGCCTTATAAGGGCGACATGGAGATGCGTCAGAACGGCTCGCTGATCGCGATGGAGACCGGTACGGCCTATGCCTACGCGATCAACAAGCTGCAGGATCGCGGCACGTTCTTCGTTTCGCCTCAGGACGAGATTTATGCCGGTCAGGTCGTGGGCGAGAGCACCCGCTCCGAGGATATCGTCATCAACCTGACCAAGTCCAAGAAGCTGACCAATATGCGTGCGAGCGGGTCGGACGACAAGGTGTCGATCGCGCCGCCGGTCATTTTCTCGCTAGAGGAAGCGCTCGAATATATCAAGGAGGACGAGTATGTCGAGGTGACGCCCAAGTCGATCCGCCTGCGCAAGATCATTCTCGACGAGACGATGCGCAAGCGTCAGGCGAAATAGCGGGGTTTCCCGGTTCGCCGCAACGACGCGGGAAAACGGGGGCGAGGACCGTTTCGGCAGTTCGCCGGGCGGTTGGAGCCCGGGGCGAATTTGCATTTTACGGTTTCGCCCTTGTCGGAACGATTTCTGACAGGGGCGATTTCCGTTTTAGGGGGCTTGTCGGAAGCCTCTTTTTCATTCCTTATAAAAAAATCGTCCGCGCGTTTGCGGTGTCGCCGGTTCCGGGTTGTTCGTAAACTACGTCTTTCCGACGGGCCGGGCGTTTCGTCGCGGTGTCGTCCGGCCGTTTGCGTCGGCTCGTTCTTTTGGGGAAGTGGAGCCGGGAGCGCGTTTTCCCGGGGGAGAGCGCCGGCGGGTTGACCGGAACGCGGATTATGCTTACCTTTGTTGAGACCGACTGTGTCAAACTAAACGAAAACTCACATGAAGAAAATTTTTGCGGCGGCGCTCGTGCTGCTTGTCGTTCCCTTTTCCTCCTCTGCGTGGGACAAGCTGGGACACGACGTTTCGGCGATGATCGCTTGGGAGAATATGACTTCCAAGGCGAAGAAGAACATTTCCAAGTACCTCGAGGGACACGACGACATCGTTTACTACGCCTCGTGGATGGATTACATGGGCTATGTGACCAAGAGCGGCTACTCGAACGAGTGGTTCGACCACTGCGTACCCGTCAACAAGGATTTCGAGTATGCCGAGGGCGATTTCCCCGGCGATGCGCTGATGGCTATCGAGAAAGCCATCGAGCGTCTGGGCGACGGGAAGTACCGCAACCTCGACGACTCGACCGTGCTGCTTCTGATCAAGCATCTGGTCCATTTCCTGCCCGACATGCACTGTCCGGCGCATGTGATCTACAATTACCGACCTTCGAATTACTGGGTGGAGATCAACGGCCGCAAGGAACTTTTCCATAGTGTATGGGACAACATGCCTTCTTACGGCCCTCATGCGTGGAGCGTTTCGGAGTGGTGCCGGTATTTGGGACACTGCACCAAGGAGGAGCGGGCCGAGATGGTCGAAGGCACGCCGAGGGAGTGGGTCGCCGATAACGCCCGCAACTGCATCGTCGCTTACGACATCGTCCGTCCCGATGAGAATGTATCCGATCCGGACCGGTATCGGGGCAATCTGCTGGCCGAGCAGCAATTGCAGAAAGGAGGCTTCCGCCTGGCTCATGTGCTGAACTCGATTTTCGGCCGTTAGCCTTCGGGCGTTCCGTGCCGTCTTTCCTGCGACGGAAAATATAAGAGGCTGTCCGAATCGTGGACAGCCTCTTTTGTATTCACTGCTTTGGAAATATTCCGAGGCGATCGTATGCTTCGGTGTGCCATGCGCGTTCGCACCCGGATTTCCGTATCTGTCAGTTGCGGTTTGCGGCCGCAGGCCGCGCATCCGATTAGGCCCTGCCGTGAAATTTCGTCGGAGGGAACGTCATGCGAGGAAGCCGGAGGCATCGAAAACTCGAAGGCCGGTGCGGTAAGGGTATATGATCGGGCATTTTGGAATATGTGATTCCGATGTGCCTTCCCCCCCCCAAAAAAAACCGGACGGTTTAACGTTATCAAAACCCCGAAAGTTTTTTGTCTGACTTTCGGTGGTATGTCATTTTCGGGAGACCGAAAAGCTTGCCGGACAGTCTCGGGTCTTGTCCGTGCGGGTTTCGGCCGAAGGGCTCCGGCGGTTTGCTTCCCTTGCCGGGATGCTTTACGGAATTTCCTGTACGTTATCCGAAATAGAGCAGCGCGACTCCGGCCAGCACGACAGCGAGCAGCGCGGCCTTCGTGCCGATCTGCCGCTCGCGGAACATCAGCGCGCCCGCGACGAACGTGACGACGACGCCCGAGCGCCGGATCGTCGAAACGACCGACAGCAGGGCCTGCGGATCGCTCAGCGCGTAAAAGTAGAGAAAATCGGCCGCTGTCAGCAGCACGGCGGTCAGAAAGATCGACCATCGCCAGCGGAAAGGGGTCGAGCGCTTGCGCGAGGGGTACCACATGGTCATGACGATGGCGATCATCATCAGCGACTGGTAGTAGCACGTGTATGCCTGAACGGCGAGTCGGTCGTAGCGGGCGATCAGGAACTTATCCCATAGCGCGCTGGCTGCGCCGAGCAGCGTCGAGGCGATCAGGAACCAGAGCCACAGCGTCTTGCGGCGGGGCGATTCCCTGTCGTCCCGTCCGTCGCGCTTGTCGAGCCGCGACAGTGCGGCCAGGGCTCCGAGCACGATTGCCACTCCCGTCCAGCGCGTCGCGTCGAGCCGCTCGCCGAAAATCAGCACGGCTCCGAGCACGACGAAAGCCGGCCGCGTCGCCTTGATAGATGCGGAGATCGTCAGCGGAAGATGCTTTGTGGCGAAAAAGCCGAAAATCCACGACCCGAGTACGATGACCGCCTTGAGCACGATACCCCAGTGAGCTTCTGCCGATACGGGCGGAATGTAGAATGCCGACTCCCGAATCCATGTTGGAGCCGCCATGCTCGATATCTGCAAGGGAAGGAACAGCAACGCGCTGATCCAGATGCTGACGGCCAGCACCGGAATCACGGCGTTCGAGTTCAGCGCGCTTTTCTTGGCCACCTCGTTCAGCCCGAGAAAAAGGGCCGAGAGCAGCGACAGAGTCAGCCACATCGTGTTCGTGCGTTAAAGGATTACGCGGGCAAAGATAACGTTTTTTGGAATTCCGAGCAGAGCGGCTTTTACCGGCGGAGGCTTCGGACGGGTCGGACCGGGCATCCGGCCCGGGTGCTGCGGTTTTCCGGACGAGCGGGCCGCCGTTGCCGGGAAAACGTGAGTTTTCCGTGCCGAGCGGCGTCGCGGAACGGGCCGGACGAGGGGCGTTCGCGACGGATTTGCCGGCGACACGGAGCGATTCGCCCGTCCGGTCGGTTGTTTTTCGCAATAGTTTTTTATTTTTGCATATCGGAGCGGTTTTTGTCCGTCGGAATGCAGAGAGTCCGGACGATCCGTTCCCGAAATTCGGACTGACGATGAAAAACAGATTGCTACGGACCGTTATATTGCTCGGCTTGCTGGGTATTTGGGCCGGATGCGGGCAGGGCGGACACTGGCATGGGGAGGCGATCCCGATCCCCGAGAGCGCTTTCGAGAAAACCGTGCAGGGCAAGCCCGTCTCGCTGTACACGCTGCGCAACGAGAGGGGAATGCTCGTCCAGATCACCAATTACGGAGCCCGCGTCGTGGCGCTTTGGGCTCCCGGTGCGGACAGCGTGCATCGCGACGTGGTGTGGGGATACGAGACGATCGACGACTACCTGGCTGCGGGCGATCGATTCAGCGGCCCGATCGTGGGACGCTACGGAAACCGGATCGGCGGCGCGCGCTTCGAGCTCGACGGCCGCGAGTACCGCTTGACGGTCAACGACGGGGCGAATCATCTGCACGGCGGCAGCAGCGGGTTCGCGGACAAGGTGTGGGATGCGCGGCCTTTCGTGAACGAAGCCGGAGAACAGGCCGTCGAGATGAGCTACCTCTCGCCGGACGGCGAGGAGGGATATCCGGGAACGCTTTCGATCTCGGTGACCTATACGCTGACGGCCGACAACGCGCTGCGCATCGACTACCGGGCGACGACCGACGCCCCGACCGTGCTGAACCCGACGAGCCACGTCTATTTCAATCTGAACGGTACGTCGGCCCGGGGAATCGGATCGCATGTGCTGACGATTCACGCTGGTCGCTATACGCCGACCGACGGAGGGTTGATTCCGACCGGCGAGCTGGCGAGCGTCGAGGGTACGCCGCTCGATTTTCGGACCGCAACGCCGATCGGGTGGCGCGTCGAGTCCGATTTTCCGGCGATGCGGTCTGCCGGAGGCTACGATCACAACTGGGTTCTCGACCGCACGGGCGATTCGCTCGAGCTGGCCGCCGAAGTGTACGAGCCGTATACGGGGATACTGATGAAAGTCTGGACCGACCGGCCCGGCCTGCAGTTCTACAGCGGCAATTTCATGGATGGCAGCGACGTCGGCAAGCGCGGCGACCGGCATGACTTCCGGACGGGCATTGCGCTTGAGACGCAGAATTTTCCCGACGCGCCGAACCACGACAATTTCCCGTCGACCGTGCTGCGTCCCGGCGAGACTTATACTCAGACGAGCGTATACGCTTTCGAGATGAATAAAGAAGGGCGGTCTTATGTTCGGAACCGCCGCAAAACGCAGGATAAAACGATCGGACATGAATAGCATCGCAACGCAATATCTCGGTCTGGAACTTTCCGGCCCGGTCATTATGGGCAGCTCGGGTCTCACTTCGACGCTGCGTCACATCGTCGAAGCCGAAGAGGCCGGAGCGGGCGCCGTCGTGCTCAAGTCCGTTTTCGAAGAGCAGATTCTGCACGAGGCTTCCCGGCTGGACCGTTACAGCGATTATCCGGAAGCCGGCGACTACGTGCGCCGGTACGTGTCGGAGCATGCGCTCGCGCAGTATCTCGATCTGATTCGAGAGGCGCGGGACCGCTGCGCGATACCCGTGATCGCCAGTATCCATTGCGTTCATCCGGGCAAATGGGTCTCCTTTGCACGGTCGATCGAGCAGGCAGGGGCTTCGGCAATCGAGCTGAACATATTCGTCCTGCCTACGGATGCGGGCCTTCCCTCGGAGCAGATAGAGCGTGCGTACTTCGATATAGCGGCTCAGGTGCGCGAGGTCGTGTCCGTGCCGCTCGCGGTCAAGCTGGGCGCCGGCTTTACCAATCCGCTGCGAATCGTGCGCGGGCTTTATGCCCGGGGAATTCAGGGCGTCGTGCTGTTCAACCGCTTTTATCCTGCCGATATAGATATCGATCGTCTGACCGTGCGCGCGGGCAACCTGTACAGCCACCGGTCCGAGCTGTCGGGCGCGCTGCGCTGGGCTGCGCTCGTCAGCGGATCGGAGCCCGGAATCGATGTGGCCGTTTCGACCGGCGTTCATCAGGGCGAGGACGTCGTGAAGGCCATGCTGGCCGGAGCTTCTGCCGTCGAGATAGCCAGCGCCGTGTACGAGCGGGGTCTCGGCGTGATCGCCGAAATGAACCGGTTCGTCGGGTCATGGATGGAGCGTCATGCCTTTCTTGCCGCGCGCGACTTCGTCGGACGGATGAACGCCCGTAACATTCCCGATCCGGAACTTTACGAGCGCACGCAGTTCATGAAATATTATTCCTGTCACGAGTAGCCCGAGCCTTTGGCTCTGCGGTTTTCGGGAACGGTTTTGCTCCCGGATTCGGACATGGCGCTTCCGTATCGGTATTTTCGGTCGGCTTTCCGGTTATGCTTCCGTAAGGCCCGGCGGGCTCGGAAACCGGCTTGTCTTTGCCGTGAGGTCCGTAGCGGAGGGTTATCGTTCCTTTCGCACGATGGCGACCGGCGGCCCGTATTCTCGTTTACCTGATTATGATACCAGGACTGATAACCGTTTGGGTCATCATATCCGCGGCCTACTATGTGTCGAGAGTCGTATGGGGCGTTGTTCCCTACGTTCTCAAAATCCTTGCGGTACTGATCTGTTTGCCCGCGATACCCTTTGTCGTAGCGTATAAGAACCGGGAAAGGCATCCGGGGCAGGCACGGTTCATCTTTGCCGGATGGTCTCTGCTCTACCTGCTACTTGCGTTCATTCTCTATATGGAAAGTTGAAAGGCTCGCTCCGCGAGGTTCTTTCTCCTGCGCATGACAAGGGCGCTACTTGCGGAGAGTGACCCTTGGCGAACGCTGACATGCTCCTTGCTTGTCGCACGAGAGTAAATCTTCCGGCGGCCCGGACCTTGGAGTCATGGGCCTGCTATTGCTTCCGGACGGTTTCCGCTTCCAGCTTGCATGTTTGCAACGGTTCGTTTATGCCGCATGCCGGTCTTGAGTCGGCGACTCGGACGCTTGCGGTATCCGCAGGATCGTCCGCTTTGTGGGGAGACTTCCGGTCCAGAAGGTTCGGGATCTGGGAATAAGCGGGTATGAGAAGGGTTGCGACCGAACGGGATGCGGCTTCAGCGCGATCCGCTTTCCGTAATATAACGGCAGAGTTGTTCGCGCGCGCGGTGTATCTGCGTTTTGACCGTGCCCATCGGCAGCTGCAGCTCGGCAGCGATCTCCTCGTAGGAGTATTCCTTGAAAAAGCGCAGCTCGATCAGTTTCCGGTAGCGGGGCGACATTCTTTCGAGAAGCGATTCGAGCCGGGCGCGGCTCTGGTCGGTGATCATCCGCTCTTCGGGCGTGGGACCTCCCCAAGACGAGGAGACGCGCTCGCCGATCCGGTCGATCGGAACGGTGTCGTCGCGCTTGCGGCGCATGTAGTCGATGAACGTGTTGCGCGCGATCGTATAGACCCATTGGCCGAAGGTGTAGCGGCTGTCGTATCGCTGCATGTTCAGGTAAACCTTGACGAAAGTCTCCTGCAACAGGTCGCTCGCGTCGTCGGTCCGTCCGCTCGTCCGCTGGACGTATAGCTGGTAGATCGAGTCGCGGTAGCGGTTGAACAGGTGCTCGAACGCTACGGTGTCTCCGTCCAGCGCCCGCTCGACGAGCTGTTGGTCGGTCGATACGATGTATTGTTCTATCTCCATATTTTCCTGTTGGGCCGGATGCGGTTGCCCAGCGCCAGAGCGAATTCTCCGATGGGCGCCCAAAAATCGTGCAGAATGTAGGCCCATGCCAGTCCCCGCTCGCCGACCCTGCGGCCGATACGGCGGATCTTCAGTTCCAACAGCAGCAGCCGTATGAGCACCAGCGAGAGCGGAACGGCGATCAGAGGCGGGGGAAGCAACAGAGCGGCCGTTGCCGACAGCACGAAGAACAGCAGGCGGCTCGAGAGCTCCGTACGTACCGATCGTTTGACGCGGGCGGGATAGTACCGGAACGAATAGGCGTAGAACCGTCGCACCGCGCGCCACCAGCCCAGTCCGCCGAACGGAACCTGACGCATCGTCGCGGCCGGATTCATGACGACGCTTACGTTGTCGGGCGTCGCGATCTTCTGGATGAACAGGTCGTCGTCGCCGATCTCCATGTTCAGGTAGTTGAAGCCCCTGCTTTCGAAGTAGAGGCTTTTGGTGTAGCCGATATTGCCTGCGATGCCCCGGTAGGCCCGGCCCCGGGTCGCGGCGGACAGCCAGCGTACCGATCCGGCGAGCCTGCTGCACCGCATCAGCCGGTTGGCGAGCCCCTTTCCCGGTTCGATGCCGCAGTAGCCGATCACGATGTCGCCGTTGATAAAGCCTTTGGCCATCAGCGACAGCCATTTGTCCGACGACGGGTAGCAGTCGGTCGTCGTGAACACGATGTGCTCGTAGGAGCAGGCTTTGATGCCGACGGTCAGCGCCAGTTTCGTGCCGTGACCCGTGCTGCGCCGCTGCTTGATCGCCGTCACATGGAGCCGGGAGCAGGCGAGGCTTTTCTCGTGCAGCAGCTCGCCGATCTCCTCGTCGTAGCTGCAATCGACGGCGACGACCTCGAACTCGTCGTATCGCTGGCCGAGCAGCAGCGGCAGGTAGTTTTCGATAAAGTAATAGCCGTTCTCGCGTATCACGACGACGACGGAGACGGGCGGCGACGGGATCTGCGGACGGATGCCCCGATTGTTGCGGAAGCGGGGGAGGCCGCCGTACCGGCCGAGCCAGTAGTACAGCTGGACGAAAAATGCGGTCAAGGCTCCGGCCATGGCGCCCAGCATCCAGTCCGGATGCGCAATGCCTTGGGATAGAAGGTCGTCGTATAGCAGGTCGAGGTAGTCCACCGCCGCAGTTGGAGTTTACCGCAAAGGTACCGGATTTTCGGGGATTCCGCAAACGTTTCCCGATCCGCCGGAAAATATTTACCTTTGCCGGCGATGAACTTCGAACTGCTCCATACCGATCCCGGCAGCTCGGCCCGCGCCGGGCTGATCTCGACCGATCACGGGACGATCGAAACGCCCATTTTCATGCCCGTCGGCACCGTCGGCAGCGTCAAAGGCGTGTTTCACCGCGACCTGGCGGACGAGGCGGGCGCACAGATCATTCTGGGCAATACCTACCATCTGTACCTGCGTCCGGGGACCGATATTCTGGAGAGGGCCGGCGGCCTGCATCGCTTCTGCTCGTGGGATCGTCCGATCCTGACCGACAGCGGCGGATTCCAGGTTTTCTCGCTGGCCGGCTGCCGGAAGCTCTCGGAAGAGGGATGCCGCTTCAGCTCGCATATCGACGGCTCGAAGCATCTGTTCACGCCCGAGGGGGTAATCGACATCCAGCGCTCGATCGGAGCCGACATCATGATGGCGTTCGACGAGTGTCCGCCGGGCGACGCGCCGTACGACTATGCGGCCCGCTCGCTCGATCTGACCTGCCGCTGGCTCGAGCGGTGCTTCGACCGCTATCGGCAAACGGAGCCGAAATACGGGCATTATCAGTCGCTGTTCCCGATCGTACAGGGATGCACTTATCCCGATCTGCGGACCCGCTCGGCCGAGTTCGTCCGGCAGTTCGACGCCGACGGCTATGCGATCGGGGGACTGGCCGTGGGCGAACCGGCTCCGGTGATGTACGAGATGATCGGGCTGCTCGACGGCCTGCTGCCTCGCGACAAACCCCGCTACCTGATGGGCGTGGGCACGCCGGCCAATCTGCTGGAGGGCATCGAGCGAGGAGTCGACATGTTCGACTGCGTGATGCCGACGCGCAACGGGCGCAACGGCATGCTGTTCACTACGGAGGGCGTCGTCAATATCCGTAACGTGAAGTGGAAGGACGACTTTTCGCCGATCGACCCGGGTGCGACCTGTTTCGTCGACACGGTCTACACGAAGGCCTATTTGCGCCACCTGACCATAGCCGGCGAGATGATGGCCGCCCAAATCGCCAGCCTGCACAATCTTTCGTTCTATCTGTGGCTCGTGCGCGAGGCGCGCAGGCATATTCTCGACGGAACGTTCTCGAGCTGGAAGCCCGGAGCCGTCGAGCGGTTTTCGCGCCGGCTGTAATTTTTCGGCCCGGAAGCCGTTGTGTCTATGAGCGGAAAATTTTATTAACTTTGACCGTCGTCCGGATTCGCGGCAGGGCGCGGGTCGTTTTCCCGGATTTACAGAAAAGAGCATGAAGTTTCCCGGTGTCAAGATCATCGATCGCTACATAATCCGCAAGTTTTTGGGAACATACGTGTTCGCCATCGCGCTGATCATCGTCGTCGTCGTGATTTTCGACGCCGCCGAGAAGATCGACGACTTCATCGAGCTCAAGGCTCCGCTGTCGAAAATCATCCTGCAATATTATTTCAATTTCATCCCGTTCTTTATCAATCAGTTCAGCGGACTGTTCACGTTCATCGCCGTGATCTTCTTCACCTCGAAGATGGCCTATCAGACCGAGATCATCGCGATTCTGTCGGCCGGCGTCAGTTTCAAGCGGCTGATGTGGCCCTATTTCCTGAGCGCTGCGGCGATCACGCTGCTGAGTCTGGGGCTGAACCTGTACGTGATTCCCGCAGCCAACGGCGAGCGGCTCAAGTTCGAGATGAATTACATCAAGCGCATCAAGGGCATCAAGTACGACCAGCATATCTACCGCCAGATCGAGCCCGGTACGTTCATCTACATCCGCAGCTACTCCGACGACAAGCAGGGCGCGTCGTATTTCGCGCTCGAGTCTTACGAGGACAACGCGATGGTCTCGTCGCTGGAGGCCGCCAACGTGAAGCTCGATCCCGAGACGGGCCGATGGACGGCGCCGCGCAGCATTCGCCGGACGTTCGAAGGCGAGAAGGAGACGTTCGACAACACCCAGCCTCTGGACACGGTCGTCAACCTGAGTACGACCGAGCTTGGCCGCGTCGAGGAGCTTGTCAAGACGATGAACATCCACCAGCTGGGCCGGTTCATCGCTCAGCAGAAGATCAAGGGCTCGGACATGATCTCGCGCTTCGAGGTCGAGCGGCACAACCGTTTCGCCTATCCCGTCTCGACGTTCATTTTGACGATCATCGGCGTGTCGCTTTCGTCGCGGAAAGTGCGGGGAGGAACGGGGCTGCACATCGGTATCGGCATCGTGCTGGCTTTCTCGTTCATTCTGTTCAGTAAGTTTGCCGAAGAATTCGCCAAGGGCGGTCTGCTGCCCCCGTACGTTTCGGTCTGGATTCCGAATTTTATCTACGCGTTCATCGCTTACTGTCTTTACAAGAAAGCCCCGAAGTAGCCGGTTCGGGGCAACCGATCCGCCGGGGGGAGTTTCGGCCGTTTTCGGCCGAAAGACGACAGCTAGGTCCGGTAAGGGCTGATTTGAGGCCCGATGCGGTCCGGCGACGGCCGTTTGGCCGTTCTCGGTTATCCGCTCGGGGCAAGTTTCCGGTTTGTCGGTCATCGGGCAGGTAATAAAGATTCTTTTCAGGCATGGTCTGGAGCCGACGGGACCGGCTCCGTTATCGGGTCCGCCTGTTCGCAGCCGTGTCGGGACCGGTCGCAGTCTTTTGAGAGGATGTCCGTTCTCCCCGGAAGACGGTCGCGGCATGGGTTTTCTGTATCCTGCAGAATCAGCAGGGAATCGGACAGTTCCGAGATGGCTAAAATCCGGAATTCTTCGCGATACGGTTCGTCCGCTCCGTTCCGGACGAGGGTCCGCGTCACGATGTAGCGTCCGTTTTCGTTCCCGGCCGTCTCCGCCGGATCGAAACGGCAGGCCGGCTCGTCGAAAAGACGGTAGTCCGAGCGGCTTTCGTGCCTTCCCATGTAGACGAGCGTGACGATCCGCTCCGTCGCCGTGAACCGCATTTCGCAGGAGTAGCCCTTGGGGCCCGGGAATTGTACGATCCACTTTCTTTCCTGCAGACGCTCCGAAACACAGAGTTCGGACGATCGGGCCGGCGGCAGCCGGTCCGTGCGGACCAGCATGCGAGCATGAGCCCGATCCGGCAGATCGGCGTCGAAAGCGCCTCGCCGGACGGACGAAAACTCGCACGCTTCATTCCGGTTGCCATACCTGCCTCATTCCGATAGCCCTCGTTCTGCATCTGCGGCGGATTTTTGCGTGCGGCGGTGCCGAGGTACTGCGCTATTTCGGACTCCGCCGATCGTTTCCCATGCACTTCTCCGGCGATTCGGGTTTCCTGTACGGGACGGTGTTTCGTTGCTCGTATCGTCTTTTCCATCTCAGGAACAAGCCGAGCACGGCGAGTGTCGCCGCTCCTCCCAGCGCGTAGGAGAGATGCCGGGACAGAGCCAGTCCTTCGCCGGCGATGAAGATATAGGTCGAGCAGACGGCCGTCATGAACAGCGCCGGAATCAGCGTGATCGCATAGAGCTTGCGCTCGCGGACCAGATAGACCGTCAGGGCCCAAAGCGTGAACACGGCCAGCGTCTGATTGCACCAGGCGAAGTAGCGCCACAGGACGGCGAAGTCGATTTGCAGAATGACGAAGCCTACGATGAACAGCGGAACGGAGATGGCCAGCCGCTTGAGGATCGGCCGCTGGTCGAGGCGCATGAAATCGGCTACGATCAGCCGGGCCGACCGGAAGGCCGTGTCGCCCGAAGTGATCGGCGCGGCGATTACGCCCAGCACGGCGAGCAGACCGCCCAGCGTGCCGAGCCAATCCCGCGTGATCGAATTGACGATGATCGCGGCGTTGTCGTTGCCCGACGAGGCGGCGAACAGCGCGGTTCCTTCGTCGGTATGGAAAAAGTAGGTAGCCGCGGCCGCCCAGATGAGCGCGACGATCCCTTCCGTGATCATGGCTCCGTAGAAAACCGGACGTCCGTATTTCTCGCTGGTCATGCAGCGGGCCATCATGGGGGACTGGGTGGCGTGGAAACCGGAGATGGCTCCACAGGCCACGGTGACAAACATCATGGCCCATTTGGGCAGGCCTTCGGGGTGGACGATGCCCATGGACTCCCACAGCTCGGGCATGCTGTACTCCGGCTTGAGGATCAGCATGCCTGCAATGCCCACTGCCATGATGATGAGGCAGATACCAAAAAACGGATACACCTTGCCAATGATCTTATCCA
>OLRF01001357.1_pt1 | contig 25677 bp, 27 predicted proteins | sample 1672061 | NCBI WGS metagenome assembly OLRF01 (sample SAMEA3136641, study PRJEB25190) | human gut metagenome | reverse complement strand
GGATATCGGACCGGAAGGACCGCAAGGACCTAAAGGCGATAAGGGCGATACGGGGTCAGCAGGAAGTCCGGGTGCTCAGGGAAGCAGCGGTGCAACATTTACCCCAGCAGTATCTAGTGCGGGCGACATCTCTTGGACAAACGACAAAGGCCTTGCCAATCCTGCGACTGTCAACATTAAAGGCCCGAAGGGTGATAAAGGCGATGACGGAATACAAGGTTTGCAAGGCGTGCCGGGTCCTGCGGGCACGACTGACTACACGCAGTTGACGAACAAGCCTACGTCCGACACGACGCTTTCTGTCAGCGGCAAGTTTGCAGACGCTAAAGCAGTGGGCGACGCGCTTGCCAAGAAGGTGGGCTACGTCGCACAGACGGGAATCAGCGCCGCGGAGAAGGAAGTCGCCCGCACAAACATTGGCGCCGCTGACGCAAGCGACGTGGTGAGGCTCTCGGAACAAACCATTGAGGCAACTGACAAAGAACAGGTCTACACGAACCTCGGACTAATTCAAATGTTTAAAGAGCTTTGCTTGGAAAACGGAGCTACTCAGACAGAGATCGACGCATTGGAGTAAATGAGAGATGACGCTTACTGAAATCAAACAGAAGTATTTGGCTGCGGCCAAGGCCAAGCATATCGAGAAATACTGCATTCGCGACCACGAAGGGAAGATTGTGGCGAGAAGTAATTCTCCCGTTGTTCATGTCTTCAACAACGAAGCAGATGACGCATACGCCGCTGAGCACTACACGCTAAAAGAAGTTTTTAATGGCATGAAGTTTTGGCAGGGCGAACTCTCTCCCGCTGGATTGTTCCAATCCGCCGACGGTCAGTTCTACACAGAATCCGAGTTGCCAGAAAACACTGACGCATTCTGCACACAGCGCTACAGCAACGAGATAAAAGCTGAAAGAAACGCACGAATCAGCGACACAGACGACTATGTGAAACTGCCTGACATTACGGTTGCAAGAAGCGCAGGAGCCAAGAGATCAGCGCTGGAAGAGGCTGACAGAGTAGCCCTTGAGACATATCGACAACAACTCAGAGACTTAACAGAACAGGACGGGTTCCCGTTCGTCCAGTGGCCTGAGTTTCCTACCGCTTTGGCTTACGAGCTACAGCAGAAAGTCGATGCAAGATCACAAATGAGAGGAGGTTTCAATGTTTAAAAAACTGATGTCGCTGCTGTGCAGTCTGTTTGTGCCTAAACGGGCTGTAAACGGGGGGGTACTATCTATGGAAAGAGACCGTCTGAGCTAAGCATATCCGACTGTTTGACGGGTGCGGTGGCTGTCCAAACTGCAACATCTACGGGATATTTTGAATACGTCGCTCCAGCAGACGGGATAGCTTGGGTTTATGGCTCTAGTGCGGCTTTTGTAGGAACCCGCCCCGCTGGGTTGACTGACAACTGGACATCATTAGTCAGAAATTCAGCAGAGGGCTTAAACATAGCGGTTTACCAATACTTTAAGAAGGGACAGAAGATTCAATACCACTATGGACTAACAGCGGGAACGATCTACTGCTACTTCTGCCCAATTTAATAACGCCGAGCATTTAAGCTCGGCAAGGAGCTTAAATGCTAAAACAACTAATTCAACGACTGCTGGATAGTCGGACTACTCCAGCACAGGCGGCGCATAACGCCTCCAGCACTTACGCTGAGCCGACATTGTTCAATGGGAGATCTGCAGTCGACGAGTGCTGGACCAATAATTTATACACGGGCACTGCTCCATCAGATGGCTATTTGAATGTAAGCGGTACGGCCTATATGTATATGGCGAAGGGGGATGGTACGCTTCAAGTCCAGATCGGCGGTGCTCAGATTTCTCAGGTAAGTCCCCTGTCGGGTCAGGGTTTCAACATGATGGTGCCAATCAGCAAGGGCGCTACATTCTCTGTCAACGGCGCCTGCCTGAAAGATATTACTGTACGATTCTTTAAGTCAATCGGGGGGGGGGTATAATAGTTTTGTTCGGAGGGCTGTGTCATGCTTAAAGCCCTCGTTCAATTATTTGCCGAAAAGTTTCTTCAAGGTAAATATCCCGACATTGCTTATCAATGCGGACCAAGTACCAGTTCACAAAGCCAGACAATCTCAGGAAACGGCCAGAAGAACATTGTGGCGCCATTTACAGGTTGGGCTGTCCTTAAGATTGACGGTGCGCCAAACAACACATGGTTTAGGCTTGAAAACTCCACAAGAGGCACTGCATACCTCTCCAATGCAATTTGCGAATACAAAGCGGGTTCTATCCCGATGCAAAAAGGAGATATTCTTATTTTTGACATCGGCTCTAACGCGAACCAAGGCTCTCTTCTGCTTATCTCTCTTGAAGCAACAAAATAACTTCGGAACAGGAGGTGCGTCATGCTGAAATCATTGTTTACGCTCCTCCTCTCCAAGTTCGTGAAGAAAAGCGACACGGAGTTTATTGCACAACAGGCTATGCCTGAAGGCTGGGGTAGGCGGGTTTTATTAAAAGACAACGTGCTCGGAAAAATTCAAGATGTGTACACGGCCCCATCTAATGGCTATCTTTGCATAGACGGAGGGAATGCACTAGGGTTCATCGCTATTAACGGATCAGTGCATTCTCGTATTCAAGTTGCAAACGGCTCTCTTTTATGGCCTCAGATTTTTGTGACTGCAATTAAAGGTGCAAAACTTAACTATGAGATTGAAGTGACTTCAGGACAAACACAAGGTACTAGCGTTTACTTTGTGCCATCATCAGGAACTCCTTCTTAACCACTCCGCCCCTCACTTCGAGGGGATTTTCATCAGCATTTTTTCTCTTTGCCCGCGCGGTCCTCTTCGAAAATCAATGAGATTCATAGGAGAACTCAATGCCGCAACTAGCGAAAAAATACGAGCGCGTCAAAGATTTCACAAATGACGCGGCAAACGCGACTGATCACAACGCAGTCAATCAAGAACTCGACAGCGTGAGCGAAAGCATCAACGGCCTCAGAACAAATCTCGGCAGCATTCTGAACGACGACGGGACGGTAAAAGAAGGAATTCTGGGATCGAACCAAGTTTCCGCAGAACTCAAGGCGACGTTAAAGGCCGAACTCAAAGGGGCAAAAGGAGATCCTGGGCAAAAAGGGGATCCGGGAGAAAAAGGCGAGAAGGGCGATCCTGGCCCCGTCGGCCCGTCCTTTTCAGCGGACGTGCAACGCCCTATGTCATACCGAGCGCTCTACAACGATAGAGCTGCAGGGTTTTCTTTCTTAGCGACAGACCAAGGGAAACTGTATTGGAAACTGTCCGATACCGTCGGGGATTGGAGCAATGGCGTTCAATTTGGCAAAGGCGAGAAAGGAGACCCTGGGCAAAAAGGAGATCCGGGAGAAAAAGGTGATCCTGGTCAGAAAGGAGACCCTGGCGTCAAAGGCGATCCTGGGCAGAAAGGAGACCCTGGGAAGGACGGCCTGATTACATCAATCGACACAAACGTCGTACGCAAAAGCTTGGTGGGAAAAACGGCCGTGTCCGCTCGGCTGATTGTGAGCAATGGACAACTGCAAATCAAACTGGAGACTGAGTAATGGCCGAAACGAAAAATCTTGGCTCTTTAATGACGGAATTAAAGGCGCGGCTCGGATTTGTAACGCAGGGACCCGCTTCCCACAACAACGATCCGATCATGAGGAGCTTTCTGCAGGAAGCGCACGATTATATTTACGAAGAGCTGGAACACCCCCGCACTAAGCGAGTTGCCAGAATCAAGCTTGCTAAGAAATCGAAACTCTACGACTGTCATGACGACATCCTCGACGAGGACATTGAGCCGTCGACAATCTCTCGCTTCTGGATCGCTGACGGCAATGAACGCTATTCGCTTCTCTACGGCATTGATGACGGCATTCGCTCTTCTGAGGACGAACCTGAACGCCCTGTTCGCTGGGATTGGTATGACGGCCAGATAGAGCTATGGCCTGCTCCTGACTCAGATAACTACGAACTAGTGCTCGAATATCTGTCCGGAAAGCGGCGCTTTGAGCGTGACACAGACGTTCCGTCCGTGCCATCTAGGCTCGTGTTTCTCTATGCGTTAGCTCAGGCCAAGGCGCACTATCGGCATCCGGACTACCAGGCGGCAGCCACTTCCTTTGATCAATTACTCAAGGTCGAGCGTGGGAAACACGTTTTCAAAACGAATTATGGAAGCCCTTCTGTAGGACGCAAGGGCTGGTTTGTTGAACGAGGGGCTGACGGCATTGATCGGGCTCGCTTCTACGAATAGGAGTTCCCATGCCGATTATTTCATTCACCAAATTTGATCTGGGAATTGACCTAAGGAAAGGGCCGGCTGTATCTGACGCAAACCGCCTTCAGGAATTAAAAAACGGTTACGTCACGACGGGCTTGGCAATTTCCAAAAGACAAGGCCTCACCAAGGTGGCAGACCTTGAGCCGGGCACAAAAGGGCTCTTTGCTTATAACGGCAAATTAAATACGTTCTATTGCGGATCCTCTGAGATCAATCACGCCAACACGCTTTTCAAGGCTAACCGCCTCTATAACGACAACTCGGCCGTGACAGACGTGCATTTTGCCGACGCATTTAACGGATATATCTATGTGGCGGTGACTCATGCTAACGGGCAAACTAAACACCATTATTTGGACGGCACTTCAACGCTGATTACGGATCAAAACTGCCCGCATTCCAAAGCGGTCCTAAAACTGGATTCAAAAATATTTGCTGTCGGCACGCGTGGCGATACCGTCCGATTTAGTGCTACCGGCAATTGCCGAGATTGGACCTCTGCAAACGATGCCGGTTTTCTGCCGACGGGGCTGAACGCAACGGGTGAAAAAACAGCCAACGCTCTTGGGATCTATCAGAACAAATTGGTTGTACTGAGCCGCGACAACGCCCAAATCTGGAGCACTGATCCTGATCCAAACGCGATGGGAATGGCCGACCGTGTAGAGAACGTCGGAACCTCTTTCCCGAAAACTGTGGCGACAGTTTCCGGTGACCTATACTTTCTCTCGGACTACGGTTTCCGTTCCATTACAACGCTCGCATACACGGACAACCTGGCCGATGTTGACGTCGGCTCTCCGATTGACTCACTTGTTCGCTCGCGCCTTAAAGAAACCGACGCGGTTCCTCAGTCCTTCTACTTTTATGGAACGGGTCAGTACGTATGCTGCCTGGGCAAACACCTTTTTGTTTATTCGCTGTCCCGCACGTCAAAAATCTCAGCGTGGTCGCAGTACCTCTTAAATGAGCGCGTTGATTCTGTCGCTCAGCTGGGACAAGAAATGTACATTCGATGCGGAAACGAGGTTTTCCGACTGGACGAAGAGTCATACACGGACGATGGCGAGGCCTTCGAGGTATTTATAGAAATACCGTACATGGACCTTAAGAAGCCTGGAGAGCTGAAGAGAATTTACGGTGTAGATGTCGTATGCGAAGGAGAGTGTGAGCTGGCAGTAGGCTACGACGAGCGAGACCGTGACGCTTATACGCCAGAAGTCCACATAGACGGCAATACACGCCCGGGCGGACTGATTCCGATTGAGTGCATGGGCACGGCATTTTCTTTTCGAATCCGGAATTTCACAAAGAAAAAGTTCCGACTCGATGCACTAACAATCTACTTTGACGTTCTGGGGCCCCTATGACTTTTCATATTGAAGTAATTAGAAGCGGCAACATAGAGCGATTCTGGCCGGATACCGCGTCGCTTGTTGAGCGCTGCGTAAAAAATGCTGTCCATGGCGAATACGAAACAAGCGACATCAAGGAACTTATTGCTCACGATCGCATGAGTGCCTTCCTCGTTTATGAAGATAACCTCCCGATTTTTATCTGCGTGTTTGAGTTTTTGGTTTACCCGCGAAAAACGGTAGTAAATATTTGCGCCGTCGGCGGCAAAAAAATTCTTCAGTGTTTCGAGTACTACAGAAAATACCTATTTGAGTATTGGCGGGCGTGCGGAGCCAGCGACATGCAGGCCGAGGTTTCTCCGGCGATGGAGAGATTACTGGCACCCGCAGGATTCAGAGAGATTTACCGAACAGTGAGGAGACCGATTTCATGATTAGCGTTGAACTACAGAATTTTTTGGCCGAGCACGCCGCTTTTTTGGAAGGGCCTGCGTTATTCGTCAAGTACGGCAAAGGCGGCTCTAAGTCGAGTGACCGTTACGCGAAGTACTCGATGGAGCAAGAACAGCTGCGCCAGAAGAAAATCAAAGAGGCGACTGACACCATCAACAACATTTTCAATAATGCGAATCGGGATTCACTTTACCGTCAGCACCGTGACGCGGTTTATAAACTGAATACGGACGAAGTAAACCGTCAGGCACAAGATGCCGAGCGCGCTAATAGATTTGCACTGGCCCGCAACGGATTACTGGGTGGGTCGGTTGACGTCGATTCTAACGCCGAACTTGATAGACGCACGAACAAAGGCCTGCTGAATGCGTCAGGCATTGCAGATGACGCGGCCGCAAAGCTCAGAGTCAGCGACGAGGCAACAAAACAGAATCTTTTACAGCTTGCTCAGACCGGCATCAGCGGATCTGACGTGGGATCTATGGCCAATGCTCAGTTGGCAAACAATATCAATCAAGGTGCCGCGGACCAAGCGATCGCTCAGGTCGGCCAGCTCTTTAACGACTTGACCAATGCCTATCTCTTTAACAACGCGGCCAAGCAAATCTCAGGCCAGAATGCCGCGCTTAGAGGCTTGTACGGTCAACAGAATACGGGCGTTTCCGACACTCACTCGTCTTACGCAGGTTCGTAATCGATGCAAAAGAGTTTGTCTTTACCGGAAATTAAAGTGCCGGCACTCTCAAAAGAATCTCTGGAAAAAGTACGGCGCTTTGAGTCGCTTCTGATGAAAGGGCCTCAGACGGCAATTCAGGTTGAGTCCGTTCTGCATGCAGGCATTTATTCCAGGTCAATCCGCATTCCAGCCGGGGTCGTGATCACGGGCGCACTGCTTAAGGTTCCGACGATTCTCCAGCTCTATGGCGACTGCATTTTGAATCTGGGCGATGAGGCGGCCGAAGTAAAGGGTTTCGCGACTTTTAAAGCAGAGGCGGGTCGCAAACAAATTATTTGCGCATTAACCGATACATATGTCACCGCCTCCTTTGCGACGCAGGCAAAGACAGTAAAAGAGGCGGAAGACGAGGCGACAGAAGAGGCCTCGCTTCTAACCACGAGGAGAAATAAATGAGTTTCGTAACGGCGGCCATGTGGGTCGGAGCGGCATTAGCCGCGGCAGGAACGGCGGCGAGCGCCTACGGTAACAGTAAGGCAACCCGTCAGGCCAACTCAATTTTGACGACTGCGCTCGCAGAGAGCGGAAAGAACACCGACAAAGTTCAAGATGAATTATTAAAAGCGTTGCCAGAGTTCGAAACAGACAGCCGCGTTAAGGCTCAGGAAGAACTGGCTGAGCAGACCAAGGACAACGTAGGAACAGCAGTTTCCGACGCTCAGATTGTTCGCAACTCTGAGAAAGGGACCACGGGCGACGTATCCAGCGATTACGAAACGAGCCGAGCTAAGCAAAACGCTCAGTCCTTAGAAGATATTCGAAATCTCGCTCAAATGATGGGCAACGTGACATCTGCTCAACGGCTTCGACAGCAAGAAGGATTTAACGTTGCCGATCTAACGAACCGAATCAACTTACTCAACAACTTTAATAACGGCAACAACCGAGTTGCGCAGCTGCGAGCTCAGGCCGCGGCCAATGGACAGCAAGGCTGGAAGGTTGGAGGACAACTGGCAGGCGCCTTGGGTTCGGCATTGATGATGGGAGCGGGGCTTGCGGCGGCCGCACCCGCTACAGCAGCCACAACCGGAGTGGAAACCGGATTAGGCGCAACCTCTGTAGCAAACGGAATTACGCCTGCGGCCTCTGAGGCTATCGGAGGCGGAGTCCTTACACCCGCGGCAAGTTCTGCGTACTCATCGGGGCTTCTGGCGCCTTCTGTTGCAAAAACGATGGCTGCACCAAGAGTCGCGGCGACATCCGGCGGTATATCTAAGTTCTTCACGGGCGTTCCTGCGCTGCTTGGGTGGAGGAAATAATGAGATTTACGTTATCAAATAATGGCGTAAACGCGCTTTCGAACAGCTTGCGGGGCGTGCTTTCTTTGCCGGCTCAGCTGGCGTTAAACCGCATGCAGTTAGAAAACAGGCACCTCGTAAACGAAGGCGCGGTCCGCAAAGCCCTTTCTAATGTGGCGCTTAACCAGCAGAAATACGACGCCGTTCAAAGAGTCATGGACAGTTTTCAAGGCCAAGACATGACGAACCAGGGCGTACGCAACGCCGCCATTGCGGCTGTCAACGGGAAGGCCTATATGCCGTTCCAGAACATCGGGAACACGGGACAGGTATTCGACCAAGCGACGGGCGCAGTTTCTGACAATACGAATGGCCTCAGTAAAATTTTTGCGGGCGTCCAAGCATCTATCGCCAATCGGAACAACGCGGCGGCGGCCGCTTCGATGGCGACAAAGGCGCTAAGAGAAAAACAGACAGAAGCAGGCGGCTTTGCGCCTCGAGCGGTAGGCACGGGATCAGTGAAAGAGCCGAAACTCGCGTGGACTGTTGCCGACATGATCGGTGACGGCAAGGATTTGAACGGCAAGCCCACCGTGTCTCCTGAGCAGTATGCCAAGGTCAACGACTGGTCCATCAAAACTCAAGGTGTGCCACTTAATCCCAATACTGCGATGAAGTACTTCCAAGAAGTTATCGCACAACCGCATGCCGAACCAGAGGACTCAGACACGAGCAGAGGAGATTCAAATCAGTTTTTTAGTCATATCTTCAATTTTGCAAAGGGGATGTTTCCGGCAGGTTCCGAACCTATGTCGGACCAAATTCCTGAAACACCCGATACAAAAACAGAGTTTCCCGCACAAGCTCAGACCTCGCCATTGGTGGCCCCTCAACCTGATATTAAAACGGCCCCCGACTATTTAGCTGAGCGCCTCGGCAAAGAGGATTTAATCGCTCAAGTAGAAGCGGGAAAACTGAGCCCAGAAGAGGCGCTTGCCATCGCTAAACAAAACGGCTGGAGAATCGAATGAGTTTTATTGATGATTTAAAGGCGGCTGAAAATTCTTATCGGGCCCGAGTTGCTACTAATGCTCAACCACATCAGCCGGCAAACGATGATTCCTTTTTGGCAAGGCTGGAGCTAGCGGCAGAAAAAGGGCGCACGGCCTATCAAGCAAACCAGTTTGAAAAATTCCACGATACCGGCAATCTCGACGAGGTTTTAGAAGAGCAGATTGCCAACGCAGATAATCCACGGGCCGGCATTGAAGCGTTCAATCAAAAGCTGAACATTGAAAATCCGTACTACACGCCGCCTCAGAATCCTGAGGGGCTGACAAATCTCCAAACTCTGGAGAAAGCAGTTGAGCCGGTGCACGATGCTTACGCCAGAGTTTTCACTATTCCAACGGAACTCGCGAAGACAGCTGCAGGAATGGTGCGCTTGGCAACGGGTGACAAATTTGATCTGCCGAAAAAAATTTACGGCGGAATTGAAAACGTCGAAGGTGAGTTTGAAAACAACATCCTGAGTGAAGAAGCCAAGCAGCAGGCAAAGAACGTATCTGACTATTTGAATGACGATACGAGAGGGCTGAGCGAGTTGCCCAGAGTGGCAATGGAGAATCCCAGGGAGGCTATTGGTACAGCGATTAAAAGCCTAGGCTCAATGCTGGTTCCTGCGGCCGGGGGTGCCGGTGCATTACGAGTTGCGAACGCGTTAAAGGGGGCTCTGTCTAAAGCCGCGACAGAAAAAATACTCACGGCAGGCGTGGCGGGGACAAACGCCCTGATGAATGCCGCGGATACGTTTAATGAAACTGAAGAGGTTTCTCTTCCTGACAGATACAAAGGAGCAGGCGTATCAGGTGCGATGTCTTTGCTTGCCAACGCATTGACCGGAGGCGCGGCAGATAAGACTCTGGCGAAAGTTCTTACCGGCGGAGCCGGCCGCAAGAGCGGCGTTCCTCTGCCACGAGGTATGGCTATCGGCGGCCTTAAGGACGCAGGCAAAGAAGGCATTGAGGAAACAATCGAAGAAGGCGGCAATGCGCTTGGCGAACAAGTTGCGCGCAAAGAAGAGATCAATCCGTTACGTACTTCCAAACGCGGAGCGTACGGCGGCATTATCGGTGCCGGCACGGGCGGCGCGGTCGGCTCGCTGAGCAATATAAAAACCAACAACACCTCTTCGTCCAGAGTGCGACAGGCTCTGGCTCAAGCGCTTCAGCGAGGCGACATCACGCCGGAGCAGGGTGTTGACGTGGCCGAGCTTATCTCTCAACTCGGCAGCAACACGCTACAGCCTAGATACACAGCCTCAGAAAACAAAGCGCATCCGACACAGCCGGCACAGTCGCCTCAGCCTGAAACGCCGCCTGTTCTTCCGAGCGGACAAGGAGCCGCGGCGCAACTTCCGCCGCCAGTAGAAGAATCACCAGCGGCTGCAACAGCAACGCCTCCGAGCTTACCGCCTCCGGAGAGTGCAACTCCGGCCGGATCGACGCCTAACACTCCTCCCAACCTTCCGCCTTCAGTGAATGCTGAAGCAGGGGCGAAGAAGGCAGAGGACACGAGCACTTCTCCGGCGGCGACACCTCCTGCTTTAACTCAAACACCGCCTGCGGCAACTCAAGAACAAGGCTTCAATCCGCCTTCGGCTTCAGACGCAAAAGGCGGCTTTGTTCTGCAAAACAGAAATCGTTCGACGAAGGCTTCTATTGCTCAAATGCACAACATGGCTAATCACCTAGACTTCGGCCGAACTTCGTTCAGTCGGAAACTCGCAGACGGAGCCCCTGTTGTCGCCTACGGCCAGGTGCCTGATGCTCAGCTGGGACGAAAGGATTACGCGGTTGACGAGCAGGGGCAGAGGATCCCCGTGCAGTACGCTGTAATTGAAGCCGATGACGTTCTCACCTCTAACGACATTGACGGCAACGTTATTCCAAACTACGGTGCGTTTGACAGAGTAAACGCCATAGCCGGCAACGGTCGAATCACGGCTATGCAGCACGCCTACAAAATCGGTACGGCTTCTAAATACCGCTCAGAGTTTGAGGCCGACGACATGCACGGTGTGGATCCTGCTGTCATCAAATCGATGAAGCACCCGATTCTTGTGCGCGTCATGCCGAACGATCAGGTCACCTCCGATATCGGCGATCGCACGAATACGGTGAGCAACCTGCAAATGAATCCGATTGAGACGGCTCAGAACGACTCCAATCGGGTTGATCTCACGACGATTAAGTTCAATCAGGACGGCTCGCCCAGTGCTGAATCTGTAGCTGAGTTTGTAAAGCGGCTGCCGGAGCAGGAGCGTGCACAGTTAATCAGTCCTAGCGGGCAGCCGACAATACAGGCTATCGACCGTTTGAACAATGCTATTTTCCAGAAAGCTTATAAGACGGACCGCTTGACTGAGTTGTACGCCATGAGCGTTCGACCGGAAGGGAAGCGGCTCATCAATATTCTGGCTCGCCTGGCGCCTTATGCGATCAAATTAGAGGGTGCAGGCGACTTAGATATTCGTCCGCTGATTGTGGACGCAGTGAGCGAAATCCTTGAAGGCATTAAAGCAGGCCAGCAGATTGAGGATCTCGCACGCCAAACAAACGCGTTCTCCGATCCGGACGTGATGGAGTTCAAGAAACTCTTTGCTATTGATCAGAGAGGTATTGAAAAGCCGCTGGCGATTTTGCAGTCTGCGATTGAGTTTGCGGCAACTGCTGCCAAAGACTCTGATGAAGGCAACATGTTCGGCTACGAGCGGCCAGGACGCGCCGATATAATGCACAAATACGAGGAGGAGATGGAGGCTACTTATGGCGAAAAGTACACTGGATTCACAAAGACTCACGAAGACTCCAAGGGGCCTGTCAGTACTCAAGAAAATGCTTCAGGGCGGGACGCCGGAAGAGATCAAGGCCAGAATGACACCGGAAGATCTTCAGACGATCAAGGAAATGGTCAACCGCAAGAAGCAGAAGTAAAGGCAGAAGCAGATAATTCTCCTTGGGAAAATCCACGAAAAGCACCCAACGTATCCAGCGACGACACTATTTCTGAAGAGGATGTTCTGAGCAGACAAGAAGGATTTAAGTTTTCTAAATCCTCTGGCTGGCATGAAGATTCTGAATTAACAAACGGAGTTAAGGAGCTTTTCGGAACAACCTACGATCCGCATGAAACCGGATACATGATGCAGGATGGTGACATGCTGGACATGACTGGAGCTCATGAGGTTGATCCGTCCGACAAGGAGATTCGCCGATACATGCGAGGTCAACGAACGGTTGACCATAGAGAGGTGGCGGGAGAAAACTACTCAGGGTTTTCCACTGAGGACTTATTCGCGAACGAAGGGCTAAAGGACCGTTCAGAATATATGTACAACTTCATGGCTCGCACCGGAGCTATGCGGATGGATTACGACTCCAGTATTGGAGCGCTAAGCCGTCAGCCAACAAAAGCTCAAGTGCAGATGTTGGCGCAAATGGGCGATGACAATGGGTTTCTTGTTCTTTCCTATTACACGCCTGAAGGCCGAATTGTGGACGAAACGGAGCTTGACGGTCGTATCACTCAGAGAAAGATCAAAGAGTTTTTTGAGCAAGCCGAGGAAAAGGCTGATAGCGGAGTTGCCGGAGCTTATGCTTCGAAAAATAGAGCCGAGGGCAAAGAGAAAGAAACCGTTCAAGCTGCCCGTACGGAAATTTCTTCAATGGTCGGAGAGTCGACGGTCAAAGCCTTGGAAGAAAGCGGACGAGTAGAAGTCGTTGGCTCTCTGGAAGATTTGCCGACTAAAATCTCTGAGAAGATGAACTTCAGCCGAGCGTCCAACGTTGATCACCAGCAAAGATACGAGAACGCAATAAAGAAGCTTCAGGCGGCTTTAAAAAATAGAACTTCCGCCCACAGAGTGGCGTTCAATGACTCACTAAACGGCTGGATTGATATTGACTGGGGTAAATTGGGCGAAATCTTAGATGAGATTCAGTTCAAAACTAAGGGAGCAATGGGCCTTTCGCACATTATTGAAAAGCGCTCTATCAAAGACCAACTTTCACCTGAGGAGATTGCGGGAGTCCTGAGGAAACTGGTAAGGACATTGATTGATGGAGAGGTGAGCTTCCAGAACAACAGAGCGACTCTAACTTATAAAAATTTTAGAGTGGGTGTGACTAGATTGAGCGGAAGTAACAACTATGTGCTCACGGCCTATGGCTCTTTTCCCAAAAAAGCAGAAGCCGGATCCTCAAGTCTCCTCGATCCGGCTGGTCAGCCTCCTGCCACTTCGCTACCTCAGAGGAACTTGTCTCCGAGGGACCGCAACAGGAACTTATCTGCTATTGCTGACATTATCGTCCGAGAGAACTTACTTATCAAGTACTCCAAAGATGGTACTGTCCAAGGCATTTACGATCCTGCAACAGGCAAGTCCTACATCATTGCGGGCAATATCAAGAAAGGCGAAGCGCGCGGCGTCTTTATGCACGAAATCGGCATTCACATGGCTGCGGATAAAGAGTTTCGCCAGACCATGAAGCCGATAATCAAACGAGCTCAGCAGATTGTAAATGTCGGATTCAGAAATGGAGATCCGACGGCAATTGAGGCTCACAAGCGCTTGATTGATGCAGGAGAACAAGAGTCGAACGCAGAAGAGGCCTGTGCATATCTTACCGAAGTTGCGGCAAATTCTAAAAAACTGAGCGGACCGATCCGCCAGTGGTTTAGACGCTTGAAAGCCGCGATCAATGCTTGGCTCATTCGTCACAACTTCAGGGATGTGAATAAGCTCAGCGCTCAGGACATTGTGGACATTGCAATGTCGAACGTGCGCGCAATGGCCAAAGAATCCGTCAAGGCGGCAAATCCTCAGTACCAACAGCCGAGTTTGGCCGTGAAGTTCTCGGTCAATAAAGAGGCGGGGCCCGGAGGCAGTCACTCCAGAAATACGTCTTGGGGTCTTGGTCCCATTTGGACTAAGGACGAGTTCGGCGATTACAAATTTAACTGGGGTGAAAAACTCTATGACGGCGGCGCGGCAATTATGAAGCGTACCTTCGATTTAATCGACAATCTGGCCAATAACAAATTCCAGCTTGGAATGATGGGCAAAGAGTTACGCCAGCAGATGAGGCAGTTTAAAGCCGACAAGGACAACATCATGCGCGAGCTGGAACCGATCGTCAAGGAGATGAGCACATGGAAAGATTGGGAGCGCGTTCAGGTTTCAGACATTATTGAAAAGTGCTTGGCCTCAAACGTTGTTCCGTCTGAAAAGGTCATGAAAGTGGCCTTGGCTATGCAGGACCTTTTCAATCGGCAAACGGATGAGCTTGTAGCTCTCGGTGGAATTTCCAAAGAAGCAGCGGATCGTTGGCGAGGCCAGTATCTCCCACGTATTTACAACCGTGCTCAAAAAGAATTTCAGCAGAGTGTTTTCGACGAGTTCTTTGGGCGCAAAAAACCGATTGCATCAATTACCGGAAACCACCTCAAAGGACGCGGCAACTTCCAGATCGCTACCAGTGAAAAAGAAGTTGCTCAGTACGTCCAGATGGGCTTTGAGGTTCGTGACCAAAATTGGGAGTTTGAGAACGGAAAACTGAAATATGTCGGATCCGACCCGCGGGTTGAAACGTTGTTTGGCAAGGATCCTGAACAAGTCATTTCCGAAGGCGTGACAGTTTGGAAAGACTACACCTTTGAAGAGAGGGCTCTTATGGGTGAAGTGCGTGACTCTTTAACGCGATTTGTACTCGGCTATATGGCCACTCAAAGAGATTTGGCCGTCATGCGCTTGTATAACAATCTTTCCTCTGATTCTCGATTTTCCCGAGGCTCTCCTGCTGACGGATATGTGTTCGTTCCTAAAATTGATATTGAAGGAGCTCCGGGAGTTAAGAAATATGGAAATCTTTCAGGTCGTTATGTAACTCAGGAAGTCTTCGCTCAGTTGCAGAATGTGACAAGGGAAACGAACGCGTTCCTAAAAGCCTATCGCAAAATGCTTTCAGCCTGGAAAGAGGGCAAGACGGTTTTAAACCCTGTCGCGCACTTTAATAACACGGTTGGCAACTTGACGATGGCTCACTTTGCAGGAGTTTCTTACTGGGACCTCGGGGCCTATGCGGAAACGGTCAACGAGTTCATAAAGGGAGAAAAGAACTCTCCTCTGATACAGGAGGCGTACAAGTACGGACTTTTCTCAGGCTCATTTACGAAAGAGGAAATGGCAAAACTCATCCCCGATCCGACCTTGAGGAGCTTGCTTAAGAGCAGTGAAAGCGGGCTGGATAAGACCATTGATTTTGTAAACGGGTTCTTGAGCTGGGGACTTCGTTCGAAACTTCGCAGTGCTTACGAGTTTGAAGATGCTTTCTTCAAGTTGCTGCTCTACAAACACGCCAGATACGACGCAATGATGAGCCCTGAGGATGCCGTTGACTATGCGAACACGTACATTTTTACTTATGACGACTTGCCTTCAGGCGCAGCCAAGATTCGCGATTACGGTATTCCGTTCTTTGCTTGGACGTATAAGGCTATTCCCTGCTTGCTTAAAACAGCGATGGTCCATCCTGGCAGGTTTTTAGCGCCGGCGGCAATCCTGTCTTCGCTGAAGATGGCTACGTACTTCCTATTGGCCGGAGGCGGTGACGACGATAACCTGCTTAAACGCTGGGATCGTGCTCAAAAACTTCAGGACTACGAAGAAAAAACCATGCCTGAGTACATGAAGGGCATGACTGCTTTTTTCACTCCGAAGAGCGTTCGCATATGGAACGATTCCCTCACTGGTGAGGCTCAGTTCCTGGACATTAGCCGATGGATTCCTGGTGGCGACATGTTTGACGCAGATAATCAGATGGGTGGCATTGATATTTTTCAGCCGATCATGCCAAGTCATCCGCTTATTGGTATTGCATTAGCCATGGTGGCAAACAAGGATTCATTCACCGGCAAGGAGGTCGTAAACGAACTCGGCGACACGGATTCAGAGAAATTCCAGAAACGAGCAGAGTGGCTCGCTAAAAACCTGAGTCCTTCGCTTGCTCCGTGGTCGTATCACGGCACCAGACTAGCTCAGGCAATCTCCTACGAAACCGGCTACGGGTTCTTAAAAGATACTCCAGGCGCAAAAACGACTCATGAGGTGCTTACCAATTGGTTCGGCAAAAACGGGTTTACAGGAAATCACGTACCGATGGAGTTGAGCCGCGCGCTTGAGCATTCCGTAGGTATTAAAAACCGCCTGGTCGATTTCGAGTATCAAGAGCAGATGGCGGGCGTCAAGGCTCGCGTAGAGATCAATGCGATTAAGCAGCAGTACCGAGCAAAAGCAAGGGCCGCGGCTCGGCAAGGTCTCCCGATGAGTCAGCTTGAGGATGCTCGCAAAGATGCTTATGAACGCATTCAGCGAATTATGAAAGAAGAGCAGGAACGGAGAAAAGGGATCGAGGCGAGTAAGCAGCAATTAAACAAATAGCATTCCTAGCTTTGGCGTCCTTGAAAAATAATTCATCAAGGACGTCATTTTTTATCTGCGTTCGAGCCGTTTGTTCAGACAATAGAAAGCGCGTCAATGAATAAAACAAATCCCAAGACCGTTTGGAAGTCATTGACACTTAGCGCCGCTTGGCGGCAACAGGAAAAACAATGATGAAACCGACGGAATTAATAAACACGTTGGTCGTTTTTGTCGGAGGCTTCGGGCTGATAGCCGGAATGATCCGATACGTGGACGACTGGCGCGAAAAACGCAAAGAACGACCGATTGAGTTTTCAGTGATGGACGCCTTGTGGGAGTCTTTTTCGGGAGGCCTCACGGCGATCGGTGTGTTTTGGATTTTGCAGGGCTACGGCATAAACGAACTGGTTTCTGTCGGAGTTTCCTTCATGGCGGCGTACCTGGGTGTGCGCGTAATCGTTTACTACGTTAGGAAATTTTTAGATAGGAACTTAGGAGAGAAACAATGACAGTTTTACTCAACGAGTGGTCAATTAGGTTGTGCCGATCCGTTGCTATTGCTATAGCAGTGTGTTTCGGTTTTTTGCTCGGCCATTACTACTGCGAACGCAGTGTAATTTTCGACGAGATTAAGCACGGGATTTGGGCCAATGAGCAGGCCATACACAACAACACCAAAATGATTCAAGAGCTCTACAAATACCACGAGGCGGCTAAATGAGAAAACAAAACGTCTTGTTATATCCGGTAGAGCTCGCCGCTCCGTTTGTAGCTAAGTGGGAAGCTGACAATAAACCGAAACTCACCGCTTACAAATGTCCTGCGGGCAAATGGACGATCGGGTTTGGCCACACGAAAAACGTGTTTCCGGGTGAAACCATCACAAAAGAGGAAGCATATCGCCTTCTGGAAGAAGACTTGGAGAACACTAAAGAAGACCTTGCTAGGCTGATACACATCGACATTACCGAGAACGAGTTTGTCGCTTTGATGAGTTTTGTGTTCAATTTCGGTTTGACCAAGTGCAGACGTTACACGTTGTTCAAAAAAATCAATGCTCAAGATGTTGAGGGGATAAAAGAATGGTGGCCGAAATATGTCAACCCTGGCTCGAAGTTTGAAGACGGGTTGAGAAGGCGCCGAAACGCAGAACTAGAACTCTTTTTCAGAAAATGATCCGAGTAATCCTAATTACAGCCGCCGTCATGTTTTTCTCGGTGCTCGGTTATCACTTCGGCCAACAGGAAACAGAGTTGCGCTGGACGCAGGAGCGGGAGCGGCTACTTGCTCACCAGATAGAAACGTTACATAGAAAGGATAAAGAAATTGCGCAGTTGGAAAAGTCTATTGGTGTCCTTAACGATTCTGCTCTCAGGGTGCGCGAGCGAGACGCCGCGATACAGCGAAAGTTACAACGCGAGCTTGGAGAGTGTGGTCGATTTAGACCAGCACTTGAAAAGTGTTCAGCAACTCTTGCAGAATGTGCAGAGCACGCAGTCAGCGATAGACGAATCATTGAAAGATGTGCAATCCAACTCAGGTAAGGAGAAAGGAAAATGACTGAACTTGAAAAACTCGGTATTCCAAACAGCAAGAGGACGAAGTGTGAAGTCTGGACCCGCGTGATGGGCTACCATCGCCCAGTCGATTCATTTAATATCGGGAAACAGGGAGAAGTGGCAGAGCGGAAATATTTTGACGAGAAGAAGTGTTGTTGTCGAAAGTAAAAAGTAGAAGTTTCAGACATTAAAAAAGGCGCTCAACGCGCCTCAACTTTTTTCTACTGGTGGTGCTTTTGGTGGTGCTTTTTAAAAACTCTCTTGCAAGTTATTGATTTAAAAAGCCAGTTGGCGGAAAGGGTGGGATTCGAACCCACGGATGAGGATCGCTCATCGCCAGTTTTCAAGACTGGAGCATTCAACCGCTCTGCCACCTTTCCGAAGAAGAACTGAATTATACGCAATTTCGTAAAACAGGCAAATTATTAAAGATCGGCAGGTATCCTGACGGAATTTTTTGAGGAATTTTCTCAGTCGTCTGACTAAAGTAGCTCTAAGGAGGTTCGAGAAGGATTAGCTCTGGGTTCTCGAATGAGAGTAGGAGGCTTTACAAGTTGTCCAAGAATTCCTTTGCCTCTGATTCCAAAATATTGTCGTTAGATGGTCATTCTATGCTGTCGCATAACAGTTCAAAGGCATCACAGTAACGATACCTCTGACGATCATTTCGTTTGCCCTTTCCATGGTCATTGCTGTTGTTGTGGCATTGATCCAGTACTCTAAAGTTCCGGTCCTTCGCCACATTTGCCGCTTTTACGTTTGGGTGATCCGAGGAACACCGCTTCTTGTCCAGTTGTACGTCGTTTTCTTCGGACTTCCGAGTATCGGCATTATGGTGGATGCCTTCCTTGCAGCTGTGATTGTTTTCTCAATCAACGAAGGTGCCTATAACGCTGAAACGATCCGCGGTGCGTTAGAGTCGGTGCCTCAGGGATAGATGGAAGCTGGACGCTGCGTCGGCCTGAATTATTTTCAAATCATGTGGCACGTAGTTTTGCCTCAGGCTTTCAGAACGGCTTTTCCTGCGCTGGGCAACTCGATGATTTCAATGGTCAAAGATACTTCTTTGGCGGCGAACATCACGGTGGCGGAAATGTTCTTTCAGGCTCAGAGAATTGCCGAACGAACCTACGAAACCATGGCGGTGTACATTGAAGTTGTCATCATTTATTTAATTTTCTCGACGATTCTTGAGTACATCCAGCGCCGTGGAGAAAAGAAACTCGGCAAATACGGCTCAAACTAACGATTCATTTTTGCAGTCAAAATAATGGAAAAAACCGATCCGCTCCTTCGCATAAGCCATGTGAGAAAGTCTTTCGGCACCTTGGAAGTCCTGAAAGATATCAGCATCGATGTTTATAAAGGCGATGTAGTTTCAATTCTCGGACCTTCCGGCTCAGGAAAAACCACGTTGCTTCGCTGCATCAATTTCTTAGAGAGGGCAGACAGTGGTTCCATAACGCTGGACGATACAACAATAGATCTCAAGGCTGCTACAAGAGAACAGGCCTCAGAGGTTCAAAGAAAAACCGGTTTTGTTTTCCAGAACTACAACCTTTTCAGAAACAAAACTGCGCTCGAGAATATTACCCTTGGCTTGACTTCCGGCAGGGGCGTGAGCAAAGAAGACGCCAATAAAAAGGGCATGATGCTGCTTCGAAAGATCGGTTTGGAAGACAGAGCTAATTTTTACCCCAGCGAGCTTTCGGGCGGCCAGCAGCAGCGTGTCGCCATTGCGCGAGCCCTAGCCACAGATCCTGAAATCATTTATTTCGATGAGCCGACTTCCGCACTGGATCCGGAATTGACGGATGAAGTCTTAGAGGTAATGCGTCAGCTTGCCCGAGAAGGCATGACCATGGTTGTCGTGACGCATGAAATGAGCTTTGCGCATAATGTATCTAACCGGGTTATTTTTATGGATCATGGTTTGATCGTTGAAGAAGGCAGTCCCGAACAAATATTCGAACATCCGCAAAACGAACGTACGCGTGCTTTCCTTCGTTTAGCAAGCGGTTCACAGGAAGCGCAGCGCTCGGCATTGGAAGCTTTCAAGAAACAGCGTGAAGCGGAAAACGCGATGAATTCTCTTTAATTTTTAGTTATTGAATAAGATATGACACATAATTTTAATTCTTTGGTTAAGTTCGGCCTTGGCTTGTTTATGGCCGGTTCCGCTTCTCTTATGCTTGTCGGCTGCGATAAGGCACCGAGCGGCAATTCTTCGTCTGCCTCTCGGGACCACTTGGCTAGGATTAAATCTGCAGGCGAACTAAAAGTCGGTCTAGAGGGAGATTGGCAGCCGTTTTCTTTCCACGATGAAAAAGACAAGCTAGTCGGCTATGACGTTGAAGTCGCTCAGAATTTAGCAAAGAAGTTAGGCGTTAAGGCCAAAATCGTAGAAGGTCCCTGGGACGGTCTGTTTGCCGGCATGGATTCCGGAAGATATGACCTCGTGATTAACGGGGTGGACATTACTCCGGAAAGAGCTAAAACCTATGATTTTTCTACGCCTTATGCCTATGACCGTACTGTTTTGATTACTCGTTCTGACAATAACGACATCCATTCTTTTAATGATCTGAAGGGCAAGACAACGGCGAACTCCATCGGTTCGACTTATCAGGAAATCGGTGAGAAGTACGGCGCTAAGGTTAGCGGCGTGGATACCTTGGCCGAAACCCTCCAGATGGTAAAGAACAAACAAGTCCAGGCAACGATCAATGCTTCTACTTCTTTCGGCGACTACATGAAGCACCGTCCGGACGAACCCTTGAAGATTGCCGCTACGATGGACAAAGCAACTGAATATGCAATCCCGCTGAAGAAAGGAGCAGACAACGCTTCCTTGAAGAAGGCAGTCGACAATGCTCTTCAGGAGATGAAGAATGACGGAACGTTGTCCAAGCTATCCGTGAAGTATTTCGGCTCAGATCTGACCACGCCTAATTAACCACTTAGGCTGTTGAATTTCATTTCTATTTTGGACGGGGCTTCTTCAAAAAGAAGCCCCGTTTTGAATCAGTTAAGGCAGTCTCCTCTCCGGAAAGGCTTACATTAACCACATCAAGAAAAAAAGATTTTTCGGAGGAAGAAAAATGAAAAAATGGGTTCTTTTGGTTTTGGCCGCAGTTTTTACGATCGGCATCTCTGCTTGCTCGACCGTTAAAGGTGTAGGTCAAGACGTTTCAGCGGTAGGCAACGATATTGATACCGCAGCAACAGCTGTTCAGAAGAAACTGTAATTCAGGCCCGTTTGTTATTGATTCGTTAGAGGAAGATATGAAAAAATTTTCATTGATCGCTATTTTGGCTGCTTTCCTGATTGGTCTTGCCGGCTGCAACACTGTTAAAGGTGTCGGTAAAGACGTTGCAGCATTGGGCAACGGCGTTGACCACGCAGCAACAAAAGTCTCGAATAAAATGTAATTAAAGGCCCATCTGCTCGTTGATAGAACCAGACGAGCGATAGAGCGCAAAAAATCTCGCCTCTGCATACTGCACGAAGCGAGATTTTTTGTGAATTTCCCTCAGAATTCAGACGAGTTCACCAACACCGGACCAAGGCGCTAGTCAAACAGGAACGCAGACTCAGTTGTCAAAAGATTATTTTTGGCAGCGGCTTTCGTTCTTGATTTCCATCTCGGAAACATAAAATTCACCGCGGTGGTCAATATCACCTTCAACTTTGACGCAGGCGCCGACATCGAACTTGTGACCGCCATGGCTTTCAACCTTGGTACGGGCGTCAGCTTTGAAAGCCTTGCCCCCGATAACCCAAGTCGGATTTTGTGCAGAAGGCATTTTTTCAATTTTTCCGTAAAAAGCATCATCATCGCCGGCAGCGAAAGCGGACAAAGAGAAACTTAGAGCGGCTAAAGCAAGAAGAAATTTTTTCATTGATTTTTTAACGAGTTAAAGACAAAGAAAAAGCAGCCCGAAGGCTGCTCAACTCAATTAAGAATTAACGGCAGCGATTGTCGCGCTTCTGTTCGATTTCAGAAACGAAGAAGTTGCCTTCGCGGTCGATGTCGCCCTCAACCTTAACGCAGGAACCGACGCCGATCTTCTGATCGCGGCCATGATCGATATTAGTGCGCTGGTCAGCCTTAAATGTCCTACCGCCGATAACCCAATCACCGTTTCCGGTTGCAGGCATCTGTTCAACCTTCCCGTAGAAGCCGTCGTAGTCGCGGGCAGAAGCTGTGCCCATGATCAGAGCGGCTGCTGCAAGGGGAAGTAAAACCTTAACGAATTTCATTTAAAACTCCTATATCAAATTCTTTCCTGGTGACTTTGATTCTAAGGGGTTAGCCCTAATACACTTAGTTAAAGCTGTCCAAATTGAGCGGGGAGAAATGGAATGAAACAACTGAAATACTTTGTTTACTAAAGCCAAGGAAATCAGAAGGTTAAGTAGCAGAAAACTTGGTTTCAGACAGAAAAAAATCGGGCCGAAGCGGCCCGATTTGTAAGCCAGTTAGAAGTTAAGCAAGCTGCTTTTTAACATCTTCAAGCTTGTGCTGAACTTTGTCGAAAGTTTCGATCATAGTGGCAGAAGGCTTGTTCGGGTCAAGCAGGCTGACGACGATGATGGCAATGAAGGAGAGCACGAAACCGGGGATGATTTCGTACATGCCCCACCATGCGCCCTGGTGCCAAATCAGGACAGTTAATGCGCCGACGATAATTCCGACTAAAGCACCGTTGCGGGTGACGCCTTTCCACAGAAGAGAAAGGATAATGATCGGGCCGAAAGAAGCTCCGAAACCGCCCCAGGCATAGCTGACTAAGGAGAGAACCAGGTTGTTCGGGTCCGTAGCGATCAAGATCGCGACGACGCTGACGGCAACTACGGTAAGACGGCCGATCCAAACGAGTTCTCTCTGAGCAGCATGCGGACGGATGAACACCCGGTAGAAGTCTTCTGTCAGAACGGAAGAGCAAACCAGCAGCTGGCAGGAAAGGGTACTCATCACGGCAGCCAGAATAGCGGAGAGCAGAATACCGCCGATCCAAGGATTAAACAATGTCGTAGAAAGAATCATGAAAACACGCTCATGGTTTTCTGCAACGGCTTTGCCGAGATCCGGATGAGCCGAGAAGAAAGCAGATCCGAAGAAGCCTGCGGCAACGGCACCGGACAACGAGAAGATGAGCCAAATCATGCTGATCTTGCAGGCGCGCGGCATCACAGAAGCATTCTTGGCAGCCATGAAGCGAACCAGAATATGAGGCTGACCGAAATAACCAAGGCCCCAAGCCAGGAGTGAAATCACGCCGATGAAGGTCTGGCCCTGAAGCATGTTGAGGTGCGTCGGATCGACGGATCTGACCTGCTCAATCGTGGCGGTAAAACCTCCTAAATCGATCATGACGGCAACCGGAGCAATGATGAGCGCCAGGCACATCATGGCTGCTTGAATCGTGTCGGTCCAGCTGACGGCCAGGAAGCCGCCAAGGAAGACGTAGGCAAGGGTGGCAAAGGTACCGAAAATCAAGGCAGTGGAATAGGGAAGATCTAAGACGATTTCAAAGAGTCTGGCGCTCGCGACCATGCCAGAGGCAGAGTAAATCGCAAAGAAAAGCAGAATCACGACAGCCGAGATAATTCTCAGCAGGCGGGACTTGTCTTCAAAACGATGAGAGAAGTAATCCGGAAGCGTAAGAGCGTTGTGTGCTGTTTCGGTATAGACGCGAAGCGGAGCGGCAACGATGAGCCAGTTGGCCAGCGTGCCGAGTGCCAAACCGATGGCAATCCAGGATTCGCAGATACCGGAGAGGAAAACCGCACCCGGCAGTCCCATCAGGAGCCATCCGCTCATGTCGGAAGCGCCCACGGACAATGCAGTAACAACAGCGCCTAACCGGCGGCCGCCCAAGATATAGTCATTGAAATTTTTGGTGTAGCGCCAAGCCACTAAGCCGACAGCCACCATAACGACCAAATAGGCGAAAAAGGTGATTGAGATTGGTGAGAAATTCATTTTTAGACTGAAACAAAATTTGACTTATGTTTCAATCATAACGAAGGAGGCGGCGCTGAACGGAATCCCAAAAACAAATTATCTAAAAGTCAAGGAAAATCCGTGAGCATTAATCCTAACCGCCGATGTAAGACATCTCAATTCGCTGGCCGGCCCTGGCTTTGACGGTCTCTTCCGTTCGAATTTCGGAATAATGTTCGTCTCGCGTTGTCCAAATTCGTCCGATGGCTTCCTCGATTTCTTCATCCGAGGCACCTCCTCGGAGCATTTGGCGAATGTCGAAGCCCTCCGTCGCAAAAAGGCATTTGTAGAGTTTGCCGTCAACGGATAAACGAATTCGGGAGCACTCTTTGCAGAACGGTTCACTCACAGAGGAAATGAAACCGAGTTCTCCGCTTCCGTCCTTGTAGGCCCAGCGTGTGGCGACTTCACCTGTGTAGTTTGGATCTAAAGGCTCGATCGGATAAACGCGGTTGATCTCTTCGACGATTTGACGCGAAGGAATCACATCATCGAGCCGCCATCCGTTAGAAGTTCCCACATCCATAAACTCAATATAGCGGACGATAATTCCGGTGCCTTTGAAGTGCTCGGCAATTTTGATGAGTTCTTTTTCGTTGACGCCGCGTTTTACGACAACATTGATCTTGATCGAAGGAATGCCCGCGTCTTTTGCGGCCTGAATTCCGGCAAGCGTCTTCTCAATAGGGAAGTTGACGTCGTTGAGGTCCTTGTAAATCTGAGGATCCATGGCGTCCAAAGAAACGGTCAATCGTTTAAGTCCGGCGGCGGCTAAAGATTTGGCCTTAGCGGACAAGGCGGCTCCGTTGGTGGTCACCGCAACGTCAAGCGGTTTGCCGTTCCAAGTTTTGAGCTTGGAGAGTTCTTCGATCAGAAATTCGATGCCTTTTCTGAGAAGCGGCTCTCCGCCCGTGAGACGAATCTTTTCTACGCCGTTGGCAGCAAAGATCCGTCCCAATCGAATGATTTCCTCAAAGGAAAGAACTTCGGTATGAGAAAGGAAGCAATGGTCTTTCTCGAATTTTTCCTTCGGCATGCAGTAACGGCACCGAAAATTACAGCGGTCAGTTATAGAAATTCTGACATCGCGTAAAGGGCGCCCGCGGGAATCAATCCAGTGAGTATCGTCACGACGGATTTCACCGACCAGCGGGACCGTTTTGGTGGCGGCCTTAATTGGAATAACACGAGAAGACATGCTTGCGGTTTCAATTCGACGAAAAAAGTACGTTGATTATAAGGATTCCCGCTTAATCTCTGCTGACTTATTTGAGCATCGGCTGCGGAATACAGTTTGCGAACGCCTTCGAAACCGTTTTCTGGGAAGAAAATTTCCGATCAAACATTTCCGATCCTGCAGCTTTACCCGCAATTCAAAACAAAAAAGCACTGCAGAACAAAAAATTCTGCAGTGCAAGTACAACCGGGGAGAGGTTGATAATCGCCGAGAAATCAGCCCTTCATTGCCTTAGCGCGGGCAAGTGCTTCGCGAGCAGTACAGAGGGCTGGCCAAAAATACGGCGCGCTTAACAATGCTGGCCTCGATTGCCA
>OLRF01001348.1_pt1 | contig 25909 bp, 32 predicted proteins | sample 1672061 | NCBI WGS metagenome assembly OLRF01 (sample SAMEA3136641, study PRJEB25190) | human gut metagenome | reverse complement strand
TCTCTACGAACAGAGGAGCGAATACTACTGCTACTATTGTCATAAGCTTTATGAGAATGTTGATTGAAGGACCGGATGTATCCTTGAACGGGTCGCCTACAGTATCTCCTACGACAGCGGCTTTATGAGGTTCAGAACCTTTTCCGCCGTAATTTCCTTCTTCAATGTATTTCTTGGCATTGTCCCAAGCTCCGCCGGCATTGGCCATCATGATGGCAAGCAGTACGCCGGAGGATAATGCTCCGCCCAGCATTCCGCCTAAAGCGGCAGGTCCTAAAACGATACCTACAAGCAGAGGCGCTATGATAGCCATGATACCCGGGGCAATCATTTCTTTAAGAGCAGCCTTGGTGGAAATGTCAACGCAGTTAGCATAGTCAGGCTTTGAAGTTCCTTCCATTATGCCCTTGTCTTCTCTGAACTGTCTTCTCACTTCTTCAATCATCTGATTGGCAGCTTTTCCTACTGAATTCATAGTCATAGCTGAGAACAGGAACGGAAGCATAGCTCCGATGAACAGTCCGATGATTACGATAGGGTCAAGCAGGCTGATAACATCCAGGTTTGTAACTGCCGCGTATGAAGCGAACAGAGCCAGAGCTGTCAGTGCAGCTGAACCGATGGCGAAACCCTTACCGATGGCAGCTGTGGTGTTGCCAACTGAGTCAAGCTTGTCCGTGATTTCTCTTACGTCGTGAGGCAGCTCTGACATTTCGGCGATACCGCCTGCATTGTCGGAAACAGGACCATAAGCGTCAACGGCTACGGTCATACCTGTAGTTGAAAGCATACCTACGGCAGCAAGAGCGATTCCGTAAAGTCCTGCGAACTGATAAGCGACGAATACGCCTACGCATATGAGGATGATAGGCCACAGAGTCGACATCATGCCTACTCCCAAGCCGCTGATGATAGTAGTAGCGGCTCCTGTCTGAGACTGTTCTGCAATTTTCTTAACTGATTTGTAATCTGCGGAAGTATAGATTTCCGTGATCTTTCCTATCGCTATACCTACCACAAGTCCGGAGATGATGGCAGCTGCATAAGTGTAGTCTCCCAGCATGCTCTTGGAGAAATATATCGTAGCGATTATAACGATGATTCCGCTTATATAAGTACCCATGTTGAGAGCGCTGGCAGGATTGCCGCCTTCCTTTCCTCTCACGCACATGATGCCTATTACTGAAGCGAGTATGCCTATAGCTGATATCACAAGCGGGAATATTGCAGCCGTAGTTTCTGAGAAAGTGGCCGTCTCCGCTGAAGTCATAACAGCTACGGAAGCCAGTGTGATGGCTGAAATTATTGAACCTACATAGGATTCAAACAGGTCTGAACCCATTCCGGCAACGTCGCCTACGTTATCGCCTACGTTGTCCGCGATAACTGCAGGGTTTCTAGGGTCGTCCTCAGGGATGCCTGCTTCTACCTTACCTACAAGGTCTGCTCCTACGTCTGCAGCTTTAGTATAGATACCGCCTCCGACTCTTCCGAAGAGAGCCATAGAGGAAGCGCCGAGACCGAAGCCTGTAACGCATTCTACTACTGTAGCTAAATCAAGAACTACAACTACAAGTCCGAGTCCGAAAAGGCCGAGGCCTGATACGCACAGACCCATAACGGCTCCGCTTCTGAACGCGATCTTGAGAGCTTTGTTCATTCCGGATTCTCTGGCAGCGTTGGCAGTTCTCACGTTACCTGCGGTAGCCACCTTCATTCCGAAGAAACCGGCCAGTACTGAAAGCAACGCTCCGCATACGTAGAGCACTGCTGTCGTCCAGCTCTGTAAGCCAAGTCCTATCAACAAGAATAATAAGACAATTACGATGACCATTGTCTTATATTCTCTTCTCAGGAACGCCATAGCACCTTCTCTGATGTATCCGGCGATTTCCCTCATTCTGTCTGTACCTTCGTCAGCCTTGAGAATCCATGCTGCTAAGCAAAACGCAACAACTAGTCCAAACGCGGCTGCACATACAGCAAAAATGTCCATGTTTGATACCTCCTGCTCACTTTTAACGCTGAAGAAGAGGCACGCTAAAGCACCTCCCTACGCAAAGTGAATATTAAATAATAATAAACGTTTTAATTGCGAAGCTAGTCCATTGCCACCAGCGCCAAAGACAGCACTACGAACAGGATAGCTCCTACTGTTGTAATTTTTGACAATATAGCCTCATAGCCCTTGCTCTTCTTCTTTCCGAAAAGCTGTTCAGCTCCGCCTGCGATAGAGCCGGAAAGCCCTGCGCTGTTGCCCGACTGCAGAAGCACGCTGGCGATGAGAACGATGCTTGAGATTGCCAATAAAATCATTAAGAACAGTCTCATAATTTTCCTCCTACATTATAACTCGATTAGTATACCATACAAACAATGTCGAAATCAAGTTAAAAGTTGACAATTTCAATAAATTTTAGCGGATCCAAACTTGCTCCGCCCACCAGCGCTCCGTCTATTTCTTCCATGTTCATGATTTCCGTAGCATTTTCAGGCTTGACGCTGCCGCCGTACTGGATCACTATCTTGTCCGCTGTCTCTTCATCATATATTTCTGTCAGCGTTTCCCTTATGCATGAACACATTTCATTGGCCTGCTCGGGAGTTGCGGTCTTTCCGGTGCCTATGGCCCATACAGGCTCGTATGCTATGGTAACCTTGCAGGCGTCGTTGCCGCTGATACCGCTGAATGCGGCTTTTACCTGAGAAGAAACCAGGCTCTGTGCCTTTCCTGCCTCCCTCTCCTCCAGTTTTTCACCTACGCATACTACAGGCAGAATTTTGGATTGGAGCAAAGCTTTGAGCTTGAGATTGACAGTCTCGTTTGTCTCGCCGAAATACTGGCGTCTTTCAGAATGTCCCACAAGGCAGTAGTCTACGCCCAGTTCCTCAAGCATTTCTACAGAAATCTCTCCTGTAAAAGCGCCCTCTTTTTCAAAATGAACGTTCTGTGCGCCTACGCCTATGCCGCTGCCTGAAAGCTCTTCTTTCAGAGCCTGAAGCTGCGTATAAGGCGCAAAGATTGCAGCCCTTACGTCCGTATCGTGATAAAGCTTTTTAAATTCGCAGGCAAATTCCCTCGCCTCGCTGATGGTCTTGTACATCTTCCAGTTTCCCGCGATGAACGGTATTCTCATATAGCTTTCCCGCCTTTCTTATCTTATCCTCTTACTTATCCGATCTTATCTTCCAGAACGGCCACGCCCGGCAGCTCTTTGCCTTCGAGGAATTCAAGAGAAGCTCCTCCGCCTGTGGAGATGTGACTCATCTCTGAAGCCAGTCCGAACTGGGTCACCGCCGCGGCAGAATCTCCGCCTCCGATGACTGTCACCGCCTCTGATTGAGCCATCGCCTCGGCCACCGCTAAAGTTCCCTTGGCGAAGTTTTCCATCTCGAAAACGCCCATAGGTCCGTTCCATACGACGGTCTTTGCATTGAGGATTTCTTCCTTATATATGGCCGCCGTTTCAGGTCCTATATCGAGTCCCATCATGTCTGACGGAATTTCTTCAGCTTTATAAACTCCGGTCTCTGTATCGTTCTTGAATTCTTTGCCGCATACCACGTCCACGGGGAGCAGGAACCTCACCTTATTTTCTTCGGCTTCCCTGATGAGGTCTTTAGCCAGATCTACGCTATCCGCATCGAGGATGGAAGTTCCGATTTCATATCCCATGGATTTGAAGAAAGTATAGGCCATGCCGCCGCCTATTATCAGAACGTCGACTTTGTTAAGCAGATTTCTTATCACCGATATCTTGTCGCTCACCTTGGCTCCTCCCATGATGGCGACGAAAGGTCTCTGCGGATTTTCCACGGCGTTGCCTAAAAACTCCAGCTCCTTTTCTATCAGAAAACCTGATACGGCCGGCAGATACGAAGCGATGCCGGCTGTCGAAGCGTGGGCTCTGTGGGCAGTGCCGAACGCGTCGTTGACAAATATATCCGCTAAAGAAGCCAATTCCTTGGCAAATTCTTCTCCGTTCTTGGTTTCTTCCTTTCTGAAGCGGACGTTTTCAAGAAGCATCACCTGGCCGCCTTTGAGCTGTCCGGCTTTTTTTCTTACCTCATCGTCCACGACGCTGTCAGAGGCGGCGAAGATCACATCTGTACCGAGGAGCTGCGAAAGTCTGTCTGCAACAGGCTTTAATGTGTATTGTGCGTCCGGCTGTCCGCCCGGTCTTCCCAGGTGGGACATCAGTATAACTGCCGCATTTTCCCCGATAAGGTACTGTATCGTCGGCAGCGCCGCTTTTATTCTCGTATCGTCGGTGATCTGTCCGTCTTTGAGGGGAACGTTGAAATCGCATCTGGCGATGACTTTCTTATCTTTGACTTCTATATCCCTGATAGTTTTTTTCATTTTCAAGCCTTTCTTTTCATTAAATATTCAGCAAACTCGCCGTCCCCTGGCGCTCTTCCCGCGCCGCGGCAGATGACGCCGAGGGTGATGGGCAGGTGCGCGGGGCGGCGAGCAAATTATTGGTTCTAGCCTACGCTGTGTATGTACTTTATCATTTCAAGAATCTTGCTTGAATATCCGAATTCATTGTCATAAAAGGCAATAAACTTGAAGAAATGGTCGTTCAGTTCTATGCCCTCCCTCGCATCGAAGATGGAAGTGCATGGATCGCCTACGAAATCTCCGGAGACAACCTCGTCGTCCACATATTCCAGAACTCCTTTCATATAAGTTTCTGACGCTTCCTTTACCTTTGCGCAGATTTCTTCGTAGGAAGCCGGTTTTTCCAAAACTACATTGAGGTCTACCACTGAAACGTCTGCCGTAGGGACTCTGTACGAAATACCTGTCATCTTTCCCTTGAGCGACGGAATTACCAGTCCTACGGCTTTAGCCGCGCCTGTGGTCGATGGAATCACGTTGCCGAAAACGCTTCTGCCTGTTCTCCAGTCTTTCATGGAACGGGCGTCCACTACTTTCTGCTTGGCTGTCGCCGAATGGATGGTGGACATGAGTCCTTCCTTGATTTCCCAGTTGTCTTCGATGACTTTTGCCAGAGGCGCGAGACAGTTGGTTGTGCAGGAAGCGTTGGAAACGACCTGCATTTCCGGTCTGTATTCCTCGTGGTTTACTCCGTATACGAAAGTCGGAGTATCCTTGTCCTTGGCCGGCGCGGATATGATGACTTTCTTAGCTCCGGCTTTTATATGATCCATGGATTTTTCTGTAGTAACGTAGGCTCCTGTGGCCTCCACAATGTACTCTGCTCCGCATTCTTTCCACGGAATGTTGATTGCTTCGGTCTCACTGTAAACGGGAACTTTTTTGCCGTCTATTATCAGACCTTTGTCGTAGCGGTCCAGGCTCTTCGGAAATCTTCCGAAAGTCGTATCGTACTTCAACATGTAGACCAGATACTCAAGGTCTGCGTTTCTCACGTTGATTCCCGCAATCTCGATTTCGGGCATGTCCATCGCCGCGCGGATGACAACTCTTGCAATTCTTCCGAAACCGCTGATACCTACTTTAATCGCCATTTTTCTTTTCCTCCCAAACTCTAAGTATGACAATTACTTTTTTAAATTATTTATATTCGTATCTTCTTCTCTTCGATGAAGATAAAATATTCATTCCTTCCCTGTACTTGGCAACTGTACGGCGTGATATCTCTATTCCTCTTTCGCTGAGGATCTCTACCATCTCCTGGTCGCTGTAAGGCTTCTTAGGGTCTTCCCCGTCTATTATTTCCTTTATGAACGTTTTAATGCTGTTGGAGGACAGTCCTTCTCCGCCCTGGCTGGTCACGCCGCTTGAGAAGAAATACCTTATCTCGAAAACGCCTCTCGGGGTCTGCATATATTTGCCGTTGATGGAACGGCTTACTGTGGACTCGTGTACTCCCATCACGTCTGCCACCTGCTTCAGCGTCAGCGTTTTCAGATATTTAGGTCCCTTGTCGAGGAACTCTTTCTGATGCTCCACCACAGCCGTGACCACGTTGAATATGGTCTGTCTGCGCTGTTCTATGCTCTTTATCAGCCATATCGCTGAATTGAATTTATCTGTAAGGTATTTGGATACTTCTTCGTCGTTTTTAGTCTCCTTTGAAAGGTTGGTGTAATAAGGGCTGACCATAAGATGCGGTATGCTGTTCTCGTTGGTTGTAACCACATATTCACCGTTCACTTTCTCGACTATCACGTCGGGAGTTATGTATTTGACGTTTTCGTCGCTGGCATAGCTTCTTCCCGGCTTCGGCTCAAGAGTTCTTATCAGGTCGCATACCATCTGCACCTGACTAACAGGTATGCCCAGCTGTTTGGAAACTTTGCCCAGCCTGTTCTCACCAAGGTCCTCAAGGTGATTGAGGATTATGTACTCTATCCTGTCCTCGAGAAGTCCCTTTGCTGCCAGCTGTATTATGAGACATTCCTTAAGGCTTCTGGCGCCTACCCCCAAGGGCTCAAAGGTCTGAATGACGTCAAGGACTTTTTCCACCTGCTCTTCAGTAGTCCTGAAGCATTTCGCGACTTTCTCGATATCGGCGGTAAGATAACCGTTGTCGTCTATGGCTTCCACCAGATATCTTCCTATCTTGAGGTCCTTTCCTTTCAGGTTGGAAAAGGTCAGCTGAAGAAGCAGCGAGTCTTCCAGCGTCTCGTCTTTGCTGACGAACTGTTCAAAGGAGAACGTGTCCTTATCCTTTGAATACTGCCACTGCTTATAGCTTATATCGTCGTAATCTTCCTTGACTTTTTCACGCAAATCGAAATCGGGCTGTTCCTTGGGCGGCTCGATGTCGGCCGTTCTGTCAAATTCCAGAACGGGGTTTTCCAGCAATTCGCCCTGCACGAAATTATCCAGCTCCTGAGTGTTGAACTGGAGAATTCGGATTGCCTGAATAAGTTCTGGCGTCATAGTCAACTTCTGAGTCTGTTCAATTGTCAGGCCATAACTTAATTTCATCCTACACCTCTAGCTTAATCAAATTCAACCCTTTTTCTTATGCAAATATTATACCAAAAAACTCATATCATTTCAAGCCTGGGAAGCCTAATTGTCTTAACGCTTCAAACAATATTATATTAGCAGAATTTGACAGATTGAAGGATCTGGCTCTTGTATTCTCGCTCATCGGTATCCTCACGGCCTTTTCTTCGTTCTCATGTATAAAGTCCCTCGGCAGCCCCCTTGTCTCTCTGCCGAAGAGAATGAAGTCTCCGTCTTCATATTTTACTTCAGTATAGAGGCGGCCTCCCTTTGTCGTCGCCAGCCACATCCTCTTCTCACCGTATTTTTTTATGAAATCGTCAAGGCTTTCGTGTATCTCCAAGTCGACGTAAGGCCAGTAATCAAGCCCGGCTCTTTTCACATGTCTGTCGTCTATATCGAATCCCAGAGGTTTGACAAGATGGAGCTTGGTGTCTGTGGCCGCGCATGTTCTGGCTATATTGCCCGTATTGGGCGGTATTTCAGGTTCTACGAATACTATGTTAAGACTCATACTAAGTCATCCTCCCCTGACAATAATAACAAATTTTCAAAAAAGGTAAAGACAAAATTTCAAAACTGTTATATAATTTTGCTTAAATAATTGTCGGAACAAACCGCAGTTATTCATTTGAACAAGGAGGAAAGCATGAAAACCGCAAAAATCGGATTACTTGGCTTCGGCAACGTAGGCGGCGGAACTTATCACATACTTACCGAAAACAAAAAAATAATAGAAGAGCGCACCGGAGTTACTCCCGAAGTAGTAAAAATTCTCCAGCGCAGCAGAAACAAAAAGCGTTTTACAGACGCAGACCCGTCGATTTTGACTGAAGATCCTGACGACATCATCAAAAATCCCGAGATAGACATTGTAGTGGAAATGATCGGCGGCATAGAGCCTGCCACCTCATTCATGGTGCAGTCCATGCAGAACGGAAAGCATGTAATCAGCGCCAACAAGGCGGCCATAGCTGCCAACTACAAGCTGCTCACGGAGACGGCCCGCGCCAATAATGTGGAATTTCTCTTTGAGGCCAGCGTGGCCGGAGGCATCCCTGTGCTTACAGCTCTTACAGGAGCTCTGCAGGCCAATAACTTCATTGAAATCATGGGTATCTTAAACGGTACCACCAACTATATCCTCACCAAGATGACAGACGAGGGTCTTTCATACGACGACGTATTAAAGGACGCTCAGGCGAAGGGCTTCGCTGAAGCCGATCCAACCGCCGATGTTGAGGGAATCGACGCAGCCAACAAGCTTTCTATATTGATAGCTCTAGCCTTTGGAACCCACATTCCTCCCGGATCCATACCTACCGAGGGAATCACCAGAGTTTCTCCTGAGGACATCAAGACAGCTTCAGCAAGCGGCAAAAAGATAAAGCTCATCGGCAAAGCGCGTATGGACGGCGGAAAACTGGAATATTCAGTCTCCCCTGTTCTCCTGGACGAAAGCCATCCTCTTGCAGGAGTGAGCAACGAGTTCAACGCCGTATACGTCACCGGCGATATGGTCGGAGAGCTGATGTTCTACGGACGCGGCGCAGGCCCGCTCCCTACCGGCAGCGCAGTCTGCGGTGACATACTGAGCATAATGAAGAGAAAGTTCTGATAAAGCAGGTAAAAAAAAAGATAAACCAACGGAGGTATAAAATGTCATTATATAAACAGTGGCTGGACCTGATGGAGGGCCAGACAGAAGAAACATTTGAAAGTTTTTGGAAAGAATACAGTGAGACGGAAACCAGAGTATACGAACATATCCTGGCAAACAAAGATACTCATTTGAGCGGCACATTCAAGGAGCTGACAGAGAAATTCAATGCCAATCCTGCGATATTCATGGGTTTTCTCGACGGAGTCAACACCAGCCTGAATAAGGAAAACGACCTGGAAAAGATCAAGGAAGATACTGCCATTGACCTTGACATCGACTTTGAGAAGCTGTTTTTCAACATGCTCAAGGCTGACGCCGATTATCTCTACACCCTGCCTCAGTGGGACGGTGTGCTCTCTGAAGACAAGAGGAAAGAAATCGCCAAGGATTTCAAGCGTTCAAAGACAGTCCGCAAGGAAAAGGAGCCGGGCCGAAATGATCCGTGTCCTTGCGGCTCAGGCAAAAAATATAAGAAATGCTGCGGAAAAGATAAATAGCGTTATACTTTCCGCATAACCGTTAAGGCTTATCCGGGCAGCGGCGCCGACGCTTGGCGCATTTCTGTACACAAGCCCGGCATTTAAGAAAGGAACCATTCTATGCATAAGGAAGATTCAATGCAGCTGTCAGTGATACAGCATCAAAACGATTTTATTTTCAGGACTTTTGTCTGGATGTTTGCAGGACTCCTGGTGACAGCCGCCTGTTCGTGGCTCACCTATGCTTCCAACCTGTTCTGGTATTTCCTCTATCAGAACACTTTCACCACGCTGCTGATAGCAGAAGTCGTGGTCGTCCTGCTGTTTTCATTTTTATTCAGAAAGCTGCCGCCTTTGGCAGTAGGCATACTTTTCTTTGCCTACGCCGTACTGAACGGCATTACGCTTTCAGTGATATTCGCCGTCTATCAGATGAGCTCCATCATAGTTTTATTCCTCGCCGGAGCTGCCCTCTTCGGCGGATTCGCCATCTACGGCTACAGATGCAAGAGCGACCTTACCCGCTGGGGCCCGATGCTGATGATTACCCTGCTGGTGGCGGTCGTCGTAAGCCTGATAAATATGTTCCTGCTGAGAAGCAGCGCGATGGAAATAGTCATAGACTGCGCCGTACTCTTCCTGTTCTTCGGCGTTACCGCTTACGATATGAACATGATCAAACAGTTCAGCATGGCTGCTCTTGAAAGCGACAGAAAGCTTTACATCTACGGAGCGATGCAGCTTTATCTGGATTTTATAAACATTTTCCTGAGACTTCTCGCCCTCTTCGGCAAGAGAAAATAGCCGCGAGGCGTGCAGAAATTCGGATATTGGGAAAAAGGGAAAACCCCGCCAGTCCTGGTCAACATTCGTCAGCATGCGCTGACATGCGTCTGCATTTGTCAATGCGCGCGAATTCGTACCTGCGTCGATTTCAAGGCGCGTTGCATACGCATTTCACAGGACTCCGGGGTTTTATTTTTATGCTTTTGCGAGTTGAAATTTATATCAGTAATAAAAGTTCAGATAATCTTTCAAGTAAAGCAAGATATAACGATTATAGTCGATTTTATTTTTCAGTTTAAAGTTTATCAGATCATGCCATTTATTATAATTTTTATAATCTCTTATATTGTGCTCATAGGGCGGCTTACTTCCCTCTGCCATAAGCGCTCTCATCTCTTCTAAAATCTTCCTGAGTTTCTTTTTTCAGCTCTTCTTTCATAATTTCAATGGTTGCCGTATATATCTCTTTTTCTTTTACGATGCTTCTCTCCTTTTCAAAAAAAGGAAAGACATAAGTATCGATTTGCCTTCTTAATCCCTGCATGCAATTTTCCATTTCATCGGCAGTATCGCCGTATTTTATCCAGCCGATATTGCTCGTAGGTCTATTATTCGACATCAAATAAGCAAGAGAATTTGTGCTTCCGATAAAATTAGATGGATGTCCGTTCCAGTTTTTATTATATCCAATGCCGCATTCAGAAATCACCAGTTGATTATACGGCTTGCCCTCTCTTTGGAAAAGAATGTAGCTGTATAGTTCTTCGTCTTCCCTTTTACGAAATAAATAGAAATTTCCCCATGCCCTTGTCAGTTGATACTGCGGGAAACAGTCTCTCATCATCTTTTCAAGAAACGGTTTTATAATTACTTTCATTGCTGATACTCCTCATCATGCCGATACTCAGGCATCATGCCCTGATTCATCTATACTTTATGATTTGGCACCACAGCGAAATACAGCAAGTCATCGCTGCTGTCATTTATCAAACTGTGCTGGCAGCCCTCAGGGCAGTAATGCACGTCCCCCGCTTTAAGTTCCTCATATTCTCCCTCAAAAAGAGCTTTTCCCTGACCCTTCTGAATAAATATAACTTCACTGCTGCCCTCATGTCTGTGCAGGCCGATCGTAGCGCCCGGAGCCAGCTTGCCGAACATCACACGGTTATTGTCGTCCGTAAACATCTTTGCCTCCGTATCCTTTTCCCCGCCCTTGAAATTATGCAGTATCTGAGTTTCCATATTTTCAAAATCAATTATCATTACGTTTATCCTCCGCGAAATCGTCTATTTTGTTTATCATTTTATCATAAACGGAAACGATTTGGCACAGATTAGGGCGAAGTTTTGAAAAATTTTGTCAAAGTTCGTCGGTTATGTTACAATGCTATGGGAGGTGCAATCATGGTAAAAGACTCTGACATAAATAAGATACTGGATATACTTGAAGAAACATATCCAGAGGCCGAATGTGCCCTTAAGCACGTAAACACGTATCAGCTCATAGTGGCCGTCGTGCTCTCGGCTCAGACCACCGACAAAGCGGTAAATCTGGTGGCCCCGGCCCTGTTTGAAAAATACCCCACTCCTTACGAGCTGGCGGAAGCTGAGCCTGAGGAAGTGGCTGAATACATAAAACGCATAGGAATGTACAAGACAAAGTCTAAAAACATAGTCGGCCTGGCCAAAGCTTTAGTGGAAAATTACGGTGGAGAGGTCCCTGACAATTACGACGCTCTGGTCGCTCTTCCCGGAGTCGGCAGAAAGACGGCCAACGTGGTGCTTTCCGTAGGCTTCGGACATCAGAGGATAGCCGTAGACACTCATGTTTTCAGAGTGGCCAACAGAATAGGTCTTACTGCTGAAAAAGACGTGCTGAAAACTGAGCTCTCGCTGATGGAAAGGATCCCGGAAGAAAGGTGGTCCAGAACCCACCACAGCCTCATCTTCCACGGCAGGCAGTGCTGTGACGCGAGAAAGCCAAAATGCGACAGCTGCCCCATCGAGGAATACTGCGATTACGTGAGATAAACGACAGACCGCAGGCATAGAGCCTGCGGTCTGTCGTTTTCTACGTCAAAGATTATCAGGCCGCCCTTTCTCTCGTAGCCTGTCTGCCACAATTCATCGAAGTCAAGCCACACGAATTCACCGTAGGACACTACCTTTACCATCAGGTGACCTGCGTTCTCGCCGCCTGTAGAAATTTCTTTGTCATCGGCGTTCTCGCCGCCATCTCCGCACTCCCAATATCCCGTAAGCATGAACCAGTGCCATTCAAAATCCTTGAACTTACTGTCCTTATGCTTGAGATTGAGACATGGCAGCGGTATTTTTTTGTCTATCTGGCTTTTAACGATTTTTTTCGCTTCTTCAAGACTGCCCTTTCCGGAAAACCCTCTGATGCTGATTCTGTTTTCACCGATGTCTCTGAGATAATCCGTCAGGCCCTCTATGTATATATCAAGGCTGTCTATCCCCTGCCATCTCGGGCGAAGATAAGGCTTCATCACCCTTGAAAAGGCTTTATATGACTTGATCGTGATTTCTGATGTTTCTATTGGGCAACACTCTGTCAGTCCCATGTACTTGCTGAAATATATCAGGCTGTCGCAGGCTGTCACGGCGGCGCAGCCGCCGCCCTTCATCATAGGGTCTGTGAATTTTTCCTGATTCCATCCGTATGAACCGCCTACTGTATAATATTCCAATTCCATATAAACGCTATCTTACCTTTCAGAATTTTTAAATCATTCTGCCGGCCGGCACCCCGGCATGGCTCTCTTGGGACTATCTGACCGGAGTATAACTTATCTCAGATTCTTCATCCGTAGCCTCAAGCTTCATGATCACGGGACGCAGTCCGTCGTTGCAGCTGACTATGGCCACGTTGGGCTTTCTGATCCAGTCGCCGTAATAGAAAAGCTCTTTGCCGCAGCCGTGAGCCAGAGCGAACACATACTGATAGATGGCTTTCCACGCCTCGTCGCAGAATCCCTCAGGCTTGGCATAATCCGCATAAAACACCTGCCCCTTTTTCATCATAGGGCAGGCGTCGAGTCCCTCAGCCCCGTATTCTGCCGCCAATTCCTTATCCAGAGTCGTTTTAAGAATGGTTATCTTTACTTTTTTCATTTCGTTATGCCCACCTATTTTCGCCTACAAGTCTATTTTCGCCTGCGCGCCTATTTTCGCCGTTCTGTGATTTTCTTTTTTATGATTTTTCTTTTTATGGTTTTGTGATATTATACCTCTATAAGGGGAAAATTTAAAGTGCGGATTTTGGCAGCAGAGGCCAAATCAATCCGGGATTATCGGCAACATTTTTCTGTGCGAATCAGTTTTATTGAATTAAAGAGTCATTAAGTCAATCACAGGAGCCTCAGAATGAAATTTTTAGACAAGCGGACAAACGAGATCAAATTGGCGTATTCCATCGAAAATGGCGGAGAAAAAGTATTGGTAAAATTTACTGCCGAGGGAAAGGTGTACAAATACAATAGGGATAATATTGAAATACTTGATGAATCACAGCGAGCGGATTCACACATTATTTACCAAATCAAGCAGCAGTGCTATAAATGCAGAGCTGAAACAGCCATCTATACTTACATCGTATTTTCAGATGGTACAGATGAAGATGTTACATTTCCGTGGGATAAAGAGAGGTTATTAAGAGGACAAAACATCTTTGCGCATCTTGAAGATCCCAGCATCGAATATTACGGTTTAAAAGTCATCGGCGGAAACAAAGAATTGGATGGGCTTCTCATTAAAGAGTTCCCCGATAAAATCAAATCACAATACAGCAAAACGCAAAACCGAGTTTACCCTATGAATCTCTGTGAGCATTGCGGAGCAAAACAAGGCGAGTATTTTATCTATCGCCAAATAAACGAAGCAATAAAAAATATGGAAAAAATAACTGTGAAAGGATATACAACATGATAAAAGTACTGTTTGTTTGCCACGGCAACATCTTGAAAAGTCCCGAAAAAGCCTGTAAAATCAATGATTCTGTGGCAGATAAAGGCGTTTACTACACCACTACTACACCATTTTTGAAAGAACCTTGATGTGACGAGTTTTAATAGACGAAAATGCAAGCGACGGTATTCCTAAGCAGGAGTACCGTCGCTTGCTGTATATCTGTATATAGTGAATGTGTGCCTTGAGCAAATGTTCATGTGTCATAAAGTAACACACAAGAATTTGATTGACAGCTCCCATTATTTCGTATCTTACAGAAAAATAATACTATGAAATTTATGAGTGACTCATAAATTTGCTAATATCTTGTTTGGCATAAGTTATTTTCTTATAATGAGCATAGCTCAAATAAAAGAGTACGAAATCAAATTTGGAGGTAATTCAAAAAATGAATGAGAGTGTTTTGAAGCTGTTAAAAGCAGGTATGTGGGATTTAGCAACTTGTGCAGATGGCGAGCCGAATGTTGTTCCGGTTGCCTTTAAAGATGTAACAGAGGATGGTAAGCTGGTTGTGGGTGATGTGTTTCTGGAAACTACATTAAATAACATCAAAGCCAGCAATGGTAAAATCGCTATTTCTGTTTATGACCCGCAGAATTTGGAGGGTTATCAGATTAAAGGAACTGCTGAATATGTGACCGAAGGTGCCGTTGTCGATACCTTTAAGGCTATGGTAGAAAAAATGTTCAATGGAGCAGCTACAGCAAAGGGGGCATTGATTATTGATCCAGAAAAAGTTATTGTTACTACTCCCGGTGCTGACAATAAGAAGGTACTGTAAGAACTGATGAATCAGGCGGGTGCAGAGTTTTAACAATTCTGTATCCGCCTTTTCAAAACAAAAAATGACGAAAACGGTTATTACCCCTCAAAAATGTATTCGATGTAGAAAATGTGTATTCTTGTGTCATAAGCAGGCGCCACAAATAGAAATACACTAATAAATTACATAGTTACTTTTGTTTAAGAAGTCCGTATGATACAATGGAAAGCGAAAGGAGAACTATATTATGTATCAAAAAAAATTACAAGAAGATATTCGCTGCCCGTTGGAGTACGGCTTGGAAGTGTTTGGAGGAAAATGGAAATCAAGAATCATTTGCGTACTTGCGGAAATGAAAACATTACGCTACAGCGAAATCAGAAAACAGATGTGCAACATAACAGATGCGGTTTTAGCATCAACTTTGAAAGAACTGATTGCCGATGAGATTGTCCACCGGAAATCTTATGATGAAATCCCTCCAAAAGTTGAATATTCTTTAACGACAAAGGGGCAATCTGTTGTGCCAATTCTTCAGAGTATTTGTAAATGGTCTGGCATTTTTTATAAAGACGATAATGAACATACAATGGCTCAATGTCAGAAATGTGATTACCGATAATATAAATTACACAATAAAAAGGGGGTGACATGAAGATGAGCATTTCTATGTTAGGAACACTTTCCTGTTATATGGTTATTAGCTCCTTTACACCCGGACCGGGTAATATATTGGCTACGAATACAACTACACGTTTTGGTTGGAAAAAAGGAAAACGATTAATTTTAGGAATTTGCTGTGGATATTTTCTGGTTCAGATGATTTGTACGTTGGCTCTATATAGTTTAAATATGGTACTTTCTCCTGTACTATCAATTTTAAAATATATTGGTGTAGCATATATGGTTTGGTTGGCAATTTATATTGCTGTCAGCCATCCGGAAACCTCTCATTCCAATAAAGCACCAAGCTTCTCCACAGGTTTTCTGCTACAGCTGGTGAACATAAAAATTTATTTATACATCAGCACACTGCTGACAGCTTATCTGATTCCATATATCGAGAGTTTGCCATTACTTATTTTAGCTGGAGTTGGAGTCACTGCTATAGGAAGTGCAGCTTCTGTTACATGGGCTTTGTTAGGTATCAAACTGCAATCCAGTTATAAGAAATATTTTCGCGTTATTAACATTACCCTTGCGCTTTTCTTGTTGTATTGTGCATGGGGGATTATAAAGGCTTGACAGATAAGGAGTGTAACTATGAACATTCAATATACCGAAAAAAAATATTTACCGCAGAACAGATAGAAGAACTGTTTTTATCTGTAAAGTGGATTTCCGGAAAATATCCGGATAGATTATACCGAGCATTGCTCAATTCCTCTACGGTAATTACAGCATGGGACAATAAACGCTTAGTCGGTCTTGTCAGAGTTTTAGATGACGGCGGAATGGTAGCGTATATACACTATGTTCTTGTTCATCCAGACTATCATAAAAATGGAATTGCGGGTACCATGATAAAGCAGGTGAAAGAGAAATACAAAAATTATCTATATCTTGAAGTTATGCCGGAAGAAAGCAAGAATGCTACTTTTTATGAACGCTTTGGATTTCAGGTAATGAAAGACGGAGTTGCCATGCAAATTTCTAATTATTAAAATATTTCATGAAAGAAAACAGCGATATGAAAGATGGAACAAAATGTCTGCATTCAGGATATTCTCCTAAAAATTCAGAACCGAGGGTAGTGCCTATTGTGCAAAGCACTACTTATATGCTGCGATGTGCGGATAACTCCATATATACCGGCATCAGCACCGATTTGCAGCGCCGTTTCGAGGAGCATCTCTCAGGCGGAAAAGACGGTGCCAAATACACAAAAAGCCGCGCTCCACTCCGAATCGAGCGGGCATGGACTTCACCGGATCGTTCATCCGCCTCAAAATTGGAATACGCTCTCAAAAAGCTGTCCAAATCAGCAAAGGAAGAACTCATACGATCTCCTGAAAAAATTTATTTGATTTTTAATGATAAACTTAATTGCAAAGTTTATAATCTTGTAGTATAATGATTCCGTTGTCGCTTGGCTGTATTGTATTTAACAGCGCAGCTCCGATTCAACTGAAAATTTACAATTACAAGATTCGCTGATGTGGCTCAATGGTAGAGCAGCTCATTCGTAATGAGCAGGTTGGGGGTTCGATTCCCTTCATCAGCTCCAAGAATAGAAAAATCAGAGCCGAAGCTCTGATTTTTTTTATTCTCATATAATCCAAGGGAATCGAACCCTTGGGCACGAGCGCAGTGAGAAGCTCCGGTGGAGCTTCGAGCAGCGAGTGCTCCGAAGCCGAGCGGCTGCGAGGCAAGGAAGCAGTATTTGTTTTTCCTATTGCAATCACCGCCTTTTTGTGCTATATTTAAGTCAAAAGGTAAGCTTAATGGCTAACCTTCTAAAATGATTTTAATATGTTTCTTAAAACCGTCTTAGTTGGATCAGACCTTAGGCGGTTTTTACTTTCTGTGGTTATCTATACTGACTAACCCCATAATCATCAAAACAATTACAAGTATCTCATAGTCAGTCATATTTTGACCTTTCCGAAAGTCAACCGCTTTCGCCTATCCCCTTGACAATCATAATATACCATACTTGGAAAAACATATAAATGCACAAGAAGAAATATTCTCAAAATTTACCCATTTTTGAAAAATAAAATGCTTACGTTATAGCTCCGGCAACAATTTCGACTGCTCTTCCGGCATGACTTGCATTATCTTCTCCAAAAGCTCTTCAGGCTTTTCGGCCAGCACATCGGAGCCCTGCAGCTCTTCACGTAAGCCGAAGCCGTAAAGGCAGCCGACGAAGCTGCTGCCGCTGACTTTAGCACATTCCAGATCGCTCTTTCTGTCTCCGACGACCACATACGGGCCGGGGAAATCGCTCTCGATACGGCCGATAATTTCAGTTTTAGGCAGATAGGCAAAGGATTCGCAGTCGTAAAACCTTTCAAACCACCTGTCCATGCTGAACTGCTGCCAGTGTACTCTTGCATAGGAAGTCTGGCAGTTGCTGAGGACCGCCATGCTATATCCCCGCCTTTTCATCTCTTCGAGCGTTTTCCCGATACCATCATACCAGACGGCTTTTCCGGTAAGAACTGCTTCCTCCATATATGCGCCCACCATGTCCGAGGCTTTCTCCCGCAGTTCTCCGGGCAAATCCGGTAGAAAAGAATTCCACATCTCATATTTGTTCATGCCGAGCCAAGAAGCTATTCTTTGAGAAGAAACAGGCGGTATTTCAATGCTACAGCTCTCTTTCAGCCACCTGAAAGCTTCGCGCATGGCAGGCTCGTAGATGTTCATCGTATCATGGATTGTGCCGTCATAGTCAAAGATAATCGAATGTTTCATCTTCATCTTACATCTGTTTCAGGAGATTGACCGTTTCAATAGCTGACAGAGCGCAGTCATATCCCTTGTTGCCTGATTTGCTGCCTGCCCTAGCGATGGCCTGCTCGATGTTTTCCGTAGTTATCACGCCGAACATGATCGGAACTCCCGTCGAAAGGCTTACCTGCGCTATACCCTTTGAAACTTCGTTGCAAACATAGTCGTAATGGGTGGTGTCGCCGCGTATAACTGCCCCTACACAGATGACTGCGTCGTATTTCTGCGACTTGGCCATTCTGGCAGCGGCCACAGGAATTTCAAAGGCTCCTGGTACCCAGGCGGCTGTGATGTTTTCCTCCTCTACTCCGTGACGCACGAGGCCGTCCACTGCCCCTGCAAGCAGCTTGTTGACTATGATTTCGTTGAAGCGGGAAGCGACGATTCCTACTTTCATATTTTCAGGTGCTACGACCATTCCTTCCAATACTTTGATATTGCTCATTTTTTATTCCTCCTGCAATTTATTTATGAAATAATCTTTTTAGTTTAGAATTTTATCTTCTTGAAGATATGACCCATCTTCTCCTGCTTGGTTTTCATGTAGAAATTGTCGTATTTCTGCGGCGGAATCTCGATGGGAACTCTTTCCTTGATCACCAGGCCGAAGCCCTCCAGACCGTAGACTTTTTCCGGATTGTTGGTCAAAAGCCTCAGCGACTTGACTCCCAGATCGGACAATATCTGCGCGCCGACCCAGTATTCCCTCAGATCAGGCGCAAAGCCCAGGCGGATATTGGCTTCCACCGTATCGAGGCCCTGTTCCTGAAGCTCGTATGCTTTCAACTTGTTTATCAGCCCTATTCCACGGCCCTCCTGGCGCATGTAAAGCACAATTCCTCTGCCGGCGGCTTCTATCTGCTCCATGGCGGTCTGAAGCTGCAGTCCGCAGTCACAGCGCAAAGAGCCGAATGTGTCTCCTGTGAGACATTCAGAATGTACGCGGCAAAGCACGTCCTCTCCGTCTCCTATCTCGCCTTTGACCAGCGCTACGTGATGCTCTCCGGTGATGTCGTTCACATAACCGCAGATATTGAATTGGCCGTACTGCGTCGGCAGTTTGGCGCGGGCTTCGCGCAGTACATGTTTTTCATGTATTCGGCAGTAGTCCTGCAGCTCTTTGATGGTGATAAATTTCAGGCCGTACTTGTCAGCCAGCTTCCATAAGTTCGGAGTACGCATCATGGTGCCGTCCTCTTCCATCACCTCGCAGCATACGCCGCATTCCTGCAGGCCGGCCAGTCTCATGAGGTCGACGGTGGCTTCGGTGTGTCCGTTTCTGACCAGAACTCCCCCTCTCCTTGAAACCAGAGGGAATACGTGTCCCGGCCGTCTGAAATCCTGAGGATTTGACGATGGATCAGCGCATTTAATTATGGTGTGGGAGCGTTCTGCGGCGGAAATTCCCGTGCTGGTATCCATATGGTCTATGGATACGGTAAAGGCCGTGCTGTGGTTGTCGGTGTTTTCCGCCACCATCTGCGGCAGACCGAGTCTTGCGGCGACTTTTGCGCTCATTGGCGTACAGATAAGGCCTTTAGCATGGCTGGCCATGAAATTGATGTTTTCCTTCGTTGCGAATTCTCCGGCGCATATCATATCTCCCTCGTTTTCCCTGTCAGGGTCGTCTGTAACGAGGATTATTTTTCCAGCGCGCAGATCTTCCAGCGCTTCCGGAACTGTGTTGTATTTTCGTTGCATTTTTATGTCCTCCTAAAGATTAAATTCCGTATTTTTCAAGGAAAGCCATCGTCAGGCCCTCTTCCTTTTCAGCTGCTTTTTCCTGTACTGGTGCGGAAAGTCCTGATGGATCCAGCAGAAGCTTTCTGACGTATTTCCCGATAACGTCGTTTTCCAGGTTCACCTTGCTTCCCGGTTTCTTGCCGAGCAGAGATGTTTCTTCTCCTGTGTGAGGTATCACCGATACGGAAAACGCCGTGCTGCTTGTTTCCGCTACTGTGAGGCTTATTCCGTCGATGCATATTGAGCCTTTGTCCACGATAAGCCCCAGGATTTCTTTCTTCGCTTCTATGGTGACCCATACGGCGTTTCCCTCTTGGCGCATGGTTTTTATGATACCTGTTCCGTCGATGTGGCCGGTCACCAGATGGCCGCCGAAACGTCCGTCTGCTGCCATGGCTCGTTCCAGATTGACGGAATCGCCGGTCTTTAAGCTGCCTAGGCTGCTTTTTCTGATTGTCTCAGCCATCACGTCGGCGGTAAACCCATCCGGCTGGAGAGAAACGACAGTAAGGCAGACGCCGTTGACGGCTATGCTGTCTCCCACGGACGTGCCCGCCAGCACTTTTCTTGCTCTGACGGCTATTGTTCCCGATATGCCCTGTATAGACAAGGAACAGACTGTGCCTTTTTCCTCCACTATCCCTGTAAACATTTCTCGTATCCTTTCTTCAGTTTATATTCCAGCAGGATATCTTCACCTATGCGGCTCACATTCTCAAGCTGCAGCTCAGCTGCTTCAGACGGCATGGCGACGCCCTGCCCTGCCACAGGAGTCCTGCCGTTTCCTCCAAATATCTTCGGCGCGAGAAAAACTTTGACTTCCTGCACTATTCCTGCCTGCAGAGCGCTGTCGTTCAGTGTTCCGCCTCCCTCAAGCAATATGCTGTCCACCGCGTCTACTCCTTGAATTTCTCCTTTTCCCAAGAGTTCCATCAGTCTTTTTAGATCCACCTGGCCATTCTCGTCCTGCATGGAAACGACATGCAGGCCGATTTCCTCAAGGTGCTTCCGCTTTTCTGCCATAGACGGCTCAGTTCCGTCGTCTGCGCAGGCTACGACTGTAGTATACTCTCCGGCTGTTTTGCATATATTGCATTCTTCCGGTATCCTCAGCCTGCTGTCGCATATTATACGTATGGGGCTTTGCTTTCCTTTTACTCTGACGGTGAGCAGCGGATCGTCAGCCAGTACGGTGCCTATTCCTGCCATGATGCCGGTATATGTCCATCTCATTTCCTGCACTTTAGCCCGGGCTTTTTCTCCTGTTATCCATTTGGAGGCCCCTGTCCTGGTGGCGATCTTGCCGTCCGCCGTTGCGGCGTATTTCATGACCACATAAGGGCGATTGGTGGTTATATAGTGGAAAAACACCGGATTGAGCCTGTCACATTCTTCTCTCATAAAATCTTCTTCCACTTCTACGCCTGCGGCCCTCAAAATCGAAACTCCTTTACCGCTTACTTTCGGGTTAGGATCTCTCGATCCGATGATAACCCTGGCGATCTTGTGCTCTAAAATAGCGTCGGTGCAGGGCGGTGTTTTACCGTGATGACAGCAGGGCTCCAGCGTAACATACAGTTCCGCGCCCTCGGAGGATTCGCTTAGTGAAGCGAAAGCGTTTCTCTCAGCGTGAAGACTGCCGCACCGCTCATGGTATCCCTCGCCGATTATTCTGCCGTCCTTTACTATCACTGCGCCGACGAGGGGGTTTGGATTTGTCTGTCCTGCGCCTTTTTTGGCAAGCTCGACGGCTCTTTTCATAAATCTTTGTTCAGACATTTTTCTGTCCTTTCTTTGGTCCTTCTGCGCACGGCTCTTCAGTTTTGTGCTTCCAGCTAAAAAACAAAATAAAAATCCCGCAGCCTGTGCCAAATCCGATGTATGGATATATTCTTCAGGTTACGGGAGTTCTCTGCGTGCAGTTTCAGCGGTTAGTCGGCAGCTTACCCGGGCGGTCTGCCGAGGCTTAAAGCTTAAAATCTTCTGTCCGCTGTAAAAAAATACCCTGAAATGATGAACATTTCAGGGCTGGAATATACACGTCAAAAATAAACTGTATGCATCTTCTTCCATCCAGACTATACTGTCGGCTTCGGAGTTTCACCGAATCTGCCTTTCGGCTCGCGGGCTTTACCGCCGGTAGGGAATCGCACCCTGCCCTGAAGATTATTGTTTTGATGAATTTATCATACCACTCTATGGCTGACTTTGCAAGAGGTTTATTGAAAAAGCGCAAAAGAGCTGCGTAGTTCGTGTAAAGCCCCAGGCTTCCTCATTGCCTCCATCAATACCCCAATTCTGCAAGCCAGCTCTCTATTTCTTCCCTCGAGCCTGCTGCGTCTTCTTCATAGCAGTCGAATACATTGTCTGAGATATTGGCATCAGGCAGCGCTTCTGTGATTATTTCAACGCTGCTCGCAAGGCCGCCTGTTCCGTGGGAGCAGAACAGATATACCTGTTTTCCCGACAGGTCGTTATTGTCAAGGAAAGACAGCAAAGCCATCGGAACGCCATACCACCAGTTAGGATAGCTCAGAAATTCTCCGCTGCCCACGGCTATTTCCCCCGTCAGTTCCGTTTCTTTCTGCAGAAAATCACGTTTAGTTTTCTCGGCCAGTGAAAGCATCTCCTGTGCCCGCCTTTTAAGCAGCAGGCCGTCCTCAGTCAGGACTATGTTGTGATTGCTGCGCACGAAAAGTTTAACTCCCAGCTCCTCCTCCAGCTACATCATCTGGCGTGAACGCGCAGGCTGGCTGATAAGAAGAGTCTGCGACGCTCTCGTTATATTTTCTTCCCTTGCTACTGCCGGGAAATAATTCAAAACACGAAATTCCACTGACACGCCCCCTTTCTTCATACCCATTATATATCAGTTTCCATTCATATTCAACATATCTGACGTTCTGTCATGTCTTTTTTATCATATCTCTTCTATCATGTCTCTAAGCCATAACCGCGCTGATTTTACCAAATTCTCTGAAAAATAAAATTAGCTGAAAACTGTTGTCTTTTTACCCGGCAGATGATACGATTTCATTATAAGCATCGTTAAAAGAGCTTTAAGGAGGCAACTTATGAAAAAATATCGCTGTTTGATGTGCGGCCACATCTACGACGAAGAAAAAGAAGGAACAAAATTCTCTGATCTCCCTGAAAGCTGGACATGCCCTATGTGCGGCGTGCCAAAAGCCATGTTTCAGGAAATGGAAGAAGACACCTCTGACGATAAAAAAGCTGAAGCCGCCGAAGCTTCTCAAGTCACCGCATCTGCGCAAGCCGCTGCAGCCGGTCAAGCTGCGGAAGGCAACACCATAGAAAGCTATCTCAATGAATATGCCAGAAATTCTGACTCAAAGGAAACCAACATGAGCGATATCCATGAAATGGCTAGGACCGGCAAGAGCATCATTTCTGCCATGGGGACCTCAAAGCCTGTTCCTGCCTGGGATGAGATACTCATCCTCGGAAACCAGCTTAATCCGCCGCCCCTCCTGGAAAGCGAAGAAATATCGCTGAGAACGGTCATCGGAAAAAAAGCGAAAAAACCTATGGTGATAGAATCGCCTGTATATATAACTCACATGTCTTTCGGCGCTCTTTCCAAGCGTGCCAAGGTCTCCCTTGCCAAAGGAAGCGCCGCAGTGAAGACGGCCATGTGCAGCGGCGAGGGCGGTATCCTGCCTGAGGAAAAGGAAAACGCCTATAAATATATCTTTGAAATAATTCCCAACATGTACAGCGTCACAGACGAAAACCTCAAGGCCAGCGACGCCATAGAAATAAAGATCGGTCAGGGCACCAAGCCAGGCATGGGCGGCCACCTGCCCGGCTCCAAAGTAACTGCCGAAATCGCTCAGGTAAGAGGCAAGAAGCAGGGCGAGGACATAATCAGCCCGTCCAAATTCCCTCAAATCAACTCAAAGGAAGACCTCAAAGCCTTTGTTGCGGAACTTCGTGAGAGAAGCGAGGGCAGACCTGTCGGCATCAAAATAGCGGCAGGCAGAATAGAAGATGACCTGGAATTCGCCGTATACGCAGAGCCCGACTTTATAACTGTCGACGGCCGCGGCGGAGCCACCGGTGCCAGCCCTAAGATCATAAAGGATTCCACCACTGTGCCTACCGTATACGCCCTCTACAGAGCTAAAAAGTATCTCAATGAGCATGCTCCTGACATTGATCTTCTCATAACAGGAGGCTTCAGGCTTTCCTCCGACATCGCCAAGGCTCTTGCCATGGGAGCAACGGCAGTTGCCATAGGAACAGCCGCTATGATGGCGATAGCCTGCCAGCAGTACAGGATATGCCACACGGGAAAGTGCCCTGTAGGCGTAGCCACTCAGGATCCTGAGCTTGAAAGCAGACTGGACGTCAATCTGTCCTCCCAGAGACTGGCCAATTATCTGACCGCGGTGAACGACGAGCTGAAGACCTTTGCCCGCATTACAGGGCATAAAGATGTTCACCAGCTGAATAAAAAAGACATAGTCACCACCAGCAGAGACATCGCCGAATATACGGACATAAAACACGTATAAACTGCAAAATAGAGACAGCCCCGCGCTTACGGTCAAGAACCGCAGGTACGGGGCTGCTGTATTTTGTTGCTCTGAGGGTATCCTTCAATTGCCGCTAAAAATCTATATGATTTTTAGCCAAATCTTTCATATACCCATTCCGGAGCATCATCTATTACATCAAGCAAAGCCTGTCTCAATTCATCGGCAGACATCGAATTAACATATTCTATAAATTTGTTGTACAATTCTTTTTGATATTCCTCATACTCTCTCACTTTCCTCTACCAGCCTTTCGTATTCATCGGCTTTCTCAGGAAATACAGCAAAATAGAGGGCTATCTTGTGTTTACATACCAGAATCCTATCTTTTGCGAGAGGACAGTTGCACTTCGATCTTTTAGGATGCTCCACGTCGATAAATACATCGTATTTTCTGCCGTTGCTGCCCTCAACCACTCCCTCGTACTGTTCTTCGCCTGTTTTTATGTATGATTTAACTTTTTTCCGTTGATAGTATTCAAGGCCACGCCATGCGGACGCTGAGCTTGCAAGATTGACAAACCTCATAAGAGCACCTCTTTTCAATACTTCCTAGTAATGGTTTTCTTATCATTTTTATATTATCTATCAGGTCATTCCCTGTCCAGGTCCCTCGTATTTTTGCCCAGCTTTTCTTCATAGTCGTGGACCTTTCTCAGGTTATTCATCCTTTCGTCCAGCTCTGCGCTTATCTGTGCGCAGCGATACAGCTCGTCGGCCATCTCATCGGTAAATTCCCTGTCCTTTTTATATCTCAGCTGATGCTCCAAGGCTGCCCATGAGTCCATGGCTATGGTTCTCAGCTGTATTTCCACTTTCATGTGGCGTTTTTCATTGGCCAAAAAGATGGGAACAGTAACTATGAGATGGAGGCTTCTGTATCCATTGGGTTTAGGATTGGCTATGTAGTCTTTCTTCTTGATCAGGTGTATGTCGTCCTGCCTCAGCAGTGTTTCAGCCACCATATATACGTCCTCCACGAAGGCACATATTACCCTGACTCCGGCCACGTCGTTGAGGTTTTCTTCAAGAGACTCCAAAGTGAGAGGCAGATCGTCTCGTTCAAGCTTTTCTATTATGCTTTCTATTCTCTTCAGCCGCGTCTGGATTCCGTTTATCGGATTTCTGTCGTATTGAAGAGAATATTCTTCGTTCAAGACGTTGAGCTTTGTTTCCATTTCCATTATAGCGCATCTGTAATATGCCATCAGCTTCTGGAAATTTTCCATCATGGGCTTAGTCTTTTTAATCAGCGGCGGCAAAAACGTTGCCGCTCTGCTTAATTTTTTATTTTTTCTGTTTTTATCAGGATTTCTATTGAACATTTGGTTCCTTTTGTCCTTTCTTTATCTCCTGTTTTTACTGGCAGTGCAATGCCTCTATCAGCTCAGCTAAATTCTGATGAAACTTTCCTATATATATTCCATCTATGAAACGGTGGTTTACTTCGACGGAAATATGCAAAATTTTGCGTCCGCCCTCATCTGCGTATTTTCCCCAGGCTATATGCGGAATGGA
>OLRF01001326.1_pt1 | contig 26221 bp, 28 predicted proteins | sample 1672061 | NCBI WGS metagenome assembly OLRF01 (sample SAMEA3136641, study PRJEB25190) | human gut metagenome | reverse complement strand
AATAAGGCAGTTTGTCATCAAAAATATATTTTTGCGACTGTATCATAAATTTTCCGTGAGTAATTGAAGCAACGCGAGTATTTGAGGGACGACTCAAATTGTTAATGAAAATTGCCAATGTTTCTACAAGTACGCCAGGAAAGCCTTTCTCGCCAAAATCAATAATACACTCCACTGCTTTGTCGGATAAATACTTTCTTGTTTGTGAAAACTCAGGTGTGTTAAGCAAAAATTTAGGAAATACCAATGCAACATAGTTTCCTATACTAACCGCTTTGTCTAAAAAGAAAGAACAAATATTTGTTGTCGCAGTATTAACTGCATTTTTACGGTAAATATTCAACAGGGAATTGCTTGCTTTCATTTTATAAAAAGGCGGATTACCGATTATGTAGTCATATTTTTTCGAAAAATCGTACAGCAAAAAGTCTGCATTGATAAAATTGATAGTGCAGTTATCCGGAATGTTGTAATTATTCAAAATCAGCTTTGCAAGGTCTAAACTATGCTTATCAATATCTACTACATCAAGAATAATGTTTTTGCCCTCGAATTTTTTAATGATAAGCGGTATGAAGTTACCGACTCCGACAGACGGTTCAAGAATTCTGACTGTTTCTTTGTCAGTATCAGGCAGGGCTTTCATCATTTCAGTAATCAATGTTTTGCTTGTGAAAAAAGCCGCATTATCTGTTCTGTTGGTATTAGCTAATTCTGCAATATGCCCTAATGTTGCAGATGACAAATTCATAGGATTAGCCGAAATGAATTTTTTTAAAGCATCAATATCACTTAATTCATTAGATGACACTAATTTGTTAATCATTGCTGTATTGAGAGGCGTATGCTTTAACGCTTCTTTTATTTTTCTCGCTATTGATTGGAAAATCACAGTAGGTACAGCTTCGCCTAATGATTGTCTGATTTTGATTTCTTCTTTCTTTAAAAATGCTCGTTTTTTCTCAAACGAAAGAGCATTTAAATATGAGAAATCTGTTTCTACCCATTTGAAAGAGTGTGGAACTGTCATCATAAGCATAAGTTCTCTTATGCTGAACACTCTGTCATCACTTGGATGAACAGTATTCTGACTTGCCATTTGGTCATTCCTTGTGTGTATGCAAGGACCGACTTTGTCCCAAAATTGTCTTTTGTATTTATCGCCGTTTTTTTGCTGATTGATTACAATTTTGCCCTCAACAATTCTATGAGGCTTTTTGCTATCGTCAGCATTATCAAACGCAGATTCGCCCTCTTTTATATCAGAAATCCACGCTCTCATATGTTCGGGATATGTTCTAAATGAATGATAAATATCATCTTTGTCAATTTCGCCGAATTCTTTTAATGGCTTTAAATCGCCTATAACTTCTCTGAGCGTGCGTTCTTCAACAAGGTCAGGATATAATTCTAAAGGAGATACCTCATCAGCATAATCCTTAGAAACACCTATAACAACGGTTCTTTGTCTGCTGGAGCAAGCTCCATAATTTTTGAAGTTTATAATACGAGAAGTGTAGGAGTAGTCTTGCCCTAAATTACTTTCAATCGCAGCGGCAATGGTTTTATTTTCTCCGTCTATATCAGTACATATTGTTTTCATAAAAGCGGCAACATTTTCAAAAATGAAAAATCGAGGGTTAACCTGCTTTATAATTTTTATTGATTCAATTACTAAAGAATTTCGCACAATTTCATTCGTGCTTTTTTTATGGTTCGCAACGGACATTCCCTGACAAGGAGGAGTTGCAACTATAACATCAATTCTTGATACATTTTCTTTTTTCTTCCATAAATCAATCTGCGAATACAAAATATCCTTAGTGGAATTGTCGGTAATATCTCCGCAGATATATCCGCTTTCATATTTACATTTGTGATTATATCGCTGAATATCTAATCTTCTCGTAATTAGTTCGTTTGTTGCAACACAATCAAAATTTTCTAATTTAAATCCGTAACAACCTACACCTGCACTACTAAACAAGCTGATATAAGTCGGTTTGTTCGTTTTCATCGTTATTTACCTTAACCTTTCACAACTTGTTCTGAATCGGGAATTAACTCTACAATATCATCTATTTGGCAATCAAGAGCAGTACAAATTCTTACCAATACTTCAACAGTAACATTTTCATTTTTACCAAGTTTTGCAATGAGAGAATTGCTTATACCTGCGGCTTCTCCGAGTTCTTTCTTTTTCATATTTTTATCAATTAGAAGTTTCCATAACTTATTGTAACTAACAGCCATACTACACCTCATAAAACACAAAGAAATAAGTTCTTATACTCGTTTAGTATATCACTTTTACATAAGAAAAGCAAGAATTAATTACACGAAAGTGGAACTAAGTGCAGATAACATCACTTAATTGTTCGTTGACAAAGCAAAAATAAAAAAGCCGAGCGCAACTCATTTTAGGAGCTACACTCGGCGTGATTTTTATGCGTAGATTAAGTCTGCGTTTACAATCTCTGTTGCACGATTACGGATACTGTTCATACGCTGTACCCACAGCATTTGATTTTCCGCTTTTAGCTTTTCTGTTACATTTTCCTTTTCGGCAAGTTCTTTTACCAGCCGAGAAAACATATCTTCAGCTTGCTTGTCAACATCTACAAGGTAACTATTTAGCTTGCAAGAGGTCAGTAGATTGGCATAAAAGACACGCTTATGCTGTTTGATATACCGCAGGTGGCGCTGTCCCCATACGCCAACAGGCTTCTGTTTTTCTTCGGGGAGTGATAAGCAGGGGATATAGTAATCTCCCTGCTTTTCGTACCAAAGACCGTTCTTTTCATCGTAAATTCTGTTTTCCATTGTGTGTTCCTACCTTTCATCTTTATAATTTCTAAAGCGTGAGCTACGCTTTTTAGACTGTGTGATTTCCTTTGCCTGCTCCAGCATAGTGTCAATTTGTTTATGTCCGAAGACCTTTCGTAAAAGCTTATAATCTTGTAATTCTGCCTTTTGCGATGAGTTAACAACTTCTAAGCTTTTCACTCTTTCCGATAACCTTTTATTATCATAATACAGACTTTGATTTGCTTGACGCCATTGTGCTAAAGTACTTTTCATTTCAAAATATTTGACTATAACACCTTGTATCAACTCTTTCAAAGCGTTGATTATAGGATGAGCAATTTTAGTTTTATAGGCTTTTGCACTCATTAAAGCAGGAGGCTCTGGCAGCTGATATTGTGGATCTTCATCAAAGTTTTCTTTCACATTTTGAAGTGATTTCTTGCAATCAAGTAGGTTGTCTATTTGAGCGTTAACAAGTTCTAATTTATCCTCTTGCTTGCTGATTTCATCTCCCAACTTTGTCACTTCTTTTTCTCTTTCTTGCTTTTTATAATCAAGAACAGATAGGTGTTTTTCGTGCGTTCCTTTGTGTTCCCACTCAATTCCGTAGCGTTCCATAATGAATGCGAGTGCGGATTTTTCTGCGCTTACCCATTGATTCCACTCGGTATCTCCACGAGTTCCGCCTTTGAAGCCTTGTGCAGCTAACGCTTGTTTGAGCGATACTCTCGTGTCAAGTCCCCGTTTACTGCCCGTTGTAAACGGCACAAAATCAATGTGCAGATGAGGAGTTGCTTCATCCATATGAAGATGTGCCGAGAACACTTTTAACTGCGGATTTCGCTCTTGAAAACCTTGATAGTATTCATCTAACACCTGCCGTGCAAGCTGTCCGTTTTCACTTTCAGCCGCCATATTTTCTTTATTACCTATCTGCAAAATGATTTCGTGAAACGGTTTTTCCTGCTTTGAATTACTGATTTTTTCATAGTAATTTGCGATTTTTCTATCGGCTCTTGTTTGTTTATCGTTGTATCTTTTCAGTGCTTCATCAAATAGTTTGTGATACACTTTCTTGATACCTTCGTTGCAGTAATCAATATTGAGATGAGTACGCTCGCCGTCCACATTCTCAGCCTTGAATTTACGGCTGTTATGGTTGACCGAGCCTTTCCCAACCATAGCGCTTACCGTTCTTTTCATAAATTATCGCTTCCTTTCCTTTCGCCGCTCGGCGGCGGGTTCTGTTACTCTTGTCAAGAGTAACGCAAAAGCACTTTTGACAGCAGAGCCATCAAAAGGCGCTGTTGCGCCCTACGGGGTAGAGTGGGGCGTTGCCCCGTTGTCTGCGGACAACTCCCCAGCAAGGACGCTCTTTGAAAAGAGTGCCCCTGCACCCCACAGAAACTTTATCCGTGACGATGTGTGTCGATGGTGACGGTGTTTAGCACACCTCAAAAATATCGACACGACCGTCACGCATCGTCACGCCTGAGCGTTACTCGCCGCCCACCGTGACAGCGTTTGTTTTCGTAACGAATGCCATATTCATTAAACAAACGCCCTGCGTTGACATTTAGTTTTAATGTCAGCACATTGGGTTTTATATCTACGCCGAGAATATTAGCCAGCTCTGTAGGAGTACCGTTCCACTCATTACAATCCGAAAAAAGTTGCTGCGCTATTTTTTCAAGCAGAGGCTCAGGTGGCTGTTTCCAAAGTTCTGTTTCTGTTCGTTTCAACTCCCACGCAAGTGTTTCTTCGTTGCGGATAAGATAAAGTCTCTGATCTTGTTGATCTCTACCTGACACCTCAAGTATAGCGGCGTTGTTTGTGCGTTTTTCTTTTGCAAGCAAAAATGCACCGTCCGCTGCTCCTAGCAATCCGTTTGTCCCTGAAATCATATCAAACTTATCGTCTGCATTTTGCTTTCGTGTGTGGTGCACGAGCAGCAGGCAGATACCATAACTATCGGCAAGCTTTTTCAGACGAGTGATAATCTGATAATCATTTGCATAGCTGTAATTATTTCCACCAACCTCTCGTACCTTTTGAAGCGTATCTATGATAATGAGCGAGGTATCGGGATGTTCCCGCATAAAACCTGTAAGCTGTTCATCCAAGCCATTGCCAAGCTGACTTGCCGAAACAGAAAAGAATAGATTATCATTTTCTGCCGTTTCGAACATACGGTAAAGGCGCTCCTGTAATCGCTTGTAATCATCTTCAAGGGCAAGGTATAAAACCGTTCCTTTTCGGGTAGGATAATTCCATAACGGTGTGCCCGTGCTGATGTGGTAAGCTAACTGTGCCATCAGAAAACTTTTGCCGAGCTTCGGCGCACCGACAAAGAGGTAAGTTCCACGATGGAGCAGACCATCTGCTATGGGCGGCTTGCTGTGATACACATTATCAAGCAGCTCGGTCATAGACACCGTTTTGAGATAGGACGGATCGGACATTCGCAGAAATTCCCGCTGCATTTCCTCTAAATTTTGCTCATAGGTCTTGAAATCTTCACAATTTTCGGATATACTTTGTTCAGTACATATTTGGGATGACTGCTCCGTATCTGCGCCAACAGATACACACGGGGCAGTCATTTCTTTTTTATTCGTCATTTGCGACATCTCCTTTCAGTCCTCCGAGCGTTGCAGCGATTAGCTCAATCGTATAAAGCAGTTCATCAGGAACGCTCTCGCCATTGTCTATACGCTGAAGCTCGGTTAAAATTTCTGTCATTTGAGTTTTGAGAGCCTTATACACTCTTGGGTTGCCCTGCACAACTACATCACGGTTCATACATTTGCGGTAGCAGTATTCCTGCTTCGGCAGTCCTGACAAAGCGACCGCTTTATTCAGCGCCTCGTTTTCTTCGGGCGATACTCGAAACCCTACTGTGATGTTTCTGAAACGGTTGTGCCTATCTACATTTTTTGCTGACATTTTAATTCCCTCTTTCTAAATCTAATTTATCTGCCATTTCCGTCTGCTTTGATGGGAACAAGTGAGCGTAGTTATAGGTTATATCAATACTCTCGTGACCCACACGGTCTGCGATTGCCGTTGCCGAAAAACCTAAGTCAATAAGGTGGCTGACGTGGCTGTGGCGAATATCGTGTATTCTGATACGCTTTACACCCGCTTCCTTTGCGCCTCGATTCATCTCGTTGTGAAGATAACTTTTTGTTATGATAAACATTCTGTCATTTTCACCCACATCGTAGAGCATTTTCAAATAGTCCTGTATCTCTTCGGAGAGAAATTTAGGGATAGTAATTGTCCTATTGCTCTTTTCTGTTTTCGGCGTGGTAATTAAATCTCTGCCGTTTAAGCGCTGATATGATTTATTAATGGTTACTGTCCTTTTTTCAAAATCAAAATCAGCAGGCGTAAGCGCCAACAACTCTCCCTCACGAATACCTGTCCAATAGAGCATTTCAAAAGCGTAATAGGAAATCGGCTTGTCCATCATTGCTTCGGCAAATTTGAGATATTCCTCTTTTGTCCAAAACAGCATTTCACGGTTTTTCTTCTTACCCATACTGCCTGCCTTTTTACACGGATTTTCACGCAGATTATAATACTTAGCAGCGTGGTTAAAAATGGCGCTGAGCTGATTATGAATTGTTTTAAGGTAAACGGGAGAGTAAGGCTTTCTGTTTTCGTCCTTATAATTGATAAGCTCGTTTTGCCAAGTGATAATCTGCTGTGCGGTAATATTGCACATTTTCAGTTTGCCAAAGTACGGTATAAGTTTTGTTCTGATGATATGCTCTTTCGTTTCCCAAGTGTTTTCCTTGATACGAGCCTGCATATCTTCCTTATAATGCTCTACAAAGCTCTTAAAGGTCATATCGAGGTCAGCACTTATTTTATTAAGCTGTTCTCGCTCCCAAGCCTGCGCTTCTCGCTTTGTCTTAAATCCACGCTTTTGGGATTGCTTTCGTTCACCCGTCCAATCGGTGTAGCGGTAAATTACTCGCCAAGTATTTGTTTTTTCTTCTTTATAAACAGCCATTTATATCACATCCTTTCTTTTATCGGCTGTACCGTAACAAACTCTTTCTAAAAAATACTGTTTGTTTACTCGTCCGGAAATCACCATATAGCCTTTTTCGGCTAATTCGGCATTGAGTTTTTGAACGATTTTGTAGGCATAAGATTTGGAAATACCTAACTCCTGCGCCACCTCATCTACTTTCATAAAACTTGCACTTTCCATTTCATCACCCCTTTCTGATTTTAGATATAATTTTCTTATTTAGTGTCGGATACTTTCTGACCGCATTCCGATTTGCCCGAGCGGGTACACCATTACCGTGATGCACGACGGTTATTCAGTTGTTTGCAAATAGACTTAACGCTATTTGCTTAATGATTATACTAAACATATTCCGTTATGTCAAGTAGTTTTCATAAAAATATTAAACTTTTATATTTTATGTCTCTTGACATATACTAAACATATATGATATACTTATTGCACATTACATAGGTAAGGAGTGCAATTTTATGGCAATCGGAGAAAGAATAAGATTTTTTCGTAATCTTTGCGGAATGACACAGAAATATTTAGGACAGGTGGTTGGCTTCCCTGAAAAGACTGCTGACATTCGTATGGCACAGTATGAATCCGGCTCAAGAACACCTAAAGTGGATTTAACAAATAAACTTGCAGAGGTTTTCGATATATCTCCGCAGGCTCTTTCTGTTCCCGACATTGACAGCTACATAGGGTTAATGCACACCTTGTTTACATTAGAGGACAGATATGGATTGACAATAGAAAAGACCGAAAACGGTGTTTCAATGTATGCAGACCCTCGCAAGGGGACGGACGCTGCCGAGCTTACAGAAATGCTTAATGCGTGGGCTGAACAATCCGAGAAATATCACAATGGCGACATAAACCGTGACGAATACGATAAGTGGCGCTATAACTACCCGAAATATGACAAAACCTCCAACTATGCAAAAGTACCGTCACAGAATTTCAACGACGCTATGGTAGAAGCGTTCAAAGATAGGTTGAAGAACGATTAAAAATGATAAAACAAAAAGAGCTATCAGACTTTCAAAAAATCTGATAGCTCTTTGCTTATTTTATCAATAATTCAAATAATGTTGCCATTTTGTTGCCACAGAAGACTTTTAAATGGTGAAAAGCCTTATGTTTTCGGTTACAAGGAAGTATATTTTTCAATTAGGCGGTATAGCCCCGTTTAAGGGCTATGCCGTCTTTTCCTGTTTATTGGCTTCTTTCTGTTACGTCTGTGGGTTAGTCAGTAAATGGATTTCTCCCACGAAGTTAAAGACAATATCCACTTTCTGAAAACGCTTGCCGTCTATCTTCTCCGGCGCATGGACAACTATCTTCTTGATAAACTCATTGACGATAGTAGGCGTTAATTCCGTTATTCCTACATACTTGCGGATAATAGCGGCGAAGCTGTCAAAGTCGCTTTTATTCTGTTCGTAAGTATCAACTTCCTGTTGTTCTGCCTTTACCCTTTCCGTCAGTTCTTTCTGCTCTGCTTCATATTCTGCGGACAGCTTCGAAAATCTCTCATGGCTGATTGTACCGTTGATGTCGTCCTCATAAATCCGCTTGAAAATCCGGTCAAGTTCCGCAATCCGTTTCTTTGCCTGTCCGACATCACGCCGCTTGCGCTTCATGTCCTTTTCCGCTTTGTCAAACCGCTGTTTCTGTATCAGTTCCATAAAGGCGGTGATGTCCTCATAGAACATAGCTGTTACAGCAAATATCCGTTGAAGAACAATTGTTCGCAGGACTTCCTCTCTGATAAAATGTGCGGTACAATCTCCCGTATTGCTTTTATACCTTGCACAGCGGTAATGGTCTTGCGAACCGTCAAAGCTCTTGCAGGTGGCAAAGTGCAGTTTACTTCCGCAATCCGCGCAGAATACCAAGCCGGAAAACATTCCCTGTCGCTCTGCCTTGGTTGGACGGCGTTTGTTCGCTCTCAATTCCTGTACCCGTTCAAAGACAGCTTCCTCAACGATTGCTTCATGCGTATTGTGGAAAATCGCCTGCTGTTCCTTTGTGGTGGGAATCCGCTTTTTCAGTTTGTGGGATTTGGAGTAGCTTTTGAAGTTTACCGTATGACCGCAATAGTCCATGCGTTCCAAAACGGCTACAATGGTACTCTCGTTCCAACTATACGGATTATCAGGAAGCGGCTTTCCTTTCTGCTTTGCATAGTAGGCACGCGTCGTCGGTATCTTATCCGCTTTAAGCGTTTTCGCTATCCGCATAGGTCCGTTTCCGGCAACGCATAAATCAAAAATCCGCTTTACCACAGCGGCGGCTTCTTCGTCCACAATCCACTTTTTCCTGTCGGCGGGGTCAACCTTGTAACCATAAGGCGGCTTTGTCAGATGTTCTCCTGCCATGCCCTGCGCTTTCTTGATTGCCCGTACCTTTTTGCTTGTGTCCTTTGCGTAAAAATCATTGAACAAGTTGCGGAAAGGGGTAAAATCGTTGTCGCCCTTTGCGCTGTCCACGCCGTCATTGATTGCGATATACCGCACATCACGTTCCACGAAAAAGATTTCCGTATAGTAGCCGACTTTCAGATAGTCACGCCCCAAGCGGGACATATCCTTGACAATGACTGTCGCTACATTTCCGGCTTCAATCTCTGCAATCATACGGTTAAAATTCGGTCTGTCAAAGGTTACACCGGAAACGCCGTCATCAATGAAAAATACCGGATTTGTAAAGCCGTTATCCGAAGCGTATTTTGTTAAAACTGCTTTTTGATTGACAATGCTGTTGCTGTCCCCGTCCAATGCGTCCTCTTGACTTAAACGGGCGTATAATGCGGTTATCTGTTCGGGCTTATATGTATTTGCTGTCATGTTCATTCCTCCTGTAATGAACGCCCGACAGACAGGTTGCTATCTTCATTATAGCGGACTTCTTTTCCTTTGTCAGCAGGCACTTTGAGGTTTTCTGATTTTATGAGCCGCTTCATCTTTTCAAAAAGCAGCTCAGAGCCGCCGCATGAGGTAGATACCTCATAGAATGTACTGCCGATTTTGTAAGTGACTGTTTCTTGTGCGGGATTACCCTTTTCCGGCATAAATCCGCTGTTTTCAATACTTTGCTTCTGTTCCATTCCTTTCCCGTCCTTTCATAGTTTGATAGAAGAAAAGTTTCTTAGCAAGCATAGGAAAGGGGTACCCTTTCCGTAAAATCATCCGTTTTCTGTCTGCCGACAGCGGGCGATTTTGCTTGTTGGGAAGTTTCCCAAACCCTCTGATTTTCCTCTCACTACCTACAACACCGCACAGGGCGATTTTGCCGAAGCTTTGAGAGAAATTTTTCAAAAAGTTTTTCTTATCTCTTAATACGGAAAAGTTCCTGAAATGCCAAATAAATAACCGAAAATGTTTCGAGTATTATTGCTTAAAACCTCTTTTAATCTTGACACTGTAAAGTTTAAACTTTATAATATAGACAGTGTAAAGATTGGAGGACTTAGCATGGCACAGAAACGACAGACTTATCATCATAAAGACTTGCGAAACGCTTTAATCGAAACAGGTATTCAGCTTGTAAGTACAGAGGGAGTAAATGCTTTTTCTTTGAGAAAGGTAGCTGCGGCGTGTGGTGTCAGCCACGCTGCCCCTTATAGCCATTTTCAAAATAAAGAAGAACTGCTTGAAGCAATGCAATTATTTATCACAGATAGATTTTCTAAACAATTAGAAAGTACCGTTCAAAAGAATAATAATGTTGTAGAAATATTGAAAGATATGGGGATAGCCTATGTATCTTTCTTTGTAGAAAATCCTGCTTATTTTCAATTTTTATATTCTCAATCCAACATAAAAATTGACTTATCGTTATCAATACCAGACGACCAAAACTATAAACCTTATATTATCTATAAAAATATTGTAAGTAAATTATTAGAGCAGACGCACTATTCGGAAGAAAAGCAAAATGATATTATCATAACCATTTGGGCTTTTATACATGGTGTTACTTCATTAGCCACCATGAATAATGTAAATTATGATAATGACTGGAGAGAGAAAGTCATTGATTTTATGGACGTTTTTCAACTTTCCTTTTTAGATAATACAGGAGAAAAAATATGATTGGGATTTATTTTAGCGGAACAGGAAATACAAAATATTGTTTAGAAAAGTTTGTTGCTCTATATGATAGGAACATTAAAATAACTCCTTTAGAAGATAGAGATACAATAGAAAAAGTTACATACCATAAAGACATCATTTTTGCTTATCCAATCTATTACAGCAATCTGCCTAAAATTGTACGGGATTTTATCTGCGAAAATTCTGATGTATGGAAAGGGAAACGTGTTTTCATTATTGCAACAATGGGCTGTTTAGCGGCGATGGCGCGGGCGTATCTGCAAGATTGTTCGAGAGATACGGTGCACAGGTATGGGGTGGACTTCATTTGAAAATGCCGGATTGCATTTGTGATGTAAAAGCCTTAAAGCGTACTGCGGCTCAAAATAAGCAAATTGTTATACAAACAGAAGAACGCATAAAATCAGCGGTGTGCAATTTGAAAAATGGTACTCCAACTAAAGACGGTTTGGGATTTTTATGCCATATTGCAGGGCTTTTGGGACAGCGGCTTTGGTTTTACCGTAAAACACAAGAATATTCAAACAAAATACAGATAGATACAGACATTTGTATAAAGTGCGGGAAATGTGCATTGGTGTGTCCTATGAATAATTTGTCATTATCAGAAGATAAGATTATAGCAGACGGACGGTGTACGTTATGCTATCGGTGTGTAAATCAATGTAGCAAGAAAGCAATTACCATTTTGGGGAAACAAGTGATTTTTCAGCACACTGTTTCTGATTTTCATTAAAGGTAGTTTGATTAGAAATGAGGTGGTGTATTGCAACAAGAAAAATGGATTTTATGTCCTGTATGCAATAATAAAACCCGATTAAGAATACGGGAAGATACAGAAATAAAGAATTTCCCACTATATTGTCCGAAGTGTAAGCAGGAAAATCTTATCAATGTAAAAAAATTGAATATTTCAGTTATCACAGAGCCAGACGCATTGACGCAGAGCCGATAATCACAAGAAAATCTTATGATTATTGGCTCTTTCTGTTTTGTGATAGGAAAACAAACCGCCATTTCCTGTATATAAAATGGAATAGCGGTAAATACACAATTATTTTTATAGACATGGCGGTGTCGGGAGATATTGCCATGTTTCTTTTTCGCATTTTTAATTCTATTCCATTGTCAAAAAAAGCCTATTCCATGCAACGGGATTTTGCGGCTATGAAGATGAATACACCAATCATCATAATTACTTAAATAACTCATATTGCCAAACGCCTATGCGGTTTTATACCTGCATGGGCGTTTGTTGTAATAGCCCCCTACTGGGAAGAAAGGGGGTGAGTTATGATGAAATATTCTGAACAATTCATGGAGCATATCGAATATGCCTTTGCCGCGTTCTGTAAAATCGTTCTCCGCAATGCGGCAATCAGCGCGTACCGCGATTTGGGACGGAAACAGAAGCATGAAGTATCACTTGACTATTTGATGTCGGAAACGTCTTTTGAACCGTTTGCAACCGACAACTATTTTGAGCAGTATGTTTATGAAAAGCCGACTGTTTTTGTTGTTCAAGGGAAAGAAGTTGTCGTTACAAGTAGACGGTTAGCCGACGCATTAGCTAATCTGTCAGAACAAAGGCGTACTGTTCTGCTGATGAATTTCTTCCTCGGTTACAGCGAAAGAAAAATCGGGAATGAGTACGGACGGAGCAGAAGCACAGTAAACTATTGGAAGCTGGCGGCATTGAAACAGTTAAGAAAAGAATTGGAGAAAACGAAACATGAGGAATAAGAAGCTGATACCCTTTGAAACCATTGAAAAAGCTGTTGCCGGAGAGCCGGAAGCGATAGCCGCAGTATTGCGGCACTACGAGGGGCGTATAAAATATTTGTCTACCTATCGTGGACATATTAACGACGATATTCAAGACCGTCTGAAAGCACAGCTTATCAAAGCTATCCTGCAATTCTGTTTTGACAGGTAAGAAGTAGCAAAGTCAGAAAAAGCCGTCAAGGATAAATTGCACGCTTGCGCGTCCTTGACGGCTTTCCCTGTCTTTGCTGTCGGACAGCCAAGAGATCACAATCGGATAAACCGCTTACGCTGTCTATCCATTATGGAATGTTACGGAGTAGAGGGTAATTTTCCCTTGGTTTATGCAGGGTGTAGAGGGTGGAAATTGCTTAAATGATACTTTATATAGTTACCCTCAAAAATAGCTTCTATTGCGTAACTCTAAGTTAATTATTATGCAGGTAAAATGCCTGATGAAATTACTGTAGAAACAGAATTTTTCAAATCTGATATTTTATCTCTTTTTATTGTATCCCATGTTACTGTAGGGGCTGTTTGTATAGCAACTTTGCAAAATTCTAAATATTTCACAAGAACCCGTCGCACAATTTCTTCTAAATCTTTTAATTCCGATACTGTAATGTTTTGACCATTACCTTCATGCAGCGATTCCGAACGATATCTGTAAAAATCTTTCATCTTGTTATATAAATCTTGAATTTTTTGTGTATCTGATTCTAACAAAACAGCAACTCTTTTTGATAATGCTTCCTTTTTTCCGCGTTCTCCCTTTGCAAGTAACGTCATCTCCAAAGCTGTTGTATATTGCTCAAACCCTGTAGACACATCCGATTGCTCCAAGCCCCAAATAAATTCATTAATATTATCTTTAATTAAATTAAATTCCTGTGTTGAAACACTTGATAAAAAAGTATTACATTCCGCTATTTCACTAATAGATAATGAAAACAAAGTATCTTCAATGACATTTTTAGAAATACTATTATCAGTTTGTTTCATATTTTGGCTGATAAAACCGAATACAGTAAACTTATGGACGAAAAACAATTGGGCAAAACCAATATTTCCTTTTTTGAACAAATGCAACAAAGAAAATACTTTATGCAGATAATTCATTTCTTTTTGTTTATATTCTGAAAGTTGCTGTTCACACATTAAATCATCATTTGTTAAAGCCATACCACTCTTTACTTCTGGAAACCGTATTTCATAATCGTCTTCTTTATGAAGGCACATAAAATAAATACCCTTTTCATCTTTCATCTGTGAGCCTAAATAATTAATTGTAAGTTTACCCTCTCCATCAGTTATTTTATTTTTATATGGTAAATCAGAAAAATATTTTTTCTCAATTCTATATCCATTTCCGAGGTTAATATTTGCTACAGAATTATCACAATGTAATATAATTCCATCTATTGTTACATTTACTTTTGTCACATTCATTTCTCCTTGATTTTAATAGTTTTTTTGTATGAAATTATATCACATTTAATAATATAGGTCTATGCAAACTAATTTATCAACAAAAAATCAACGCGTTTTTATAACACGTTGATTTTTTCACAACCTTGTCTGTCAGCGTTAATGATAAGTTGTTGTAAATACATCCTTATCACCGAAAAACCTTATTTTACGGTCTTTTTCAGGGGTGCAAAATCATTCCCACTCAATCGTCGAAACCGGCTTGTTGGAAATATCCCAGAGAACCCTGTTGATTCCCGGAACTTCAGCGATTATGCGGTCGCGCATGCGGCAAAGCATGTCAAACGGTATTTCCACCGATTCGGCGGTCACTGCGTCCACCGTGTTAATAGCTCTGATGACAGCGGCCCAGCCCATGTATCTCTTGCCGTCCTTGATGCCTGTCGATTTGAGGTCAGGAACAGCTACAAAATACTGCCACGGCAGGGATTCCATCTTGCCGATCTCTTCCCTTACGATAGCGTCGGCTTCCCGCACTGCTTCCAAGCGGTCCCTGGTGATTGCGCCTGTGCACCTTACGCCAAGTCCCGGTCCAGGGAAAGGCTGGCGATAAACCATGCTGTCAGGCAGACCCAGAGCTTTTCCGACTACGCGAACCTCGTCTTTATATAACAGTTTCACAGGTTCAACCAGCTCAAACTGCAAATCCTCAGGGAGTCCTCCCACGTTGTGGTGAGCCTTTACTCCGTCGCTTTCCAGGATATCAGGATAGATAGTTCCCTGCGCTAGGAATTCAATTCCGTCCTGCTTGCGAGCTTCTTCTTCGAAGACTCTGATAAACTCTGCGCCTATGATCTTGCGCTTTGTTTCAGGCTCTTCGACACCTGCCAGCTTATCCAGGAAGCGGTCCACCGCATCTACGTACACAAGATTTGCGTTCATCTGATTGCGGAAAACCTCTACGACCTGTTCCGGTTCACCTTTTCTCAGAAGTCCGTGGTTTACGTGAACGCACACCAGCTGGCGGCCGATGGCTTTGATCAAAAGAGCTGCCACTACCGACGAATCAACGCCGCCGGAAAGGGCGAGGAGAACTTTCTTATCTCCCACCTGTTTTTTTATCGCCTCCACCTGCTCAGCTATGAAAGCTTCCGCCAGCTGAGGCGTATTGATACGCTCCATGTTTTCAGGGCGTTTGTTGCTGTCCATAATTTACCTCCCTATATATCGGGCGCTTGATCAAGGTTTCGCCCGCTATTTTCTATGTGTTTTATTTCGTTATGCATGCTGCAGCACGGCTGCACGGCCGGCTTACTTGATCACGTTGTTGGACGTGTCTTTCAGTATTACGTCGTGGGCGCCGCCCTCTACGATGGAAGTTGCGGAAACCAGCGTCAGCTTGGCTTTTTCCTGCAGTTCCTTTATGCTGAGCGCGCCGCAGTTGCACATGGTGGATTTGACTTTGGTCAGTGAAAGGTTCACATTGTCGTGCAGGGAACCGGCATAAGGGACGTATGAGTCAACACCTTCTTCAAATTTCATGCGAGGGTCTCCTCCGAGATCGTAACGCTGCCAGTTTCTGGCCCTGCTGGAGCCCTCTCCCCAATATTCCTTGACGTAATTTCCGTTCACGTTGAGCTTGTTGGTCGGAGATTCATCGAAACGCGCGAAATATCTTCCCAGCATTATGAAATCGGCACCCATGGCAAGAGCCAGCGTCATGTGATAGTCATAGACGATTCCGCCGTCGGAGCATATAGGCACGTAGACGCCTGTTTCCTTGAAATATTCATCTCTTGCAGCGGCCACTTCCCTGACGGCAGTAGCCTGTCCTCTGCCGATGCCTTTCTGCTCTCTGGTTATGCAGATAGAGCCTCCGCCGATTCCGATCTTGACGAAATCTGCGCCTGCTTCGGCAAGATATCTGAAGCCTTCGCCGTCAACCACGTTTCCGGCTCCTATCTTGACCGAATCTCCGTATCTTTCACGTACCCAGGCTATGGTATCTCCCTGCCACTGGCTGTACCCCTCTGAGCTGTCGAGGCAGAGCACGTCCACACCTGCTTCAATCAGAGCCGGGATTCTTTCTTCATAGTCCCTGGTGTTTACGCCGGCGCCGACGATGTATCTCTTATGCTCGTCCAAAATTTCATTTGGGTTGGACTTGTGCGAATCGTAGTCTTTGCGGAAAACAAAATGAGTCAGCCTCTGATTTTCGTCAATTATCGGCAGTGCGTTGAGCTTATTGTCCCAAAGTATGTCGTTGGCTTCGCTGAGAGAAATTCCGGTCTTTCCGTATATGAGCTTCTCAAAGGGAGTCATAAACTCGCTTATCTTTGTGTCTATGTCCATGCGGCTTACACGGTAATCGCGGCTTGTCACAAGTCCGAGTATCTTGCCCTCAGCCGTTCCGTCATCCGTTATGGCTATGGTGCTGTGTCCTTTTCTCGCCTTGAGTTCCAGCACGTCGGCCAGTGTCTGGTCAGGTCTCAAATTTGAGTCGCTGGTCACGAAACCTGCCTTATGCGATTTGACTCGTCTGATCATGGCGGCCTGGTTTTCTATGGTCTGTGAGCCAAAAATAAAAGATATTCCACCTTCTTTCGCCAGTGCGACTGCCATTTTGTCGTCTGAAACAGCCTGCATTATGGCGGAAACCAATGGAATATTCATAGTAATCTTAGGTTCTTCGCCTTTTTTAAACTTGGTTATCGGAGTCTTGAGAGAAACATTCTCGACTCTGCATTCCTTGCTGGAGTATCCCGGCACAAGAAGATATTCGTTAAATGTTCTTGATGGTTCGTCAAAGTAGTATGCCATTTTGTCTTCCTCCTTATATTCTAAATATTTTATACTATTTTATCTTTCTTGACAAGGGTTTTAAACCAGTGAATTTCAACTAATTTCAGAAATCGAACCGGTAGTGAAATCGACTAATTTTTCCTTGCTTTTTTCATTTTTTGCACTAAAAAACGGATGGTCAAAAGGCCATCCGTTTTGTATATTTTTTTGTATCTCGCCCGAACTGGCTACATCATGCCGCCCATGCCGCCCATCTGAGGAGCTGCTACAGGAGGTGCAGGTTCCTTGATGTCAACAATGCCGGCCTCTGTCGTCAGCAGCATGGCTGAAGCTGAAGCTGCGTTCTGGAGCGCTGACCTTGTAACCTTGGCAGGGTCGACGATTCCAGCATCTATCATGTTGACGTATTCTTCAGTAGCGGCGTTGAAGCCGATTCCAGCCTCGCTCTTCTTAACTTCCGCTACGACTACGCTGCCTTCGATACCTGCGTTTTCAGCAATCTGACGTACAGGCTCTTCCAGAGCTCTTTCGATGATGAGCGCACCTGTCTTAACGTCGCCGGAAAGAGTCTTTACATAATCTGATACAGCTCCGATGGTATTTACGAGAGCTACTCCGCCTCCGGAAACGATACCTTCTTCAACGGCTGCCTTAGTTGAGTTGAGAGCATCCTCTATTCTCAGCTTGCGTTCTTTAAGCTCAGTCTCAGTGGCTGCGCCGACCTTGATGACGGCAACTCCGCCTGACAGCTTGGCAAGTCTTTCCTGAAGCTTCTCTTTATCAAAGTCTGAAGTGGTCTCTTCGATCTGGGATTTGATGCTGTTGATTCTTGCCTTTACGTCTTCCTTGCTGCCTGCGCCGCTTACGATAACTGTGTTTTCTTTATCGACTTTAACTGTAGCGGCAGTTCCCAGCATATCTACAGTAACTTCTTTCAGCTCGTATCCGAGGTCGCTGGCGATGACTGTACCGCCTGTCAGGATAGCTATATCTTCAAGCATAGCTTTTCTTCTGTCGCCGAAAGCAGGAGCTTTAACTGCTACTACGTCGATAACGCCTCTCAGCTTGTTGACTACCAGGTTTGCAAGAGCTTCGCCTTCGATATCTTCAGCGATGATGAGAAGTCTGCGGCCCTGCTGCATAACCTGTTCCAGAATAGGAACGAGGTCCTGAATGTTGGAAATCTTCTTATCTGTTATGAGAATGAAAGGATTTTCCATAACGGCTTCCATCTTTTCAGTGTCGGATACCATGTAGGCTGAAAGGTAGCCTCTGTCGAACTGCATACCTTCCACTACTTCAAGGGTAGTTCCCATGCTCTTGGACTCTTCTACAGTGATGACGCCGTCTTTTCCTACCTTTTCCATAGCTTCGGCGATCAGGCTGCCTATCTCTTCGTCGGCAGCGGAAACAGCTGCTACCTGAGCAACGGATTCTTTGGTTTCAACAGGCTTTGCCAGTCTGCCTATCTCGCTGACTGCAACGTCTACAGCGCCCTGGATACCTTTTTTCAGTTCCATAGGGTTAGCGCCTGCGGCTACGTTTTTGAATCCCTCTTTGATTATGATCTGTGCCAGAAGAGTTGCGGTGGTAGTTCCGTCTCCGGCTACGTCGTTGGTTTTGGAAGCTACTTCCTTGACAACCTGTGCTCCCATGTTTTCAACTGAATCTTCCAGCTCAATCTCTTTGGCTATAGTTACGCCATCGTTGGTGATCAGCGGTGAACCGAAAGTCTTGCTGATAAGCACATTGCGACCCTTAGGTCCCAACGTGATCTTGACCGTATCGGCCAGCTGGTCTACTCCTGACTGTAATTTGCGTCTTGCTTCTTCTCCGTAATAAATTTCTTTTGCCATTTTTTAAACCCCTCCTGATTATTCGATAACTGCCAGAATGTCGCTCTGGTGCATGATTGTATATTCTTCTCCGTTGTATTTAACTTCTGTTCCGCCGTACTTAGGGAAGACCACCTTGTCTCCTACCTTAAGCTCCATAACTTCGTCCTTTGTGCCAGGTCCTACGGCTACTACTTCCGCTACCTGCGGAGCTTCCTTAGCGGAGCTAGTCAAAATCAAACCGCCTTGAGTCTTTTCTTCTGCCTCGATCTTCTTAATAGCAACTCTGTCGCCCAATGGCTTAATTCCTATCATGATATATACCTCCCTAGATAATATTGTTATTGACAATGTTTTCGTTCTTTGGCACTCGCCATCATTGAGTGCTAACACTATTTATTATAGCCGTGCCGCAGATAATGTCAATAGGCTTGATGTAAATTTTCACAAAATCTACAATATATTTTTTAAAGCATATTTTTATCCAGGCCTCTTATGTAATAAAAAAGGTATTGCTGGGCGATGCCGCCGTTTTCGCCGAAATGCTCTTCTGCATATGTTTTCATCGATTTGACGTCGTTTTCGTCTATGCCGTAAAGTCTGTTCATCACACGCCTCATCCATACGTCTATGGGAAAAGCATCCATGCGTCCCAGACCGAAAAGAGATATGCAGGCGGCCACTTTAGGACCAACGCCGCAGAATTTCTGCAGTTCCCTGATCGGGTCTTCCACTTTCTTTAATTCCTCTTTAACCGCTTCCGGACCTCCGCCCTCGATGAATTGCTGCGCCATCTTGACTAGATACGGTGCCCTGTAGCCCAGCCTGCACGGAGCCAGGTCGTCGGTGCTTAAAGATGCCATCTTTTCCATGGAAGGAATGGCGAAATACTGCTCGCCGCCGTATTCTCCTATGAGTTCTCCGAACCTTTCGCATATTGATTCTATGCAGCCCTTTATCCTTGGTATATTGTTGTTTTGCGATATGATGAAAGATACTACCGTTTCCCAGAAATCCTGGCGCAGTATCCTTATGCCGTATCCGTAGTCGGAAGCGGCTTTCATGAAATCATCTTCTGAACTGAGTTTTTCTTTCAGCAGTCCGTAGTCTCTGTCCAGATCCAGATAATCGCGCCAGACTTTTTCAAAGTCCTCTTCACTGCAGTTGTCTATGGTCAGGTGGCCGTCGTCATAAGATATTTTAGCTATCTTGTTCATCGCCGTACCTGTATAGCTTCCGTCGTCCTCTCTCTTCCACCTGAAGCACTGGCCGCAGTCAAATATATGATCAGTGTTGAAATCCCTTACGCCGTCTACCGTGTATTTCATAAATCAATTTACTCCTCTCACTTCCAAATCTATTTCCGTTACGTTGAAAGCTGTCATCTTCTCTATCTCTTCTTCTATCTTCGTCTGAAATTCGACAGCGGATTCCCAGATGGGAAATTCCCTGCGGATCTTGACGCCAACTTTAAGTCTGTACGCTTCGGCGTTGGAGCTCTGAACTACGTATATGACTCGGCTTATGGCCGGCGTCAGCCTGGCAAGGCATGTGACGATGTCGTCTATAACTCTTTCGGCCACAAAATATTCTCCCATATAGCTGTAAGTAGGTCTTACCACCGTTCTTTCAGATGCTGCGCCCTGGTCTTTTCCGCGGAAGAATCTCAGCGGATCCATGAAATATCCCGAGAAAGTCCTCTTCAGCTGCATGGCAGGAGCCGGTATAACATGCTTACCCAGAGTTTCCCGCTGATGGTGGGCGGTCTCCCTTTCATCTGCCGTAGTTATGTCTTCTATCTTTATCCGTCTCAGGCTGTCTGCTTCGAGGGGCGGAAGCCCTAGCCGCTGAATTATCTTGTCAGTCATGCCGTCGCTGGTTCCCAGTACAAGTATGCTTTTGGGGTCCTTGGCTTTTATCGCGTCTGTCACTTGTTTTTTCATGTTTTCGTCGCTGAACAGCGCGACTTTGACCGCTCCGATCTTGGTGCTGGACCTTTTGGCAGATACGCCGGCGATGACGCTGTTCTTATAGATGAATAATCCGTCATCTATGATTGCCTCTATATCCAGCTTCTTGCACAGATTCATGGCGTGAAAGCTCTTGCCTGTTCCGCTCTTTCCTACCAGCGTATATACTTCCATTTTTAACATTCCTCTCACATTTTTTCACTTTACTATTATACCGCATTCTGCTATAATTGTCTGTATAAAAGATATATCTTTTTTATAGGAGGAATTTGATCATGGCTTACAAAATTACAGATGCCTGCATCGCTTGCGGAGCTTGCGCAGCTGAGTGTCCTGTAGAAGCAATCAGCGAAGGCGACGGCAAATATGTTATCGACGCTGAAGCTTGCATCGATTGCGGTTCATGCGCCAGTGCATGCCCGGTAGACGCACCGGTAGAAGGCTAATTACATAATAATTGCCTATTGTCAAAGAGAGACTTGTAAGACAAGTCTCTCTTTCTTTGTTCTTAATATGCCGTCACATTTGCCGTGACGCTCGCTGTTGGCAGGTAAACAGCTTTTTCGCTGAATAAAAAAATGAGCTCGTTGGCATAGATCTAAAATCCATGTTCTACGAGCTCCTTTATCTGCTTGTCTTTGCTTATTCCACGTTCTGCATGTAATATGCCAGTGCATGCAGGCTGTCGCTCATGTGAACGTTTTCCACCGCGATACCCTCAGGAATGTCAAGATCTACTGCCGTCAGGTTCCAGATTCCCTTGATTCCGGCGCCGGCCACCGTGTCGGCTACAGTCTGGGCTTTTTCTGCCGGAACTGTTATGACTGCGATATCCACGCCCTCGGATTTGACAAACCCTGCCAGGGATTTGCACGTCATGATCTGGACGTTTTCAAACTCCACGTCGTCGACATCTTGTATTATCTGCTTGACGTCGAAAATTCCGACAATATTAAACTTAGGCTCGTTGTGATGAATATAGCTGGCTATCGCTCTTCCGAGACGTCCGTACCCGACTATAGCCATCTTATATTCCCTGTCCAAACCCAGTATGCTTCCAATTTCGTCATGAAGATTTGTCACGCTGTACCCATATCCCTGCTGTCCGAATCCTCCGAAATTGTTCAGGTCCTGACGTATCTGGGAAGCGGTATATCCTATCAGTTTACTCAAGTCTTTTGATGAAATTTTTTCAATTCCTTTTTTCTGAAGCTCTTTTAAGTATCTTCTGTACCTTGGCAGTCTCCTTATGACCGCCTTTGAAATCTGCTTCTCCTTCATAGTCTGCCGTATCCCCTAAGTGTTTCTCCGCAATTGATATACCGCCGCAAAACGCCTGCGGCGGCAGTATAGATTTTACTATACGTTATTATTTGTTGTCTTCAACATACTTAACCAGATCTCTTACCGTCTGGAATGTTTCAGCCTCTTCATCAGGAATTTCGATTCCGTACTCGTCTTCGATGGCCATGATGATCTCAACGGCGTCCAGTGAATCTGCCGAAAGGTCTTTCATCAGGTTTGTATCTAAAGTAACCTCTGATTCATCGACTTGCAGCTGTTCTATAATTATCTCTTTAACTTTATCAAAAATCATTTTTAAGCCTCCATTTTTTTCTACTCAATATAGACTACGCCTTATTATAATTACTTTTGATGTCTATTTCAAGTCCAAATTTCACGCCAATTGTGATTTTTTCTTCAAAAATAACTATTCCATTAGAATAAGCTTTTCAAAAGCCTCCTCATAACCGGCCTTCAGCTCTTCCAGCTGTCTGCCCAGCTTGGCCAGCAGTTCATAATCGCTGATATTTTCTTCCGCGCACATCTGCTCTTCGACAGCCTTGATTTCTTCCTCATACCTTGAAATATCCGCTTCAAGAGATTGTTTTTCCCTCGCTGCCCGTCTCTGCTCCGCCTCCAGCTTCTTGTTAAGACGGCGCCTTTCTTCAGCGGAAAGCTCTTTCTCATCTTCCCGCGCCTTTGCCTGACCTCTCTCTTTCTTCTCTTCGCCGCTTTCGCGGGATGATGACATCTCGGCGAGGTATTTTTTACCTGAGGATATTTCTGACTTTTTCTCTACATAATAGTCATATTTGCCTAAGAATTCTGTTATCCCCTCTGAAGTGAGCTCGAGGATACGGTCTGGTATCCTCTGGAGGAAATATCTGTCGTGGGAAATTATGATAGCTGTACCCGGAAATTCCGCGAGAGCTTCCTCGAATACTTCCTTGGACTCTATATCCATGTGGTTGGTCGGCTCGTCAAGGAGCAGCGTATTGGCTCCTCCCAGCATCATCTTCAGGAGCGAAAGTCTGGCCTTTTCACCGCCGCTCAGGTCTCCGACCGTCAGGAAAACGTCATCGTTTCTGAAGAGAAATCTGCCGAGGATCGACCTCATCTGAGTATCCGTGTAAGACCTGTACGTCTCTTTCATCTCTTCAAGTACTGTATTCCTCGGATTGAGAAGCTGCTGTCCCTGGTCGTAATAGCCGAAAGTCACGTTATGTCCTATCTTCACTCTGCCTTTTTCAGGATTTATCTGCTGGAGCAGAATCTTTAAAAGCGTCGTCTTGCCTGCGCCGTTGGGGCCGACTATACAGACTTTTTCGCCTCTCTTGATATCCATGCTGACGTTTTCAAACAAGACGCGCCTCGACTGGCCGTGGCCGAAAGATTTGGATATGTTTTCAGTGAAAATAACGTCGTTTCCGGACTGAAAATCCTGGCTGAAGCTTATCTTCATCCTGCCCTCCTGTCTTTCCGGAGCGTCTATCCTCTCTATGCCTTTGAGCCGTTTTTCTCTTGACTGGGCTCTTTTGGCCAGCTTTTCAGTGCCTCGTTCTTTCATGCGGCGGATCATATCTTCCTGTCTGGCGATTTCCCGCTGCTGATTGCTGTAAGCTCTGAGTTCCGCGTCTCTGAGCTTTCTTTTTTTCTCAGCAAACGCCGAGTAATTTCCCTCGTATGCTTTAAGCTTATGATGCTCTATCTCAAATATTCTGTTTACGCTCCTGTCGAGGAAATATCTGTCATGGGAAACGATTATTATGCTTCCTCTGTACGATGAAAGATATTGTTCGAGCCATTTGAGCGTGCCTATATCAAGATGGTTTGTAGGCTCGTCAAGTATGAGCAGGTCAGGTTTTTCCAGCAGCAGCGCCGCCAGCGCCAGTCTCGTCCTTTCTCCGCCGGAAAGCGTGCTTATCTTCTTATCGAAAAATTCTTCGCCGAAAGCCATCGAATTGAGTATGCCTGTGATCTCCGACTTGTAAGTATATCCTCCCCTGCGGTCGTATTCCTGATGCAGCTTGTCCAGCTTGTCTATCAATTTCGTGTCATCAGGATTCTTAGCTATCATGTCTGCAGTTTTCTCTATCTCTGCTTCAATTTCTTTAAGAGGAACAAATATATTATTTATTTCTTCGATTACGGTGTTTTCGCTGTTGAAGCTGTCTCTCTGCTTGAGGTATCCCATCTTCAAATCCTGAGGGAAGAAAATCTGTCCCTCGTCGGGAATAAGTTCTCCCGTTATCATGTTGAGAAGCGTAGTCTTGCCGGCTCCGTTTCTGCCCACGAGTCCTACTCTGTCGCCTCCGTTGATGTGAAAATCAACTCCCTCAAGGATCACGTCCGTGCCGTATGTTTTTGTCAAATTACTGGCTGATAAAACTATCATGTCTCTTATCTCCGTTTGGCCGATATGTCAGGAGCTTTGAATTTCTCCGCGGGGCACTCGGGCCGCAGCTATTCAAAGGGCAGGTTGGCGTGAGCGTCCATATGCCAGTCTCCTGTCTTGCCTTCTTTATATTTGTAATATGCCGCGCAGCCTATCATGGCTCCGTTGTCGGTGCAAAGCGACGCCGGCGGTATATAAAGTCCGATGTTTTCTCTTTCGCATCTCAGTTTGAGTTCCTGCCGCAGTTTTGAGTTGGAAGCCACTCCTCCGGCCAGAACCAGCTTGCCGTGGCCGCCTTTGACGGCGGCATCCACCGCTTTCTGGCAGACCACGTCTATCACTGCCTGCTGAAAGCTGGCCGCCACGTCCGCCCTGTTTATTTCCTCGCCTTTCTGCCGCGCGCTGTTGATATGATTGAGAACGGCTGTCTTCAGTCCGCTGAAGCTGAAATCATAGCTGTCTTTCTCAAGAAAAACACGCTTGAAGTGTATCGCCTCAGGATTTCCCTCCGCAGCAATCTTGTCTATCTTGGGTCCTCCAGGATAGCCTAATCCGAGAACTCTGGCCACCTTGTCATAGGCTTCCCCGATGGCGTCGTCTCTCGTGCTTCCCAGTATCCTGCAGCTGTTATATCCTGTGACTTCCGCTATATTGGTATGGCCTCCGCTGGCAATCAGCGCCGTAAAAGGAGGTTCAAGTTCAGGAAACTGTATATAGTTGGCGGCTATGTGGCCCATTATGTGATGAACTCCGACGATGGGTATTCCTGCCGCAAAGGAAACGGCCTTGGCTGTCGCTACGCCTATTAGCAGAGCTCCTACAAGTCCCGATCCCTCGGTAACGCCTATCAGGTCTATATCCTTAAGGGTCGCCCCGGCTTCATTCAGGGCCTGTTCCATGACGTAGTTGACATTTTCAAGGTGATGCCGCGCCGCTATTTCCGGCACTACGCCGCCGTAATTTTTAAAAATATCTATCTGTGATGATATAACGTTTGACAAGACCTCTCTGCCGTCCGCCAAAACAGCTACCGCCGTTTCGTCGCAGCTGGACTCGAAGGCCATGGTCAGAAATCTGTTGTCTTTCATCTTATTTTCTTCTCCACATTATGAGGGCATCTTCTCCGTTGTCTTCGTAATAGCCCTTTCTTTCACCTGCAATCTTAAATCCATGCTTCTCATAAAGCCTCAAAGCGCCTGCGTTGCTTTTCCGCACTTCGAGAGTGTGACTGAGGACTCCCGACTCTTCGGTGACTTTGAGCATGACTTCCATCAGCGCGTCTCCCACGCCTTTTCTCCTGTATTCAGGCGAAACGGCCACGTTGGTTATATGACCCTCCCCGGCGATATTCCAGATGCCGGCATATCCTATGACTTTGCCCTCTGTCTCCGCCGCGAGATAAAAGGAAAGCTTGTTCTCCGCCACATCATGGTAAATCGATTCGTAAGACCACGGCTGACTGAAACAAACTTTCTCAAGCTCTGTTATAGCCTCGGCGTCGCGGGCTTCGGCTCTCCTGACTATCAACTCAGCCAACCTTTCCGCCTCCTTTTGTAATCTGCTTATGCTATCTAAAACTCCGGCACGCATGTCCTTGAACTTTTATTCCTGCTTCGGTCCCTTGCAAATAGGCAGTTCTCCTGCCGCAAGCTTCTGCTCCGCCTCGGCTTTCCTCATGTAGTCAGGCTCAAGGCTGCTGTAGTCAATCGTTTCACCCCGCCTGATCTTTTCGTATGCCAAAAGCCCGGCAGAAATGGCCTCCTGATAGCGGCATGATTCGT
>OLRF01001317.1_pt1 | contig 26326 bp, 20 predicted proteins | sample 1672061 | NCBI WGS metagenome assembly OLRF01 (sample SAMEA3136641, study PRJEB25190) | human gut metagenome | reverse complement strand
GTATTTGCCAATGCAGTAGTGGAAGAAACAAGAATCCCCCTGCTTTAGCTGTGGGGAGTGTCAATGCTGCTTCCTATTATTTCGCTTTTTCTTCTTTTGAGTCTTCTGTTTCTTGGGGTAAAGGCTGAACGTCAAAGTGCTTCTTCCGCTTATGATGGAGCCTGTTATCTGGCGGCAAAATATGAATCCGGCGGAAACCCGGATCAGGTTGGTGGCGATGGCGGAAATGCATGTGGTGAATTTCAGTTCGACAATCGTTATGAGCTTGGGCCGTTTGTTCGGTGGTGCTATGAAAAAGATCCAACTACATATGGTCCGTTTGAACCATATCTTGGCATGACCACAGAACTAAAAAATAACGCCGGATTTTACGGGGCATGGCATTCGATCTGCATAGAACATAAGATTGCATTTGAGGCAGCCCAGTGCGAATACGTCTATACACAAACACTGCAGCCACTTCTTACATCACTGACAGAATATTATGGTTTTGATTTTACAAACGCGTCTGATGCTTTGAAAGGCTGCGTTCTTTCTTTTGGCAACAGAGATGGAAAATATGTTGTAAGCCTGAAAAGATATTTTGATGGAACAACATCTGCATCAACGGACCGGGAAATTATTGAAAGGGCATATGATGCCATGATCGCCCGCAGACCGAACGTATCCAGGTGGAGCTATGAGAAAGCGGATTGCCTGGCGCAGCTTGATGGGACGCTTGACATTTATGCACCATCCGAAAATGGTGCCGGTGGGATTGACTGGTCCTGGAAAAAAAGCATAGGTGCCGGAGAGTCCGGAAATGCTGCCGTGCAGGCAGCTCTGAATGCTGTAGGAAGTGGTTATTCCCAAAGCAGAAGAGATGATCCGGGATGGTATGATTGTTCTTCCCTGGTTTACCGGAGTTATGCTGCAGCTGGTATTACTTATCTGAATGGAATGGATGCAGCAAGCGAAGCAGAATGCCTGGTAAACAAAGGAATGACTGTCAGCTATAGTGAACTGCAGCCGGGAGACTTGATCTTTTATTCTTATTCGGCCAACGGAAAATACAGGAATATATCCCATGTTGCCATATATCTTGGAAATGGTGAAATGGTTCATGCTGCAGATGAATCCAGAGGGGTATGTAAACAGGCAATGTCACAATCAAATCTTTCGCCGCAATTATATTGTCGGCCACAATAGTAGAAGGAAAATAAGATGGATAAATATGAATACATAGTGAATCTTGCAGAAAAAACAGCTAAAAGGGTTTCACAGAACCGGGAATCCTGGATGAAGTTCCTGACCTCCGCTGCACGGATTTATAAATATCCGTTTAAAGAACAGCTTCTGATTTATGCACAGAATCCGGATGCAACAGCGTGTGCTTCCATCGAGATATGGAATAAACGTATGAACTGCTGGGTAAATAAAGGATCTTCAGGAATTGCACTTCCGGATGATACTGCAACATATGGTCATAAGCTTAAATATGTATTTGATGTTTCGAATGTTCATGCTGTAGAGCCAAATGGACGTTATCCGAAGGCGTGGAAACTGCGGGAAGAACATAAAAGTGATGTATTGCATAAGCTCGAACAAATATATGGCAGTACAGACAGCACAAAACCCTTTGAAGAAAGAATTATTGAAATTTCAGACCAGCTCGCGGCGGATGCCTATACAGAACTTCAAATTGACTATCCGGATTTACAGGATAGGATAGGATTTGATAAACTGAGCGAACAGGACTTTGCTCTTTGCTTGAAAAAACTTATATCGGAAAGTGTTTCTTTTACAATTTTATCGGCCTGTGGAATAGAAATTTCCGATCATGAATTTTCATTTGATTATATCAATCAGTTTGTTTCTATTAAAACATTGTCCGTATTAGGAACAAAAATTAATGATTCTGCCAGAGGTGTTCTTGCAGAAATCGGAAAAACAGTACGCATTTATGATAAACTTCGCGAGAAAGAACAGGAAAAAGAAATCTCCAAAAAAGAACTTGCAAATGCACCACAACCGCGATATAATGCTTTAAAGCGTGAAAGTTTGCAAGAGGGTAATTCCAAAGATAAAGATAATATTGAAGGAGGAAAACAAAATGGACCTGGAATACGAACAGATGGGAGATTATCTGATTCCGAAGCTGAAAGCAAATCCGGAACCGGAGGGAATGGTAACGAAATACGGACTTCTGAGGGACAAATTTCTGAGGGAGAGATACGATGGGGCGAGAACAGCAATGTTTCTGGAAGGAACGTTGAAAGCACATCTTCTCGAGATTCAGGAACAGGCAAGAGAGAGGATGGAAGTCCTGACATCCCAGATGGCGGAGAAAGAAGGAGTAAACGAACAGCTCAAAGCACAGGATCAGATGCTTTGGGTGAGGAAGATGAACAGCATCCAGAGCCGGGCGGAGGAAGTCGTACTGAAAGAACTGATTTACAGCCGACCAATTTTGTAAAACCAGAGGAATCATACACACAATTAAGTCTGTTTCCATCAGCAGAGGAACAGAGAGGATCAATTACAGCAGCGGAAGCAAGTAAAAAATATACTATGCCCGCTGCTTTCTATTTGCCGGAAACCGATCTTGAAGTAATCATCCGAAGTGGTGGCGGGCAAAAAGATAGCCGGAAACGGATTTACGCCAAATATACCGAAGGAAAAAGTACCGATGAAATAATTGCTTTCCTGAAAAAAGAATATGGTCAGGTCGGCAAAGGTTTTGAATTACACGGTCATCCAATATCTGTATGGTTTGATGAAAACGGAATGACTGCCGGTTATGGTATGCAGGCAGCGGAATCTGTAGTTACAACATTAAGCTGGGATCAAATCGAAAAGTACATTCACGCCATGATTACGTATGGCTTGTATATGGATGCGAACGAGGCAGCCCTCGTAGACAAAACAGAGAGGAAGAGGGTATCCTATCAGATCGGCTATTTTCTCCGTGATTGGATAGATGATGTACCGGAAGAACTTAACAGTATAGAAAAAATAGAAACGCTTCTTTCTACGCATGAAGGAAGAGAACAGCTGGAAAATTTTTTCGAAGATGTCGATACACAAATTTCCTATGGAGAATTAAAGCCGAAATCTGTGAAATCTCCAGAATATCTGTTATCCGAAATTGCGGATCTTGACAGGGAGGGAATCCATTTTCCACTTCGTGATACGGTAGATGTCAGACAGGAAGATTTTATCACACAGGACGAAATCGACTATGCCATTTGCATTGGAAGTGGTTTTGCAAATGGAAAATTTCGAATCTATGACTATTTCATGGATCTGCATAACCAGAAGGAAAATGCTGCCTTTCTGAAAAAAGAATATGGTATTGGTGACCAATCCGGTGCGTTACCGGACAATAGTAGTTCCAACAGTGAGCATGATGCGAAAGGTATTCTCCTGGAGAAAGGAAGCCTTTTAAATCCATATGCAAAAGTCCTTTTAAATTGGAATGTCGTAGAGGAAAGAATCTGCGAGCTGATTTATGCAGATAAATACTTTTCACCACAGGAAAAAGAAGAGTATAAGAACTATAAAAAAGAACAGGAAAAAAAGGCAAAAGAAGTCGAAATTACCAGGCTAAACAACGGAATTCGGTTAGAGTGCAAACAGGAGATCGAAAAGCAGATTGCTGAAAACTACAATGGATTTTCCGTTCCACAAAATACGGTATCTGAAATCGTAGAAAAATACGGCATGGACTGTGTGAAATTTGTTTTGGCCAATACCATTGTGCAGGCATGGAAGGAAGGTCGGTTTTCGCTAAGAAACAAAGAATGGGCAAGTTCCATCCTTACAGAAGTGGAATGGAGCAATACACTGATCTTAAACACCCACCCAACTATTTTGGATGGATTTACAAACCAAGTCAGAAACCTGCAGCATGAAAAAGAACAGGTAGTACAGGAACAGCTTACACTGGATGGCAATCTCTGTATTCTGGTTGACCAGTGGGAATCCGGAAACGTTAAATATCTGATCGGAAATTGTGTTGATGATCCTGACTTTTATTATGTGCAGTGTGCAAACCGAGTCTTTGAATTTGACCGTAAGCCAGATAGAATTGAAGTAGAGGACTATTATATCGACATTCTTTCAGCGGAAGACATCGATCGACATGAAGCGGAAATTGATGCCAAACTTGATGGGGAAGAAATTCAGCGGTTATCCTGGCAAGTAGTACATGAGGCAGATGATACGTTTGGAAATCCAACAAAATGGAGTACAAGACTTTTTTCGGATGTCTTTTTATGGATCAACAAAGAAAATGCCGGATATTCTATTTATGATGCAGAAGGTTATTCGGCATTGGAAACTTTTGACTCTTTGGAAGATGCCATGGCATGGGCCGATGAACTTGCTGCAGATGGAAGAGACATTGAAAATTCTATTCCAGACGAAACGACGCCAGATACCGAAGAAAAACAAGAAGAAAGTAAAGCTGCACCGGATAAAAGTGCAGCTTCCAATTTTCAGATCAGTGATGACCATTTGGGGGAAGGATCTCCAAAAGAGAAATTCAGAAGGAATCTTGCTGCCATTGTGCTGCTTAACCGGATCGAATCGGAAAACAGATACGCTACAGCAGAAGAACAGCAGGTTCTCAGTCAATATATTGGATGGGGTGGACTGGCGGATGCCTTTGACGAAAGCAAACCAAACTGGTCTGAAGAATATCAGCAATTAAAGGCTGCATTATCGCCGGATGAATACCGTATGGCCAGGGAAAGCACTTTAAACGCACATTATACCAGTCCAGTGATTATCCGGCAAATCTACAGTGCTTTGGAACGAATGGGTTTTTCCAAAGGAAACGTTCTGGAACCGGCAATGGGAGTTGGAAACTTTTTGGGCATGATGCCGGACTCCATGAAAGAAAGCAACTTATATGGAGTTGAACTGGACAGTATTTCCGGACGGATTGCCAAACAGCTGTATCCACATGCCAACATACAGATATGTGGTTTTGAAAAAACTACATATCCAGATAACTTTTTTGATCTTGCCATTGGAAATGTTCCGTTTGGACAATACAAGGTGGTAGATAAGAAATACGATCGGAACAAATTCCTGATCCATGATTACTTCTTTGCAAAAACACTGGATAAAGTACGTCCCGGTGGTATTGTTGCCTTTATCACAAGCAAAGGAACACTGGACAAGTCCAATCCGGAAGTGCGGAAATACCTGGCACAACGGGCCGAGTTACTTGGTGCTGTCAGGCTTCCAAATACAGCCTTTAAATCGAATGCAGGAACAGAAGTAACATCCGATATTTTGTTTTTGAAAAAAACGGGATCATATGATCGTTTCTGATCCGGATTGGGTCTATCTTGGAAAAGATGGATCAGACATTACCATGAACAATTATTTTGTTGAACATCCAGAACAAATTGTTGGAAAAATGGAAATGGTGTCCGGTCATTATGGAATGGAAAGTACCTGCACAGCAGATGATTCGCAACCGTTTGAAGAACAATTGCAGGAGTCTCTGCAAAATATCAATGGAGAATTTGATGCGATTGATCCGGAAGAGATTCTTACGGAGGACTTAGAAGAGCTACTTTCTGCAGATCCGAACGTCAAAAATTATAGCTTTACGGTTGTTGGAAAGGAAATTTATTACCAGGAAAATTCCGTTATGCGTCCTGTTGACGTTTCGGCCACAGCAAAAGAGCGGATCAAGGGAATGATCGGCATCCGGGATTGTACTCGTGCGTTAATTAATTTGCAGCTGAATGAGTATTCCGATGCAGCCATTAAACAAAAGCAGGAAGAACTGAGTGCGTTGTATGATGGATATACAGCAAAATTCGGTATACTGAATTCGCGTGCAAACAGAATCGCATTTGATCAGGATTCCAGTTATTCTCTGATTTGCTCATTAGAAAACCTTGATGAAGAAGGAAATTTCAAGGAAAAGGCTGCTATATTCCAAAAGCGTACAATTAAGCAGGAGAAAGTTGTTACAAGCGTTGACACAGCCAGTGAAGCATTGACCGTATCTCTTTCAGAAAAGGCTGTTGTTGATCTTCCGTATATGAGTGAACTTTCCGGAAAAGATACCAAAGAAATTGTGGAAGAACTTCGCGGTGTCATATTTGAAGACCCAATCACCGGAAAATGGGAGACTGCAGATGAATATTTAAGCGGTAATGTCCGGGAAAAACTCAAAATTGCAATATCTTACGCAGAAACAAAACCTGAGTTTAGCATTAATGTGCAGGCACTTAAACAGATACAGCCCCAAAATCTCGATGCCTCAGAGATAGAGATCAGGATTGGTGCCACATGGATTGATCCGAAGTATATAGATGACTTCATGGGGGAAGTCTTTCAAACACCACATTATCTATTAGATCCTGGTGCTGTAAAAACAAGTTTTTCGAATATAACAAGTACATGGAACATTGCCGGAAAAAATGCTGAAACTTCCCGCTCTTTTGCAAATACCACATTTGGAACCACAAGAGTAACTGCGTATAAGTTGCTGGAAGATACCTTAAATTTGAAAGACATAAAAATTTATGATACCTTTAATGAAAGGAGGGTACTGAATAAGGAAGAAACGACTATTGCAAGTCAAAAGCAGGAAAACATAAAAGAAGCGTTTAAAGACTGGATATTCCGTGATCTGGAACGAAGACATACGATTGTAGAAACGTATAACGAACTATTCAATTCTATTCGTCCACGGGAATATGAAGGATCTCATTTGACATTTCCTGGCATGACGCCAGATATTGAATTAAAGCCGCACCAGAAAAATGCAATAGCCCATATTTTATACGGCAACAATACATTACTTGAAAAGCAGTTGGAAGTATATCAAGCTAAAGAAAATGAAATTGCCCAGGAAGAAGAGAAGCAGCTTGAACAGATTCCCGTTAAACGTCGAATAAGCTGGTCATCTTTTTTTCATGACTCTAAAATAAAACGCAAAGAAGAACTAGATATTCAAGAACAGGCTGAACGTGAGAGACTTGCAAAGGAATACATTTATGATCCATCCCATTCTGAAGAACAGGCTGCGCTTTTTCTCGATGCAGCAGGAACAGAAGAGTGGACCTTAAAAGATCTTCGAACACTTGCTGCACAATCAGATATTGACAGCATGAAAATATTACAGCGTAAAATAGAACAGCTGCATAAAGCTTCACAGAAAAAAAATAATAAATAGCTTTCTTCCACATTTACAGTTGTTGTTTTATTTTGAGAAAAATGATAAAATTAATATAGTTCCATTACTACGGAGGTGATTTAAAAATGTCAGTATCATATTTTAATACAAACGAATATGAATTAATGAATAAAGATAATATTGTTGCAACTGTAAGCTGTACAAGAGATGAATTTAATGACTTATATTTTGAAATTCATCATATATTTTCACAATTACCAATTGGTTTCAAAACATTTAAAGACTGGATCGAAAATCGTAGAGCACCTAGCAATCGCCAGCACATTGAAAAATTGCTTAAGCGTTGCAACTGTTATGATTTAGAAGGCTTCCTTCAAGTTACACATGCTGCAACTTTAAATGATACGTTTTGGGTTCGTCCAGCAAAGAGTCATCTTTCCTGGAATAATGTTTCGTTATTCCAAAATCCTTTCGATGACGTTGTTGCTCGGATAGCCTTTGAAGGTGGTTTATATGGTGAACATTTTTCAACAGCTTCCCCTGAATTTTCTACTGATGGAACTTTTGCAAAGTGTTGGACTCGTTTAGACAATCAAATTTTCCTCATGAAAAGAGGGTCTGAAGGTGGTGCGAATGCTGGGCTTGAGCCATACAGTGAGATGTATGCTTCACAACTAGCCGCTGTATTTTGTCCAGACTCCGTTCCATACGATGTTGTAAATTACCATGAAAAAAAAGCCTCTAAATGTCCGCTTTTTACAAATGAGCAATATGGTTTCGCTCCAATTTATAAATGCATCGGAGTAGAAGCCGGTATTGCCCAAACCATGCAATACTTTTCTTCTATTGGTAGCGAAAACGCTTTTCGTAGAATGCTAGTTTTAGATGCCCTTATAGTCAACACTGACCGTCACAAAGGAAATTATGGAATATTATTTCAAACTGATACTCTTCAACCGATAAAAATGGCACCTGTATTCGATCACAATCAAAGTTTATTACCATACGCAATGGAAGATGATTTTCGTGATCTCGATTCCTATTTGAGCGAAAAAATTCCACGAATCGGTATAGACTTTTCAGAAACTGCAGCCATGGTAATGACTCCAGATATAAGATCAGATCTAAGAAATTTACAGGACTTTGAATTTTCTGATTCAGCAAACGGTTTACCAAAGTGGAGAGTAACTGAATTAAACAAATTAATAGTACATCAATCAAGATCTATCCTTAAATCAAAAAAAATATATATGTCTCCCGATCAACCTAAAAAGAAAAATATTAAAAAATCAACTCCTCGTCTATGAAAAAAATCCGTGTCAATAATTGACACGGATTTTAAAGTTAATGTGATTATGATAGCTCTCTATTCATTATAGTTTACGTGGTTTCTTTCTTGATGTAGTCTTGAGATTTGGTTTGGAAGTATTGCAGTTTTCATTAAGTAATTGTTTTATCTCTGGCCGTGGAGTATTGGAAACTATCGAAAGTCGTTTTAAATACGTTGCTGCATTCAAATAAAGTACATCATTTTGTTTTGAAGAAGCTCCCGTATAAAGTACCAAACGGCTTTTCACCTTTCCAAAATTTTCATCTATATATTCCAAAAAATCAGTGTTTCTTAAATGCTTTGTTTGATCTATTACGATCTGATTAGAGTATTTTACTTCAAACAGATAGCTTTCTCCTTTTTGCTTATCAACCAGTATCATATCAGCTTCAACATGCTGGTTGTTGTTTCTCAAGGTGATGCTTAATTGTGATACGTAATAACGATCCAGATCAATCTTTTGGAATGTTTTATATGTTTCCGCAAGAATTATATTTTCAAGTAAAATTCCTTTTACGAAATGATCTGCTCTTAAAATAAATAAATTTCTGTCAGCTATACCACAAGTATCCTTCCACATAGAATCATCCGCCAAATTTTTGATCAAAGCAGTTGAATGGGCATATATCATACCTGGTTGCATAAAAATTTCTAAATCTTCAGAACGTTCCCCACTATTCAATGAAATATATGATGGAATTTCGAGAAATAGTTCGAGTTCCAACAAGTAATTCTTTAGTTCATCCAGATGTCGCTTACTTAAAGACGTTTGCATTTCATCCAAATCCTTAATTCCCAAAGCATTCTTGGTTGCCTGATTGGCTTCTTCCGTGTTAATTAGTGACACATAAGATGGTTCTTGAATATTATGGATCGTAGAATACAGCGGGGCACTTTTAAAACACTTGTTAACTGCTTTGACCGTAGTGTAATAGCTGAACTTATTAATCATTTTATTCAAAACAGATTTCAATTCATTCTGTTCGTACAACTCAGTTATTGCAGCTCCATACCTTCTTGCATCTTCGCTTTTCTCCAATGAATGTAAAATATTTCCAACAATAGCGGTATTTTGATATTCTTCGCTGGCCTGCAATGTTTTATATGGACTTTTTGTTAATGTTCCTCCGTATTCAATATATTCATCTACGGAATCATTTTCGATAAGTTTTGAAAACTCCGCAAAAGGAATATAGGATGTATGTATCATTTGAATCCTATCATATAAAATATCGGATTGCGCAAGCATAATTCCCAATGAGTCCGTTCCAGCGATAACGATTTTAGCTCCTTTTGCTGCAAAATAATCTGAAAAAGTATTTCCATATTTTTGAAAGTCTGTAACTTCCGTTATTTCATCTAGGAAAAAGTTGCGAACGCCTTTATCGTATAAATCTTCCATTGCCTGCCGCAATTCAAGCATATCACATTCCCGTAGGCAAAGAATATATACTGTTTTTTCTTTGTCTTTATCCGATAGTTCTGATATATACTGATACATCATTACTGTTTTTCCGGTTCTTCGTAGGCCATATAAAGCACAAATCTTTCCAGGATATTCATGCTGCATGAAACCTTTCAATTGATTATAACAATCCCTTTTCCGAACATATGAAGTGGCGATTTGGTTTCCCATAATAATATCAATATTTTTTTCATACATAAATTGCGCCTCCATTTCTTCATTGACTTATTTTATATTCTCGGAACAAGCGGTCAAGCGTACATCTACTTATTTTCAATTCTTTTGCAATCTGCGTTTTCGTTGCCTGTCGGGTCATATAACGATTATAGTATTCTTCGATTCCAGGAACAACGATTTTGTTTCTTCCTTTGTAGCGTCCTTCTTTTTTGGCAATGGCTATTCCTTCCCGCTGCCGTTCCAGAATCATTTCTCGCTCAAACTCTGCAATGGCTGCCATCATGGTGAGCTGCAAACGTCCTGTCGGTGTCGATGTATCAAAGTTTTCTTTGAGACTTACGAACTTTGCTCCAGTATTCTCGATTCTTTTCACGATACTTAAGAGATCATATGCAGTCCGGCCGAGTCTGGAAAATTCTTCCACATATACGACATCATCTTCACGAATGAACCCCAGCATTTCCTGAAGTTTAGGTCTTTTCATCGTTTTACCGGATGCCTTCTCAATAAACCACTTATCAATATTATATTTTCCCAGTGCCTCTCGTTGCCTGGCTTCATTTTGTTCAACCGTTGATACTCTTACATAAGCAATATTCTTACCTTTACTCATTTTTTCCTCTTTGTACAAATAACTTCTTAGATATGGTCTACATTTTGTTCAATAATTGAATCTCTGACTTTATTTTAACATTTTATTGTCCATTTGACAATGTATAAAAACGTACACCCTATTTAGATATTTTTATTGTAACATCACATCTTCCCTTACAGCTTTTTCAAGAAGCTGACGAACATATTCAGGACAGCTGCTCTTACCGGATTCCCAGTTTTCCAAAGTTCGCACAGGAATATTATACTGCCTGGAGAATTCAGCTCTTGATTCAGAAAGCATCTCTCTTATTTCCATTTTTTCTTCCTCATTTGATATTACATATACTTTGCCATTGTGCTCCGCCAAAAGAATCCGTCATACAACCACTCAAGATCGTTTTTAAAAGTTGGCACATCGTGATGGTCTAATTCGGCAACGAATTTTACGTATTCATAGCTATAACCGTTTTTTTTGTAATACGTCAGCAGCGAGTTTATAGCTGTACAAAAAGTCTGCTTTATCAGCAACAGGATCTTCATCATCCCAACTCCACTCATCTTTTTCTTTCTCTTCATCTGTCATGGTGTCGTTTGCCTTTTTGTAAAAGAGAGAAAGCATATTTTTCTTCAGCCGGCAGATCTTCCATTTGCATCAAATGAGCCTTTCCCCAGGCATCATCAAAAATTTTTTTAAACTTTGACTTGAGTGGCATAGGAGTTTTATGCTTATACTGATTTATCGTGTCATCAATAATGAGCGCTAAATCCATATCAATGGGAAGTTGTTCTGTAACCAGATATACGCTTTTTTCATCGCAAACAATATAGAAGGTATCATTTTCAGTTTTTAACTATGCTCAGCAAGAAGTCCCCGACTTCTAAAGTGGGGGATGAATTGCGTCCGTCATAAAATATTGAAATACAGGATAAGAAGCGTTATAATAAAATCAGTCGAAGAAAAAAAGAAAGGCTGAACATATATGGAATTAGACAATAATGCACATTCGGTATTTTTGCTGTATTACCATCTTGTCCTTGTTGTCAAATACCGCAGGCAGGTCTTTGATGAAACGGTTTCCGAACGTTCAAAGGAAATCTTTGTGTATATTGCACCGAAGTATAACATTATGTTGCAGGAATGGAATTATGATAAAGATCATGTCCAGATTTTATTTCGGGCGCACCCAAATTCAGAAATCAGCAAATTCATAAATGCATATAAAAGTGCAAGCAGCAGACTCCTGAAAAAAGAATTTCCGCAGATACGGCAGAAACTGTGGAAAGAATGTTTCTGGAGCCAGAGTTTCTGCCTGCTTACAACAGGCGGCGCACCAATAGAAGTCATCAGAAAATATATTGAGTCACAGGGAGAAAAAAGCCGCAAAAGGGGCAGGTCTTATGGCAAACAAAGCATATAAATTCAGGATATATCCGAACAGGGAACAAAAAACACTGTTTGCCAAAACGTTTGGCTGTGTACGGTTCATCTATAATAAAATGCTGGATGATAAAATCAAATATTACGAGAAAACGAAAAAGAAACGGAACAATACCCCGGCGCAGTACAAAAAAGAATTTCCGTGGCTGAAAGAGGTTGACAGTCTAGCCCTTGCAAATGCACAGATGAATCTGCAAAAGGCATATAATAACTTCTTCCGGGATCCGAAAGTTGGATTTCCGAAATTCAAATCCAGACATAAAACCCGCGCTTCTTATACAACGAATAACCAGAAGGGCACGGTAGCCCTTGAAAATGGGCACCTGAAGCTTCCAAAAGCAGGGTATGTGAAGGTCAAACAGCACAGAGCGATACCGGAAGATTACCGGATCAAATCGGTCACCATCAGTCAAAATCCGGGCGGGGACTATTATGCAAGCGTTCTGTTCGAGTACGAAAACCAAGTACAAAAACAGCCCATGCATCAATTTCTTGGTTTGGATTTTTCCATGCAGGAACTGTACAGGGACAGTGAAGGCAGAGAACCGGAATATCCGGGATATTACAGAAAAGCGGAACAGAAATTAAAGAGAGAACAACGAAAGCTCTCAAAAATGCAGAAAGGTTCCAAAAACCGTGGAAAGCAGCGGATCCGGGTTGCCAGAATGCATGAGAAAGTAGCGGCCCAGCGCAGAGATTTTTTACACAAACAATCGCGAAAGATTGCAGATGCGTATGATTGCGTCTGTATAGAAGATCTCGATATGAAAGCAATGTCACAGGCGCTGCACTTTGGCAAATCCGTTTTGGATAACGGCTGGGGGATATTTGTGAATTTCCTGAAGTACAAAATGGAAGAACAGGGAAAACAGCTGGTGAAAGTAGGCCGTTTCTTTGCAAGCAGCCAGCTGTGCAGTGTATGCGGGTATAAGAATACCGAAACGAAGGATCTGCGAATCCGTGCATGGATCTGTCCGAAATGCGGTACACACCATGACAGGGATGTCAATGCTGCAGTCAATATCCGGAATGAGGGTATGCGTCTTATGTACAGCCTGCAGTGACAGGAATATAGAAAAAACCGTGGGGCACACGGGGATAGCTCGCTTATGCTTGACACAGTGGTGTCATCGAACGAGAACCGACGGTTCGCTTTTTGCGAAAGGAAGCCCCCGCCTCTGTAGGCGGGGGAGGATGTCAGTTCGCCCGGCGCGAACGTTATTCTTAAAGGTGAAAGTCCTAAGTGCGCCTGTTAGCGGGAAGCACATAGCCAACAAGGCAAGGGTGTCCATTGTGAGATGGAATCTGAAGGAAGCCTGAGGCAAACCATTGGTCCGACGGACAGAAATCATGTATAAGGCTTACAGTTCGGATAAGACTGCTGAACAAGTTGAAGTCCAATAGCTAACAGAGGACTGGTAGTAGACATGGCGGATAGGTGATGAGAAAGATAGCGTATTTTAACCGGGGAGATCCTATGAGTGGTTTCATCAGCCATAGTAACAACGAATCATAGGAAGTCAGCAGATGTCATAGTAGCGAAGAAGTCCGGGAAACCGGATGGAGCAAAGGACAGAACAGTTAATCATCTGGAGTACGTCCTAATTGAGAGTTTTAGACGAAACACATGCCGAGAGGAGTACCACAAGTACTAAGTGGTCGGAACTCACGAAAAGGAAAGGAAACAGTGCATGGAGGAACAAGGAATATTTATAGAACGCATTCTGTCAAATGAAAACATGAATCGTGCCTACAAACAGGTGAAAAAGAATAAAGGTGCGGCAGGAATAGACGGAATGGAATGTGCCGATTTGCTTTCTCATTTGAAAGTAAATGGCCAGCAACTCAGAGAGAGTATAAGAAATCAGTCATACAAACCAATGCCAGTAAAGAGAGTGGAAATCCCTAAAGCAGACGGAAGCAAACGAAAACTTGGTATTCCAACTGTCACAGATCGCATGGTACAACAAGCAGCTGCACAGGTATTAACACCTATATATGAAAGAAAATTTCATGAGAACAGCTATGGATTCAGACCCGGAAAAAGTGCACAGAAGGCAGTATTAAAAGCAGTTGAATACATGAATGAAGGATATAACTGGGTCGTGGATATTGACTTGGAAAAGTTTTTTGATACGGTAGAACACGACAAGTTAATATCTGTTTTGAACAAAGAGATTAAGGATGGAAAAATACTTTCGCTAATCCGAAAATTTCTAGTAAGTGGAGTTATGGTTGGAGAACAGATAGAAGAAACAGAAATCGGAACCCCACAAGGGGGAAATATTTCACCACTTCTCGCTAACATACTGCTCAATGAATGAAAAGTCTAATCCCCCAGCTATGCTGGGGAGAATAGAGTAGTCGGAAGTGGTGAGGATAACAAAATAAAGCCTCCTGTGATAGAATGAGAATGGTGTCGCAAGCCAAACTCAAAATCAAAGGAGGCGGTCCAAATGGACAATAAAAGTTTATCACATACTCGTTGGAAATGCCAGTATCACATTGTGTTTATTCCTAAATACCGAAAGAAGGTATTGTATGGGAGAATACGCAGAGATGTCCGAGGGATAATAGCAACTTTATGCCAGTATAAAAATGTAGAGATAATTGCAGGAGCGGTATGTATAGATCATGTACATTTAAGCGTAGCAATTCCACCAAAACTCAGAGTATCAGATTTTATGGGGTATCTGAAAGGAAAAAGCACATTAATGATTTATGACAGGCATCCTGAGTTGCAAAGTAAATGGGATAAAGCGTTTTGGGCTAGAGGATATTATGTTGAAACGATTGGCAATATAACAGATGAAGCAGTTCAAAAGTATATAAAAGAGCAAGCAGAAGAATCGAGACGAGAAGATTCGAGTAGTACCGCTTTATAGCGGGCCAGCAAAAGTGCTTGCGATACCGCCCTTTGGGGCGAGTAGTAACAATAGCCCTTTGGAGGGCTAATAATAAACCACCAGTTGAACTGGTGGTTGCTAACTTAACAATTTTCTGATCCTGGCTGCGTTTGTGGCCTGTATGGTAATTTTTGTGTTCCCGTTATTTTTACTGGGTACGGTAACTCCGTCGCTGGTCAAATATTCGGTGAGCAATCTGGATGATAACGGAAAAACGGTGGGAACACTGGGAGCATTCAATACGATCGGCAGCATTATTGGTACCTTTGTGCCGACGTTTGTTACGATCCCTGCGGTTGGAACATCGATCACTTTTCTGATCTTTGCGGGAATTTTACTTGCGTTATCCATCGTGTATTTTGTGATGGAAAAAGCAGGGAAAAAGAAAGTGATTGCAGCGGTACTTATTTTCGCGTTCTGCTGTGGAACAGGTTATTCCGATTCCTTCGCATTCTGGGAAAACAACCTGACATATGAGGGAGAGTCTGTATACAACTATCTTCAGGTGTACGAAAATGATGAGAGAGTAGCATTGTCTACCAATGTTCTGTTTGGCGTACAGTCTGTCTATATGAAGCAGGATGAACTGACCGGAATGTACTATGATTATGCGATGGCGGCGCCGCTTATGCTCAAAGACAAGCCGACAGATCAGATGGATGTGCTGATCCTTGGCATGGGTACGGGAACCTACGCCACACAGTGTAAGAAATATTTTGGGAACATGAACATTGAGGGTGTAGAGATTGATGAAAAGATCACGGATCTCTCGCGGAAATATTTTTCACTTTCCGAGGATATTCCGGTGACTACTTACGATGGAAGAGCGTTTTTAAATGCATCGCAGAAAACGTATGATGTGATTATGGTCGATGCATATCAGGATATCACAATTCCATTCCAGATGTCCTCCAAAGAGTTCTTTGAACTGGTCAAATCACATCTGAAGGACGATGGCGTTATGGTGGTAAACATGAATATGCGTGGAATGAAGGAAGGAAACATCAATCAGTACCTTTCGGATACGATTGGAAGTGTCTTTGATACAGCGGTTACAGTGGATGTGGCAGGATCGTCCAACCGGGAACTCTTTGCGTCGGACGATCCGGACATCGTAAAGAATCTGACGAAACATACGGGGGAACTTACAAACGTAAACCTGAAAAATATGATGCAGGAAGTTACGTCAAATCTTACAGAATATCAGAAAGGAAATTATATCCTCACAGATGACCAGGCGCCAGTGGAGCTGCTTGGCATGCAGGTGATCGATGAGCTGATCAAGGATGAAGTCCAATACTATAAAGATATCTATAAAGAGCAGGGAATCAAAGGACTGATCGAGTCTCTCTGAGCTCTGGAAAAAACATAAATCATGGGAATGAGAAAGAGGAACAGATACACCATCACAGTTTTAAAAAAAAGTTGTACGAAATAACATGGTTATGTTAGCAAATGATATACAGAAAAAATGGTTATAAAGGAGAACTAAAAATATGAAGCTACAATCTATTTTTGACCAGACAGATTTTGTACATGCAAGCGGTACAAAAGAAGAATTGCAGGTTGCAAACTATTTAAAGGAGCAGTGTGAAGCATTAGGAGTCCCGGCAAAACTGGAAGGTTTCCGCGTTGCGATGGGCGAAATCGAAGAGGCACATTTGTATGCAGACGGGATGGAAATTTCATGCAAAGCTCTCACATGCTGCGGAAGCGGAAGTGTCGAAGGCGAACTCTACTATATGCCGGGAACCGATCCGGTTTCCGTTGCCGGTGCAAAAGATAAAATTGTGCTGATGGATACGCAGGGAATCGGATTTTTTGCGTACCAGGATTTGATGAAAGCAGGCGCGAAAGCGATTCTGTTCCAATATGGAAACAGCTATTACCCACATACAGACATTGATCAGAGAGATCTTCGGGAAGCCGTTGTCGGAGAGGAAAAGAAAGTGCTCTGCGCCATGATTCACTCCGCACAGGCAGTAGAACTTGTGAAAAATAAAGTAAAACAGATCCGTCTGGAAATCCGGCAGAAGGAATACGATGGAGAATCCCATAATGTGATTGCAGAATTGCCGGGAAAAAGAGAAGAATGGATCGTTTTAAGCGCGCATTATGATACGACATCACTTTCTCATGGCGCATATGACAACATGAGCGGATGCGCGGGTCTTCTTGGAATTATGGAGCAGATGAAAGGGAAAGAGCTGAATTATGGTCTTCGGTTTGTATTCTGCGGAAGCGAAGAAAGAGGACTTTTAGGATCGAAAGCATATGTCAGAGATCATGAAAAAGAACTGAGACAAACAGTACTGAACATCAATCTGGACATGATCGGAACGTATATGGGAAAATTTATCGCCTGTGTATCGGCAGAAGAAAAGCTTACCCATTACATCAGCTATATGGCTGCAGAAGTTGGCTTTCCAATTGCAGCAGAAAACGGCGTCTATTCCAGTGATTCCACGCCATTTGCCGATCATGGGGTTCCGGCTGTTTCGTTTGCGCGTATTGCCAGCGGAAATGTCGCCCCGATTCACTGCCGCTACGATGTCAAAGATGTGATGTCGATGGAGCAGCTGCAAAAAGATATTGATTTCCTGACAGTATTTACCGGAAGATTCGCAAACGCAGCGGTCTGCCCGGTGGCAAGAGAAATACCGGAAACGATTCGGAAACAATTGGATGAATATTTGTTTCGCAAGAGAAAAGAAGCCTGATATACTTCGATCACGGATATGAGCAGCGAGACGAATTGCAAATAGGAAAAAGAACGACAGTGGCAGGAGAGAGAAACCATGAAAAAAATAGAACTGGTAGAAATCAGGCAGGTAAACGATGCCCTTGCAGAAATGGTTGCGCTGTTTCGAGTAGAACTGCGTTCCTATAAAGGAATTGCATCAAAACCGAACGTGGAAGACGGACGGGAAGAAATGAAGGAATACCTTTTAGCAGGATTTCCAGTGTTTGCCGCTACGGTGCATGGCGAATACGCAGGTTATGTTGTCTGTCGTATTGAGAGCGAGGTGGTGTGGGTGGAATCCATCTTTGTCAGAGAAGAGTACCGCCGGCAGGGAGTCGCTGCCGCACTGCATGGCAAGGCAGAAGAAATTGCAGCTTCTTATGGAAACGATACGGTTTACAACTATGTCCATCCCAATAACCACAGGATGATTGAATTTTTGAGAAAGCGTGGTTACACCGTTCTGAATCTAATTGAGATCCGTAAACCGTATCAGAATGAAAAACTGACGCAGACGATTACGGTTGGGGAACATGAATTTGATTATTGAGGGAGTCATTTTCATCCCACAATTCCAGAAAAGCCCGAAGTTCAGACGGAAGGCGCCCCTTGCGCCAGGCAAGCAGGATTTCGGTTGTAAGGTCTGCATCTGTGATGGTGAAGGCCTTTAATTTATGGGTAAGATTCAGCATGGAGGCCGGCAGAAGAGCGATGCCAAGGCCTTTTTCTGCCATTGTCATTGCCGTGCGGGCGTCCTCGCAGGTGAGATAGATATCGCAGAACAGACCCGCCTGCTCGAAAGCGGAGAGCATGTATTTCCGGTAGCGGTTCGACAGAATCAGCGGCTGCTCGGCAAGTTCTGTAAGCGAAAGGGTTTCACGCCCGGCAAAAAGCGGGTGAGAAGGGAGTGCCATGGCGGTGATGCTCTCTTTTAAAAGGGTCTTCGTCTCGCAGCCATTTAAAACGATTGGCGTGCGGAGCGTGGTGAGATCCACCATGTGATTTTCGAGCTGGTCTTTTAAAGCAAAGGTAGAACCCTCGTGGACATCGAAATGGATGTGCGGGTATTTCCGGGAAAATCGCAGGAGATAGTCGGCGAGCAGCGAAACGGTGGATGGCGTCATGCCGATGTGGAGTGTCGCAGACTGACTGGATTTTACGACTTCGCGCCTGGTGAGATCCGCAAGCATCAGAAGCGTTCCTGCCTGTTCATACAGTGTTTTTCCTGCCTCGGTCAGGGTGATTTTCTTTGTGCCGCGGATGAGAAGAGGCACCTGAAGCTCTTCCTCCAGCATTTTGATCTGATAACTTAACGGCGGCTGTGTCATATGCAGCACCCGTGCCGCCCCGCTGATGGTTCCCGCATCCACGATGGCGCGGAAGTATTCGAGTTGTCGAAGTTCCATAAAAATCCTCCTGAAAAAACTATATAAAAATTATTCAATTTCAATATAAAAACAATAATTTACATATAGAATACGCCATGCTATACTGAAAAGCAAGTGAAAAAGAAGGGAATGAGGGAACAAATGAAACGAATTGATTTCGAACATGGAACCGTAACCGGAAACATCCTCGGGGCAGCGCTCCCAATGCTGGTTGCTCAGATTTTGAGTCTGCTGTACAATATTGTAGACCGCGTCTACATCGCGCGGATACCGGAGGTAGGAACGGCGGCACTCGGTGCAGTCGGTCTGTGTTTTCCGCTGATCGTTATCATCACAGCATTCAGCAACTTGTTTGGAAGCGGCGGCGCTCCGCTGTTTTCGATTGAGCGTGGAAAGAATGATCAAAAAAAGGCGGAACGTATTATGAATACGTCGTATTCCATGGTATGTGTCTGTGCTGTCATACTGATGGTGACCGGCTTTTTGTTTGCCCGTCCACTGCTGTCACTGTTCGGTGCATCGGCAGATGCGATGGTATACGCGTATCCTTATATGATGATTTATCTGATCGGAACTTTGCCGTCGATGGTGGCAACCGGCATGAACCCGTTCATCAACGCGCAGGGCTACTCGACCGTTGGTATGCTTTCCGTCACGATCGGAGCGGTCGCAAACCTGCTGCTTGACCCGCTGTTTATCTTTGTATTTGGCTTTGGTGTGCAGGGGGCTGCGATTGCAACTGTGATTTCCCAGACACTTTCCGCAGTGTTCGTTCTGTATTTCCTGACCCGGAAATCGGAACTGAAAGTGCGCTTTGTGCGGAAAGATGAAATTTCTGAGTGTGCAGGCTATGCGAAAAATATTGTCAGCCTCGGTACCGCGGGATTTATCATGCAGCTGACCAACAGCCTTGTCACGATCTGCTGCGACAACGTACTCTCTGTGACCGGCGGTGATATTTACATCTCTGTTATGACGATTGTATCGAGCGTGCGTCAGCTCGTCGAGACACCGATCTATGCAATGAATGAGGGAACTTCTCCGATTTTGAGCTATAATTACGGTGCACGCCGTCCGGCCCGCGTGCGCAAGGCGATGTGTGTCATGAGTGCGATGATCCTCGGATATACCGCAGTGATGTGGAGCGTGATTGTTCTGGCGCCGCATGCGCTGATCGGTATTTTCAGTTCGGATGCGGTACTGACCGCAGATGCGGTTCCGGCTCTGAAGCAGTACTTTGCAGCATTCATTTTCATGGATCTGCAGTACATTGGACAGACCGTATTCAAATCTCTGAATAAAAAGAAACAGGCGATCTTTTTCTCCCTGCTCCGAAAAGTCTTCATTGTTGTACCGCTCACCTATCTGATGCCGTACGTACTCCACATGGGAACGGACGGTGTATTCCTTGCCGAACCGGTATCAAACGTAATCGGCGGAAGTCTCTGCTTTATCACCATGCTGATTCTGGTTCTGCCGGAATTGAAGCGAATGGAGCAGCAGAAGTAATAGTTTTGAAAAGTTTTTGAAAAAAGTACAGGAAGATATTTACCGAAACCGTTTCGGCAGATATCTTTCTGTTTTTGTTGCGATACATACGATAAAAAGGGTTAGATTCCCCTTTTTCGCTGCGCTGCATTCGAAGAGAGCTGCCGGTGGCAGTTTCTGCAGGTGAAAAAATTATAAAGTATAGCTAAAAACTATTTTGTTGTATCGAAGATAAGTATTTGATCTTTCCGGAAATTCACGCTACACTGGAAACAGAAAAAACAAAAGAACAGGAGAGGGTTTTTATGGAAGAAAACAAAATGGGAACGATCCCGGTCAGCCGTCTGGTGATTTCCATGGCGCTGCCGCTGATGCTGTCACTTCTGATTAATTCGCTTTACAACTTCGTAGATTCCGTGTTCGTTGCGCGGGTTTCTGAGGATGCACTGACGGCAATTTCCCTGGCGGCTCCGATGCAGCTCATTGTATCATCGCTCGGTCTTGGAAATGCGGTCGGCCTGAACGCCGTCATTTCCCGGGCACTTGGAGAAAAGAATCAGAAAAAGGTAAAAGATGCAGCGAGCGCCGCGCTTTTTCTTGCATTCTGCTCGTGGATTTTAAACAGTATTTTATGTATCGCATTTGCCCGGATCTATTTTGAAAGTCAGTCCGGCGGCAATGAAGCCATCGCAGCGTATGGCATCCAATACTTAAGTATCTGTATGATCGCGTCTCTCGGCCAGATGGGACAGTGGGTCTTTGACCGGTTTGTTATGGCAAGCGGAAAAGCGCACCTTTTTATTTTTACACTTTCCGCCGCATCGCTGACAAATCTGATTCTCGATCCGATCTTTATTTTCGGCTGGTTTGGCCTTCCACGAATGGAAACAGCCGGAGCTGTGCTTGCAACCGTCATCGGTCAGTTTATGGGCTGCCTTGCCGGAATGGTAATCAATAAAAAGTGGAACCCGGAAATTCCGTTTGCTTTTACACTGAAACCGGACTGGGTGAGTGTGCGTGAGATTATAAAAGTCGGTTTTCCGTCCACGCTGGTACAGATCCTGACCTCGGTTGTCAATATGGCGATGAATGCGATTATCATTACATTTTCTTCGACGGCAGTTGCTGCTTTTGGTGCGTGCACAAAGATTCAGAACATTACGACGGTTGGTGTCCACGGTATCACAAACGGCCTGATTCCGATTGTGGCGTACAACTACGGTGCAAAGCAAAAAGAAAGAATCCGTCAGTCCATCCGCTATGGCATTCTTTACGGCGGCGGGCTGTTCCTCGTCTTTTTTGCCGTGCTGGAATTCTGCCCGGGCATCGTGCTGAAACTTTTTGATGCCTCGGACAATCTGATGCGCATCGGAGTTCCGGCGCTCCGCATTCTGGCAGTGGCCTATCTGCTTTCGATTCCAGGCCTGATCTATCAGGCGGCGTTGCAGGGACTTTCCCTTGGAAAAGAAAGTATGTACATATCCATGATACGCCAGGCAATTCTGCCGCTGGTGTTTGCGTTCCTTTTCAAAGGGATTGAGAACCTGAATCTGATCTGGGGTGCCTTTATCCTGGCTGAGCTCTGCGGCATCCCGCTTGCAGTGGTTCTCTGGAAACAAAAAGGCGAAAAGCAGATTCGGTTTTAGAATAGAAAGGAAAAACAAAAAGGCTGTTCTTTGTGAAAGGCAGCCCTTTTTGCATACCATAAAATAAGAATACACAGGGGCTTATGGATGAAAGAGCAGGAAAATCTGACAGGAAAAGGAATTACAGCCGCCGTGCTGGATACAGGGATTTTTCCCCATATGGATTTTGACGGCCGGATTGTAGCCTTCCGGGATCTTGTGTACGGGCGGGAGACGCCTTACGATGACAATGGACACGGAACGCATGTCTGTGGTATCCTTGGCGGAAGTGGAAGAGCGTCCGGCGGAAAATACCAGGGTGCGGCACCGGGATGCCGGTTTGTCGTAGTGAAGATTCTGGACCGAAGGGGAAATGGAAGAAAGCAGGATATCCTCGCGGCGATTGACTGGGTGTGCAAAGAGCGAATAAGACTTAATATCCGCATTTTAAATATTTCAGTGGGAACAACAGAGCAGGAAAAAACGGTGGATGATCTGCTAGTACAGGCGGTGGAGCGCGCCTGGGATGACGGGATCACTGTTGTGACAGCGGCCGGAAATCTGGGGCCCGCTCCGGGCAGTATTACGGCGCCGGGGAGCAGCAGAAAAGTGATCACCGTGGGAGCGGGCGATCTGCTGGAGCCAAGAAGAGGAATCTCCGGATGCGGCCCGACACGGGACTGCGTCTGCAAACCGGATCTTGTCGCGCCTGGAAAACGTCTCATTTCCTGCGCGCCTGGAAGAAGCAGGAAGGAATATGTGGTGAAGAGCGGCACCTCGATGGCGGCACCGCGGGTGTCCGGAGCCGTGGCTTTGGCACTTGAACGGGTTCCGGATCTTACCAATGTCCAGGCGAAAATGCTGCTTTGCGAATCGGCGAGAGACCTTGGCCTTCCGCGCAACCGTCAGGGGCATGGGATGCTTCAAACAGACCGTTTTCTGTCTCTTCTGTGAGACACTGTGCGGCAGCATAAAAAAAGAAAAATGAAGGAAAACACCTCTCATCCTGCAAAAATTGTGTGAATTTATGGGAAAATGCCAAAAAATCAGGCGAATTTTGACTTGACAAGCTATAGGATACTTTATACAATAAACGGGAATAGAAAAAGGAGGCCTACTATGGAAAAAATTCAGATGACCACTCCTCTGGTAGAGATGGATGGAGATGAGATGACCAGAATTCTCTGGAAAATGATCAAAGATGAGCTGCTTCTCCCGTTTATTGACCTGAAAACGGAATATTACGATCTGGGACTGGAACACAGAAACGAGACGAACGATCAGGTAACCGTAGATTCCGCAAACGCTACCAAGAAATACGGTGTAGCAGTCAAATGTGCCACCATTACGCCGAATGCAGCGCGTATGACCGAGTACAATCTGAAAGAAATGTGGAAGAGCCCGAACGGAACGATCCGTGCCATGCTCGACGGAACCGTTTTCCGTACCCCGATTGTCGTAAAAGGCATCGAGCCGTGCGTGCGCAACTGGAAAAAACCGATCACGATTGCCCGTCATGCATACGGAGATGTCTATAAAAATGCAGAAATGCGCATTCCGGGACCGGGAAAAGCAGAGCTGGTTTATACGGCTGAGGACGGCACCGAGACAAGAGAGCTGATCCACAACTTCACCGGCGCCGGTGTCATTCAGGGCATGCACAATCTGGATAACTCCATAGAAAGCTTTGCGAGAAGCTGTTTCGAGTACGCACTGTCCACGAAACAGGATCTGTGGTTTGCAAGCAAGGATACGATTTCCAAGAAGTATGACCACCGCTTCAAGGATATCTTCCAGGAGATCTTCGATGCAGAGTACAAAGAGAAATTTGCAGAAGCAGGCATTACCTACTTCTACACTCTGATCGACGACGCCGTTGCCCGCATCATGAAAGCAGAGGGCGGCTTTATCTGGGCCTGCAAGAACTACGACGGCGATGTCATGAGCGACATGGTATCCTCCGCCTTCGGTTCCCTTGCGATGATGACTTCTGTTCTCGTATCCCCGCACGGATATTACGAGTACGAGGCTGCGCACGGAACCGTACAGCGCCACTATTACCGTCACTTAAAAGGTGAGGAGACATCCACCAACTCCGTGGCCACCATTTTTGCATGGACCGGCGCACTCAGAAAACGCGGGGAAATGGATGGAAACGCAGAACTTTCCGCATTTGCAGACCGTCTGGAAAAAGCAACGATCGCAACGATCGAGAGTGGAAAAATGACAAAAGACCTTGCGCTGATCACCACCATGGAAAATCCGACCGTATTAAACAGCCGTGATTTCATCCTGGCCATCCGCGAGGAGCTGGAGAAATAATTAAACGAAGCAAAAAAGAAAGCCGATCCGGCATTCCCGCAAAAAGGGATGCGCCGGACCGGCTTTTTCTGTTTTGAATTTTTCCGGGGAAAACCAGGTCTATTCGGCAAGCTCTTCCCATTTTTCATACAGCTCTTCGAGTTCCGCGGCAATCTCTGCTTTCTCTTTGCTTAATTTCACACACTCTGCCACATTCGTTGCGACTTCCGGTTTCGACATTTCCTCATCAATTTCCGAATCGCGTGTCTCAAGCTCTTCAATTCGTTTCTCCGTCTTTTTCAGCTCGTTTTCTTTCTTGCGGAGACGTGCCTGTTCTTCTTTCTGCGCTTTCCAGTCCAGCTTTGTGGAGGAGGCTTCGGAAGGAGCCGCTGTTTCTTCCGGAGCGGCGGCATCGGCAGCAGGAGCATAGATGCGGGTCAGCTCTTCTTTTTTCTCCAGATAGTAATCGTAATTTCCGATATAGTTGACGAGTGTTTGTCCCGTCAGCTCCAGAATCCGGGTTGCAGTCTGATTGATAAAGTAACGGTCGTGGGAAACGTACAGTACCGTTCCAGTGTAATCCTTCAGCGCGTTTTCCAGAATCTCCTTTGATACGATATCGAGGTGGTTGGTCGGCTCGTCGAGGATCAGGAAGTTGGCGTTCGAGAGCATCAGCTTGGCAAGGGAAATTCGTCCGCGCTCACCGCCGCTCAAGGTATGAATCGGTTGGAAGACATCGTCGTTTGTAAACAGGAAGGCGGCCAGCACATTTCGGATTTCGGTGTTTGTCAGATATGGATACGCGTCGGAAATCTCCTGGAAAATGGTCTTTTCCATGTGGAGCACCTGATGCTCCTGATCGTAGTAACCGATCTGTACACGGCTTCCAAGTGTAAAAGAGCCGGCATCCGGGCGGATGACTTCGTTTAAGATCTTTAAGATCGTCGTTTTTCCCGTTCCGTTGTTTCCGATGATTGCCACGCGCTCGCCGCGCTTGATTTCGAAATTCAGATCCTGGAAAAGCGTCTGTCCCGGGAAGGCTTTGGAGAGGTGCTCGACGGTCAGCACATCGTTTCCGCTTGTGATGCGCGGTTCCAGACGGATCCGCATATCGGAGCGTACTTCGGTCGGCTTTTCCAGCACATCCATTTTGTCCAGCATTTTTTCACGGCTCTCGGCGCGTTTGATGGATTTCTCGCGGTTGAAAGATTTCAGCTTTGCAATGACTTCTTCCTGATGGTGGATTTCCTGCTGCTGGTTGACCCAGGCATGGTAAGCGGCTTCACGGAGCATTGCTTTTTTCTGACTGTAGGCGGTATAGTTTCCCTCAAAAGTTGTTACTTTTTTATTGTCCACTTCAACGACTTTTGTGACAACGCGGTCGAGAAAGTAACGGTCATGGGAGACGATCAGGACGGCTCCGCTGTAATTTAAAAGATACGTTTCGAGCCAGGAGATCGAGTCCATATCGAGGTGGTTGGTCGGCTCGTCGAGCAGAATGATGTCCGGTTTGGTAAGCAGCAGTTTACCAAGTGCCACGCGGGTCTTCTGACCGCCGGAGAGGGAGTCCACCTGTTTTTCAAAATCGCTCTCGGAAAAGCCAAGACCTTTTAAAACACCGACGACTTCACTGCGGTACGCGTATCCGTTTTCCAGTTCAAAGGTATGGGAGAGGCGGGTGTAGGTGGAAAGAAGTTCATCCAGCTCTGCACCGGATTTTGTCT
>OLRF01001298.1_pt1 | contig 26592 bp, 25 predicted proteins | sample 1672061 | NCBI WGS metagenome assembly OLRF01 (sample SAMEA3136641, study PRJEB25190) | human gut metagenome | reverse complement strand
GCGGAATTTATACCGGAAGAGGACTATCGCCTGCAGACCAACGTCAATTTTAACGGCGCGGTCAGGTGCGCTCAGGCGGTGGTTCCGTCTATGCGCGAGGCGGGCAGCGGAAAAATCGTGTTTATTTCTTCTCTGGCGGCCATATTTCCTCTGCCGTTTCAGGGATTTTATTCGGCGACAAAAGCGGCCCTCAACGCTTTCAGCGATTCTCTCGGTATAGAGCTCAAGCCTTTTGGTATAGAAACGTCTGCGGTTATGCTCAACGATGTCAAGACTGAGTTTACGGAAAACCGCAGGAAAACGGTCGTAGGCGACGACGTGTACGGCGGCCGGATAGAAGCATCGGTGTCGAAAATGGAAAAATCGGAACAGAGCGGCATGACTCCAGTTCAGGTCGCGGAAACGGTGGGAAAAATCCTGAAGAGAAATCATCTGCCGTCCCACAAGATAGTAGGCGTTTCCAACGAGTTTTTAGGCTTTCTGTTCAGAATATTGCCGACAGGCATTCTGATGAAGCTTCTGAAGATGATCTATGGGTAAGCAAATCGTGCGTAAAAGGTTGCGCGCCTGTAAGATTGAATGTAAAATGAAAAATTCTAACGAAAGGATATTCTTAGTAAAATGGATAAAACTTTTTATAATGAGATTAAAGAAATCTTAATTTCAGCAAGAAATAAAGTTTACCAAACAGCCAATTTTGCAATGGTTGAGGCATATTGGAATATCGGAAAGTCAATTATAAAAGAACAAGGCGGCAATGAAAAGGCAAATTATGAGGCAGTTTTACTTGACATTTCCAAATGGTCACGCACTGCGTGACGAATTAAGCTGGACACATTATAGACTTTTGATGAAAGTAGAAAATGAAAGTGCAAGAGACTTTTATATGAGGGAAGCTGTAAAATCACAATGGAGTACAAGACAGCTTGAAAGGCAAATAAATTCTTTCTTTTATGAAAGATTATTATCCAGCAAGAATAAAGAAGAAGTTTCAGCAGAAATTCAGACATTAGAACCTGCTAAGAAGCCGGAGGATGTTATTCGAGACCCATATGTCTTGGAATTTCTTGGTTTGAGTTCAAGTAACGATTTTTATGAAAGTGATTTAGAACAAGCGTTGATTACTCATTTACAAAAATTTCTTTTAGAGCCTGGCAGAGGATTTTCCTTTGTTGCCAGACAAAAGCGAATTACTTTCGATGGAAGACATTTTAGGATTGACCTTGTATTCTATAATTATATTTTGAAATGTTTTGTCCTGATAGATTTAAAAGTTGGGGACTTAACACATCAAGATTTTGGGCAGATGCAGATGTATGTTCATTATTATGAGCGAGAATTAATGAACGAAGGAGATAATCCACCGATTGGAATTGTATTATGCGCAGATAAAAGTGAATCAGTAGTTAAATATACATTGCCTGAAAACGAGAAACAAATTTTTGCTTCTAAGTATAAGCTATACTTACCGAGCGAAGAAGAGTTGTTGGCAGAATTAAATAGGGAATATGAAGCATTAGAAGCTGATAAGATATAAAAAATATTGGAGATATGAGGAACTATGACCAACTTCGATTTTCTGAAAAAAGACAAACAATTTAACAGCTTTGCAGAGGCAGCGTTGTTGAAATCTTTACAAACATGAACGTATGGAACGGTATCAGAAAAGTTATAGATAATATCAATTCAAGCGCTACAGCATAGTATTCAAGCCTGAAAAGGAGCTAAAAAATGATAGATACAGGAATTAAACCGAAAGTTTTGAGTGAAATAAAAGAAATTGCCCAAAGACATGGCATTAAAAATATTATATTGTTCGGTTCAAGGGCAAGAGGCGATTATTATCATGCCAGCGATATAGATATTGCGGTGTCGGGAGGAGATGTAGCAGGCTTTGTTTTAGATATAGAGGAAGAGACCTCTACTCTGCTTGAATACGATATAATAGACCTTGAAAAGCCGATTGCTGATGAATTAAGAGCGTCTATAGAGAGAGAGGGGAAGGTTATATATGAAAAAATATGAAAATTTTTGCGCGGCCTTAGATAATCTTGGAGAAATATACAACTATAAAGAGCCGTATGATACGGTTATACTTACGGGCCTTGTAGGCTTATATGAGATATGTTTTGAGCAATCATGGAAAGCTATGAAAGAAATTTTAATGATTCATGGATATGAAGCGTCGGCAACCGGCTCGCCTAAGATGATATTAAAGACAGCCTTTAAAGCAGGAATGATAAAAGATGAAAAGCTTTGGCTTGAGGCGCTAGAGGCTAGAAACAATGTATCTCATGCCTATAACAGAAAAATTGCCGGATATATAATACAGCAGACCAAAGATAAATTTTATGAAATGTTCAGCCGGCTTAAGGAAGAAATGAAGAACTGGCTTTGACTAGCAAAGATTCGCGGGAATGTTCGCAGGGATTCATGAATATTCGCGAGGTTCTTTTCGCGAGGATTCGAGAGGATAATGCAAAAATCTGTAATTCAGGGAGGAGAATGCCATGCCTGACATCTATAAAGCTCACGTCAACGATGAAACGGGAGAAATCCAGACTGTAAAGGAACATTGCGAGGGAACGGCCAAACTCTGCGCTGAGTTTGCGGTGCCTGAACTTAAGACAATTATGGAAGCGATAGGACTGCTTCACGACGTAGGGAAATATCAGAAATCGTTTCAGCGCAGGATAAACAAGGAAAATATAAACGTAGAGCATTCCACATGCGGAGCTGTGGCCGCCAAAGAAATTTATCCTCCCCCTTTAAGCCTCATAATGGGTTATTGCATTGCAGGTCATCATTCGGGATTGCCTGACGGAGGCTTTATAAATGACGATCCATCTTTATCGACGCTTCACGGCAGAATGGGCAGAAGTTTTGAAGATTACAGCGAATATAAAAACGAGATGTTGACATTGTTGCCGGAACTTAATAATGATGTATTTTATTCATTTTTGATGAAAGATTATAAAAATAAGTTTCAGCTTGTAGATAAGTTTGCATTTTTAACGAGATACTGTTTTTCCTGCCTCACAGACGCTGATTCGATAGACACGGCAAAATTTTGCGGAACCGGTGTAAACGAACATTTGAAAGCAAATTTTGAAAAGTGCCTACAAAAAGTAGATGATAGATTAAACTCGTTTATATGTAAAACCGAATTGCAGAAAACGAGAAAAGTTCTTCAGCAGCAGGTGTTTGAAAAAACAGATAATGATGCTGAGATATATTTGATGAACATGCCTACAGGCAGCGGCAAGACACTTTGCAGCGTAAAGTTTGCGCTTGAAAGGGCTATAAAGAAGAATAAAAAGCGCATCATATATGTAATTCCATACAACAGCATAATTGACCAGACTGCAGGAGAATTTGAAGATTTATTCGGAAAAGACGCTGAAATACTGCGCCATCAGTCATCTTTTTCCTACGAGGACAGAGATGATTTCGATGAAAACTATAAAAACGTTTTAAAAAGCGCCGCTGAAAACTGGGATGCGCCGTTAATAATTACCACTGCCGTTCAGTTTTTTGAATCTGTCTATTCCAATAAGCGCGGAAAACTCAGAAAGATGCACAATATAGCTGACAGTATCCTGATATTTGATGAAGCGCACCTGATGCCGCAGGATTATTTGCAGCCATGTCTTCAAGCGATAGCATTTGCGGCGAGGTACCTGAACAGCGAAGCTGTATTTTTGACTGCCACGATGCCAGACTTCAAAAAGCTGCTTGAACAGTATGCGCTTTCTGACAGCAGAATATTGGATATGGTACAAGACACAGGATGTTTTTCTGCTTTTGAAAAGTGCAGTTATGAATTCGCAGGAGAAGTAAGTGATGAAGAACTCTTGGAAAAAGCTTCAAGCTCTCCTACCAGCCTGATAATAGTAAACAGTAAGAGAAAGGCAAGAGAGCTTTATAAAAAGTGCGGAGACGGAAAAAACTATCACTTGTCTACATATATGACGTCGCGTGACAGAAAACGTGTAATAGATAAAATTAAGGAGGAACTGAGCAAACTGGAAGAAGAATTTCCGGCAATGGAGAACGTGCCGGATGAAAGCAGAATAACCATAATTTCCACTTCTTTGATCGAGGCCGGAGTAGACTTGGACGTATGCACGGTATTTAGAGAACTGACAGGTCTTGACAGCATTCTACAGTCGGGAGGCAGATGTAACCGGGAAGGAAAGAGAAAGGGTGCTTTCACCTACATCTTTAAATTTGCGGACGAAGCGAGATCCGTGTCGAGAGATGAGAAATTCAATCTGACAAAAGGAATAATAAAAAAATACGATAATATAAATTCCGGCGAATGTATAAAAGAATATTACGACAGGCTTTTCTTTCTGAAGGAAGATAATATAACGAAGAACGCTATGAGCAGAAGATGCAGCGATATAAGAAGTATTCCCTTTAGAAAGTACTCTGAAGAATTTAATCTTATCGACAGTTATACAGAGTATGTCGTAGTTCAGCAGGACGAAAACAGCAAGAGCTTAGTGGAAGAATTAAAATATAAGAGAGGAATAAAGGCAAGAAAATTGCAGCAATATACTTGTACGGTAAGCCGAGCAGAATTTGAAGAGCTTTTGAAGCAGCACGTTATAGATGACTACGGAAGCGGCATCTGGTGTTTGACCAATCTTGATTATTATAACGAAGACGAGGGAATCCGCTTCGAACCCACAGATTATATAATATAAACTTATTTTCAGTATACAAAGGTAATGTGTCGCAACGTATCAGGAGTAAATTAAGAAAGGAGCGAGAGGATTGAGCTACGGATTTAAAATTATGGTGGAGGGCGATTATGCATGCTTCACCAGACCGGAATTCAAGGTAGAACGTGTAAGCTACGATGTACCTACTCCGGGAGCCCTTGAGGGAATGCTGAAAAGCGTATATTGGAAGCCGGCTATAAGATATGTGATAGATAAGATAGTCGTATTCAACCCGATTGACTTTGTGAATATAAGGCGCAATGAAGTTAAAGAAAAAGTATCGCTGAGCTCAATGAAAAGCCAGATGAACGGCAATGGCGGAGATCCTGCTATTTACACATCGGAGTGCCGAAGCCAGAGAGCAGCTATGGTGCTGAAAAATGTAAAATATGGCATAGAATTTCACTTTGAACTTACAGGTCTTAAAAATGATGAAGAGACAGACGGAGATAAAAAGCATTTCAACATAATAAAGCGGCGGTTGGAAAACGGTCAATGGTTCAGGAATCCATGCCTTGGCTGCAGTGAATTCCCGGCTAAAAGAATAGAGCTCGTCGATGATTTTGATGAAAAACTTATAAGCAGCTCGATTTTGAAGATGGGAGATTATGATTTGGGGTTCATGAGCTACAGAGTAAACTTTAAAGACGGCGGAGTACCAAAGAACAACGATTGGGAAAATCCTAAATTTTCCGATGAAGCGGTGACGCAGTATTACAGACCGCACATGGTAGACGGCATAATAGATGTAAAGAAATATAGGGAGGAGATAAAATGCTGATAAAAGCCCTATGTGATTATTATGATGTCCTCGAAAAAAACGGAAAAGTCCTTAAAAACGGATATTCCGCCGTACCTGTCAAGTATAAAATAGCGCTTACAGAGAACGGCGAGATAGATGAGGTAATAGACTGTCAACGCATTGAACAAATTCCGCAGAAGAACGGAAAGATAAAAGAAAAACGGGTGCCTTTAGACATGATTATGCCCAAGCGGACAGAGAAACCCGGAATAGACGCCAATATAATTGAGCACAGACCTCTTTACATATTCGGGCTTAATTATGATAATGGGCAGTTTACTCCTGATGACAAAACGGATAAAGCAAAAAAATCCCACAAAGATTTTGTCGAAAAGAATCTAAAGTTTATTGAAGCTATGGATTCCCCATTGATAAATGCCTTTAGAAATTTTTTGACAAAATGGAATCCCAAAGAGCAATGCGGAAATCGTTTTTTACTGGAACTTGGAAAGAATTACAGCGGCTCAGGATTTGCCTTTTGCCTATCCGGAGAGCCGGAGAATATGCTTCAGGAAGAGTGGGAAATAAGAGAAAAGTGGGATGATATTCATGCCTCAAGGGCAGAAGATAAAGAATCCGCTCAAACTGCGCAGTGCGCCGTAACAGGTGAAATTTCTGAAATAGCTAGAATACACGGAAAAATCAAAGGAATTTACGGAGGACTGGCAACGGGGAGCGTTCTCATAGGCTTTAATAATTCTTCTGAAAATTCGTATGGAAACGAGCAGTCGTATAACAGCAATATATCTCAAAGAGCGATGATTAAATATACAGAGGCGCTTAATTATCTGCTTAAAAGCTCTGAACATAAGATAACATTGGATGATATGACCATTTTGTTTTGGACAATGAGCCCGGATGACACGGACGAAGATCGAATGATCGCCATGTTGATGGGAAAATCAGAAAAACTTGATGAATCGCAGACTCAGTCAATGCTGGAAGATCTATTGAGCAGAGGTACCCAGCTTAAGCTGACAGAAAGCGAGCTTGAAAACAAGTATGGCGCAATAGACGATGATGTGGATTTTTATATGATAGGAATGAAGCCTAATTCCTCTCGAGTATCCGTAAAGTTCATGCTACGCAGGCAATATGGAGAAATCCTTTGGAACATCGCCAAATTCCAAGGGGATATGCAGTCATCTGAAACTGTAAAAATGATACCTTTTTATAGGATAAAGGGAGAACTCATATCACCCAAGAGCAGCAATGAAAAAGTGAACCCTGCGCTTCTCACGAAGCTGTTTGAGGCAGTGATGTACGGAAACAGATACCCTGCCGCGTTGCTTGAGACGCTGGTAAGAAGAGTTAAAACAGATAAATATATTAACGATACGAGAGCAGGTTTGATAAAAGCATATTTAATGAGGAACGAAGAGGAGGGATTAAAAGTGGCGTTAGACAAAGAAAATCGAGGACAAGCCTATTTATGCGGAAGGCTGTTCGCAGTGCTGGAAAAATTGCAGAAAGATGCTCTTGGAGAACTTAACACGACAATTAAAGACAAATATTTTTCATCGGCAGCTTCAAAGCCAGCAACTATATTTCCTGTACTTATGAGGCTTTCGCAAGCTCATTTGAAGAAGACCAGCGAAAGCACGAGAGGCTTCTACAACAAATTGATGGGAGATATCATAGAAAACTTTGAGGGTGAATTCCCTGCTACATTGTCATTAACTGAGCAAGGTAAATTTATAATAGGTTACTACCAGCAGGAAAAAGAACTTTGGAAAAAAAGAGAACAGTAAGATAGATAGGAGGAAAAAACATGACTATTAACAACAGATACGATTTCGTAATGATCTTTGATGTTGAAAACGGCAATCCCAACGGAGACCCTGACGCGGGAAACGCACCACGTGTAGACGCCGAGACAGGACATGGCTACATAACCGACGTCTGCCTTAAAAGAAAGATAAGAAATTACGTAGAACTCGTTAAAGCAGATGAGGAAGGGTATAATATCCTGGTGAAACCTGACAAGGCGCTGAACACAAAATTTGCAGAAGCATATCAGGCAGAGGGATTAGAGACAGGACAAAAAGGTAAGAAAACAGACGATGTGAAAAAAGCATGCGAATATATGTGCAGAAATTATTTTGACGTCAGAGCTTTCGGCGCAGTGATGTCCACAGGCGATGATCCTTGTGGAATCGTAAGAGGACCGGTTCAGATAAATTTTGCGACGAGCGCTTCCCCGGTTTTCATTGAAGATGTGACCATCACAAGACAAGGCCGGACTACAGAGGGAAGAGCGGAAACAGGAGATACTGAAATGGGCAAAAAAAGCATCATCCCATATGCTCTTTACCGCGCGGAGGGATATATTTCGGCGGCGCTCGCCCAAAAGACGACCAAGCTTTCCGACGAAGATGTGGAGCTCTTGTGGGAAGCGATAATTAACATGTTCGAGAACGATCACAGCGCGGCAAGAGGTAAGATGTGCATGAGAAAGCTTTACGTATTTAAGCACGCCTGCGTTCTCGGCAGCTGCCCTTCCCATGTACTGTTTGACAAAATCCAAATTCACCAAAAGAATGAAAATCCGCCGAGAGCTTTCAGCGATTACGAAATCGACGTAGACAGCCAAATGCCGGCTGGCGTTGAGCTTATAGAAAAACTGTAATGAACATAGAAATCGCCATAAGGGCAGTCCAGCATTACATGTACTGCCCTCACAGGTGGGGACTCATGGAAATCGACAGAGCGTGGGCTGAAAATTATTTTGTGACTAAAGCCAACCTGATGCATGAAAACGTCCATGATCCCGGCAATCACCATTTTTCACGCGGAAAAAAGATTTACACCGCCGTTCCTGTCTATCTCGATGATGAAGAGCATAATCTTTACGGCGTTGTGGACTGCCTAGAAGTAATGGAAAAACGAGAAACGGAGAAAAACGAATTCCGCATAGTCGAATATAAGCCGACAAAGCCTAGAAACAGAGATTTCAACGAAGACGACGCTATGCAGATATTTGCCCAAAAGCTTTGCGTAGATTACGTTTTTGGCTGTGACTGCGATACCGAATTATATTACGGAGACGTGAAGAAGAGATATTCTTTACCGCTTAAAGAAAACTATGATATATATGATGATAAACTAAAATCTATTTTGGCGGAAATGCGCGAGTTTTTGAAACGCGGTGAAATTCCTGCCATAAACAAAGGACAGAAATGCAGCGGCTGCTCTATGAAAGATTTGTGTATGCCTAAAATACGGCGTTTTGAGGGAGTTAGAAAAGCCATAGCTCAAATAAATGCTGTCAGCGAACGGCCATTAGAGGAGTGAATTTTCAATGCGAAGACTTTTAAATACGGTTTACGTGACCAATGAAAACATGTATCTGACTTTGGACGGAGAGAATCTGGTCTGTAAGCTCGAGGGAGAAACTAAACTCAGGATTCCTTTCGACAACATTGAAAACATAGTGTGCTTTAATTACATAGGCTGTTCTCCCGCGCTTATGGGTAAATGCGTTAAAAAACTTATTCCTATAAATTTCATATCACCGCAAGGCAGATTTTTGGCCAAGGTATGCGGGGAAACCAAAGGAAATGTCTTTCTGAGGGTTCAGCAGATAGACAAATTTCGTGAAAATGGACTCGAACTAACTAAAAATACGCTGGCTGCCAAGTTCAGCAACACAAGCCAAGTGATAAAGCGCACGCTGCATGACAATGCCGAGCTTCGCGATGACGCGGATATACGAAAGACACTTGACGTTCTTTTTTCCGGCATAGAAAAGGTTTTCGAAGCAGAAAGCGTAGAAGAGGCGGTAGGCATCGAGGGCAACTGTGCCCAAAGCTATTTCTCGATTTTTAATAAATTGATAACTAATAAGAAAGTGCCGTTTACCTTTGAATTTCGCAGCAAAAGGCCTCCTCTCGACCCAATTAACGCAGTACTTTCGTTCGTCTACACATTGTCAGCGAGCGAATGTGCCTCAGCACTTGAAACGGTTGGACTTGACAGTTACATAGGCTTCTGCCACAGCCTGCGCAGCGGCAGGACCTCATTGGCTCACGATTTGGTGGAAGAAGTCAGGTGCCTTGCTGAAAGATTTACGCTTACGCTTTTTAACCTGCAGATATTGGGAGAAAAAGATTTTGAAAGGCAGATTTCAGGAGCAGTCTGGCTCAACGACGACGGCAGAAAAAAGGTGCTTTCCCGGTGGCAGGAAAGAAAGAGAAGCGATATTATTCACCCGGTGCTGAAGCAAAAAATCCCTGTCGGCTTGCTTCCATACGTGCAAAGCAACCTGCTTGCCAAGTATGTGAGAGGCGACATCGATGAATATCCGCCGTTTCTGCAAAAGTAGGAATTAAATTGTTTTTACCGTAGTTCGGCTGCTGCCGGAGATTGACAGTTTCTGGAATTCAGTTGTTGCCGGAGATTGACAGTTTCTGGAATTCAGTTGTTGCCGGAGTTTAGATGTTGTCGTTTTTCAACCCATTCTGTTTTGCAGAAGTAGGCTTCATATTGCTTTATCCGCCCGAAAATACCTGAAAATACGGTGTCAACATACGTGAAATATTGTACATTCTATTGTGCGACCAATCGTGCGTCAATTGTGTAGAATATCGCGCGGCCGATTGTGCGTCCATTATGTAGATATCTTGCGGCCAATTGTGCAGCTATTGTGCAGGTTATTGTGCGGTCGAAAACACTGCGGTGGGATATGGGAAATACTGCGCCGATACAGGTATAATATTGTGTTGCATGCGCGCAAATACAGCGCACCTCTCGGCGGCTTATGTTCATTGATGTTATAATTTGCTGGGTGATCGATATGATGGTTTTAATAAGTTATGATGTAAGTACAGCTGACAAATCAGGCAAAACAAGGCTCAGAAAGGTCGCAAAAGAATGTCAGAATCATGCGCAGCGTGTGCAGAATTCTGTATTTGAAGCAAATCTTGATTATTCGTCGTTTATGAAGCTTAAAGACAGGCTCATAAAGTTGATTGATCAGGAACATGACAGCCTCAGATTTTATTATCTGGGAAACAATTGGGATAAAAGAATTGAACATATCGGTGCGAAAGAAACTTATGATTCTGAGGGCGTTATAATTATCTGATTATCTAATCGCTATGGATTTTATATCGAATTTTGCGATGGATTGCGTGAAATTATTTGAACCAATATGTGGTTTCAAAGAACATCCAAGCGATTTTGCCTGCGTTCGCCACTTTATAAACAGCGTGTGTTACGGTTCTGGCTTTCTGCATGGCTACGATTGTTTCGCCTACGTTCGCTGCATCTTAAATAAAGTACATTCAGTTTAGCGAGCTTTTATTTTGGTCTGTTGGACTTGATTTATATGGTCACATGATGTTGCTTTGCTTGACTGTGTTTTGTTTGGTATCGTTTGAATTTTACTTTCATCGGCTTGACATCAAATTAAGCTCAGGCGAAGGTAAGGTGACTCTGATTTTTCGGGAAGCTTCGCCTGAAAAAGCAGCTTAAAAGCAAGCTAAAACAGTTTTTAACGCTTAATCTGCGTTTAATTTTGTCCGCTTCTTGCGGGACGACTGCCGTATTTGTATTATGCCATACTAAATGTTGCGGTCGCGCCTCGCATGAGGCGCGTGAGTAGAAATTAATTTCCGCCGCCATTTTCTCAACCATGCTGTTGTCGCGCCTCGCATGAGGCGCGTGAGTAGAAATCTTGTTTCCGAACTCGTCGCTGTCGGATATTACAGTCGCGCCTCGCATGAGGCGCGTGAGTAGAAATATTACTATGATGAGGAACCGTATAAGGTAGATGGTCGCGCCTCGCATGAGGCGCGTGAGTAGAAATAATCTCTTCCAATGTTACATTGAAAAATTCTTTACGTCGCGCCTCGCATGAGGCGCGTGAGTAGAAATTCTCAAGAAACTTCTCGCAGTTTTCAGCGCTTTTGTCGCGCCTCGCATGAGGCGCGTGAGTAGAAATTCACGTTTTCTATCCTCAACTGCTCGACATATTGTCGCGCCTCGCATGAGGCGCGTGAGTAGAAATTTATCGCAGCACTATTCCAGTTGCGACCGCCGTTGTCGCGCCTCGCATGAGGCGCGTGAGTAGAAATATGGTCCAACTTGATGAAGCACGGAAAACGGCAGTCGCGCCTCGCATGAGGCGCGTGAGTAGAAATCACCTGCGTTATATGCCGTGATGGCCCATTCCACGTCGCGCCTCGCATGAGGCGCGTGAGTAGAAATGCAAACGTACTTCTCGTCACCGCAACAATCCAGCTACGTCGCGCCTCGCATGAGGCGCGTGAGTAGAAATTTCATTTAACTTTCGGAAGAAAGAAACAATGCGTTGTCGCGCCTCGCATGAGGCGCGTGAGTAGAAATCTATATGGCGAAGAATAATTTGCTCGATTTCTTTAGTCGCGCCTCGCATGAGGCGCGTGAGTAGAAATCGCAAAATATTCCTATTGGTGATTCCGTTCAAGTCGCGCCTCGCATGAGGCGCGTGAGTAGAAATTATTTCGCATTGCTGATTTTCAGGACTACGCCTAGTCGCGCCTCGCATGAGGCGCGTGAGTAGAAATAGAAAACTCGGTCATGTTTTAGAAAGGAGTAAAAGTCGCGCCTCGCATGAGGCGCGTGAGTAGAAATTACTCTTTCCTCCAGCATTTTCTCAAATGCTTTTGTCGCGCCTCGCATGAGGCGCGTGAGTAGAAATCAGCCGGCACAGAACCGAGGACGGGAATACGGTGTCGCGCCTCGCATGAGGCGCGTGAGTAGAAATTTTTTAATTGTGATATGTATGCTCTTCTTAAATGTCGCGCCTCGCATGAGGCGCGTGAGTAGAAATTAAAAAGGGCTATAAGCGCTCCGCACAGCCCTTTGTCGCGCCTCGCATGAGGCGCGTGAGTAGAAATTCACACGAACAAGACCGACGCAGAGGAATTTATAGTCGCGCCTCGCATGAGGCGCGTGAGTAGAAATTTGGCATTCCATCAAAAATCTGTGGAATGCTGTGTCGCGCCTCGCATGAGGCGCGTGAGTAGAAATTACCGTTAAACGCGTTTGTATGTATGCAGATGTGGTCGCGCCTCGCATGAGGCGCGTGAGTAGAAATCGACCATGATAGCAGCATTCGAGAGCACGTCCGCAGCGTCGCGCCTCGCATGAGGCGCGTGAGTAGAAATTTAATGATTATGTTGACTATGAAACCGGTGAGATGTCGCGCCTCGCATGAGGCGCGTGAGTAGAAATAAAGGAGATGGGTTTCCCGGCAAATTGGAAAGAAGCCGCGCCTCGCATGAGGCGCGTGAGTAAATTTTTCGGCATTTTCAGGCACTCCACCATCTCTAATCATCAGATTTAGTGGTATATTTAAGTAATTATTTCAATAAAAGTGCGCGAAGCTATAGCGCAATTAAAAGCTAAAAGCAAAATCACCCGTGCATTTGCTCTAAAAATATATACCATTGCCATTGTATGCGTCTACTGAGAACTACCATACACCTTGCGAGCAATTTTATTTCGATACGAGAACAGCTGCGTTTCATCTCGCCGGGTGGTTGACCACTTTCGCACCGGCTGGGGATGACAGCGAGGACAGCCGAATTTCATACTACCGCAAGAACAGCTATATTTCACCCCGCCATAAGAACAGAGGCTTCTTTACATGAAGCCGTTTTTTATTTATAATTATAACATGGAATTAAAAGACAAAAAACTGTATTTGCTGGATATGGACGGTACGATATATCTGGGCGACAAGCTTTTTGAGGGTGCGGCAGAATTCCTTTCCCACATAAAAGAAATTGGCGCAAAGTATATTTTTCTCACGAACAATTCTTCAAAAGGTAAGGAAGATTACATTGCTAAGATGAAAAAATTGGGCATCGAAGCTGAGCCGGAGGATTTTCTGACATCAGTGGATGCTTCAGTGCTACTTTTACGTAAAAAATACGGCCAGGACTGGAACAGAAAAAAGATATATGTACTGGGCACCGAGTCATTCCGCCGTCAGATGAAAGAAGAGGGTTTTCTCGTCTATGAAACTGCGAGTCAAGGGCGCGAGTCGGCGGCGACAATGACAGAAACTGCAAGCCGTGAGTGCGAGGCGAGAGGCAAAACGGCAGAAACCGCAAGTCAGGAGCGCGGGGCGGAAATCCTCCTCGTAGGCTACGATACGGAGCTGACATATAAAAAACTTGAGGATGCATGTTCGCTGCTGGAAGGAGGAGCAGATTATTTTGCGACCAATCCCGATTGGGTATGTCCTGCGGAACACGGCTCACTTCCGGATTGCGGGTCTATATGTCAGATGCTGGAGCATGCGACAGGCAGAAAGCCGTATTTCATCGGCAAGCCGCGGCCGGATATGGCTCTCATAGCCATGGAAAAAGCAGGATTTTCCAAAGAAGAGACGCTGCTCGTGGGAGACAGGCTATATACCGACATAGCCTGCGGAAACAATGCCGGGATAGACACCTGTTTTGTGCTCAGCGGCGAGGGAACACTTGGAGATATTGAAAAAAGCGAGAGCAAGCCGACATATATTTTAGATGATATAAGAGAATTATTGAGGAGAATCAGAGATGAAGCTTGATAATAAAAAGACTATAACGGTGGGATTCGCGTTTTTGGCAATAAGCGCCTTTTGGCAGGTTTATGACAATATAATACCACTCATACTCAAGTATTTCTTTGAAATCGGAGACACTGCTTCGGGAGCGATAATGGCGCTGGACAATATTTTCGCATTGATAATGCTGCCCATTTTTGGAGCATGGTCGGATAAAATAAACCATAGGAGAGGCAAGAGGACGCCTTTCATATTCGTGGGAACGATACTGGCCGTCATTTTCATGCTGCTGCTCCCTGCGGCGGCCAACGGACGCAATCTGATATTTTTCATAGCTGCGCTGCTGATGACATTGGTGTCGATGAGCATATTCCGCTCGCCGGCCGTTTCCCTGATGCCTGACGTAACGCCAAAGCCGCTGCGTTCAAAGGGAAATGCCATCATAAATCTCATGGGAGCTATAGGAATAATTTTGGCCCTCGGCCTTATAATGGTCTTAGTCGGCGAAGGAGAAACGCCTAACTACGAACCTTTATTTATATCTGTGGCGGTGATCATGGTGATTTCGCTTCTCGTCATACTCTTTATGGTGGATGAAAACAAGATGGTTGCCGAAAGGATAGAGACCGAAAAGAAGTGGGGAATCTCAGACGATGATGAAGACGAGGAAGGCTCTGGAGGGAAGCTTCCGAAGGACGTAAAGAAAAGCCTGATATTTCTGCTGCTTTCGGTGGCGTTCTGGTATATGGCATATAACGCAGTTACGACGGCCTTTTCCAAATATGCGATACAGATGTGGGGAATGGAGGGCGGCTCGTTTGCCGGAGCGCTGATGGTGGCCTCCGTCGGAGCGCTGGTGTCTTTCATACCTGTGGGAATAATTTCAAGCAGACTGGGAAGAAAAAGAGTAATTCTTTTCGGAGTTGCTCTGCTCGCCGCGAGCTTCTTGGCGGGAGCCATGTTCAAGGAGCCCAATTTCGCCATAAATATAATGTTTTTCCTTGTCGGAGTGGCATGGGCGGCTATAAATGTCAATTCATATCCTATGGTTGTGGAAATGTGCAAGGGAAGCGATATAGGAAAATTCACAGGAATGTATTATACTTTTTCAATGGCGGCGCAGGTTTTGACTCCGGTGCTTTCAGGGCTGTTTCTGGAGCATGTGGGATACTGGACGCTGTTTCCTTACGCGGCGGCCTTTTCAGCTGTGGCTTTCTGCACCATGCTGGCGGTAAAGCACGGGGACAGCAAGCCAAGTCCGCCTAAGAGCAGCCTCGAGGCTTTCGACGTGGATGATTAGCTTGGAGGCTCTTTGTATTGTTTGCAGCGTGCAGAGCCGCTTGCGGCCTGCTGCCTGGAATTTGTTCAGGGGAAGGACTTTTGGATGGAAAGAGAATTTGAGACGAAAAAGAAAAGAATTTTGCAAGAGCTTCTGAAGCACAGATATGCTCACCGCGGATTTCATCGGAAACCGGCCGTACCGGAAAATTCGATGGATGCCTTTAAGAGGGCTGTCTTGAACGGTTTTGGCATAGAACTGGATATACATCTGACTAAAGACGGCAAGCTGGCGGTCATTCACGACGCCAGCCTGAAGCGGACATGCGGAGCGGACTTGAATATAGAAGAGATAACCCTTGAAGAGGCGCAGAAATATTTCCTCGAGGAAAGCCAGGAGGTCATTCCTGATTTTGACCATGTCCTCAAGCTGATAGACGGATACGTGCCGCTGGTCGTCGAACTAAAAGTCGAGGGAGGCAACGAGGCGGAATTATGCGAAAGAGCTTTACGTTCTCTCGACAGATACGATGGACTGTATTGCGTGGAATCATTCGACCCGAGGGCGATAATGTGGCTCCGCAGGAACCGGCCTGATATCGTGAGGGGACAGCTGGCGGGAGCACTTAAGAAAGACGGATTTTCCATTTCGTCTGCGGCCGATTTTATGCTTCGCAATTTATGGGTGAACTTTTTGGGAAAACCTGACTTTGTGGCATATAAGTTTGAAAACAGAGAAAACAAGGCATTTATGAATTACAAAGGCGCCAAGTTTTTCTGGACTATAAGAAGTTACGGGGATATGAAAGAGGCAGAAGATTTGGGCTGCGCGCCTATATTTGAAAAATTCGATCCCAGGGACTATGAATAAAATCGCCGGGCTCCAGGAGCTGCGAAGCGACTGCAAGGAAAACGGATTGAAAAGGAGATGTGATCATGGATTTTGACGCTTTTAAATATGAATACCCGTCGAGAAGAGGGGTGATTTACGGAGCCAGGGGAATGGTCTGCACTTCCCAGAATCTGGCGGCTGAAGCAGGACTTGATATCCTGAAAAAAGGAGGAAACGCTGTGGACGCTGCGGTGGCTGCCGCTATATGCCTGACAGTAGTTGAACCCATGTCAAACAGCATAGGCTCGGACGCCTTCGCTCTCGTCTGGACGAAAGATAAACTGCACGGACTCAACGGCAGCGGACCTGCTCCGATGCTGGCCGGCGCAGACAAAGTGAGAAAAATGGGCTTTGAAGCAATGCCGAACTACGGCATGGTTCCAATCACTGTTCCCGGAGCAGTCGGTTCATGGGCTGCACTTTCTGAGCGATTCGGCAAGCTGCCTTTTGAGGATCTGTTTGAACCGGCCATAAGATACGCCGAAGAGGGCTTTCCTGTTTCTCCGGTAGCTGCCCATGCGTGGCAGACCTGTTTTGAGCAGTTCAAAGAAATTTTCAAAGACGAAGAATATGGCGGCTGGTTTGAAATGTTTGCGCCGAAAGACAGGGCGCCGAGAGCAGGTGAAATATGGAAATCGCCGGAAATGGCCGATACTCTGAGAAAAATCGCTTCGACAAAAGGAGCAGCCTTTTATAAAGGCGAGCTGGCCGATAAGATGTCGGAATTCTGCCAAAAACACGGCGGCTTTCTGCGCGGCACAGACCTCTGCGATTACAGGCCGGAATGGGTCGACCCGATAAAGATAAATTATAAAGGCTATGACGTCTGGGAAATTCCCCCCAACGGCCACGGTATAGTTGCCCTGATGGCGCTGAATATCCTCAAAGGCTTCGACTTTAAATGCAGGGACTCTGCCGATACATACCACAAGCAGCTGGAAGCGATGAAGCTGGCCTTTGCTGACGGCAAGAGATATGTGGCGGACCCAAGATTCATGAAAGTCTCAGCGGAACAGCTGCTTTCCGAGACATACGCCGCTAAAAGGCGCGGTCTCATAACGGACAGGGCGCTCGACCCGCACCCCGGCAAACCGGACAAGGGTGGTACCGTCTATCTCTGCACTGCCGACAGCGACGGAAACATGGTTTCTTTCATACAGAGCAGCTATTGGAACTTCGGCTCGGGCATCGTGATACCGGGTACAGGCATCTGTATGCAGAACAGAGGCGCCAATTTCAGCCTCGACGAGAACTTGGAAAACTGTCTCGGACCAGGGAAGAAATCCTATCATACTATAATACCGTCATTCCTGACTAAGGACGGAAGGGCCATAGGGCCTTTCGGCGTGATGGGAGCGTTTATGCAGCCGCAGGGTCACGTGCAGGTTGTGATGAATACGGTGGATTTTCACCTCAATCCGCAGGAAGCGCTGGACGCGCCGCGGTGGCAGTGGGTAGGAAATAAGGAAATCTGGGTGGAAAGAGGGTTTCCTTATGCCGCCACAGAGGAACTGATAAGACGAGGCCATGATGTGAAAGTAGCGCCTACATTCTTCGATTTCGGAAGAGGACAGATAATCTGGCGTACCGATGAGGGAACTTACGTGGGATCTACCGAGCCAAGGGCGGACGGCTGCGTGGCCGCCTGGTAGAAGCATAAAAGCGGCGAAATTACGTCGTTTACCAGAGAATTGACTATTGATGTAAAGGCACCGCCTATTATGATACCTACGGCCATGCTCATGACGTCGCCTCTGGCGATAAATTCTTTAAATTCTGAGATAAATTTTTTCATGTATTTTTCTGTTTCTCATTTCTTGTTTCTGCAATTAAAGTAAATTTAACTCCTGCTGTATCCTGTCCCACGGAAAACCGACGACCGTGTTATAGTCGCCCTCTATCTTTTCTGTAAACTTTGAAAAATACCCTTGTATAGCGTAGCCTCCGGCTTTGTCGTATGCTTCGTCCGTATCCAGATACGAAAGAAGCTCCTCGTCGTTGTAATCCTTAAAATATACCTTCGTTATTTCTGCGAATACTCTGGCGTTGGACTTGCCTGACTCGACCAGCGCCACTCCGGTGACTACGTAGTGATAAGTATTTCTCAGAATTGAAAGCATCCTGAAACCGTCATCCTTGTCTGTCGGCTTTCCCATTATCTCATCCTTGTAGACGACAGTGTCGGCGGCGATTATAACGCTGTTTTCAGGCAACTCGTCCTTATGAATTTTTTCCACGGCCTTGGCCTTTTTCAAAGCCAGAAACATAACGGTCTCCGTCATGCCGCCTATGGCTGGGAGATTTTCTTCGATGCTGGCCGGAATAATTACAGGCTCTATGCCGTGAACTCTCATCATTTCGATGCGGCGTGGCGATCCTGAGGCTAAAACGTATTTTCTCTCTTTCATCTTGTTTTCCTTAAAAAGAACTTTCTTATATTATTGCATAAATTTTAAAAAATGGAAATACTAAAAATGAAAATGAAAGAACGACAGTAAAGAGGAGGAAAAGGCTGGAATGACGAAGGAAAAGACCGAAAATAATCAGATGGGTATGCAAGACAAGCAGCCTGAGAAAAAAGACATAGCCAAGGCTTACGAAAAATATGCCAAGCAGTTCACACCGAAGCCTAAATATTTTTCCAATTGTATTAAGGCTTTCGCGGTAGGCGGATCTATTTGCACCCTTGCCCTTTGGTTTCAGAATACACTGATCGAAATGGGCATAGGAGAAAAGGATGCGGGAACGTTTGTGACCATCGCCTTGGTGACGCTGGCTCAGCTTTTGACAGGAATAGGAGTTTTCGATGTGATAGCCCAGTTTGCAGGAGCGGGGGTCATCGTTCCAATAACAGGGTTCGCCAATTCCATGGTGGCCCCGGCCATAGAGTATAAGAAAGATGAGCGTGATATAATAGGACTCAGTCGGAAAGCCCCATAACAATTTCGGGTGAGTATGATGATTTAGTCCACAATACACTATGGAAAGGAGCATGTATTCAATTCACCCAAAAGGTGACTGCCACAGAGCCAGACAGTTTTCCCTGTCTGGCTTTTTTCTATACAATTATATTATAGAGTTTGTACGGAGGCAATAATATGAGAGAAGGTGTACTTATTTACGATCATGAAAGTGATCGAATGGATATCCGGTTTGGATTATTGGATTTTTATGGAGGGCTTCACTGCGGAGAATGCCTCGAAGTATATATTGATGGAAAATGGATCCCTACTCGAATAGAGTTGGGGTCTTTTTGGTATCTTCGTGGAATTCGTGTTGCGAACCTCAACGGGCTTCATGTCAGAATCAAGGACTGAGGCCATATAAAATAAATTTGAATGAAAGGAGGTGTCCCTTATGAAATGTTTGATGAAGTATCAGTGGGTAAAGCTGCCACGAAATCATCTTCCTGAAGGCAAAGGTATTATGAACGCCTGGGCCAAGCTTGCATCCCGCGCAGCATTCCGTAAGGGACAAGCTTCTTATTGCGGCCATATCAACGCTGTGAGCCCGGGAATGTGGTCAGGAGGCGTTGTAGGACTCAAGAGCATTCTCGGCTCCAGAAGCCGCGTAAAAAGCCTTGAGGCCCTTTCTAAGCTCTCTGAGCTTGGTTATATCAGTTATTCATTAAACGCAAAGACAAAAAAGCTAACTTATCAGATAACCGATTGGGTTATTAAATGTTCCGGCGAGGAGTGTATGGATGGTACGGTCTATGCCACCGAAGGTTATGGTTTCCTCTGCCTCCCCCGAAACATTACAGACAGACTTGTAGAACAACAGTATATTTTTGATGAAGCAGACGCATGGCTTGACCTCTGGTGCCACACGGTATCAGAAGATCCGGACAATGCGTTTTCTTTTTTGGCACCGATTGCTCAATTTGGCAAGTTCGGTACCGTATTGACTTTGGAAACCCTGGGACAACGGTGGAACTGGGAAAAAACGAAGGTGTGGCGTTTCTTTCAAAAGCATGGGGATGTTTTTACGCTGCATCGCCTCCCCGGTGCCTTCGGTTGTCTCATTTTCAATAAACTGTATCCAACGGATGCAGAGGTTTCAATCCCGGAGTCTGAGAAAATCGAGCGTATAATTGCCGAAATACGCATTTTAGCGAAGAATGAGCAGAAAGTGGGTTCAGATCAAGAGAACCTCAGCAGACTGGTTGCCATATACAGCCGTCAGCTCCTAACGGAATGTGCTGAGGAAAATGAAAACACTATGGCTCAAAATCGCGTTGCACTTTTTGACCCATATATATTACGCGCGTATTTTTCTCACTCGAATTGTAAGAAGTGTATATATGACTGCAAGGGTAAGAGTTTATATTACCCTCCTGTTATAGATACGAGTGAAATCCGAGGCCCGTGTGCGCCTGTGGATATAACAAAAATAGCAAAGGAGATGTTTACATATGAGCCGCCAAACAGACGGAAAATCGCTGTATGAACAGCAAGAAGAACGCATATTAGCGCAGTCAGACGCTTTTATTTCACTTCTGACAAAGCGTGGGATCCTCGGTGATCACCAAATCGACAACGAAAAGGTTCGTAAGGCTCAGCAAGAGAAGAACCGGAAAAGCTATCACAACACACAGCTGCTTCTTCAGCATTATCGAAATATTGCCTGGTTACTGGAGTGTTTGCCGGTGGATGTTGCTGCAGAGCTGGATGAGCCATTTGAAGGTGTTGACAAACTGATTGATCAGATGGATTTGGAAATCGCACTGGGAAATCGTAAGCTTGAAAACCGAATGGAAGGAATCGTTAAGTCCAGATTGCTTTTTGACCGTGTAAATGAGGCATTGACTGTGCTCTCACATAAGCCGGGTAACGGGCAGAAGCTATATGACGTGATTTATCATACCTACATTCGTCCGGATAAACTTTCCCATCTGGAGATCCTTGATGAGTTGAGATTATCCGGAAGAGTTTATTATCGGCTTCGTCAGCAGGCAATCTCAATTCTTTCAATTCGTTTGTGGTCAACACCGGTTGCAGGAATGGATTTTTGGCTTGATATGCTCACTTTGTTTGAGAGCCTATAAAGTGCCTACAAATCGCCTATAAAACGCCGACAAATAGCCGATGACAAGCAAAAGGAAATGTGTTATACTTGTATCGTCCAATAGTGGGCTCGGGTGAAGACGAGGCCGTTTCTTTAAGCAGAAATGCTTATAAGAGACGGCTTTTTTTGTTGCCCGAATTCTGAAAAAAGGAGGTACACAGGCATGATTAAGCAACTCAGGCTGGGCGGTAACAAAGTTAAATCCGCCTATTGGTCGCTCGTCGGCACTGCATCGGCAATGCTCTTTTCGATGCAGCCCGTTATGGCCGCAACTATCTGGGATCGCTTCTCAGCGATTATGCAGGACATTTACGGTCAGATTGTGGCGATCAGTACCATCGTGGCAGTCACAGTAGGTGCCATTGCCCTGATTATCCGAATGGTTTCGAGAAATCAGCGTGCAGTGGACGAAGCGACGCAGTGGCTCAAGAGAATTGTGATCACTTGGATTATTCTCAACTCTCTCGGCTTCATCGTTGCATACTTGCAGCCTCTCATCGCCGGCGGAAACTACTCGCCCGGTGGTAGCGGCGGTGGTGGCACTGTCACCATTTAAGCATCCGGGTCAAGCAGGAATGGAGGTGATAACCGATGCTTGACTGGATATTTGAAGGGATAATCACATGGGTCAGTTCTGTTGTAACCGACCTGATGGATGCCGTCTCAGGTATGTTCCTGCAGGCGCTTGGCACAGACATGACAGCCATGGAAGAATATTTCCCCTTCGTAAGCAAAGCCTTCACTGTTATGCAGTATACGGCTTGGGCAATCCTCTTCCTCATCACGGTCTGGCAATTATTCCGAATATTCGGTGGGCCGGTTACAGATGCGGAAAATCCGTGGTCATTGATTGGCAGAAGCGCATTGTTTGCATTGTTGATAGGTTATTCCAAACCAATCTTCTCAATGTGTCTCGACATCGCCACAGCACCTTATACAGCCCTGATGGATATCCAGATGACCGCAGAAGATTTCACTTTTGCGGGTGTGGAAGCGATGCTGATGAACGGACTAACGTCGCTGATTGCAACGATATCCGTCGTAGGACTATTGCTCCTCGTTATTTTGGAGATTGCATTGGGTTGGAACTATTTCAAGCTTCTGCTTGAGACAGTTGAAAGGTATATCGTGGTCGGTGTACTCTGCTATACGTCACCTCTGGCATATTCCATGGGTGCCTCAAAAGTAACGGTACCGGTTTTCAGAAGCTGGTGCCACATGGTTGGATCCCAGCTATTATTGCTCGTTTTGAATGTGTGGTTTCTGAGAGGATTTAATTCTTCGATGGGTGCTTACATCGGAAACGGCGGTGCCTTATCTACCGGATACGGAAGCGTATTCCTCTGGTTGTTCTGTGCCTTGGCATTCCTCAAAACTGCACAGAAGTTTGACTCTTATTTGGCGGCAATGGGTCTTAATGTGGCCCAGACCGGTTCCAGTATGGGTATGGAGCTTCTTATGGCGGCGAGAGTTGTCACAGGTATCGGACACGGAGCAAGAAGCGCAGGTAATGTATTTGGTGGAGCTACTGCCACAGGCACTGGTGCCGCAGCAAGCGGTTTCGCATCAGGATTCGCAAACAGATTCAAGGGTAACAGCTACGTGCGAGATGCTGTTGTACAAGGCGGACAACGAATGGGCGCCGGTGGCACTGTTGGATTTGTGGGCAGAGTCTTTGGTGGTATGGCCGCACGTAACGGTGCGCAGTTAACTGGTGACTCTATTGCTTCCGTCGCAGCACGAACACCGAATATATCCGGTACGATTGCCGGAGATATTGCGGATAGAAGCCTTGCGAATTACATGCCGCATCTTAGCGGTATGAATGTCTCCGGTGCCGAAATCACCGGTGGACAGATTACAGCCAAGGTTGTTGGTGCGGATGGAAAGGAAACTTCTGTCGCAATGTATAACGCAGCTCAATTTGAGAAACCTGACGGTCCACACTCCGTTGTTACCGCATCGGATGGCAGTCAGTGGTATCAGATGGCAAGTGGTGCCGGTGCAGGTGCATTTTACGATGCTCCTCAGTTTAGCGGTAGCACTGAAGAAGCTGCACAGGTTGCTGCCACATTCCCGGATGCAGCCGATGGTACAACACTCAGAACCGTTGGAGACGGTGTTATCGAAGCAAGTCACGATGGCCACAACACAATGTGGTATAACAGTGCTTACTATGATGAGCCGGATGCTCCTCACACGGTAATGACAGCTGCAAACGGTGTAGACTGGTACGCTATGCAACAGCACGCCGATGCACCTCAGTTTGAGGCCGGTGATGATGCCTATGCATACAACCAGGCTTATTTCCAACAATTTATGCCAGGATTCGATCAGCCTGTTTCTTCTGTCGATGGCTCTCAGCGGCTTGATGGCCATTTTGAGGTTCGACACGAGAACGGTTCCGGCACGATGTTCTACGATACCTCGCAGTTTGCTCCTCCGAGAGGAGATTATCAGGTATTTGAGGATGTCAACGGAAGTCAATGGTATGCAATTCACGGTGAGGCTGCTGTGGATCGCAGACCCGTCTTTGAAAACGGCAAGCCCGTTTATGACGGTGACAACGTGCGAACAGTCAATGTTGATACTGTTCGTTATAAATCAACACCTACCCGTTATGGAGAACCGGAGAGCCGTGGCGACGGCGAAATCAAGGCTCCAAAGCGTAAGAGGTAAACAAACAGCGGCAGCCGAATCGGTATTCCCGGTTCGGCTGTTTGCTTATCTAAATTTGAAAATAACACTGCCAAATGCAGTTAGATATAGGAGGTGCAGATAATGGCAGAACCGAATAAACAACAGGTTGGTGATGGCTCTGATAATTATGGGCAAGCCGCATCACAAGCCGCAAAAGCAGCAAAGGCTGCATCAAAAGCCGGCAAAGAAGTTGCCCAACAAGCTGTACAAAAAGGTGCTGAAGCAACTGCAAACGCAGCTGCGGCAACGGTTCAAGCCGGTGTTGAAGGCGGCAAAGCGGTTGCCGAAATTGCTGCAGGTACAGCATCGGGCGGACCTTGGGGTGCCATCATTTCGGCGGCGTGGGCACTACGCCATACATTGTTTAAGATTCTCGTCTGCATTTGCCTTGCAGTAGTATTCTTAATCGTGCTCATAGTAGAGCTCCCCAGTATTCTGATAAATCAGGCACTTGGAATTGATGGCAACCAGCCGACAGAACAGGTCACGATCATCACCGTCTTCGAGACAGTCACCGATGTTATTTCAAACATTATCGGTCTTGGATATGATTCGTCCATGACGCAGGTTGAAACTCTGATTGCAGACGGTGGGTACGATTACGAGCTTTCGATGAATGCACTCGTTAATCACGCACAGAGTTCGGCAGGATATGACGTAGCGTACATAATGTCGGCGTATTCCACCTCGGTTGATCAGCTCAGCGCCGATCAAAGTGATTTGGAAGCGAAACTTACCAATGTTTCCGGCAATATGTTTCCTGTAACATCAGTTGAAAAGGAAAACGAGGTAATTACACCGGTTACTTATTATACCTACAAACCCGTTACAATGACGGTTGTGACACGCGTGGTGCAAACCGGCACTATCAACGGTGTTCCGCAATATCGGTATGAGACCGCTGAGAAGACCTACTATGTGCAGGATGAAGAAAAGACTTCGGATGTTGCCGTTGAGGTCGATGCCTATTCTGCTGTTACGGTAACACTGCCGGTATATTCAAACGGATCCATAAGCGGTACCCGAACAGCAACCTATTATCAGTCTATCGGGAAACAGACCTTGACGCCGACAAAGGAAGTTGTCAAGTATCTGGAATGTACCATTCATCCGTTTGATAATACCGTAATTTCCAGTGCATTCGGCCTTGACCTGAATGCCAACTACAATGAGTTTAACACAACCTATGGAGAAGTAATTGACAGCCGTGCTCAAGCCTTGAAGATGACGCTGTATGGCACAGCATCGAACGGAAGTGCGGTTCCTCTCACAGATACTGAACTCATTGCTTTTTTAGCAAGGCAGAACTGCAGTGAAACCCGTAAACACATCGTAAAAACAGGACTGTCGCTTGTGGGTAAAGTCCCGTATTTCTGGGGTGGCAAATCAGCTGCAGGTTGGAATGACGAATGGAACACGCCGAAGCTTGTGACAGCCGCAGGCTCCACAACAAGCGGCACCATTCGCCCGTTCGGTCTCGATTGCTCCGGTTTTACGGATTGGACCTATAAAACAGCAGTCGGTGTCAGTCTTTACGGTGGCACCTGGAGCCAGTGGGATGAGTCGTATGCTATCTCTGCAGATGAACTTCTACCCGGAGACCTCGGTTTCCTGATGGATACTGATGGTCAAGGCTGGAATCACGTGCTTATTTTTGCTGGCTACGGAGAAAACGGTGAGAGAATGTGGGTCCACTCCTCCGGTGGTGAGGGCGTTATCCTGAACACACCGAGCTATGAAGCAAGCCTTTCCCTGCGTAGGCCCAAGAACGTAAACTTTGAAGATTCGTCGGTTATTCCCGACGTCGAATAAGAAAGAAGGTGTAGCTATGGACGACAAGGAATTCAGTAATGTCTTCGCTATCCCGGCAAACTACACAGACTCAGGTAAGATCCTGGGCGGTATGCTTGAACCCCGTAATGCTGTCGAAGCACTGGTACTTATTGTGCTCGTTGGCTATCCGGAGCTTATGCTGATACCAATGCCGAGCACCATTCGCATCGTTGTAATGACAGTTACGCTGATACCTCTCGGCGTAGTTGCAATGATGGGAATTGACGGAGACTCATTGTTCCAGTATTTAGGCCACATCATTTACTATATGATGAGCCGCAGAAAACTAACTTTTAGAAGGGTGGGATATAAATATGACCCAGCGCAGCTCCGCAAAAGGAAAAAAGCGAAGAAAAAAGCCCGAAAAGCTTGAGTTCGTGCAGGACTTCATACCAATCAAAGACCTGCGCCACGGTATCATAGAGACAACCGATGGCAGATACATTAAGATCCTTGAGATTGAGCCAATCAACTTTATGCTTCGCTCTGATGATGAGCAGTTCAGCATCATCTCTACCTTTGCAAGCTGGCTGAAGATCTCACCGATGAAATTACAATTCAAATCAATCACTCGCCGTGCAGACTCCGATAAGCACGTGGCTATGGTTCGTGAGGAACTTGAAGCAGAACCGAGCGAAGAGTGTAAGCGTCTTGGTGAAGATTACATCAATCTCATCAAAGATGTCGGAAGCCGAGAAGCGTTAACCAGACGCTTCTTTTTAATTTTCCAATACGAAGAAATCCGGCGCAG
>OLRF01001291.1_pt1 | contig 26735 bp, 17 predicted proteins | sample 1672061 | NCBI WGS metagenome assembly OLRF01 (sample SAMEA3136641, study PRJEB25190) | human gut metagenome | reverse complement strand
AAAGCGGCGCTGCAAATGCAGTTTCCCGTTACGACCCCTCCCGTGAAAATGCGTTTGGAGCGGCCCGCAGGCCGCGACAAACGCGAAATTATAAATAATTTTTCCTCTGATGATGCGCAGAGCAACGCGGAGCGCATTTTAAATCGTCCCACTCCCGGCAAGGGGGACTGTTCAAAAGTCTCCTATGATACACAGGGGGTTTTGAACAACTAAAAAATAATGCGCAGAAAGGCGCAGCTTTCGGCGGCTTTTGAGCCTTGCAAGAAAACAAACAACGGATATACGCTATATCTCTAGTTGTTCAAAAAGCAGAGGGGGTTTTGAACAACTAGAAACGCTAACCGTACAAAAACGGTGGTTTTTGCCCTAGTTGTTCATCTTGAACAACTAGGAATAAGCATAGATACGTTAAAAAGTTCTAGCTGTTCAAAAGTCCATAGTAGTAATAGAGTTTTATAAAGGGGTTTTGAACATTCAGAAGCCCTGCGGTGCATCAAGCCAGCTGTATTTGCTGGTTCTGGTTTGTGATATCCGCAACCACAGAGGCTTCTTCCAGTTCTGGCTGATACCAATAGTTTTTGCGGTTGGGCTGATTTCCAATGTAGAGTGTTTTCAACCCCAGTGCTACGCGGGCGCGGCGTATGGTGCTTACCGAGATATCCCGCTCGGCGCACAGGCGGTACACCTCGCCCGCCTCTACCCAGCCCACAAAGGACAGCTGCTTTTCCAGCGCCTCGATGGCGTTGGCAAGGGCGGCAGAGGGGCGGCCGTTGCCGGTGGCGGGGGTGCCCGCCTCCCGGATGATGGCGTCGGCGGTAAGGGTGCAGGGGCCGTCGTAGGCCACCGTGCCCTGCGGACAGATGCGGTAGCGCTGGCTTTCGCCGGGCTGGCCAAGGCTGTTTTTGGCGTGGGCCACCACCCGCACCTCCGGGTGCTCCGGGTCCCGCCCGGCGATGAGGATGCTGCGGGCGGCGTTGCGGAAATCGCTGGAGCCAAGCAGACGGTCCAGCGCGCTGCATACCCCGGGGCCGGGCTTGCTCATGTGGCTGATGAGCAGCACCGCCATGTCCAGCTCCTTGGCAAGGGCACCCAGATGGTCCAGCAAGGGGCGCACCTGCTCGGCGCGGTTCATCTGCACCCCCTGCCCCAGATAGCTCTGGATGGGGTCGAACACCAGCAGCGCCGGGCGGTACACCCGGCACAGGGCGGCAAGCTCCTCGTCGCCCATGCTGTAACTGGCACCGTCCTGAAAATACAGCCGGTCAAGGTCTGCCCCCATGGCCTCGGCGCGGGGACGCAGCACCTTGTTGGGGTCGTTCTCGGCGGTAAGGTAGAGCACGGTGGCGGGGGGCTGCGGCGGGGTGTCCGGCGCAAAGGCTGCGCCCCGGGTAAGCCGGGCGCACACGTCCAGCGCAAGGCTGGTCTTGCCCGCAGCGGACACGCCGCCCAGAATGCTTACCATGCCCCGGGGCAGGTAGGGCTGCACCAGATAGGCGGCGCGCTCCGGCGCAAAGGCGCTGGCGGGACGGATGCGGAACCGCCCGCGCCCGGCCTTCTGTTTGGCTTCGGCTTCGGCGCGCTGCTCCTCGGCAAGGCCTGCCTGCACATACTGCTGGCGGGCGTTTGCCACAAAGCCCTCGATATCCTGCCCCATGCGCGCCCCGCAGTCGGTGAACCAGCTCTCCACCCGTCCGGTGTCCCGCAGCTGACGGCTGTACAGCTGCCCCCGCAGCAGCCGCAGGGCTTCCTCGCGGCGGTCTTTGTCCAGCGTATACACCAGCGTGGCGGTGTAATCGCTGAGCAATTGGGCGTCCGGCGCGTGCTCCAGATGCTGGCACAGCTCCGTCCACACCTCGTGCTGGACGGCCTGCGCCTTGTCGTAGGCGGTACGGTACTTGTTTGCGTCCATGTAAAAACCTCCTTTGGACATAAAGTATCTACCCTTATCCTAAGGCGATGGACGCGGAAAAACCAGTGTGTACTTTTTGAGGGCCAGAGCGTATTATTACACGCTGGATATACACACTGTAAATGCAAGCGCAGCCGCTGCAAAACAAAAACAAACGCAGCAGCGCACAACCTCGCCCGCCGCGCGGGAAAACTCTGCCAAAAACTGGCGAAGTATTTCCCCCCGCGTAATCCACCGAAAACGTGCGATTTTTGGGGGAGACAACAAATGCCGGACAGCCTGCAGGCTGCCCGGCATTGTGCGTTGTGGTTATTTTTTGATCGCCCGCAGGATGCGGTTGGCGATGTACTTATGCCCGCTCACGGTGGGGTGGGCATCGGTGGCGGTCATGGCAAAGGGGATGGGCACATAGGTCACATTCTCGTTCTGGGCGGCAAGGTTCTTGCTAAGGGCATTCAGCCGCCGGAACAGCTGTGTCCACTCCGGCAGCAGGGGCACGGGGTTGGTGTAGCCCAAAAGGATGATCTGCGCGTCCGGGTTCAGCGCCCGCAGCTGGGCCACCACCTGCGGCATATGCACGGCGGCTTCCTGATACGCCTGCTCGCAGATGGCGTCCGTACCGCCGCCCAGCAGCAGCTGGGTGGTGGCCTGTTTTTCTTCCCTTGTCAGCCGCAGGCGGGAAAGGTCGCTGTTCAGCCGCTGCAGGTTCTCAAAGCTGGGCTCGCGCAGCACGCCGCTGACCATGGTGGCTACCAGCTGCTCGCTCTTCCAGTTGGTGGCGTTGCCCAGCGCCACAAGGGCGGGCACCAGCGCATCGTTGGAGCCGATCTGCACACTGATGACATCCGCGCGCTTGAGGTAGTCCAGCATCTGGGGGTAGACGTAGTAGGTGCCCGCCTGCTGGTTCATCTGGGGCATTGCGCCGGTGTGCAGCATATCCGCAAGGTCGCCGGTGGTCAGCCCTGGCAGGCCAAGGTTGATGGCGTGCTGACGGTCCAGCCCAAGGCCTTTGCCCACCAGCGAAACATAGCACTGCTCCGGGTAGCCCTCAAAGTTTGGGGCCGCGTCTATGCCGATGGCGGCTGCAGTGTACTTGAAATCCGGCAGACCCACGCCGGAAACGATGCTGTCACCCAGCGCCACATAGGTGCGCTGAGGATCGGCGACAGGGGCTTCCTCAGTGGGGGCTTCCGCGTCCGGGGCAGCTTCTTCTGCGGGCTGCTCCTGCGCGGCGGGGGCGGTCTGTTCCGGCGGCAGGGCGTCGGGCTGCTGGGCAAAGGCAGGCACAGCCAGCAGCACCAGCGCAGCGGCGCTGCACAGCCATGCGGTAAAACGGAGATGTTTCATGGAGGATTCCTTCTTTCTTAAAGGCAGACGGGACGATTGAAAATGGCCTCCGCTTGTGCTCTGGCCATAATGAGCGGAATTGGTTTTTTATTCGGGATTCAGAAAAGCCTGCGGGCTTTTCTGAATCCCCTTTTCACGGGAGGGGTTACCCCACCTCTTCTTCCAGCTTACGGTAGTCGGCCTTACCGGCGGGGGTCAGGGGCATTTCGGGAATGATCTTATAGGCCGAGGCGGCGGGCTGCACATACTCCGGCAGCTCCTCGCGGCACAGCTGGCGCAGCTCCCGCAGGATCTGGCGCTTTTTGCCGGTGGCGGCAGGCTCCAGCACCACAAAGACGAAGGGCAGCCGTCCCTGGGTGTGGTCGGTATCGGCGTAGCCCACCACGCAGCACTGGTGCACGGCGGGGTGGCGGCTGATGACGTTTTCGATCATGGAGGGGAACACCTTGAAGCCGTCGTGCCGGATGATGATGCGCTTGATGCGGGCGTCCAGATACACAAAACCGTCCTCGTCCATGGAGCCGATATCGCCGGTGTGCGCCCACAGCTGGCCGTCCGCGTGGCGGCGCAGCAGGTAGGCGGTCTCCTCGGGCTTGTTGTAGTAGCCCTTCATGGCGGTGGGGGTGCAGATGCAGATCTCGCCGCGCTGACCGATGGGCAGCTCGGTCTCGGTGCCCGGCTCGAAAATGGAGACCACCGTGTTGACCATGGGGATGCCCACGCTGCCGGGCTTTGTCACGTTGCCGGCGGCGATGGTGGCCGCCGAGGATACCTCGGTCATGCCGTAGCCCTTTGCCAGCGGGTACTCCACCCCGTGGGCTTTGAGGAACCGGTTCACCGTCTGCTCCGCGCCCAGCGAGAGGGAATCGCCTCCGGCGGCGTAGTTGCGGATGAAGGAGAGGTCTTTGTTTTTCAGCAGCGGGTCGGCGGCAAGCTGCTGGTAGTGGGTGGGCACGCCGAACATGTGCGCGGGCTTGTACTTCCACACCAGTGCGCCCAGCTTTTCCGGGTCCAGATTGGGGATGATGATGATATGCAGCCCCATGACCAGCGGCATGTGGATGCCGCAGCTGTAACCGTAGGCGATGAAGGGCGGCATGACGTTCAGCAGCTTCTGCCCGCGGTGGAACAGACGGCTCTGGGCGGCAAACTCCTGTGCAAGGGCGTTGAAGCAGTAGTCGGTCAGCATAACGCCCTTGGGCGAGCCGGTGGTGCCGCCGGTGTGCACCACCACGCAGGTGTGCTGGGGGTCGTAGGGCACGGCGGCGGGGCTGTGCCCCTTGCCTGCGGCGATAAAAGCCTTCCAGCGCAGCACGTTGGAGGCGTAGCGGTTTTTATCCGGCTCTGTCAGCTTGTAGCCCACGGCTTTGGCCAGCGGCAGGCTGTCGGCGGGGCTGAGCACCACCACCCGCTCCACGCTGGTGCGCTTTGCGGCCTGATGGCAGCGGGGGTACACCACGTTCAGGCAGATCAGCAGGCGGGACTCCACCTCCTCGATGTACTCCCGGATGCCCTCGGCGCTGTACCGGGGGTCTACCAGATTCAGGGTAGCGCCCAGCAGGTCGGCGGCGTAGAAGGTGTAGACCACCTCCGGGGTCATCACGCTGACCACCGTGATGATATCGCCCTTTTTCACCCCCAGCGCCTGCAGGGCGGCGGCGGTCTTTTTTATCTGCACGATCAGGTCGGCGTAGCTGAACTTGCGGCCGTAGTATTCCAGCGCGGTGTCGCCCAGGTGCCGCTCGTTGTTGCGGCAGACCAGCGCAAAGGCCGAGCACTCCGGCACGGATTGGTGGATGTACTTTTCCTCATAATATTTCAGCCATGGCTTTGCCTTGGAGGCGTAGACCGGCTCCTTGCCATCTTCCATCATAGGATCAGACCTTTCTTTATCATCATTCGGAGACCGGCTCTCCGAGAGCAGGTGCAGTTACATTGGCAGGGGCAGCGCTCTGCCCGGCGGGGACGGCAGCGGGCAGGGCGGTCTCCGCAGCCGGGGTGGCGGCAGTCTCCACGGTCGGGGCGGCGGTCTCCGCAGTCTGGGCGGTGGTCTCCGCAGTCTGGGCGGTGGCTTCGGCAGCGGTCTCCGCAGCGTTTTCCGCTGCCTTGGCGGCCTCCTCGGCGGCCTTGGCGGCGCGCTCGGCCTTCAGCTGTTCGGCGCGCTGACGCGCCTCCTCCTGCCGTTTCAGGGTGCGCGCCTTGATGCGGCACACCGAGCACAGACCCTCGGCGCTGTCCGGGGCAATGGGCTTGCCGCACTGCTTGCACAGGGTCTTGGTGCACTTGTACAGCACCACGGGGCCAAGGGTGGTAAGCTGGTACAGCTTCATGCCGTCAAAGCCCTTGTTGGAGCACACGTTCATGCATACGCCGCACTCGCTGCACTTCCACGGGGTAAGCACCATGCGGGTCTGGCCGTTGGGCATCTCCTCAAACTTCAGGGCATTGGCGCGGCAGGCTTTCTCGCACCGGCCGCAGCCAAAGCAGTTGTCGGTGAACTTGGGCATATAGTAGCCGTACTGCAGGGGCGTTTCCATGGCGGCTTTCAGCTGCTTTGTGCGCTGGTGCAGCAGCAGGCGGAAGTCCACCCCACTGTCCTCCTCGCTGCGCAGGCCGGGCAGCATTTGCAGCAGCTTTTTGGTGCCGCTCTTGGAGCCGTGGCTCACCTGTTCCAGCATCTCGCGGCGGGTCAGCTCCTGCACATGGTAGGGGTACTCCTTTTCCTCATACGCCAGCGAGAACCGCGCTTCGAACATCGGCTGACCGAAAAAGTCCACAAGGCGGGTCAGTTCCTTGCGCAGCTGCTCGGCGCACAGGTCGTTCTCGCACTGCCCGCAGGGGGTCAGGTCCAGCACGATCTTTTTGTTCAGCGCCAGATATGCCAGCGCCTCCCACGAGAGGGCACAGATGCAGCTGCGCACCACGGTGTTCTTGCGGCTGGACTTCTCACAGCCGATCCAGATGGTATCGTTGTCGGTGTCCGCTGCGGCGGTATCCCGCTGCACCTGCTCCGGCGAAGGCGCAATGCAGCCGCTGCGGCAGGCGGAAACGCACAGTCCGCAGTCGGTGCAGGGGTCCCAGTCCTTGACGAGGTTCGGGCGGGTAAAGATCTCCTCGCCGTAGGGGCAGATGTCCTTGCAGGTGGTGCAGGGCTTGCGGTGGGGGTGCAAATTCCAGCACTGGCGGCGGTTGATCTCGGGATGGCTGGTCTTCATCAGGGCATCCATTGCAGTTCTGGTAAAAAAGCCCATGGTCTTACTCCTTTTCCACAACAGAGGTAAGGGCGGCGTGGTCGAGCAGGAAACGCTGCACCTTCTGGTTGGTCACGGCGGCGGCGATGGCGTCCCGGCTGAGCACCTTGCGGATCTCTTCTTCCGGGGTGTCGTGCAGCTTGGAAAGGCGGGCGATCTCGGCGTCCACCTCCTGCTGGGTCACGGTGATCTTTTCGGCTTCGGCGATGGCGCGCACTGCCAGCATGGCCCGCAGCTGGCGCTCGGCTTCCCTGCGGTAGCCCTCCCGCACCTGCTCCGGGGTCAGCCCGGCGCTCTTGCAGTAGAGCTCCATGGTCATTTTGCTCTTGCGCAGCCGCTGGCGCAGCTGGGTCATCTGGTATTCGGCGTTCTGCGCCAGCAGCTCTGCGGGCAGCTCCACGGTCAGGTTCGCGCCCGCCATATCCAGCAGCGCCGCCCCGGCAATGCGGTCGGCGTTGGCCTCGTGGGAAAGGCGCTTTTTCTCCCGCAGGCTCTCCCGCAGGGCTTCCAGATCCTCATAGCCCAGCGATTTTGCAAGGGCATCGTCCACCGGGGGCACCTGCTTGCGCTCCACCGTGTGCAGGCAGATCTCAAACTGCGCCGTCTTGCCGGAAAGCTCCGGCACGCGGAAGTCGGCGGGGTAGGTGAAATCGAACCGGAAAGTCTCGCCCGCGCAGTGGCCGTACACGGCATCCTCGGCGGCGGGCATCAGCTGCCCGGTGCCCAGCACTACGGTCACCTTCTCCATCCGGCTGTCCGGGATGGGCGCACCCTCCAGAAAGCCCTCGAAATCCAGCGTGATGCGCATCCCGCGGGCGGCGGGCGCGTCAGTGGGCACAAAGGGCGCGTGGACCCGCGCCAGATTGCCGATATCCGCCTCTACGGCCTTATCCGATACCGGGCGCACCCGGCGGGTGAAGGCAAGCCCCTTGTACTGCCCTAAAGTGGCAGCGGGCATGGTGTTTGCAGTTTGTTCCATAGTCGAACACTCCTTTTTACAAAAGCGGCGTTACAGCCCGCGGGCGGCCAGCCAGCTTTCTGCGATCTGGGAGAACATCTCCGGGTACTGGGCATCTTCTTCCTTAAAGGCGCTCAGGTAATACTCCACCTCGGCGCGGGTGGGGGCTACGGTGCGCCGCCAGATGGTAAAGGTGGTGCCGTTGCCCATATCAAAGGTGGCCTCCAGCGCAAAGTACTCGTCCTGCACCGCAAGGAACCTCTCGTTCAGCTTGTGGGACATCTCGCCGTTGCCCACAAAGGTCTGGGGGAAGGGGTCGGCGGTGAGGACATATTTTGCCTCAAAGAACTGCATGGGGAAGTTGTGGGTGCCCGGCACCGAGAAGCCGAAGGCCAGCTTATCGTTGATGGGGGTTGCGGGCAGCTGGCAGTTCTTGAAGTGATCCGGGCAGTACAGCATATCGTGGGGGATCATGTAGCTGATCTCGCCCTCGGCGCAGTGGGTGTCGATCCAGTTGGCAATGGCCTTGATCTGCGGCAGATCCTTGCGGTCATAGATCAGCTTGTCCAGCCGGACGAACTCCTCGGTGACTGCCAGCGGGAAGTGATCCACCAGAAAGCCCGGCAGGGCAATGGTGGTCAGGGGAGAGCAGCGCACCGAGGTGGCAAACACCAGCGTGAACACCCAGAACACGACCTTTGCCGTCCGGAAGCGGTTGATGCCCTCGGCCAGCGCCGCTGCGCCCAGCAAAAACAGGAGAAACCACCCCGGGAGGAACAGCAGCATCTGGTGGGAGCCGGTGTTCTGGATGCGGGTGAACAGCAGCATGCTCAGCAGGATCTCCAGCCCGGCAAGGCAGGGCAGCGCGGGCATTTTGCGCTTTTTCAGGCTGAACCACAGCCCCATGCCCACGAGCACAAGGTTCATCAGACCCATGCGCCAGAACTGCAGGCTGATCTCGGCTGCAAAGCCGCCGCCGTTATAGTAGGAATAGCGCTCGGCGTAGCTGTAAGCGAGGATGCGGCTGACCATCGGCCACAGCAGGATCAGCATGGCCACCATGCTCATCAGGCCGAACAGCACGAGGTTGCGCACCTGCAAAAGCGCCTGTTTTTTCTGCCCGGCGCGGGCAGTGCGCGCGCTGCTTACCAGCACCAGCACCGCGTAGGCAAAGTAGTAGCCCACCACAAAATATAAGTACCACCGGCGGGAAAGGATGATGGCTGCCGTGGCGGCAAACAAAAGGCAGAAGCGCACCGGCTCCAGCTTTTCAAACCGGAAGTCCAGCGTGAGCAGCAGAATGCTGAAGCCGAAGATGAGGCCGAACCAGTCCGGCTGGCTGAGCATGGCGCTCATGCGCAGCCACGGGTAGGTGACCATCCAGGTCATGCCGATGAGGAAGTACCAGAAGCGGTTTTTCACCCGCAGCATCTGCCCCACCTTGATGGTAAGCCCTGCCAGCAGCACCAGCAGCATGGGCAGGATGCTGAACACCTGACAGAAGGCAAAGCTGTCGCCGGTGCGGTCGCTCAGGCAGAAGGGAAACTCCAGAAACAGGGTGATGAAGTTGGTGTAGTCCTCGGCAAAGGAGCCGAAGATGAACTGGAAGCCCGCCGCCGGGCCTTGCAGAAAGGCAGCTTCGGCCCAGTACTGTTTGTTGATATAGTTGACATAATCCCAGATATACACAAAGCTGCGGCGGCCAAGCGCCCAGAAAAAGTAGACCAGCGCCGCCGCCCACAGACCGACGAGCACCGCCTTGTGGAAGAGGTCAAATTTGATTCCCGCCACCCGCAGCACCAGCAGCACACAGGCAAACAGGGCAAGGTTGCACCACAGGCTCACCAGCGGAAAAAAGAATTTGCTGCCGGGCGCAGCCAGCGCAAAAACGGCCAGCAGCACCGCTGCTGCCGCCAGCACCAGCACGATTTTCGCCGCAGGGGAAACGCGGGGCTTCGTAATGGGTTCGGACATGGAATAGGACCCTCCTTGCAAAATTTCACACCTTACAGTATAACAACTCCCCGGGGCACTGTCCAGCACCCCGGCGGCGAAAAATGCAGAATGTCCCGCCGCTTTCAAAGCAGACGGGACATTTTTGCGTAAATATTACTTATCGGAAACTTCTGCGGCGGCCTTTGCAGCCTTTGCCGCCTTGCGCTTTTGCGCCAGCGCCCTGTTGGCGCTCAGGCGGGCGGCGTCCGGGTTGGGGGCTTCCGGGGACAGCCGCAGCAGATAGCTGCCCATGGCGGGCAGGTCCAGCGTCAGGGTGTAGTCCCGGCCGAACACGCCGCCGTCGGTGGTGTGGAAGCTCTGCTTGCGGTGCGCCTTGTGCACGCCGCCCCAAGTGCCGGCCTCGGTGTCCAGCACCAGCTCTGCGCTGCAGGGGAACTTGAGGTACAGGGGGAACTTTTTGTGGGCGTGGTCCTGCGTGTTCATCACGCAGAGCAGGTTCTGCCCGCGCCCTTTGCGCAGCCATGCGTACACGCCCTCGGCGCAGCTTTCGTTTGCCACCCACTCAAAGCAGTCCGGGTTGTACTCGCCGTCATACAAAGCAGGCTCAGAGGCGTAGGTGCGGCTCAGAGCGGCAAAGTACTTCTGGAAGGCATCGTGGAAGGGGTATTCCAGCAGGTTCCAGTCCAGCTCCCGCTTTTCGTCCCACTCCCGGAAATGTGCCAGCTCGTTGCCCATAAAGTTCAGCTTTTTGCCGGGATGGGTGTACATATAAAAATACAGGGTGCGCAGCTGGGCGCATTTTTCCGCGTAGCTGCCCCACAGCTTATCAATGATGGTCTTTTTGCCGTGCACCACCTCATCGTGGCTCAGCGCCAGCAGATACAGCTCGTTGTAGAAGTAGTGCATACTGAACAGCAGCTTGCCGTAGCAGCCCGGGCGCTCGCCGAAGGGGGTGGCAAAGTAGTCCAGCGTGTCGTGCATCCAGCCCATATCCCACTTGTAGTCAAAGCCCACGCCCTCGTAGCGGGTGGGGGCGGTCACCTTTAAAAAGTTGGTGGAGTCCTCCGCCATGTAGATGCCGGTGGGCCAGCGCTCGTTCAGCCCGTGGTTCAAACTGCGCAAAAAGTTCACCGCGCCCTGATTTACGCCCCGGTTGGGGTCGCCCTGCCAGTACAGCGCCCGGGAGATGGCGTCCATGCGGATGCCGTCGCAGTGGTACACGTCCATCCACAGCCCGGCGGCGCTGCTCAAAAAGCTGCACACCTCCCGGCGGTAGTAGTTGAAGTTGCAGGTGCCCCACTCGCTCTGTCCCACGTCGCTGTCGTACTCGTACAGGTAGGTGCCGTCAAACTTTGCCAGTGCGTCGGCGTTGGCGGCAAAGTGCACCGGCACAAAGTCCATGATGACGCCGATGCCCATGCGGTGGCAGGCGTTGACAAAGCCCGCAAACTGGGCGGGGGTGCCGTAGCGGCTGGTCACCGAGAAGTAGCCGGTGGTCTGGTAGCCCCAGCTGCCGTCAAAGGGGTGCTCGGCCAGCGGCAGCAGCTCCACATGGGTAAAGTGGTGCTCCAGCAGCCACGGGATCAGCTCCCGCGCCAGCTCCTCGTAGTTGTACCACCCGTCTGAGCCGTCCGGCCGGGTGGCGCCGGGCTTATGCTTCCAGCTGCCGGCGTGCAGCTCGTAGATGTTCAGCGGGCGGTTGCGGCATTTGTCCCGCCGCTCCATCCACGCGGTGTCGTCAAAGGTGAAATCCAGCTTTGTCAGTTTGCTGGCGGTGCCGGGGCGCAGCTCGGTGGCAAAGGCGTAGGGGTCGCTGCGCATCACGGCGCTGCCGTCCGCGCCATGCACGCGGTATTTGTACAGATCTCCTTCCGCAAGGCCGGGGATAAAGGCGCTCCACACGCCGGTATCGGCTTTTTCCATGGGCACGCCGCGCTCCCAGCCGTCAAAGCCGCCGCACACCTCCACGGCGGTGGCACCGGGTGCCCACACGGCAAAACGCCAGCCCTCGGCGCCGTTTGGGTCGGTGCAGGGGTGCGCACCCAGAATGCGGTAGGCATCGAAGCAGTCGCCACTGAAAAACGTGCGGGGGATCACAGGGTAATTCATGCAAAGATCTCCTTACTTCTCTATGTTGACCGGCGATGTGCGCCGGTTGATACAAGGCTGTTTGGGCAAACTATCCAAGAAAAACGCCTTTTTACCGGCACAGTAGCCGATAATCTTAGCGAATCTTGACAAAAATCGGCAAAAATACACATATTTGCCAGAGGGTGTGGTATACTGTTGCTGCCGCCTTGCGGGCGGTGCAACTTTTTAGAGCAATAGAATGGGAGCGAATGATCATGGCTTGGTATGACGAAGCAGTATTTTATCACATCTATCCGCTGGGGCTGTGCGGCTGTGCGCACGAAAACGACGGCCAGCCCACCCCGGGCGCTTTTGCAAAGCTGGAAGCATGGGCAGCCCACGCGGCAAAGCTGGGCTGTACAGCCATCTACATCGGCCCGCTGTTCGAGAGCGGCTCCCACGGCTACGATACCATCGACTACCGTCTGGTGGACCGCCGCCTTGGCACCAACGAGGAGTTCAAGCAGTTCGTGGCCAACTGCCACGCCCGCGGCCAGAAGGTCATCGTGGACGGCGTGTTCAACCATGTGGGCCGCGATTTCTTCGCGTTCCGGGACCTGAAAGCAAACCGCGAGAACGCCCGCTATAAGGACTGGTTCTGCGATGTGAACTTCTGGGGCAACAACGAGTATAACGATGGCTTTTCCTACGGCAACTGGGGCGGCTACAACCTGCTGGTCAAGCTGAACCAGCGCAACCCGGAGGTGCAGCAGTACCATTATGATACCGTCCGCTTCTGGGTGGAGCAGTTCGACATCGACGGCATCCGTCTGGACGCAGCGGACGTGCTGGATTTCGACTTCATGCGCGGGCTGCGCCGTCTGGCAAACGAGGTAAAGCCGGAGTTCTGGCTGATGGGCGAGGTCATCCACGGCGATTACAGCCGCTGGGCAAACCCGGAAATGCTGCACTCCGTGACCAACTACGAGCTGCACAAGGGCCTGTGGAGCGGCCACAACGACCACAACTATTTTGAAATTGCCCACACCATGCGCCGGCTGCAGGGGCTGTGCCACGACACCCGGCTGTATCTCTTCTCGGATAACCACGATGTGGAGCGCCTGCCCAACAAGCTGCGCAACAAAGAGCACATCCGGCATATTGCCATTCTGGTGTACAGCCTGTGGGGCATCCCGTCCATCTACTACGGCTCAGAGTTCGGCATCGAGGGCAAAAAGGAGTGGGGCAGCGACTGGCCGCTGCGTCCCTGTCTGGAGCTCAGTGACTACGCTGATGCAGAACGTACAAATCCTGTTACCAGTGTATACAAAGCGCTGGGGAAATGCAAGGCTGAATTGCCGGAAATGACCTACGGCGAGGTAAAGGAACTGCAGCTCACCACCCAGTGCTACGCCTTTGCCCGGGTGCTGGACGGCAAGGCCGTGGTGGCGGTGCTGAACAACGGCGATACCCCCGCACAGCTGGAGTTCCAGCTGCCGGTGGAAGCCGCCAAGGTCACCGACCTGCTGGCGGACACCGTGGGCGCGCAGGAGGTGCTGGTCTCCACCGAGTGGGACCGCATGAAGGTGCAGCTGCCCTCCAATTATGCCACCCTGCTGCGGGTAGAATAAAGCAACGCCTGCGGCGTGACCGGCGCAAAAGCCTTTACCCTTTGGAGATAGGTTTCCCCCTTCCGGGGGAAGCCTTTTTTCGGAAGCCTGCGGTTGGAATAACCTTGCACATTGCGCCGCGTTTTGCTACAATAAGGAGAGAAAAGTCGTTTTACGGAAAGGAAGCCTGACCCCCTATGAATGCAGCACAGCGCAGAGAACGCATCCTGACCCGGCTGAACAGCGCCGGTGCCCCTTTAAGCGCCAGCACGCTGGCGGCCGAGCTGGGGGTGTCGCGGCAGATCGTGGTAGGGGATGTGGCGCTGCTGCGCGCCGGTGGGGCGCAGATCGATGCCACCCCCCGGGGCTACCAGCTGCACCCGGCGGAGAAGGGCTATACCGGCATTCTGGCCTGTGTGCACCGCACGCAGGAGGAGATGCGCCAGGAGCTGTACACCGTGGTAGATCAGGGCGGCACGGTGGTGGATGTGGCGGTGGAAAACAGCCTGTACGGCGAGATCCGCGCCACGCTGAACCTGTGCAACCGGTACGACGTGGATAACTTTATCCGTCAGGCTGCGGATGCACCCGAGAGCCTTTTGAGCCGTATGACCGGCGGCGTGCACCTGCACACCCTGCGCTGCCCGGACAAGGACACCTTTGCCCGCATCCGCACGGCTTTGGAGCAGCAGGGGCTTTTGTACCGCAAGGAGTAACGCCGCTCCGCTTATACCCAGTATAAAAAGGGCTGCGGGGCTTGTCTATCCGCAAAACCGGAAAAATGTTGGAAAATCAACAAAAATGCAAAAGAGGTGGGTTTTCTGGATATCCGCATTGAAAAGACCGAGCGCGCCATCAAGCAGGCCTTTATGGAGCTGCGCCGCGAAAAGCCGGTGGAAAAGATCCGTGTCAAGGAGCTGTGCGACCGTGCCTGCATCAATAAATCCACATTCTACGCCCATTATCAGGATATCTATGCGCTGGCCAACGCCATGGAGGACGAGATGGTGCACGCGGTGGTGGAAAGCCTGCCCCGCCTGACCGCCAGCGATGTGAGCGAGCGCACCGAGTGGCTTGCGCGGGAGATGTTCCGCGCCTTCACCGCGCATCAGGCCGAGATCAGCGTGCTCTTCTCCGGCTCCCGGCAGGGGCTGTTCATCAACCGGGTGGAACAGGCCATGTGCCAGTGCATCGCCCAGACCGACCCCACCTTTGAGACGGACGTAGTGCGCAAGGTGGTGCTTTCCTTCTGCGTGCAGGGGTGCTACTACACCTTTACCACCTACTGCGGCCAGATGGACGAAAAGCGCCTTGTGACCCTGCTGGCCTCCATCGCCCGCGCCGCGCAGCGGATACGGATGTAACGGGGCTGGTTTTGCATGAGCTCCGCGCATAAACAGCGGAAAAATTAGTTTTATTTTCGGGATAGCGGAGCGTCTGCGGACGCTCCGCTATCCCATTTTTATAGGGGATGTGTGCTTTTGGCATAACCACCAAAAAATAAGACGAAAATTCGTCATCTGCACTTTTTTACCATATTTCTTAAGAAAGAGTTTACACTATGCCGGAAACGGTGGTATTATATAAAATAGTATGGTATGGGGTAAAATGCGCCTGCATACTCCGGGAGGGTATGGGATGAAGGACAAGATCTCGCGCCGCAGCTTTCTGGCGGCGGCTGCGGTCTCGGCAGCGGCACCGAGGACGAGATCAACGGCGCAGTCACCTTTTTAAAGTGGTTCACCGAGCCGCAGAATAACATCGCTTTCGCGGTGGAGTCGGGCTATCTGCCGGTGACCACCGGGACACGGTGCTGGAACGCATCGCCGCAGGCCAGAGCGCGGAGGCAGCCACGGCAGAGTTTTTGACCGACGACTATTTTGAGGCGTGGTATCAGGCCACCCTTGCGCAGTTACAGCAGTACGAGGGCTGACCGCCCGGAAAAAGACGGAAAGGAGGCAGGGCGATGTTTGACGCATGGAAACAGCGCCAGCGGCAGCGCTTGGAAAACAGACCGGAAAGAACCGTGTTCTACAATATTTTTGCTACCATGATGCTGGTGCTGGCGGTGGAGCTGCTGATGTCGGCCGCCAGCATCCTTGCCATCAACGTGACCGGGCAGCTGGACGAAAACGCCAAGGATCTGCTTACCATGCGGGTGCGCAACCGCGCCAGCTATATGCAGGAGATCCTGCGGAACGCGGAGGATCTGGAGCAGCTGAGCGAGCAGATCACCGCCACCACCCAGCAGCTGCTGAAAAGCGGCGATATCTCGCTGGATACGCTGGATAACGGCAGCGAACAGAGCGATGCCCTGCTGGTAGCGCTTGCCCCGCAGCTTCTGGACACCCTGCGCACAAAGCAGGTGACCGGCATTTTTCTCATCCTGAACACCCATGATCTGGACACCTGCGAGGTGGGCAAAAAAATGCCCGGCATCTACCTGCGGGATATGGACCCGGACGCCCGCCCTTCGGAGCGCAACAGCGACCTTTTGCTGGAACGCGCCAGCGCCACAGTGGTAAAAGAGCTGGCCATCGGCACGGATAAGGGCTGGCAGCCCGCTTTCCCCTATCAGGGAGATACCAAGGGCGGCATCCTGCGCACGGTGTTTCAGACCGCGTATAAGAGCGATGCCGGCCTTTCGGCGGAAAGCTATGGCCGCTGGACCACCAACTCCTACTGTCTGGCAGGGGACGACCGGCACGCCATTGCCTACTCCATGCCGCTGATCCTGCCGGACGGCACGGTATACGGCGTGGTGGGCGTGGAACTGCTCACGGACTATCTGCAGACAAAACTGCCCTTCACCGAGCTGGACGAGGACAAGGCAGGCACCTATTTTATCGTGACCACTACCGATGATGCGCTGACGGACGGCGTGCTCACCCTGCGCAAGACCGTGACCTCCGGCGAGGATCTGGTAACGGCAGATGCACCGCTGGGCGTTTTGAACTGCCGCAGCAACGGCAACGGCGGCAACTGGGTGGAGCTGAACGATAAGCGCTATTATATGGTGCTGGAGCCGCTGCAGGTGTATAACCGCAACGCGCCCTTTGCCGCCGAAAAGTGGTTTCTGGCCGGTACCATGGAGCAGTCGGTGCTGCTGGCTTTTTCCAGCCGGGTGCGCGAGGTGCTGCTGACCACCATAGCGATCACGCTGGTGCTGAGCGTTTTGGGCAGCCTGCTGGTCTCGGCACGGCTGGCCAGACCCATCAACCGTTTGTACCGCGAGGTGATAGACGCGCAGGAGAAAAAGACCTTCCCCCGCCTGTCCCGCACCGCCATCCGGGAGGTGGACCGCTTTGCCGAGACCATTACCCAGCTGAACAAGGAGCTGGTGACCAACTCCACCAAGTTTTTGCGCATCATGGATATGGCCAGTGTGGAGATCGGCGGCTACGAGCTGCGCACCGACACCGGCAGCGTGTTTGTGACCGATAATTTCTTCTCCCTGCTGGGTAAGCCCGAGATGCAGGGCAAGCCGCTGAGCGTGCGCCGGTTCGAGGAGGTGCTCAAGGGCATCCGGGAAAAGAATCCCTGTGACCACACCGCCGAGGGCGACGAGCTGCTGACCATCCAGCAGCCGGACGGGGTGCGGTACATCATGCTGCGCAGCACCATCGAGGGGCACGCCAAGATCGGCCTTGCCGAGGACGTGACCGCCGCTGTGCTGGAACGGAAGCGCATCGAGCACGAGCGCGATCACGATATCCTGACCGGGCTGTACAACCGGCAGGCCTTCAACCGGGTGTGCACCGAGCTGTTTGCCGCGCCGGAGCGCATGGGCGTGGCGGCGCTGATGATGATGGACCTGGATAACCTCAAGCACATCAACGATACCTACGGCCACGACTGGGGCGACCAGTACATCCGCCGCACCGGTCAGTGCCTGCGGGACAATACCCCCGCCGGGACGGTGTGCGCCCGCCTTTCCGGCGATGAGTTCCTTGTGCTGTTCCATGGCTACCGCAGCCGGGACGCAGTGCGGGAAAAGATCGACTGCCTGACGAAGGCTATGCAGCAGAGCGTGGCGCTGCTGCCCAGCGGCAACGCTTTGCACATCAGCCTTTCCGGCGGCATTGCGTGGTACCCGGACGATGGGCAGGACTGGGAGACCTTAAAAAAATACGCCGACTTTGCCATGTATCAGGTCAAGCACGCGGATAAAGGCCGGGTGGAGGAGTTCGACATCGGGGTGTACAACCGCGAAGCCTACGCCGAGCGCACCCGCAGGGAGTTCCGGCAGCTGCTCAGCAATGCACAGGTGTTCTACTGCTTCCAGCCCATCTTCTCGGCGCGCAGCGGCAGGGTAGTCGCCTACGAGGCGCTGATGCGCTCCGACCTGCCCACCCTGCGCTCCCCGGCCACCATCATGAAGCTGGCGCGGGAGCAGGGGGCACTGTACGAGATCGAGCGCCTCACCTTTACCAAGGCGCTGGAGACCTTCGACAGCCTGTGCCGGGCGGGCAGCGTGTCCGGGGATGCTATGCTCTTTGTCAACTCCATCGCCAACACCTGCCTGTCGCATGAGGACGGCAAATATATAAACAGCCATTGGCACGAGCTGTGCCGCCGCATGGTCGTCGAGATCACCGAAGAGGAAGAAATCGACTACGAAGCACTGGAGAGAAAGCGCAATGCACCGGGCTTTTCCGGGATGTTTGCACTGGACGATTACGGCAGCGGCTATTCCAACGAGAATACGCTATTGCAGCTTGCACCCCGGTTCGTCAAGGTGGATATTACCATCATCCGTGGCATCGACACCTCGCCGGACAAGCAGCAGATCCTGCGCAATATGGTGGCCTACGCCCACCCCCGCAGCATGAAGATCGTTGCCGAGGGCGTGGAGACCGCCGCCGAGCTGCGCACGGTCATCGAGCTGGGCGCAGACCTTTTGCAGGGCTATTTTCTGGCACGCCCGGCCATTGTGCCGGGAGCGATCGCGCCGGAAGCAGCGGGGATCATCCAGGAGTTGCAGCGCCGGAAAAAAGACTGAAATATATGCCCTCCTGGGCGCTGCGGCGCTGGGAGGGTTTTTGCAACGGAGGTAAAAAGATATGGTTCAGGTGGATCTCATCACCGGCTTTTTGGGCGCAGGCAAGACCACCTTTCTGCGCCGCTATGTGCGGTATCTGGTACAGCAGGGACATAAGGTGTGTATTCTGGAAAACGACTTTGGCGCGGTGAACGTGGACGCCATGCTGGTGCAGGAGGTGCTGGGCCCCGGCTGCGATGTGGAGACCATCAGCGGCGGCTGCGACTGCGACACCCACCAGCGCCGGATGCGCACCAAACTCATCGCCATGGCCATGCGCGGCTTTGACCGGGTGGTGGTGGAGCCCAGCGGCATCTTTGATGTGGACGAGTTTTTCGATATCCTGCGGGACGACCCGCTGGACCGGTGGTATCAGCTGGGCAGCGTCATCGCCATCGTGGACGCCCTTCTGCCGGAAACGCTTTCGCCGCAGGCAGAGTATCTGCTGGCGTCCGAGACCATGAACGCAGGCTGTGTGCTGCTGAGCCGTGCCCAGCTGGCAGCGCCCGCCCAGTGCGCCGCCGCTGCCCACCTGGAGCGTGCACTGGAAACCGCAAAATCTTCCCGCCGCTTTGCGCCGGGGGAGATCCTTGCCAAGGACTGGGACGCCCTGACCGATGCCGACCTTGCCGCCCTTGCCGCCTGCGGCTACCGGCAGGCCAGCTGCGAAAAGCTGCATTTTGACCAGCACGCGGCCTTTACCTCCCTTTGCTTTCTGGAACTGCACCTCACCCCACAGCAGCTGCAGACCGCCGCACAGCGGCTGTTCGCAGCGCCCGAGTGCGGGCAGGTGCTGCGGGTCAAGGGCTTTGCGCCCGCCCCGGCAGGCGGCTGGCTGGAGCTGAACGCCACCGCCGCCGGCTGCACCCTTGCGCCCATCCCGCAGGGGCAGGAGGTAGTCATCGTCATCGGCGAGGCACTGGATAAAGCTGCCATTGAAGCAAAGCTGAAGGGGTGAAAGGCAGTTTTCCCCTATAACAAAACACATTGTGGAAAAACAGGAGGGAGCATCATGCAGGAAGTACGCGCAGCCGTTATTGGCACCGGGGTCATGGGGCGCAAGTATGCCCAGATGATCGCAGAAGGAAAGGCGGGCGCATTGCGCCTGACCGCCGTGGTCTGTCGCAGCGCCGGGGCGCAGCAGTGGGCAAAGGATACCCTGCCGGATACGGTGCGGGTGTGCCCCAGCGCCGACCAGCTGTACGATTATGCAGAAGAGTTTGACGCCGTGCTGGTGGTCACCCCGCACAAGACCCACCCGGCGCTGGTGATGCAGGCTTTTGCCCACGGCAAGCACGTCTTGTGCGACAAGCCCAGCGCAAACGCGCTGGCACCGGCGCTGGAAATGAACCGCGCCGCCAAGGAAAGCGGCCTTGTTTTCGCCATGATGTTCCATCAGCGCCGCTACAAAAAGTATATGCGGCTTAAAAAATTACTGGATGATGGGGCATTGGGCGAGATCAAGCGGGTGCAGCTGGAAAACAGCCGCTACTTCCGCACATGGATGTACCACCGCTCCGGCAGCTGGCGTTCCAGCTGGGCAGGGGAGGGCGGCGGTGCGCTGCTCAATCAGGGCCAGCACATTCTGGATATCTGGCAGTGGCTGTTCGGGATGCCAACCAGTATTTATGCCGTGATTCCCTACGGGAAGTATAACGATTTTATGGTGGACGACGAAGCCACCCTGCTGATGGAGTACCCGCAGCAGCGCACGGCAACCTTTATCCTTTCCACCGGCGAGGGCAGCTACACCGAGCGGTTGGAGATCGTGGGCACCAAGGGCACCGCCCTGCTGGAAGAGGACACCCTCACCCTGCACACCTACACGCCAGACACCGAGACCTACCGCCGTACCGCAGACTGCACCGAGCGCCAGCAGCTCACCGAGACCACCACCACCGAGCAGTTCGCGCCGCAGGCAGAGCCTTACCCGGAGATGCTGGCAAACTTTGCGGACGCCATCCTGCACGGCACGCCCCTGACCGCCCCCGGCGTGGAGGGCGTGCGGGCGCTGGAATTGACCGATGCCGCTTACCTGTCCGCATGGCTGGGGGAAAAGCTCACCCTGCCGCTGGACGCAGACCGGTTTGAACAGGAACTGCAAAAGCATATTCAGGAGGAACAGGCAAATGGCTAAACTGCGGTTTATTGTAGTAGGTTCCGGCTGGCGGTCGCTGTTTTACTGGCGCATCGCGCAGGCGCTGCCGGAGCGGTTCGAGCTGTGCGCCATGCTTTGCCGCACCGAGGAAAAGGCCGAAAAAATGCACCGGGAGTACGGCGTGCCGGTAAGCACCTCGGCGGAGCAGTGCATGGCCCTGCACCCGGATTTCGTGGTGGTGGCAGTGAATAAAGCGTCCATCGCCGCCGTCAGCACCGAATGGCTTGCCCGGGGCTTTGCCGTGTTGTGCGAGACCCCGGCGGCGCTGGAGGAGGACGCATTGCGCGCCCTCTGGCAGCTGCACCGGCAGGGCGCAAAGCTGCAGGTTGCAGAACAGTACTGGCTGTACCCCACGCTGGCAAAACGGCTGGCAGCAGTGCGCAGCGGCGCACTGGGCACGCCGCAGTTTGCCCGGCTGTCGGTGGCGCACGGCTACCACGCGGTCAGTCTGGCGCGGCAGTTCCTGAACGCCGGGCAGCAGCCGGTGCGGGTGACCGGACGCAGCTGGACGGAAAGGATCATCGAAACGGATTCCCGCTGGGGTGCGGTGCATAACGGCGCACTGGTGGAAAAGACCTTGCAGCAGCACACGCTGGAATTTGCGGGCGGCGGCACGGCGTTTCTGGATTTTAACGGTGTGCAGTACCACTCCTACCTGCGCAGCACCCACACCAGTGTGCAGGGAGAGCGGGGCGAAGTGTTCGACGACACCCTGCGCTGTCTGGATGCCGCCGGGGAGCCGGTGTGCCGTCAACTGACCTCGCTGCCCGACCCGCTGGCAGCTGCCGCCGTGCAGGCGGGGCTGAACGAGGACGAGACCGCCATCGCCTGTTTTCTGGACAGGATGCAGGGCTATCTTGCCGGCGGGGCAGAGGTGTACCCGCTGGCAGACGCCTTGCAGGACGCCTACCTTGCCCTGCTGATGGAGCGCGCCCTTGCCGCCGGTCAGCCGCTGGAAAGCACCCCGCAGCCGTGGAATACAGAAGAACGATAAAAAAGGCTCAGGAGCACCTGTCGGCGCTTCTGAGCCTCTTGATTTATAATGATTGGATCACATCAGGTCGATCAGCGCTTCCACCTCGTCCATGCGGGTGGCCCAGCTGGTGGCGATGCGCACCACGGTATGGGTGTCGTCGAACTTTTCCCAGAAGCCGAACTTTGCCTTGCCTTCCAGCGCAGCCAGCTGGGCGTTTTCCAGTACAAGGAAGATCTGGTTCGTGGGGGAGTCCATAAAGAAGCGATAGCCCTTTTCCGCAAAGCCCTTCTTCAGGCGGTTGGCGGTGGCAATAGCGTTTTTGCTGATGGAGAAATACAGGCCATCGGTGAACAGCACGTCAAACTGGATGCCCAGCAGCCGCCCCTTTGCCAGCAGTGCGCCCTGCTGCTTGACCATGGTCATAAAGTGCGCCGGTGCGCCGTGGGGGAACACCACAGCCTCGCCGCACAGCGCACCCACCTTGGTGCCGCCGATGTAGAACACATCGGTCAGCCGGGCAAGATCGGCCAGCGTCACGTCCGTGCCCTCGGCAGCCAGACCATAGCCCAGCCGTGCACCATCGAGGAACAGCGGCATCTTGTACTCCTGACACACAGCGTGCAGGGCTTCCAGCTCCGCCTTGGTGTACAGGGTGCCGTACTCGGTGGGGTGGGAGATGTATACCATGCCGGGGAACACCATGTGGTCGTGGTTGTCGTCGGCGTAGAAGGTGGCCACCAGTGCCCGCAGCTCGGCGGCGTCCAGCTTGCCGTTGTGCTGGGGCAGGGTGATGACCTTGTGGCCGGTATACTCGATGGCACCTGCCTCGTGCCCGGCTACATGGCCGGTGGCAGCAGCCACCACGCCCTGCCACCGCTGCAGCATGGACGCGATGACGATGGCGTTGCTCTGGGTGCCGCCGGAGATGAACTGCACATCGGCCTCCGGGCAGGCGCAGGCGGCGCGGATCTTCTCCCGGGCGCTGGCGCAGTAGGGGTCGGTGCCGTAGCCGGAGACCTTTTCAAAGTTGGTCTCGGTCAGCTTTTGCAGAATGGCGGGATGTGCACCCTCGCAGTAGTCGTTTTCAAAATACAGCATGGCAAAACGCTCCTCTATATAATTGTAAGAAAACAGTACCTCTATTCTACATCGCTGTGTAAACCCTGTCAAACCCAAAACCGTGCACAGCGCACGCAAGGCACCGCAAAAGCGCTTACAGGATACCCGGTGCGACACTATGTTGACCGGAACTACAGCCTACGACAGCTTTTTTTACGAAAGTATGATCCTTTCCAAAAAGATGAAAAGTTTTTCAAAAAAGTGCTTGACAATTCTGCTGCATCTGGTATAATAACTATCGTTCCCGGCGCCACGGCGCAGGAACACAACAGAATATGCGGATATGGCGGAATTGGCAGACGCGTTAGATTCAGGTTCTAATCGGGGCAACTCGGTGGAGGTTCAAGTCCTCTTATCCGCACCACAAAAAAGACAGCTATCAAAAGCTGTCTTTTTTGTTTTACATGACTATTTCCCTTTGGCTGCAACGGCGGATAACAGGACTTGAACAGCACTGCAACGCCGCAGGCGGGGCAACGTGTAGGAATGTCTACCAAGAGGACTGCCACTGAAATAGAAAATCCGAACCTTTTCTCGATAGGAGAAGGGTTCGGATTTTTTGGTTTATTGGTTCTTGGATCGTGCCGGAATTTACGGCTCAGGCAAGGCTTTCAATTTTTCGAGCCATAAAGGCTCCGAAAAAGATTCCGGGGCTTGTATATTTTTCAGAGAGCTATTTTGCAACAGTCCGGAACGGATTTACTTTCCAAGTACAACGGAGAGCCTGATCTCCTTTTCCGTCTCGCTCAGGTCAAGAGCGCCGCCATCGGCGACGGTCACGCGCAGCTCATAGAGCGTACCGGCGGTAAGTTCCGTTACAGCCTTGCCGTCCTCGTCTGTGATCGACCACAGTGCAGGATCGACCTTTGCCAGCTTGCCGTCCACGCCATAGGCGTAGAGGGTCAGACCGGAGGTGCTGCCGGACAGGTTATTCATGCGGAAAGCTACCGTGGTGTTGGGATGTACATTGCGGACGGTCACAGTGTTGCGCCAGCTTGCAACGGTGCCTTCGCCGCCGTCCTGCGCAAACTGTTCCTGCGAGAGGACATTTCTTGCTGCCTGATCAAGATCGACCTTGCGGTAGGGCATTTCGGGCAGATAAACAAATCGGTCCTGCAGACGAAGCAGTTCCAGATAACCTGTCGGGCAGTAGAGCGCATTGCCGCTGTTGCCGGCATACATTCCAATGGCCATGTTGTTATAGCCGTACTTGTTGGAAACATCCATCGTGAAAACAGTCTCGCCAGTTTCAAAATCCAGAATGATGTACTGCCACATCCCGGTCGTCACATCCTGCACATAGCCGTAGATATAGCCCGTTGCGGTGGAAAGCTTCATGATGGAGGTGTCGCTCAGGTCGTTCCGGCTCCAGACGCTCTTCATCTCGTAGCCGTTTGCGGTCTTTACGGTGTCCACGCGCTCGATGCCGGGGGCGATCATGATGTTGCCCTTCATGAGCCAGTTCTGGTCGTAAATATTGGCGTAGCTCTGGATGGAGGAGTCGTTGTTGGGATCAGCCAGACCTGCATTGCCCGCACCGAACCAGTTGCAGACGATGGTGCTGACGGTGCCCTCGCCGTCGTCATAGACGATGGCAGAGTTCTCAACGGCTACCTGATAGCCCTCGGGCAGGTCATCCAGCACCGGGGTGCTTGCCACGACCTCGCCGGTCTTCATATCGAGCGCAAGAAGGTTTACAGGGTCCTGATTATCCGTGAACAGCACAAGGTTCGGTGTCAGCGTGGGCGAGCAACCGCCGCCCCACGCAAGACCGCCGCCGGTGGTCTTATCACCTTCGCCGCTCACCTTTGCACCCGCGCTCTCATAGGGCGTGCACCATACAACGTCTACGCCTTCTTCTGCGCGCAGAAGATAGCAGTTCTGGTTGGTCAGGACCACCGCACCGTCCTTGGAGGCGGCGATGCCGTTTTCAGCGCCCTCGCCGGGGGTCAGTTCGTGGACAAAAACAGCCTTTGAAAGGTCTGTCTGCTCGCCGTTCAGGATCGCATCAATGGCCGAGCGGGCAATATAGCCGATGACGCCCTGCTGCTGGCGCTGCGGATAAATGCGGAAGCCTCCCGTTGCAAACCAGAGGTTTCCGTCATAGTCAAAGACCACGGACAGAAGATTCTGCGTCAGTTCTTTTCCAAGCGCGGCCTCGGCAGCAGCTTTGATATCAATGTCCAGCACCTTTTCAAATTCCGGCAGAACATTGCCGTTTTCATCCGTTGCGCGGAGCATCAGCACATGGTTGTTGCTCGTGGGGCAGACGATGCGGTTGGATTCGTCAAGGAAGGTATAGGAGCTCTGGATAACGTAACCGCCGCCGTCATGCTGTTTGGGGGAGAAATAGCCGAGCGTCTTTGTCTCTTCGGCGTTCAGGTCTCGGATGGCGATGCCGCCCAGCAGCGGCACAACGGCATGACCGTAGCTGTCAAAGTAGATGGCGGGCGAAGCGTTCGCGTTCGTCGTCTCATAGGAAACGTTGATCTCCGGATAGATGGCAAGCGGCAGGATCTCATCCGTCGAGTCGGTGTTGTAGCCATCGTGATGAATGTTTGCATCGCTCTTGGCCATGTAAGGGTTTTCCTCTACCTGTTTGGGGTTCAGAGCCTTTACCGGCAGCGCCGCAGAGGTCGTCTCCGCAGCAGAGGGCTGCACCACGGCGGACGGGGCAGCGGGCTGCGAAGCGGCAGCACTGTCTGCCGGCGTCTGTGTTCCGCCGCAGGCAGCCATGGAAAGGCACAATGCTGCGGTCAGCGACAGGCTTAACGCAGAATGGACGATGTTTCTCTTTTTCATAAACAGTTCTCCTTGTTGTGTTCGTTGCGGTCAGACCAGTGCTGCTCCGCCTGATTTTTTTCCATCCAGCCAGATGCGGAATCCCTGCCGCAAGGCGGCTTCGGTCACCGGCTCCAGCAGAAAATAGTCTGCACGCAACCGGAAGGCATGGAGCGAAAAATCCAGATCGCTGCACCAGATAATGCGTGTCTGTGGACAAAGCGCGCGCAGATGCTCTACTGCATTCAATCCGTCGACCCCCGGCAGGGCGATCACGGCGTTTGTCAGCGGCTCGCTGCGTGCAGCCTCAAAAAAGCTTTCCTGATCGTGGTAACAGTCCATTTTCGGGAACAAGCAATGTTCGGCGCAGAACCGCGAGATCTGCTCTGCCAGAAAAGCTTCCTGCGCCCTGCTGCTTGTCAGCACGGCAATTCGGTACACTGCGTGCCTCCTTTCTCTTGCGCCATCGTTGGCGTTCTCTGCTTTCAGTATACGGACAGGCATGGTCTTTTCAAGCCATTTAGCACGAAAGCCCCTTTTCCGTCACGAAATCCCATTTTCGGCTGCGACATAACCGGGCAACTGTGCTATAATCAGGATGAAAGAGTTTATAAAGGAGGTTGGAAGCTGTAAAACGGCTTCCTGATACAGCATGAGGATCGCAATCGTCGATGACCTTGATACCGAGCGCACACTGCTGAAGGAGCGCTTGGTGCGGCAGCTGAGTCAGCGCGGCGCAGATGCAGAGCTTTTAGAGTTTGACAGCGGGGAAGCCTTTCTGGCGGCAGAAAAAGAGCAGCGCTTTACCGCTGCATTTCTGGATATTTACATGAATGGTTTAAGCGGCATGGATGCGGCAAAGGAACTTCGGAAAACCGATGCAGACTGCCTTCTGGTTTTTACCACCACCTCGACAGACCACGCACTCGAGGGCTTTCAGGTGCGGGCATTTCATTATCTGGTCAAGCCCTTTTCTGAAGCCGAGCTGTCCGGTCTGTTGGATGAAATGCTCGCAAAACTCCCGCGCCCGGAGCCGGTTCTGGCGGTAAAAGTCGACGGCAGCGACATCCGTTTGTGCTATCGGGATATTATATCCGCCGAGCACTTCGCCCACATGATCAACATCCGCACCACTGCCGGCAAAACGCTTGCTACGCGCCAGAGCTTCAAAGCGTTCACCGAGCCGCTCAAAAAAGATCCGCGCTTTTTTGTCTGCGGACGTGGCGCGATCATCAATATGGAGAATGCTGCCGATTTTCAGGCTGCCGCCTTCTGTATGACGGACGGCAGCCGCGTCTATGTCAGTCAGGAGCTTTTGAAAGCTGCCCGGCAGGCCTTTATGGAATTTCTGCTGCAAAGGGGGCGTGCGGATTGAAGGACGTTCTGCGCCCGGTTCTGGAACTTACGGTCGTGTTTCCCGGTTTGCTGCTTGCGTATTTTCCGGTAGGTTCCTATCTGAAGCTGTCGCCCGCAAAGCTTGCAGCAGGGGCGGTGCCGCTGCTGCTCGGGCTTTGCCTTGGCGGCGGGCTGTTTTGCTATCATTTCGGTCTCTCGACCGC